>Ga0315912_10001076_pt1 | contig 36661 bp, 30 predicted proteins | sample VfabasoilMG_FD_204469 | JGI IMG/M metagenome (GOLD analysis project Ga0315912, IMG submission 204469) | Garden soil microbial communities collected in Santa Monica, California, United States - V. faba soil | ecosystem: Environmental > Terrestrial > Soil > Garden | place: USA: California... | reverse complement strand
CGTCCTCGTCGTGGAGAGCTGTCATGGCGCGATCCTCCGCAGGGGTTCAATCGATGTGCGGTGCGGCCGGGTCGTCGAGCAGCAGGGCGCGCAGCCGGGTACGCGCACGGAAGATGCGCGACTCGACGGTGCCGATGGAGACGTCCAGGATGGCCGCCACCTCCTCGTAGGTATGGCCCTCCATCTCGCGCAGGATGAGCGTCGTGCGGAACGGCTCCGGCAACCGGTCCATGGCCGCACGCACGCGGGCCCGCAGTTCGTCGCGCCCGAGGGCCTCGAGCGGCGCGTCGGCCGTGTCGGGCGGGTCGACCGCGCCGGCAGGCAGGGCGTCGAGGGACAGCGCCGGCCGGCGGCGGCGGTGGGCCAGCCCGTCGCGCGCCGTGTTGACGGCGATGCGGTAGACCCAGGTGAAGAGCTTCGATTGCCCGGCGAAGCGTCCGATGGCGACGAAGGCCTTGAGGAAGGTCTCCTGGGCCAGGTCCTCGGCGTCGGCCGAGCCGCCCGTGATGCGCGAGACGACGGTGATGATGCGGTCACGGTAGGCGTCCACGAACTCCCGGAAGGCGTCCTCGTCCCCCGCCTGGAGCCGGGCGACGAGGTGGCTTTCGTCCTCGTTCATGCCGCCTGTCCGTGCGGGGATGGGCCTTGGACGCCCGCCCGGCCGGGCGGCTTCCCGCCCCCCTGCCGGTGCGTCGGGGGCGCCTCTGCCACCCAGGACCTCAGGAGCCGGCCCGGCCCGGACCCCGCCCGGGCTGCGGGCCCTCCCCGCGGGGCAGGTCGAGGTCGTGGCCCAGCTTGTCGCGCTTGGTTTCGAGGTAGGCCTGGTTGTGCTCCCCCGCCGGCACCTGCAGGGGCACGCGGGCGGCGATCTGCAGGCCGTAGCCCCGCATGGCGTGGTACTTGGCCGGGTTGTTGGTGAGCAGACGCAACTGCCGGATGCCGAGGTCCCGCAGGATCTGGGCGCCGACGCCGTAGTCGCGCACGTCCACCGGCAGGCCCAGGGCGCGGTTGGCCTCCACCGTGTCGAGGCCCTGCGTCTGCTGCAGGTGGTAGGCCTTGAGCTTGTTCGCCAGGCCCACCCCGCGACCCTCCTGGGCGCGCATGTAGAGCAGCACGCCTTCGCCGGCCGCGGCGATCTGCTGCAGCGCCGCCGCGAGCTGGCCGCCGCAGTCGCAGCGCAGCGAGCCGAGTACGTCCCCGGTGAGGCACTCGCTGTGCACGCGCACGAGCACCGGGTGCTCGATGCCGAGCGGAGAGGCGGGACCGGGCGCGCCGACCGAGAGAGCCACGTGCTCGCTGTGGTCCTCCTTCGAGCGGTAGAGGTGGCAGCGGAAGTCGCCGAAGCGTGTCGGCAGGTCCACGCTCACGACGTGGTCGATGAGCTTCTCGACGTGCCGGCGGTACCCGATCAGGTCCGCGACCGAGGCCACGACCAGCCCGTGGCGGTCGGCGAAGGCGAGCAGGTCGGGCAGGCGCGCCATGCTGCCGTCGGGGTTCATGATCTCGCACACCACGGCCACCGGCCGTTCGCCGGCCAGGCGCGCCAGGTCCACGGCGCCCTCGGTGTGCCCGGCCCGCCGCAGCACGCCGCCCGACATGGCTCGCAGCGGGAACACGTGGCCCGGCCGCACGAGGTCCTCCGGACCGCTCTCGGGATCGGCGGCCACCTGGATCGTGCGGGCGCGGTCGGCGGCCGAGATGCCGGTCGTCACGCCGGTGCGCGCCTCGACCGACACGGTGAACGCGGTGTTGCGGCGCGAGGTGTTGTTGTCCACCTGCAGCGGGAGGTCGAGCCGGTCGGCGATGCCCTTCTCCATGGGCATGCAGATGAGCCCACGGGCGTGCGTGGCCATGAAATTGACGATGTCTGGCGTGATGTGCCGCGCCAGGCAGACGAGGTCGCCCTCGTTCTCGCGGTCCTCGTCGTCGACGAGGATGATCATGCGTCCGGCCTTGAGTTCCTCGAGTGCGCGCGGGATCTCGACGAGGCCGTTGCGCGTGGCGCTCACGGTTCTTCCCCGTCCTCGTCCTCGTCCCCGTCGCCGTCCCCGTCGTCGCGGCGACCGGAACCCGGCTCCTCGTCGTCGCCCGGCTCTTCCTCGTCGTCCTGCTCGTCATCGCCGGCAGGTCCGGCGGCGAGCCGGCCTTGCGGGGCGTGCGACCTGCCGCCGCGCCCGTCCTCGGCCTGCAGGTCCGGATCGCTGCCGGGCGAGCCGTCCGCCGGCCCGTCGCCGTCGACTCCCGGCCGGATGCGTGCCACCGAGGCCACCTTGTCGTCGCCGCGCAGCGTGACCAGGCGCACACCCTGGGTCGCCCGCCCGATGAGCGAGATGTCCGACACCGGCGTGCGCACGACCTGGCCGCCGGTGCTGATGTAGATCACGTCGTCCTCGGCGCCCACGGCCGAGATCGCGATGACGGCTCCGTTCCGGTCGGTGGTCCGGATGTCGATCACGCCCTGGCCGCCGCGCCCGTGGAGCGGGTACTCGTCGAACGACGTGCGCTTGCCGAAGCCGTTCTCGCACACCGTGAGCAGGCTGGTGTCCGCCGAGAGCACGGCCATGCCGCACACCTCGTCGTCCCCGAGCAGGCGGATGCCACGCACGCCGCGCGCCGGCCGGCCCATCGAACGCACCGCCGACACGGCGAAGTGCAGCGCCTTGCCCGAACGCGTGCCGAGCACCACCTCGTCGTCGTCGTGGCAGACGACGACCTCGATGACGCGGTCGCCCTCGTCCAGGCCGATCGCGATGATGCCGCCCGCCTTGGGGCGCTTGTAGTCCTGCAGCGGCGTGCGCTTGATCACGCCCTTGGCCGTGCAGAAGAGCAGCGAGCCCTTGTCGAAGTCGCGCACCGGGATGACGGCCTGGATCGTGTCCTCCGGCGGGAAGCCCGGCAGCAGGTTCACGGCGGCGCGCCCGGCCGACGTGCGGCCCATGTTCGGCAGCCTGTAGACCTTGAGTTGGTGCAGCTTGCCGGCGCCCGTCAGGAACAGCAGGGAGTCGTGCGTGTCGGCCAGGAAGAGCTGCTCGATGAAGTCGCCGTCCTTGCTCTCGCTGCCGCGGATGCCCGTGCCGCCCCGGCGCTGGCTGCGGTACTGGTCGAGGCTCATGCGCTTGACGTAGCCCTTGTTCGAGATCGTCACCGCGACCGTCTCGTCCGCGATGAAGTCCTCGTCCTCGAACTCGTCGATCGGCTCGCCGATCTGCGTCAGGCGCGGCGAGGTGAAGCGCTCGGAGAGCCCGTCCAGCTCCTCGACGATGAGCGCATCGACGAGCTTCTTGTCGGCCAGGATGGCCTCGTAGCGCGCGATCTTCTCGGACAGCTCGCGCCACTCGGCCTCGAGCTTCTCCACCTCGAGACCGGTGAGGGCGCGCAGCCGCATGTTCACGATGGCTTCGGCCTGGATCTCGCTCAGCTGGAAGGCGGCGATGAGCTCGCGCTGCGCCGTCTCGGCGTCGGGCGCGGCGCGGATGATGCGGATGACCTCGTCGATGTGCGCCTGGGCTATGCGCAAGCCCTCGACGATGTGCTGCCGGGCGCGAGCCACGCCCAGCAGGTACTCGGTGCGCCGCCGGATGACCACGCGCCGGTGCCCGAGGAATTCCTGCATGAGCCCGAGCAGCGGCAGGGTGCGCGGGCGGCTCTCGACGAGCGCGATGTTGATGATCGAGACCGTGGCCTGCAGCTGAGTGAACTTGTAGAGCTGGTTCAGGACGACGTTCGGGTCCTCGCCCTTCTTCAGGTCGATCACCACGCGCATGCCACGCCGGTCGGACAGGTCGGCGATGTCGTAGATGGCCGGGATGCGCTCGTCCTTCACCAGCTGGGCGATGGCCTCGATGAGGCTCGTCTTGTTCACCTGGTAGGGGATCTCGGTGATGACGATGCGCGCCCGGCGCTTGCCGTCCTCCTCCTCGCAGGTGGCGACGCCGCGCAGGGTGATGGTGCCGCGGCCCGTCTCGTAGGCCCGTCGCACGCCGCTCCGGCCGCAGATGACGCCGCCCGTGGGGAAGTCGGGGCCCGGGATGATCTCGAGCAGGTCCTCGGTCGAGGCGTCGGGGTGCGCGATGAGGTGCTTGAGGCCGGCGAAGATCTCGCGCGGATTGTGCGGCGGCATGCTCGTGGCCATGCCCACCGCGATGCCGCTGCTGCCGTTGACGAGCAGGTTCGGGAAGGCGGACGGCAACACGACCGGTTCGGTGCGCGAGCCGTCGTAGTTGGGCACGAAGTCGACGGTCTCCTTGTCGAGATCGTCGAGCATCGCCGCGGCGCCCGCGGTCATGCGCGCCTCGGTGTAGCGCATGGCCGCCGGCGGATCGCCGTCGACGCTGCCGAAGTTGCCCTGCCCGTCCACGAGCGGCACGCGCATGTTGAACGGCTGGGCGAGACGCACCAGCGTGGGATAGACGACGCCCTCGCCGTGCGGGTGGTAGTTGCCCGAGGTGTCGCCGGCGATCTTGGCGCACTTCTTGAACTTCGCGCGCGGGCCCAGATTGAGATCGTTCATCGCCACGAGCACGCGGCGCTGGCTGGGCTTCAGGCCATCCCGCACGTCGGGCAGCGCGCGCGACACGATGACGCTCATCGCGTAGCTGAGGTAGCTGTCCTTCATCTCCCGCTCGATGAGGACTGCAGACTCGCGCGAGCTGCCAGCGTCGGTCATGGCCTGGATTCCGGGGTGGGGCGCCGACCGGAAGCACCTCCTCGGGAGGCCGGGCAGCAAGCCGTGGCATGATCGCCGAAGCCGGCTTGGCTTTCAATCTCTGGAGAGGGCTGTAAGATCCTGTCACTCCGCGGCTTATGCTCCGCTAGAGGGTCCGGAACCAGGGCTCCCGCCCCGCCTCGTGCTCCCGGACTCCGATGCCGCCCCCCCCAGTGCGCACGCCGCTGATGGACACCGACGAGAAGCTGCTCCTGGAGCAGGTGCTGCGCGGCGACCCGGGCGCCTTCGCGGCCTTCCTGGAGCGCTACCGCTCGCTCATCTTCTCGGTCTTCTACGGCAAGGGCTTCGGGTTCCCCAAGGACTACATGGAGGACATCTACCAGTCCTTCGTGCTGGCCCTGGGGCGCAACGACTATCACAAGCTGCGCGCGTACCAGGGTCGCAACAACTGCTCCCTGGCCACCTTCCTGCAGGTCATCGCCACGCGCTTCGCCCTGGACGAACTGCGCAAGTGGAAGCGCCAGCCGCGCGGTCGCGGCGCGCCGGCCTCCGAGGACGACCTCGAGCTGGAAGTGGCCGATCCCCGCGGAGGCGGGCCGCTGCCCGACACGCTGGACCTGGAAGAGCTCGACATCTTCCACAACCTGCTCTTCTCGCTCGAATGGAAGCGCATCTCGTCGGTCCTGTGGGTCTTCCGCGCCGTGAGCCGCGAACGCGTGGCCGACGTGATGGCGACCTCGCGGGCCAACATCGACGCGCTATACAAGCGAGCTAAAGATCAGATGACGGAGCGCTTCGCCGAAGGCAGCTACTCCCGGGCGCGCCGCGAACCCGACCCGCGCGTGCTCACCCCCGGAGTCCAAGAGCACCTGAGGAAGCTCCTGCCGGTGCCCATGGCCCGCTTGCACGACGGTCTCCTCGAACCCGGGGCCAAGCGACGGGCCCTGACCGGACTGGTGCTGGTGGAGTACGCCCACTTCCGCTGCTCGGCCACCGAACTGGCGCGCATCGCCGGCAAACCCGGTCAGTACGAGGCGGCCGACGTGGGCGACCTGGCCGAGAGCCTGCTGGAGGGGCTCGCCCGCCGCGTCTTTGGCTGAGCCGTCGGCCGGACCGGGCGGCCGCCGCGACCAGATCTCGACAGCTCCCCCGACCCCGTGCCACCCGGCTGAACGCATCCGGCGCGCCGCGACCTCGGCTGTCAGAATGCCGCCCCGCCGGCGTCAGCCGCGGGCGTACCCAGTTCCCGGTTCCGCGAGGATCCGTCATGAGGTCTCCGGTCGAGCTCGCCTTCGCCCTCCAGGGTGCCCTGTCGGGCTCTCCTCCCCCCGGAGCGACCTGCCCGACGGACGAACTCCTCGCCGGTTACGGGGACGACTCCCTCAGCGCCTCCCAGCAACGCGTGCTCGAGGACCATGCGCTCGGCTGTGCGGCCTGCTTCGAGCTGGTGAAGCTCGTCGCGGGCAGCCGCCCCGAGCGCCTGGCAGCCCCGCCGCGCGTGTCCGTCGTCGCCCGATTGATGCAGCGCGGCCTCGAGCTCCTCAACCCGCTCGAGGTCGTGCTGCGTCGACTGGTGTCGGGCGACCAGCCCGCGCTGGGCCTGGCGCGCCGGGCGGAGAGCGTGCCCGAGGGCACCACCGACGTGCTCGTGGTCCAGGGGCCGGGTCGCGGCATCGACGAGCTGCTCATCCAGCTGCAGGCCGACGGCCTCGTGCGACTCCAGGTGCGCGGGGACACACCCCCTGCGCTGCAGCACGGCGAGATCTCGTCTGTGATCCTCGAGGTGGACGGCTCTCCGCGCGAGAAGCGGCCCTACACCGGCGCCACCCTGGCGTTCGCCCCGCAAGGGCACGGTCGCTACCGCATCCGCCTCGTGGCGCGCGCGCCCGGGAGCGCCGTGCGCGAGCTGTGCGAGGCCGCGATCGAACTGCGCGGCTGAGGGGCGGCCCGGGCCGCGCTCGTCAGCCGTCGCCCGCGTCCCAGGGCGCGAGGCGCCGCGCGCGCGCCAGGGCCGCGGCGGCCGCCGACTCTTGCAGGCCGGCCCCGAGCACCCGCGCGTGCAGCGCCGCAAGGCGCCAGTTGTCCATCGAGATCGCACCGACCTGCTCGAAGACGCGCGCGAAGCGGCCGTAGTCGCCCGCCATCGCCAGGGGCTCCAGCAGGCTGGCCAGCGCCTGGTGCAACAGGGGGTCCTGGAGCGCGTCCACGGCCGCATCCACGTAGTGGCCGACCTCGACCTCGAAGGCCATCCAGTCCACGTCGCGTACCGCCTCGGTGAGCGCTGCAGCGGCGGGCACGTCGGGTTCGTAGACGTAGGTGCCGTGGCTGACCAGCCCGTTGACGAGATGTCGCTCGATGCCGCCTGCTGCCGGCGCTCCCAGCACGAACCCCGACAGGTCGGCCTGGGGGTCGATGAGGTCGCGGACCGCGGCCCATCCGGTGCCCGTCCACCCGCCCGGCAGCACAGGGGTGGCCCGGGCATGGTGCGTCCAGGTGTCGCATGCGAGGAGCATGCCAGGGCCGCCGCGCAGCAGCATGGCGCCGAGGTGTGCGACCTCGTCCAGGCGGCTGCGCGTGCCACTCGTGTCGGGCCATGGCAGGCGCTCCGCCAGCTGGTCAGCTCGCGGCTGGCCGGCCTCGTCGCGCCAGCCGACGAGCAGCACGAGCGGAGCCCCGAGGCCGCGCATCTCGACCAGGGCCGCGGAGCGCTCGCCGAAGACGCCGGCGAAGGCCGCCACACGCGCCTGGAGCGCGCGCCGATCCAGGCTGGCCGTCTCCAGCCATTGCAGGCAGCGGCCGCCCGGCGCCAGCAGCTCGGCGAGGAGGCCCAGGTGTTCCTCGCACGTGAGCAGCGCTTCGCCGGGGCTGCCGCCCGGCGCCGGGGCCACGACCACCGTGGAGAAGCGCCCTCGTTCGACGACGCTCGCCTCTGCCCGCGGCGAGCCGTCCACGCTCAGCCCGACACCGCGTGACTCGACGTGCACCAGCAGCACCCGCTGGTTGCGCTCGCCCAGCGGCACCGGGCTGCTCACGACGGCGCGCTGCGCCAGGCCGGCATCGAGGGCGTCGCCGGCCAGCAGCTCGGCGGCGAGACCGGTGACGTACCAGTCCCCCGGTCGGCCGAACAGCCGCAGCAGCCGGCCCACGCAGCCTTCCTCCCCGAGCGGATCGGCGTCGGGGTAGAGCGGCACGCCCCCGACGCGCACCCCCAGGTGCCGCTCGGGCTCCTGCTGCGCCGGCTCGTCGTCCGGCAGGAGGGGCGGGCCCGCGGGCGACCGGTCCACCTCCTCCTCGGCGTGCCCGGCAGGCTGGATGCCGTGCAGGTCGTACCACTCGGGCAGGGGACAACGCTCGGTGAAGGTCTGCCGGTAGGCGCGACGGGCCAGGGGATGGAGCGAGTCGGGGCCGAAGGCGGAGAACACCTGCACGTCCGCCATGAGCGTGCGTTCGAAGGACTCGACGGCCGGTTCGCCGACGCGACGCACCGCCTCGAACGAGGCCCGTTGCTCCTCGGGCAGCGCCAGCACGAGCAGCACGCCCACCGGCGTGAGCAGCGCCGCCCACGGACGCCAGAGCCCGAGCGGCACCAGGGCCGCCACGCCGGCGGCTGCCAGCAGCAGTTGCTGCGGGCCCTCGAACGGCTGCTCCAGGACCCAGGCCTCCGCCAGCCCCCCCAGCCCGAGGCCCACCACGAGCGGCCCCGCGGCGCCCTTGCGCAAGCCACCGAGCTGCAATCCGAGCGCCGCACCCACCAGCGCGCTGAAGACGACCAGCCACGCGCGCCATTCCGTCACCGGCGGACCGTACTTGCCGACCACCTGCCGCAGTTCCGTGCTGAGCGAGACGTAGGGCGACGTCTGGAGATACAGGCCCAGCGCCGACGCGAGCTTCCAGAGCGCAAAGGCACTCACCAGGCAGGCCGCGGCCGAGAGCGGCCGCCGCCAGGCCGCGCGCTGCTCGGCCAGGACGCTCGCGGGCCAGGCCACGAGACATGCCGGGAGCAACAGCGCGAGCAGGACTTCGCTCGCTCCTCCCACGGGCGGCGTGGCGTAGGACGGCACGATACGCCGCAAGCTCAGCCAGGCGATGGTGAAGGCGAGGCCGAGCGGCGCGAGTTCCCAGGCCACCCGCTCGTCGTGAGGACCTGCATGCCGGTGCTGCCGGCGGTGCCGGCCCAGCTCGACCAGGCCGGCCAGCAGACCCGCCACGAGCAGTCCCGCGAAGGGGCCCGGCAGGCGCGTGACGAAGCCCAGCAGGGTCGCGACCTCGGCCAGCAACCAACCGCCGATGACCGGCAGCAATCCACCCGGCAGCAGCAGCGACAGCATGCGCCCGAGCACGAAGCCGACCGGCAGGAGCGAGAGCGCGAGGGCGGTCACGTCGGCGGCCATTCCGCGCGGCAGTCCGGCGTGCACCAGGTCCACGCACCAGGGCCGCGCCGGAGCGAGCAGTGCGAGGGCGAGGCCGTGCGCCAGGACGTGCAGGCGCGCACGTCGCACGAGGCCCACGCCGACGGCCAGGGCCAGGATGGCCGGCGCGAAGTGCGCCGCCTGCGGGTCGACGTCGAGTGAGCTCCCGGCCAGCAGGTAGCGCGCCAGGACGATGGCTACGGCTACGCCGAGGACCGGGATCACGAGTTCTCGGAACCCGGTCGCCAGTCGCCCTCGAAGACGAGGCGCGCGGGGCCGGCCAGCCAGGCGGCGCCGCCCGGCTCCCAGCGCACGACGAGCCGTCCCCCGGGCATGGCGATGCGCGTCTCGGCACCCTGCACCCACCTGAGCCGCCGTCCCACCGCCGCCACCGCCACCGCGCCCGTGCCGCAGGCTCGCGTGGCACCCGAACCCCGTTCGTAAGGCCGGACGATCAGGCCGCCGCAGCTGTCGGCCTGCACGACGTGCACGTTGGCGCTCTCCGGCAGGCGCGGCGAGGCCTGCAGGGCGCGGCCGACGCGCTCCAGGTCGACGGCCTCGACGTCGGCCACCCGCAGCACGAGGTGCGGATTGCCTACCGAGACGGCGTAGGCGCCGTCGGCCCCGGCGAGGCCCTCGGGCAGTTCGTGCCGGGCAGGTTGCGAGCCGTCACCCGGCAGGTCGACCGGCAGCGACGCGGGCCGGAAGTCGGGCGTGCCCATGTGCACCTCGACGCTGCCCGAGGCGGTGCGCCGCCCGTGGCGCGGCCCCGCCAGGGTCTCGATCTCGAGTTCCGGCCCCTGGGCGCGACCGGACTCGAGCAGGTAGCGCACGACGCAGCGCAGCCCGTTGCCGCACATGCGCCCCTCGCTGCCGTCGGCGTTGAAGATGCGCATGCGCGCGGCGGCGCGCCGATCGCCGGGCGGGAGCAGCAGCAGCAGGCCGTCGGAGCCGATGCCGCGGTGCCGGTCGGCGACCGCGCGCGAGAGCGCGGCCGGGTCGTCGACGCGCTGCTCGAAGGCGTCCACCAGCACGTAGTCGTTGCCAGCGCCTTCGACCTTGAGGAATCGCACGGCGGCGCATCATAGCGGCCGGGAGCGCGGATCCTGAGCCCCGTCAGCTGCCCTGGCGCGCCAGTCGGTGGAGGCTGCGCTCGAGGTCGCGGTACGGGCGGGCGAGCACGCGGTCGATCTGATCGTCGGCCATCTGCAACCGCTCGCGCATGTACTGCCGCGCCTTGGGCACCATGAGGCGCCGGGCCACCTCGAAGAACTCCTCGTCGCTGGCGTCGGCGAGCTGCTGTCGCTCGGCCGCGTCCAGCCCGAGGACGGCGCCGGCGCGCCCGAGGAACCCGCGCAGGCGCCGCACTTCCCGCATCTGCTCGACCACGTCCAGCGGAGCGAGGGCCTCGATCTGCCGGCGCTCGTCGACACCTGCCGCGGCGGTGCCCCCGCCCTCGGCGTACAGGAAGATCTCCTCGCGCTTGCGCAGCTCGAGGCAGCCCTGCACGTACTGGTCCCAGGTGGGCAGCGCCTCCAGCTCGGCGCGCTCGCCCAACGCGAGGCGCTCGGCCTTCACGAGGTTGTCCAGGAAGGCCTGGATGCGCTTGCGGGTGCGCACGCGGAGCGCCTCGGAGAGGAAGGCCGGCTTGCTGTCCGGCGGCAGGCCGAGCAGCGGACCGAGGCGCTCGGGCAGTCGCGCGAGATCCTGCTCGACCTCCTCGGGAGTGCGCCGTCCCCCCTCGCGCCGGCTCTCGTGAGCTGCCAGCCGGCCGAGCGTGCCGGCTCGCTGCACGAGCAGCGCCTGGGTCTCCAGCGGCTGGTTGCGGAACTCCTCCCAGCGCTGGCGCAGCTGTTCCTTCTCGAAGTTCGGCAGCGCCATCCAGCGGATCCGGTTCTGGCTCTGCTGCTCGATCGAGACCGGGGCCAGCTCGAGACGGCTGGCCCCGAGGCCCAGCAGACCCACCAGGAACAGGACGGCTGCCGGCCTCATCCCTCGTCCTCCAGTTCGCCCTCGAAGGCGCGCCAGACCTCGAACTCGCCGCGCAGGTCGACCTCGTCGCCGAGGCGCTGCAGCGTGTCCAGGCCCTGCAGGACGTGCAGGTACCGCACCAGGTTCTGGTCCTCGGCCGGGATGTCCCTCAGCGGCGAGCGCTCGCCGCGCCACCCGATCCACAGCGCCAGCGCCACCAGCAGGCTGGCAGCCAGCGCGGCGACCCAGCGGGGATGGACCAGCAGGCTGCGCGACCCGCGCTCGCTGTCACGTGCCGACTGCACGGCAGCCTGTCGCCAGGACGCGGAAGCGGGCGAGCTGCCCGGCGCGTCGGCGAAGGCCTCGCCCAGCGCGGCCCAGAGCCGCTCGTGATCATCCACGTAGCGGCGGGCGGCGGCATCCCGCGCGAGCAACGCCTCGAGCGCCGCCCGCTCGTCGCGCGACAGTTCGCCGTCCAGGAAGCGGCGCAGGAGATCGCGATCGGCATCGGTCATGGGAGTTCTCCTGGAGCCTCGGCAGGCGTCCTCTCGAGTTCACCGAGCACGGGCCGGAGCCGCTCCCGCAGCGCCTCGCGAGCCCGCCAGAGCAGCGACTTCACCGCGGGGAGCGAGAGCCCCATCACCTCGCCGATCTCGTGGTACCCGAGGCCCTCGAAGCGCGACAGCAGCAGCGCCTGGCGCTGGTTGTCGGGCAACTGCTCCACGGCCTGGCGCACGGCCAGTGCGCGCTCGGAGCGGGCCATGGCCTCCAGCGGCGCCTCGGCCGCCGGATCGGGCGGCTCGTAGCCGGTGCCCTGCTCGTCGCGCGCGGCGTCCAGCGACCAGGTGCGGCGGCGCTGCCGGCTCTGGGTGTGGTTGATGCAGAGGTTCAAGATGATCCGGTAGAGGAAGGTCTCGAAGCGCGCGCTGGGTTGATAGCGATGCCTCGCCCGGAAGAGTCGCAGGAACACTTCCTGCGCGAGATCGTCCACGGAGGACGGGTCACGGATCGACCGGGCCACCGCAGCCTTCACGCGCGTTTCGTACGAGTCCACCAGCGCCTCGAAGGCGCCGGCACGATCGCCCGCCACCGCCAGCATGAGTGCGCGCCCGTCCGGCGCCTCCGTCACGTCCGCTGCCTCCGGCGGGTCGTTCGTGAGCGCGCTGGAACCCCGGTCGCAGCCGCGGGTTGCGTGATCATGGCGGCACCCCGGCAGAACTCATCCAGCGCGCGCGCGACCAGGGCCGGTAGAGCGCCCATGGACGGCCCAGCAGGCTGGTCTGGTCGATGGGCCCGAAGTATCTGCTGTCACGGGACTTGCGGCTATTGTCGCCGAGCAGGAACAGCTTGCCGGCGGGTACGCGGCAAGGCGTCGTCCCGTTGCCGGCCCGGGTGCCGAAGGTGCCCTGTCCCGTGTAGTGCAGGTCGCGCTTCACGACCAGTTCGCGCAGCGTGAGGGCGCCACCGGCCACGCCCACGGCCGGCCCGTTGTGCAGCGTCGCACCGGGCATCTGGTCGGCGTTCTCGGCGTAGTCGTAGGACAGGACGCGCTCGCCGTCGACGAAGAGGCGCACGCCGTTGTCCACGTTCCAGAAGAGCACGCGTTGTCCGGCGTGCCAGCCCGGGTGGCGCGGATCGGAGGCCACTTCGCCGCCGGCGAGATTGTGGCCCAAGGCCGCGCCGCCACGCCCCGCGGGCCCGAGGCGCGCCTCGAAGGTGTCGGCCCCTTCACGCAGGCGCAGGAGCAGCGTGCCGTCGCCTTCGCCCAGCAGCACCTCCAGCGCCGTGTCGGACACCGGCGACTCGCCGGGCTCGTCCGGCAGCGCATCGAGCACCGGCGTGCCGTAGAGCAGCCAGAGACCTTCCTCGCCGGCCTCGATCCGGCTGCCGTCGGCGAGCACCTGCGCGCCGGCACCGTCCCAGGGCGGCTCGGCACCGCGCGTGCGCTGCACGTCCACCAGCAGGCCCGGGACGAGCGCATCGTCCTTGCGCTGCAACGCCAGGCTCTCGCGCGATGGACCGGCGTACACGTCGCCGCTCCGGATCTCGACGAATTCGTCCGGCAGGCCGACCAGGCGCTTGGCGACCGCGTCGATGTCCTGGCCGACCTCGGCGTCGATCTCGCGCCCCAGCAGCAGGATGTCCCAGCGCGCGAGCGGACGCGGATCGACGCCGCGGCGCAGCACCAGCAGCTGGTCGCCCGTGAGGAGGGCCGGCGCCATGGAGGGCGAGCGGATGGCGTAGGTCGAGAGGACGTAGCTGCGCAGGAGGACGGACGGCACCAGGATCGCCGCGAGGGCCGCGAGCAGCCGGCGGCGGGAGGCTGCCCGCCGAACCCCAGGCCCGGGTTCTTCACCACGTCCTGGCCTGCTCCCCGCAGCGGAGGTTGTCATGGATCCCGATCGCCGACGACGCCGATCCCGGGGAGCGTAGCGGTCCAGACCGCCCCTTGGCCATGCGCGGAACGGGTTACCCTGAGCTGCCGTGGCAGGTATTCGCCACGGCTCGCATGACGACCGACCCTGACCCTTCCCGCAGTGCGCTGCGCCAGCTGCTCGACGCCTTCGATGGCCGGGCGGTCGGACGGCTGGAGCTCGTCGCGGGGCGTCCTCGCACCGGACTGCTCTTCGAGGCCTTCGAGACGCATCAGCTCGAGGACCTCGACGTGGCCCTGGTGCTCGCAGCCCTCGCCGCGCAGGCGCACGGCGAGCCGGCCCTCACGGGCCAGGAACTGGCGGCCGCGGTGGCCGACGACAGCGCCACCCGACTGCAGGCGCTGGGCTGTCTCACCAGTGCCTCGCCCGCCCTGCGCTCCGGCATGCTGCTGCCCGAGGTCGTCCCGGCGCACGGTCCCGAGGCGCACGCCACCTCCTTCCGGCTGGGCGAGCAGGTCTTCCGGCTGGCCTGCGAGGTCTTCGGCCGTCCGCCGCGCCCCCAGCCCGCGCCCGAGACCGGCCCCTTCCGCGCCAACGCCGAGATCCTGGGCGAGCTGCGGCGCCTGTCGCTCGACTACCGCCGGCGCGCAGTGCGCATCTTCCAGCTCGACCCGTGGAGCGGCACCGGCATCGAAGTGCTCGACGGAACGGCCGCCCTGGTCGAGCGGGGCCGCCGTGAGGCGGCGCGCATCGAGGCGCGCCTGCGCTGCACGCCCGTCGAACGGCCCTTCCCCGTGCTCAGCCTGCGGCGGCGACATCGCCTCGACCTCGACGCGTTGGTCGTCCTGGCCACGGTGCTGTTCCAGGAACTGCTCGAAGGCGTGGGCGCCGTGGATGCGGTGGACCTGCTCAAGCTGGTGTGCGAGAGCGAGGCCGAGCTGCTCGAGCGGCGCCACTGGCTCGCACCGCTGGCGGCGGCAGGCCTGCTGCGCCTGGATGGTGGCTTCGCCGGCAAGGACCTCACGGCCGACGTGAGCCTGCCCAACGAGGTCGTGGACGGCCTGCTCGGTGCCCAGGGCTCGCTGGGCGCCGACGACCGCCTGGACTTCCATGCCTACATCCAGCAGCTCGACTCCTCGGAGCCGTTCTTCCGCGACATGGACGGCAGTTCCTTCGGGAGCTGAGCGGACGCCGCGGCGCTGCGCGCGAACGGCCGCGACGGGCACGGGCCACTCGCCGAACTCCCGCCGGCCTGCAGGCTAGAATGGCCGCTTCCGTCCCGCCTCGCAGACCGCGTCCCCAGGCCCCCCGATGATCGAGAACCGCGACGACCTCATCTACGACTGGAACACCCTCGAGCCCATCGCGCCGCCCCCCCACCCGATCGAGCTCGATGACGAGACGCTGCGCGACGGACTGCAGTGTCCCTCGGTGCGCGCCCCCGTGCTCGCGGATCGGGTGAAGCTGCTGCACCTCATGCACGAGCTGGGGATCGGCTACGTGAACGTCGGCCTGCCCGGCGCGGGGCCGCACGTGGTGGAGGTGGTGCGCCGGCTGGTCGAGGTCATCCGCGACGACCGGCTCGCGCTCGAGCCCAACTGCGCCGCGCGCACCATGCTGGCCGACATCGCGCCGGTGGCCGAGATCCAGCAGGTGACCGGCGTGCCGATCGAGGTCTCGACGTTCATCGGCAGCAGTCGCATCCGCGCCTACACCGAGGACTGGGACGTGCGCCGCATGCTCAAGCACTCCCAGGAGGCGCTCGCCTTCGCCGAGAAGGAGGGCCTGGCCGTGATGTTCGTGACGGAGGACACGACGCGCGCGCACCCCGAGATCCTCGAGGCGCTCTACGGGGCCGCGCTCGATTCGCCGGCCACCAAGCGCCTGTGCTTCTGCGACACCGTCGGACATGCCGTGCCCGAAGGCGCACGCCGGCTCATCCGCTGGGGTGTCGAGCTCGTGGCCCGCAGCGGCCGCACCGACGTCAAGATCGACTGGCACGGCCACATGGACCGCGGCCTCGGCGTACCGAACGCCATCGCCGCGCTGCAGGCCGGCGCGCACCGCGTGCACGGCACGGGCCTCGGCATCGGCGAGCGCGCCGGCAACTGCCCGATGGACCTGCTGCTGGTGAACCTCAAGCTGCTGGGCTGGATCGACCACGACCTGCGCCAGCTCGGCGAGTACGTGCGCCTCACGAGCCAGGGCACCGGCGTACCGGTGCCGGTCGGCTACCCGGTATTCGGGCGCGATGCCTTCGAGACCGGTACGGGCGTGCATGCCGCGGCCGTGATCAAGGCCCAGCTCAAGGGAGACGAGTGGCTCGCCAACCGCGTCTACTCCGGCGTCCCTGCCGACGAGTTCGGCCTCGAGCAGGTCATCCGAGTGGGCCCGATGAGCGGCAAGTCGAACGTCGTGCACTGGCTGCAGACCCATGGCTACGACCCCACGGAGCAGTGCGTCGAGCGCCTGTTCCAGGCGGCCAAGGTCTCCGACAAGCTGCTCACCGACGAGCGCCTGCACGCCCTGGCCGGCGGCTCTGCCGCCACCCGCGCGGAAGGGAACTGAGCACGTCGCCGGCGCGCCGGCCCGTGGCGGCCTCAACGCGCGAACGACGGGTCCAGCGCGATGAGATGGGCGCGCGCGGCAGCGGCCGTGCGCACCGGATCGTGGGCGTGCCGCGGCAGTTCGAAACAGGCCAGGCCTTTGAAGCCTGCGGCCCGTGTGGCGGCCAGCACGGCGGCGAAGTCGACCACGCCCTCGCCCGGGAAGAGGTGCTCGTGTCGGCCGGGCCGCGCGTCGTCGAGCTGTAGGCCACCGAGGCGCGGGCCGAGCCGGCTGACGGCCTCGGCGGGTGAGATGCTCTCGGTGACGGGCACGTGCCCGACGTCGAGCATGACGAGCAGCTCGGGACGGGCGAGGCGTGCGAGGAACGGCTCTAGCTCGGACAGCGAGGCCACGAACATGCCCGGCTCCGGCTCGAAGCAGATCCGCGTCGGCCCTCCCGCCGCGGCATCGAGCAGCCGGTTCGCGCCCGCACACAGCCGATCGAGCAGCGGCTCGCGCCCGGCAGCATCGAGCGGCCCCCCCGGGAGCGGGCTTCCGGACCAGAACGAGAGCGTCTCGGCGCGCAGCACGTGCGCCAGCTCCAGGCAGGCGAGCAGCATGTCCAGCCGGCGCCGCGCCCCCTCCGGCTCCGAGAGCAGCGTCGGCTGGTGCTTGCTGCGCGGGTCGAGCAGGAAGCGCGCACCGGTCTCGACGGCCACCGCCAGGCCGAGGTCGTCACACAGGGCGCGCAGCTCGCGCGCCTCGGCCAGGCTCGCTCGCAACGGATGGAGCTGCAGCATGTCGGGCGTGATGGCGATGCCCTCGTAGCCCAGCTCGGCGAGGATCCGGCACACGTCGGCGATCGCATGCTGCGGGAAGCCGTTGGTGTTGTAGCCGAGACGCATCAGCCCTCCCGCTGCTCGCACCAGACGTAGGGCGATCGGGTGGGCTGCAGGCCGTGCTGTGCGCCCTCCTCGGGCTCGCGGCTGCAGGTCGAGAACACGAGCCGGCCGCCGGGCGCGAGGTGACGGCGGGCGGCCTCGATGAGCCGCGCCTGCAGTTCCGCCAGCTCGGCGAAGCTGCCGGGCTGCAGGCGCCAGCGGGCCTCCGGCCGTCGGGCGAGCACCGCGGTGTTGCTGCACGGAGCATCGAGCAGGATGGCGTCGAAGCCGCGCGCCGGCCGCCCGGGTGGCGTCGCCTCCGAGAGCAGGTCGTGCTCGGCCACGAGCACGTCGTCCAGACCGAGACGCGCCAGGTTCTCGTGCATGGGCTGGAGGCGTTCGGAGCTGCGATCGGAGGCCACGAGCCGGGCACCGGCGGGGAGCAGCTCGGCGAGCTGCGCCGTCTTGCCTCCGGGTGCCGCGCAGGCGTCCCAGACCACCTCCCCCGCGCGGGGTGCGAGGATCTCGACGGCGTCCATCTGCGCCGCCTCCTGCACGCTGAACCATCCCTGCCGGAAGGCCTTGCCGTCGAGCACGCGCCCCCCGGGAGCCAGCTCGACGACCGCGGGGCCGTGCTCGCGCTCGACCAGACGGCTCGGCGCGCCCTCGGCGGCGAGACGCTGCACCAGGGCCGTCGCGTCGCAGCGGCCGGGGCGCGGGCGCAGCGTGAGCAAGGGCGTGCGATTGCCTTCCTCGAGCCAGGCGCGAGCGGTCGCCTCGCCGACGCGCTCGACCCAGCGGCGCACGAGGAACTCCGGGTGGCTGGTCTCCACCGCGACCGCCGCCAGCGGCTCGCGCTCGGGGTCGGGGAAGACCGCGCGCGAGAAGAAGAACACCGCCCGGCCGGGGCGCTCGAAGCGCTTGCTCGGGTGGGCTCCGCCGCGGTCCCGGTCGGGCGTCACGCGGTGGCACTCGCGCAGCACGCCGCGCAGCAGTCCGTTGACGTAGGCGCGGTGCGAGGCGAGGCGCAAGGCACCCACCGTCTCGCCGACCGCGGCGTGCGGCGGCACGCCGTCCAGGAACACGAACTGGTACAGCCCGAGGCGCACCGCTTGCAGCACCTCGGGGTCGAGCGTGCTCGCGGGCCGCTTGCCGAAGGCGTCGTGGATGGTGTCGAGCGTCAGGCGTCGGCGCAGCACGCCGGCCACGAGCTCGCGCACGAAGGGCGGGTCCTCGGCGCGCAGGCACTGGTCGAGGAAGACCTGGCCGCGCGCCACCTCGACCAGCACGTTCAAGGCGCGTTGCCGCGGTGAGGCCGTCACGGGCCGAGGCGGCTGCCTACCGCCAGCCGCGTGTGTCCGCGCAGGAAGGCCTCGGCGTCGAGCGGCTTGCCGCTGGCGATTTGCAGCCGGGCGATGCGGTAGGCGCCGCGGCCGCAGGACACGTCGATGCCGCTCGGCCCGACCTGGAGCACCACCCCGGGCAGGGATGCGCCGACGGCGAGCAGCGGTTCGCCGGCCAGGATGCGCACGCGCTCACCGTCCTCGCACAGCGCGAAGGCCCCGGGCCGCGGCGTCACCGCGCGCACGCGGCGGTCCACGTCGCGCGCATCATGCTCCCAGCGGATGCGGCCGTCGTCGGGTTGCAGCTTGCCCGCGCGCGTCACCTGCTGCTCGTCCTGGGCCTCCCGCTGGACCTCGCCGCTGGCCATGCGGTCGATCGTCTCGACGAGCAGCCGGGCGCCCTCCCGGGCCAGCTCGTCGAGCAGCTCGCCGGCCGTCTTGCGGCCCACGGGCGTACGGCTCACGGCGAGCACGTGTCCCGCGTCCATGCGCTCGACGACGTCGATGATGCACACGCCGGTCTGCTCGTCGCCGGCCAGCACGGCGGCCTGCACGGGCGCGGCGCCGCGCCAGCGCGGCAGCAGCGAGGGGTGGATGTTGACGCAGCCCCAGGGCGCCGTGGCACGCACCGCGGGGCCGAGCTTCTGCCCGAAGGCCACGACCACGAGCAGGTCGGGTTGCGCCTCACGCAGCCAGGCCAGGCCCTCGGGCGCGTTGACGTCCTGGAGCTCGGCCATCGGCAGGCCGAGCAGGTGGGCCTGGTGTCCGATGGGCGTCGGGCGCAGCTCGCGGCCGCGTCCGGCAGGCTTCGCCGGCTGGGTGCCCACCGCGACCTCGTGTCCGGCCGCCAGGAGCGCCGCCAGCGTGGGCAGCGCGAATTCGGCGGAAGCGAGCAACGAGACGCGCATGGTCAGCGGTCGCTCGCGCGACCCGCGCGCCGATCAGACGCGCACGCCGAAGGCCTTCGAGAACTCCTTCTTGAAGTCCGCGGCGGTCTTGCCGCTGCCCACGATGCGACCCACCTCGCGCCCGCCCTGGAAGAGCAGGATCGTGGGGATGGCGGTCACGCCCAGGCGGCTGGGTGTACCCGGGTTGGCCGTGATGTCCATCTTGCCGACGGTGATCGTGCCGGCCAGTTCCTTGGCCAGCGCCTCGATGGTCGGGGCGATGGCGCGACAGGGAGCACACCAGTCGGCCCACAGGTCCACCACCACCGGCTTGGCCGACTTGATGACCTCGGTCTCGAAGTTCGCGTCCGTGAACTCGCGCGTGTTGCCCGCCATGATGGATGGGTCCTTTCTCGAGGTGTTTCTGCCCCGGGGCGGGGCGTTCAGCCAACTGCCTCCGCCCCGGTCGCGGGCGGAGGCGGCGCCAAGATACTGTCCGTGGAGGACGCGGCCAACCCGGCCCGCCCGATCCGCCGCGCACCGCGGGAGGCGGTTTCCGTGGCGCGCGCGTCGGCCGAGGCCCCTCCCGCGGAGCCGGCCCCCGCGCCGTCCGGTCCCGCCGTCTCGCCGACCACTGTCGGGTCGTCCTCCATGAAGGGGAGCAGGGAGGGGTCGCGGTCCTCGCGCAAGGCGACGGTGATCGGGTCGAGCGTGGCCGACTGCTGAACCACCACCTGTTGCGTCTTGACCAGCTCGAGCAGCACGAGGAACACGCCGAGCACCGCATCCGACCCACCGGAGTGCTCCACGAGGTCGCGCAGCGTCCAACGCCCCTGCGAGATGAGCAGCGCCAGGGTCTCGCGCATGTAGACGCGCAGCGGCTTCTCGAGCCGCATGGTGTGGAAATCGCGCTTGAGGCCCAGCTCCTCCATGAGGCGCACGAAGGCGCCCACCAGGTCCCAGAGCCCGATCTCCTCCAGCTCGTGGCCCGGGTCGGCCGGCACCTCGGAGCTGCCGCGCGGGTGACGCAGCGCGGCGTCCTCGGCCTGGATCCCCAGGCGCAGCGAGAGCGACTTGTACTTGCGGTACTCGAGCAGCTGCTGGATCAGCTCGTCGCCCGGATCGAGCTCGTCCTCGAGGTCCACCTCCTCCTCGCGCGGCAGGATCGAGCGCGACTTGATGAGGATGAGCGTCGACGCCATGACGAGGAACTCGCCGGCGATGTTGATGTCCACCGCCTGCATGAGGCCCATGGCCGCCAGGTACTGGTCGCAGAGCCTCGAGAGATCGACGTCGAGGATCTCCAGCTCCTGCTCGCGGATGAGGTGCAGCAGCAGGTCGAGCGGGCCCCTGTAGTTGTCGAGCTCGAAGACGTGGTCGGTCATGGCGGTTCAGGTGATCGGGCGCAGGTGGGCCAGCCGGTACAGCCCCTCGTCGCAGAGCGTCATGAGGTAGTCGATGGCGGGGGCGATGTAGCTCGTGCCGTCGAACACGAACACGAAGACGAGCACGATGAGGATGCCCACGCGGTCCAGGGCATACCAGCTGCGCTGCAGCGGGCGTGGGAGCAGCCAGCCGATGAAGCGCGAGCCGTCCAGGGGCGGGATCGGGATGAGGTTGAAGGCCGCCAGGCTGACGTTGAGCAGGATGCCGATCTGCAGGCAGGTGAAGACGAGGTTCGTCGGTACGTCGGTCAGCCGCGGGACGGAGTGGACGTCCGACGCGAACGCGTACGGGTTCTCGACGACGCCCGCCGGGATGAGACCGGTCCAGATCGCCAGGACGAACCCGATCGAGAAGAGCAGCGCGAGCAGCAGGTTGGAGAACGGTCCGGCGAGCGCCACGAGCATGAAATCGCGCGTCGGGTGCTTGAAGTAGCGCGGGTCGATCGGCACCGGCTTCCCGCCGCCGATGGCGACCCCGGCCACGTTGAAGAGCATGATCGGCAGCAGCACCGACAGGAAGGGGTCGAGGTGCCGGAGCGGGTTGAGCGACACGCGGCCGAGCCGGCGCGCGGTCGGGTCACCGAGCCGGTCGGCCACCCAGGCGTGCGCCGCTTCGTGGAAGCTGAGCGCGACGAGCAGGATCGCCACGAGGGCAACGAGCGTTGAGGTGTCGTCTGGCACGCAGCTTCGTGATGCGATCAGGGATGCGGAATCGCTACTCTAGCGGCTCGCATGCCATGACGCCGGGACCTCTTCCCGGAGTTTTTCGACTCGCCATGGGGAGCCCGCCGGTGGCCGATGACCAGGACATCCTCGCCGGGGCCCGCGCGCTGCTCGCCGCCGAGGCCGAGGCCCTGGGAGTGCTGGAGAAGTCGCTCGACCACGACTTCGTGCGCGCCGTGCGGCTCGTGGCTGCCTGCACCGGGCGCGTGGTGACGACGGGCATCGGCAAGGCCGGCATCATCGCGCGCAAGATCGGCGCCACGCTGGCCAGCACGGGCACGCCCTCCGACTTCCTGCACCCGGCCGAAGCGCTGCACGGCGACCTCGGCCGCGTGTCGCGCAACGACGTCGTGCTGGCGCTCTCCAACAGCGGCACGACGCACGAGATCCTGCGCCTGATCGGTCCGCTGCGGGACGTCGGCACCCAGCTCGTGGCCATCACGAGCGACCCCACCTCGCCCCTCGCCCAGCATGCCGACGTGGTGCTCGACTACGGCGAGGTCGTCGAGGTCTGCCCCCTGGGCCTGGCCCCCACCACGAGCACGACCGTCATGCTCGCGCTGGGCGACGCCCTGGCCATGGCCGTGCTCAAGGAACGCCGCTTCTCGACTGAGGAGTTCGCGCGCTTCCACCCGGGGGGCAACCTGGGCCGCTCGCTCATGAAGGTCTCGGAGGTCATGCGCCAGGGCACTGCCCTGCCGCTCGTGCGCTCGGGGTCGAGCCTGACGGCCGCCGTCGAGGCCATGACGACCACGCCCGGGCGCCCGGGCTCGGTGCTCGTCGTGGACGACGACGGCCTGTTCGTGGGCTTCTACACGGACGGCGACCTGCGCCGCTGCCTGTTGCGCGCCCGCGAGACGGACGACTTCGCCATGCTCTCGCGCCCGGTGGACGAGGTGATGACGCGCAAGCCCATCACGCTGTCGCCGGACGCCCTGGTGGCCACCGGCCTGCGCCTCCTGCGCGAGCGACAGATCGACCAGCTGGCGGTGATCGACAGCGCGGGGCGGGCCGTCGGCCTGCTCGACATCCAGGACCTGCTCAACATCCACGCCATCAGCTGGGGAAGCCAGCCCTGAGCCCCCGGGCGGCGCCCCAGAGCATCCGCCCGTGACGACGCCTCCCCGGATCACTCTGCTGGTGCTGGACGTGGACGGTGTGCTCACCGACGGCACGATCCTGCTCGGCGGACACGGTGACAGCGAGATCAAGGCCTTCCACACCCGCGATGGCGCCGGCCTGGCCCTCTGGCGCGACGCGGGCTACGAGACCACCTTCGTGACCGGACGCGCCGGCGCTGCCGTCGAGCGCCGCGCACGCGAGCTGCGCATCGAGCGCATCTGGCAGGGCGTGCGCGACAAGGGTGCCGCCTTCGACGAGATCCTGGGCCACTACGGCCTCGCGGCAGCCGCGACGGCCGTCATGGGCGACGACCTGCCCGACCTGGCGATGCTGCGCCGGGCCGGTCTCTCGGCGTGCCCGTCCGACGCCGCGCCGGACGTGCAGCGCATGGTCGACCTGGTGCTGCCTCAACGCGGCGGGCACGGCGCGGTACGCGGCCTGGTCGAACACATCCTGCGCGGGCGAGGCGAGTGGGACGCGCTCGTGGAGCGCCTGACGTGAGGCCGGCCGCCCGCCGCAGCCTCATCTTCGGCGTCACGCTCGGCACGGGGCTGCTGCTCGTGCACCTCCTGCAGGACGAACCCCTGCCGGACCGGGTCGAGTCCTATGGCGACGCCGAGCCGCTCGGCAGCGGCGCGCTCGTCTTCCGCAAGCCCGACGAGGCGCTCGACGTGACCGTCCAGGCGGCCGAGGCCGACTTCGACATCCACGCCAGTTGGAAGAACGAGGCGGGCGAGGTGAAGCGGGTGCCGGCGTACCGGGTGCACATCCTCGACGTGCGTCGGGCCACGGACGGGAGCATCACGGTCAAGCGGCCGAGGCTCACGGCCCTGGATCTCGAGACCGGCGCCGAGCGCGGCACGCTGCAAGCGCTCGACGGTCGCATCGAGGACGACCAGGGCCTGCTGGAGCACCTGGGGCTCAGCCCCGGGGGCATGAGCATCGACCGCTTCTCGCTGCTCGGCGAGGTGCGCGGAGACTTCGCGCTGGAGGACGGCACACGCGCCCTGGTCGAAACCGACGAGCTCATCGTGGACGGCCCGCTCGTGCGCAGTCCGGGCCTCGTGACCTGGACGCACGAGGAGGCCGTCCTCAGCGGCGTCGAGATGTCGTACGACCGCGACGCGGGCCGGCTCGAGCTGTCGAGGGATGTGCAGATGCAGGTGCTCGGCACCCTGCCGTCGCAGCGCATCCGGCTCCGATCGCCGACCGGCCTGGAGTGGCAGGCTCCTCCGGACACCGAGGGCCGCGGCCAGGTGTTCCTGCGCGGACCGGTGACGGGCGAGGCCGAGGACGGCTCCACGCTCGAGGCGGACCGCGTCTTCCTGGACGATGCCACGCTGGCCATCACGCTCGAGGGGAGCGCGAACGTGCGGCGCGTGACGACCGCCGGGGTCGAGACGGTCGCCGCGGAGACCCTGACCGTGCGGCGCACCGAGGGCGCGGCCTACGAACTCACCCGAGCCTCCGGTGGCGTGCGGATCACCCGCGAAGAGGGAGCTGAGTCCACCTGGCTCGAGACCGAACAGCTCGACGGCAGCGGGAGCGAACTCGTGGCCACCGGGCCGGCGCGGCTCGGAACGCGTGACGTCGAGATCGCCACCGTGGGCCTGCGGCTCGACACGGGGCGCTCCCGCCTCCAGCTCATGCGCGACGTCGAGATGACCGGCGTGGACGGACCCGGGTCGCCCTTCGCCGGTGGCTGGTTGAAGGCCCCCGAGGGCCTCGTGCTGGAAGGACGGGCGGGCTCGCGCACCCTGACCATCTCGGGCCGCGTGAGCGCGGCGCTCCCCGGCAGCGGCACCGTCGCGAGCGGTCAGCTGCGCTGGGACGAGCGCGCGCACGAGCTGTACCTGTCCCAGGCGGTGGCGCTCACGATGGTCTTGTCCACGGGCGAGCGCTCGTTGCATGCCGGCGACGTGCGGCTCTCGCTCGACGAGCCCTTCGCCGTCACGGCGCTCGATGCGCGCGACCAAGTGCTCATCGAGCAGCCGGACGGCGTGGGCGGCATCATGGGCCTCAGCGGCGCGCACGTCGTCGCCAGCACCGGACGCCTCCTGGCTCCAGAGGACTTCTCCCTGCACTGGCGCGGCATCGAATCGCACGGCCAGGGGCTCGACCTCGACGAGGAGCAGCACCACATCTCGATCGCCCGTGAGGCCTTCATCGAGCGCCAGGTCGAGGGTGGACGCGAGCGCGTCGAGGCTCGCGGCGGCCTGAGCTGGTGGATGCCCGAGGAGCGCGGCGCCGAGCTGATGCAAGGGCGCGGCGAGCTGCGCGGGCCCGTCCGGCTGGAACGGGCCGACGGCACCAGCCTCGGCGCGGACCTGGTCCGCTTCGAGGGCGGGGTCGGATCGGTCGAGTTGCTCGGCAGCGCGGTGCTCGAGCAGGCGGGCGTCGGCAACCTGGCGTCGGACGAACTGCGCATGACCGGCCTGCCCGGCGCGCGCACCATCCGCTCGCACGAGCATGTGACCTGGACCTTCGGTGAGATCTCGGGGAGCGGCACCGGCTTCCAGGTCGACGAGGCCCTCGGGCGGGCACGATTCGAGCAGGCCGTGGAGTTCCGCTGGCTCGATCCGATCACGGGACTGACCCGCCGACTCGAGTGCGACGGGGCCTTCCAGTGGACTTCGCCGCCCGGGGCGATCGATGTCCTGCGGCAGGGGCGCGCCGAGCTGCGCGACAACGTGCGGGGATGGGACGGCATGGGCGGCGGACTGCAGGCCGATCGCCTCGTGATGGACATGTCCCTGTTCGTGGCCGAGCTCTTCGGCGAGTGCGCCGTGCAGCGCGTGCGCGACGGTCAGCTGCATACCTTGACCACCGGTGACGAGGGCTACATCCGCATCCAGACCGACCCGGCGCTGCAGCCCATGCACTTCCAGGCGCGCGGCCGGGCCGACCTCACGGTCGGCAGCATGCGCCTGGTGGCGGACACGCTCGACTGGGACCTCACACAAGACCACGTGGTGGCTGCCGGCGACTGCCGACTGCTCTTCGATGGCTACTGGACCAACGTGCCGCGCATCGAGGCCTGGCCCGAAGCCATGCGTTGGGTCGTGCCACACGCCGTCTCCGTCGGAGGGCCACGATGAACCCGTGGCCGACGGACGCGCGCGCCCCCCGTCGACAGTTGCGACGGTCGAGCCACCTCTCCTGGCTCCTGGCGGGCTGGTGCCTGCTCGGGCTGGCCCCGCTGGCTGCCGCGCAGAGCGAGCCCTTCGTCTTCAACAACATGGGCACGCACGTCGGCTTCCCCGACGAGGCCGATCCGAACCGGCAGGTGCTCGTGTTACTGGGCGGAGTCGAGGTCGTGCAGGGCGATCGCAGGCTCCTGGGCGACGTCATCGTGGCCATCGTGCAGCGCGGGGGCCCTTCGCCCGCGGCGGCCGCTCGCCCCGCTGCGGACAGCCCCGCTGGTGCCACGATCGTGCCTTCCGAGAAGGTGCTCGAGCTGCTGGTCGACGGCGAGGTCACGTTCGAGCAGGGCAACGAACAGATCGTCGGGGCGCAGTCGGTCTACATCGACAATGTGCGCGGCACGGTCACGATCCTGCAGGGCGAGTGGCGGTCGTCCCAGGACGACACCCCGCTCATCGTCCGCTACCAGATCATGCGGCAGTTGCAGGACGGCATCCGCGAGATGGAGGGCGTCTCGGTCTCGACCTGCGAGTACGCGCACTCCCACTGGTCGATGGACACGCCCTGGGCGCGCCTCGTACCCACCGCGAACGGCCGCGTCCTGCACACGAGCTGGAACAGCGTCCACGTCGGGGGCCTGCCCGTGCTGTGGCTGCCGGCGCTGCACATGAACGTGGACCGCGAGCGGCCACCGCTCAAGCGCCTGGGCTTCGGCACCTCCAACAAGTACGGCACCGAGGTGGACACGGAATGGGGCGGCGACGCCTCCGACATGCTCACGGGTGTCGGCCGCCTGATGGGCGTCGGCGGGCCGGTGAAGGGCGAGTGGGAGCTGGAGCTGAACAACTACAGCAGCCGCGGCCTCTTCGTCCAGCCGGGCTGGGCGTACGAGACCGAGCACTCCGCGGGCCGGGTGTTCGGGAGTTCGATCCACGACAGGAATCACAGGGACTCACTGGACCAGCCCATCCGTGACGACACGCGCGGGCGCTTCGACCTGCAGCACCGCACCACGATCGACGACCGCCGCGTGGTCGACGCCGAGGTCTCGTACATCAGCGACTCGGGCTTCCTCGAGGAGTACTACCCGCAGGAGGCCACCGTCGGCAAGGAACAGGAGACCTACGTCAACTACCGGGACGTGGTGGACAACCAGGCGTTCGAGGTGCTGGCTCGGACGCGGCTCAACCGGTTCGACACGCAGGTCGAATACCTCCCACAGGTGGTCCAGCGCACGGCCGGCCTGGCCGTGGACACCGGCCCCTTCGGCACGGGCTTCTTCACGTCGCGCCAGTTCGCCGATTCGGCGCGCCTGGCGGCGGAAGAGTTGCAGGCGAGCGACTTCGGGCAGCCGACACCCTCGCAACCCGACGGCTTCAACAACATCCGCGCGGGGAGCGATGGCGTCATGCGCTGGCCGATCGACGTGGGCGGCGATCGCGTCGTGGTGAGCGCCGGCTACGACCTCACGGGCTTCGACCGTTCGCAGGACGTCCCGGACAATCCGGCCACGACGACCGTGGACGAGCGGGACGTCGACGAGACCGGCCTCGTCCGGTCCGCGGCCTTCGGTGGCGTCGAGTGGTCCCGCACCTACTCGGGCACGGCCGACTACCACAGCGACACATGGAACCTGGACGGCATCCGTCAGATCGTCGAGCCACGCATCGGCTACTCCGGCGTCTTCGAGCAGAACCACGGGCCCGAGGACTTCGAGCCCATCGACGACACCGAGAAGCTCAAGGAGATCCAGGCCTTCATCGTGGGCGTCCGTCATCGCACGCAGACGCACCAGCGTCGTCAGGTCGTCACGATCTGGGACGGCGAGGTGTTCATGCCCATCTACCCGGACCAGGATCGCGACAACAACGGGCAGACGAACGGCCCCGTGACGGTGGATGCCCGCTGGCGGCCCGGCGCCGACATCTTCGGCCTGCGCAACGGACAGTTCCGCTGGAGGGCGCACGTGGATCCTGCGGACTGGCAGTTCATCGACACCTTCTCCAGCTACAGCACCACCCTGGGCCCCGACCGGCGCTTCTCGGTGGCCCACGACGCCGCGCACGACATCTCCGAGTTCATCACGGCCGGCATGGAATGGGACCTGACGCCGACCTGGTCGTTCGCGGTCTTCACCCAGCAGGACCTGCTCCTGCACCAGACCTCGCGCCTGGGCGTGCTCCTGCGCCAGTTCGCCCACCGCTGGATCATCGACATCGAGGCGAGCCAGCGGCGCGGGCGCAGCACCACCTCGACCCAGGACGCCAACCGCGACGACACCCAGATCGCGCTGCGCCTCAGCCCGGCCTTCGGCCCGCGCGACGAGACGCTCCTGGCCGAGCTGGGTAGGATCCGCTGAACATGGTCCTCGGCCTCCTCAACGTCGGCCCGCTCGAGCTGCTCATCATCGCGGCGGCGGCCGTGATGCTGTTCGGGGGCGACCTGCCCGACACGGCGCGCAAGGCCGCCAGGATGGTCGTCCGGCTGCGCGCCCTGGCGGCGGACCTGGGGCGTGAGTTCTCCAACACGACGGGTTCGAGCAGGCCCTTCCGGACGGCGGACGAGCTGCGCCGGCTCGCGGGCCTGGACGACTCCCCCCCACCGCCCACCTGGACGCCGGCTGCCCCGCCGCCCGATGCCACCGCCGCGCGCGAGCCGGCTGCGTCGTGGCGGCCGCGCACCCTGACGCCGCCGGCCGAGCTGACGCGTCGGACAGCGGCGGATGGTGGTCCCGGCGCACCGGCCGACGACCCGGCGGTCGGCGCGGCGCCTTTGCTGCCGTCACCACCGGAGCACGGCCCTCCTGCGGAAGCCGCCGCCACTTCGCAGGCGGCACAGCCTGCCCAGCCCGGCAGCGAGCCGACGCCGGGCACCACGACGGACGGCACCTCGGACGGGTAAGTCCGCCGGCGCACGGCGCTCAGACGTCCAGGTTGCGGACCTCGAGAGCGTGCCGCTCGATGAACTCGCGCCGCGGCTCGACGCCCGGCCCCATGAGCGTGGAGAAGAGGTGGTCGGCTTCCACCTCGTCGGCCAGCGCCACCGGGTGCATGGTGCGCCGCGCAGGGTCCATGGTCGACTCCCACAGCTGCTCGGCGTTCATCTCGCCGAGTCCCTTGTAGCGCTGGATGTCCACGCCCTGCTCCGCGGCGCGGCGCAGCCGCTCGACGACCTCGCGCAGGCTGTCCACGGGCGCAGCCGCATCGCCTTCGTCCACGACGAGTTCGAAGCGCGGGCTGCCCGGCGTACCGAAGTAGTCCTTGGGGCCGAAACCGAGCCCGGCGAGCTGCGCGAGGGCGGCCGATGCCCCCGCGGACTGCTCGAATTCGGTCCGGACGGCGTCCCCGCGGCTCGCTGGATCCAGCGATTCCATGAAGGCGTCGCACTCGGAGCGCTCGAAGAAGTAGCGCGTCTGGCCGCCGGCCTGCACGACGCGATAGCGCGGCAGGCGCCCATCCCGCTGCTGAGCGACGTAGCCCTCGAAGCCCGGACCATGCTTGCTGCCGCCTTCCCGCTCGTCGATGGCTGAGAGTTCCAGCAGACAGGTCATCAGCGTGCGGAGTCGGTCACCCTCGAAGACGATCCCGCCCTGGGTCACCTTGAGCGAGGCATGCTCCACGGCGATCTCTAGCAGCGCGCGTTTGAGCCCCAGGTCGTCCACGATGTAGCGCTCGATCTTCTTGCGCTTCAGCTTGTAGAGCGGGGGCACGGCGATGTGGATGCGACCGTTCTTCACCAGCTCTGTCATCTGCCGGTAGAAGAAGGTGAGCAGCAGCGTGCGGATGTGGGAGCCGTCCACGTCCGCGTCGGTCATGATGATGATCTTGCCGTAGCGCAGCTTCTCCAGGTCGAAGTCACCCTCGCCGAAGCCGGTTCCCAGGGCCGTGATGAGCACCTGGATCTCCTCGTGGTTCAGCATCTTGTCGAGGCGCGCCTTCTCGACGTTCAGGATCTTGCCTCGCAACGGCAGGATGGCCTGGAAGGTGCGATCGCGCGCACTCTTCGCGGTGCCGCCTGCCGAGTCGCCCTCCACGATGAACAGCTCGGTCTCGTCGCGTTCCTTGCTCTGGCAGTCGGCGAGCTTCCCCGGCAGGTTGCCGCTGGCGAGGGCCCCCTTGCGGCGCACGATGTCGCGCTGGCGCCGAGCCGCTTCGCGCGCGCGCGCGGCGAGCAGGGCCTTGCCGATGATCGCCTTGCCGATCGAGGGATTCTCCTCGAGGAAGGTGTTGAGCTTCTCGTTCACGATCGAGGCGACGATGCCCTCGACCTCCCGGTTGCCGAGCTTGATCTTCGTCTGGCTCTCGAACTGCGGGTCCGAGAGCTTGACGCTCAGCACCGCCGCCAGGCCCTCGCGGAAGTCGTCGCCCGAGGGCGGCGTCTCGTTGGGCTTGAGCAGGTTCTCACGCTTGGCGTAGGTGTTCAGGGCGCGGGTGAGGCCGCTGCGGAAACCCGAGAGATGCGTGCCGCCCTCGCTGGTGTTGATGTTGTTGACGAAGCAGTAGACGTCCTCGCGGTAGGCGTCGTTGTACTGCAGCGCCAGGTCCACGATCACCGTGCCGCCGACCGTGTCGGTCGTCTCGGCGCTCATGCTGATGATCTTCTCGTGGATCGGCTGCTTGTTCTCGTTGATGAACCGGATGAAGTCGTCGAGCCCGTTGGGGTAGCTGTACTCGTCGCGCCTGCGGGTGGCCTCCTCCGTGAGGGTGAGGTGCAGGTCGGCGCTGCCCATGAGGAACGCCATCTCGCGCAGACGCTTCGAGATGATCTCGTACGAGATCTCGACCGTCTCGAAGATCGTGTCGTCGGGCTTGAACGTGACCTTGGTGCCGTGCCGGTTCGACTTGCCGGTCGTCTTCAGTTCGGTGGCCTTGTGCCCGCGCGCGAACATCTGCTCATGGCCATGCCCGTCCCGGTGGATCTCGACCTTCAGCCACTCGGAGAGAGCGTTGACGCACGATACGCCCACACCGTGCAATCCGCCGGACACCTTGTAGGAGTCCTTGTCGAACTTCCCGCCCGCGTGGAGCTTGCACATGATGACCTCGACCGCGGGCACCCCCTCGGTCGGATGGACATCCACCGGGATGCCGCGGCCATCGTCGGCCACGCTCACCGAGCCGTCGCGATTGATCGTGACGTCGATGTGGTGGCAGTGCCCCGCCAGGGCCTCGTCCACCGAGTTGTCCACGACTTCGAAGACGCAGTGGTGGAGCCCCCGGATGGAGGTGTCCCCGATGTACATGGCAGGGCGCTTGCGCACCGCCTCCAGGCCTTCCAGGACCTGGATCGAGGAGGAGTCGTAGATCTGGCTCATGCGGTGAAGTGTCCGACGCGGAAGACGAGCCGGCGCACCGTCTGGAGTGACGGGTCGGCTTGCAAGCGCCCGAGCAGCAAGGATGCCTGGAAGGCCTCCAATTCGTAACGCTGGGCAGACGAGGGCACCTCTATCGTAAGGATCCCGTCGCGGAAAAGGGCCACTCGGGATCGGGTTGCGAGACGCTCACCGGCCGCACGAGCCCAGGCCTCGCGGACGGCCATGAGTTCCAGGGGGCGGGCGTACGCCCGCCGGCGCATCAGGCCGGCGAGGATCTCCCCGAGGACCTGCGGTTCTCCGCCTCTCCTCCCCGTCATCGAACGCTCCCTTGGCCTCCGGTACACCCGCGTCCTCAGGACGTGATCGGCATGACGACGTAGAGGGAACCTTCGGATGCCTGGAACACTCCGGCGGACAACCTGTCCTTGAAGCGGAAGGATACGCTCTCGTCGGGCAGGTTCTTCAGGTACTCACCGAGGAAGTTCGGGTTGAAGCGGATGTCCACGCCTGGACCGGAGTATTCGATCTCCATCTCGCTGCGGGACTCGCCGACCCCTTCCTGACGCGAAGAGACCGTCAGCTTGCCTGCCTGGAACTTCAGCTCGATGGTCGGGCCCTCGTCGCCGGCCGTGATGCTCGCGCGCTGGATGGCCTGGAGGAACTCCTCGCGACGCAGCGATACCTTCTCGGGCGTGTTGCCGTCCTTCGGGATGACGGCCCGGTAGTCGGGGAACTCACCCTCCACCAGCTGCGCCTGGATCTCGAGCTGGGGCAGGATGAACGCCACCATCGTCTCGCGCAGTTCGATGCGCAGGACGGCGTCCTCCTGGCCGTGCATGCGCAGCAGCTGGACCAGGCCCTTGAGAGGCACCACCACCGCGGTGCGTTCCTTGACGCCGGTCGGGATGTCCAACCGGGCGAGCGCCAGCCGCCGCCCGTCGGTGGCCACGACGGTGAGGTCGTGGGTGTCGATCTCGAGCAGCACGCCGTTGAAGGCATAGCGCCCCATCTCCTTGGCCGCGGCGAACATGGTGCGGTTGCACAGATCGACGAAGGCCGCGAGCGGCACTTCCACGCCGCGGGTGCGCTCGAGGATCGGAATGGAGGGAAACAGCGTCGGGTCGTCGCCGTTGAGGCGGAAGAGCGCACGCCCTCCTGCCACTTCGTGGACCGTGTTCTTCTCCTCGATACGGATCTCGGGCGCGTCCATCGAGCGCACCACCGAGAGCAAGGTGGCAGCAGGCAGGGCGGCCTCGCCCGAGCCGGAGATTCCTTCAGCCGCATAGCGCCGCCGTATCGAGACGTCGCCGTCGGTGGCGGTGACCTGCACCTGCCCGTCGGTCACCGAGACGAGCACGTCCATGAGGACGGGTCGCGTGCTCCTCGATGGACAGACAGCGGCTGTCAGCTGGAGGTTCTGCAGGAAGGCTTCTCGGGGCGTGGCCAGTTTCATGGTGTGGGGTCGCTTCTCTGCATCTCTATCTAGGAATTACTCATCACCTTCATGGAGCTGGCCGGATTGTTCAGAGGCACTGGAGTGCCTCGGCAAGTCCATGTCGATCAAGTGGTTCTGGCGTTTCGAGGGCCCAGCGGAGTGTGCACAGTATGCACCGGGGAGCAGGACCTGTTCCACGTCCAGGCAGGCGTCGGAGGGCGGGCAGGGGACTCGCGAGGTGTGGCGGCGGGGGAAGCTGTGGACGAGGTACCCGGGATCTCCACCAATCGGCCAGGGGATGCGGAAGGCCCCCCTGGGGGGCCTTCGAATCCGGACACAAGCCGGTGGGGTGAAGAGAGGCGCATGGGTGCCGATCAACCCTTGAGCCTGGTCTCGAACTCGACGATGAGCTGGGCGAAGGAGGCCGAGCTCGAGATGCGCTCCTCGATCTTGCTCACGGCGTACAGCACGGTCGAGTGGTCCCGACCGCCGAAGCGGGTGCCTATCTCGACGAGCGAGAGCGGTGTGAGCTTGCGCGTGAGGAACATCGCCACCTGCCGAGGCAGCACGATGGACTGGGTGCGTCGGCGGCCGTTGAGGTCCGAGATGCGCACCCCGTAGTGCTTGCAGACCACGCTCTGGATCTGGTCCACGCCCATGACAACCCGGTGCGCTTCGTCGACCGATTGGCCGAGCGCTTCACGGGCCAGGTCGAGGTCGATGGTCCGGCTCGTGAGCTGGGAGTAGCCGAGCACCTTGGTCACGGCGCCTTCGAGCTCCCGGATGTTCCGGTTCATCGTCTCGGCGAGGTAGTCGAGGACGTCCTCGGGCAGCTCGATGTTCCGGTCGCGGGCCTTCCGGCGCAGGATGGCCTGTCGGGTCTCGTAACCCGGGTTGGCGATCTCGGCCACCAGGCCCCACTTGAAGCGACTGATGAGCCGCTCGCGCAGCGTGGGGATCTCGGACGGCGGACTGTCGCTGGAGAGGACGATCTGGCGCTGATCGTTGTACAGGGTGTTGAAGGTGTGGAAGAACTCGTCCTGCGTGCGCTCCTTGTTGGCGAGCAGGTGGATGTCGTCGATCAACAGCAGGTCAACGCGCCGGTATTTGTACCGGAAGCTGCTCAGATCACCCTGCTCGATGGCGGCGATGAACTGGTTGACGAAGGTCTCGCTCGACAGATAGAGGACGCGCTGCTCGCGCCCCGACTCCATCGCCTTCTGGCAGATGGCCTGGAGCAGGTGGGTCTTGCCGAGGCCGACGGCCCCGTGAAGGAACAAGGGGTTGTAGGAGCCGGCGGGCGAGCCGGCCACGGCCAGCGCGGCAGCGTGGGCGAGCTGGTTGCTCGGGCCGACGACGAAGTTGTCGAAGGTGTACTTCTGGTTGAGGAGGACGTCGGAGTTCTGCTGGAAGAAGTGGGCGTTGCGCGTCGTGACGTCGACGGGCGGTCGCTCGCCCACCACCGGTGCGGTCGACGCGACCTGGTGTGGCGCCAGGTCGGAAACGGAATCGTCGACCTCCAGCAGCACGGGTGCGTCGGCCTGCAGCGACTCGCGAACCGCCTCCCGCAGCACATCGAGGTAATGGGTGCGGATCCACTCGTGGTGGAAGGCGTTCTGGACCGCGATCGTGACACCGGCGGAATCGACGCCTGCCACGCGGAGGCGCGAGAACCAGAGGTCGAACTTGCGAGGAGTGACCAGTCGCCGGAGGGCGTCGAGCAGCCGTCGTGTCGGATCGTCCGGGAGTTCGGCCTCGGTCATGCTTCTCAGGATTGCCGGATGGGAGGGCACGGACATGGAGGGCTGGAAGTGTCTCGATGTGGACAGAGCGTCGCACTCGAACGATGAGGGCTGACGGTTCCGGACCATCGACGAGCGTGGGGCGGCGTGCCGCGAGGAGGTCCCCTCCTGCCTCACACTCCCTCGTCGTCATCCCGGATCCGGGAGGACTTCCCGATCGCCAAGGGTTCGAACGGGGGCGTCACTATGGGGCTTTTCCACGGGCTGTCAACGGGCCCAAGAGCTGTGCATCGGTTGTGGGCAACTGTACGGACGCAAAGGTCCGTCGCGTCGATCGTTAGTCGAGCGAGTCGGCGCCGAACATTTTTTCTGCACCGCGCCGACGCACTCCGGCGAGCACGCGAGCGAGCGTGTCGAGCAGCTGCTCGACATCACCTTCGCGGTTGGTGTGGCCGAAGCTGATGCGGATCGCCGAGGCCGCCACGTGCGGCGGGTAGCCCATCGCGAGCACCACCGGCGAGGGCTCGAGCGAACCCGAGGCGCAGGCCGAGCCGAAGGAGACGCTCACTCCTTCGAGGTCGAGCCGATGGACGAGCGACGGGCCGGGCCGGCCAGGGAAGGCAACACACAGCGTGTTCGGCAGGCAATCCACCGACGGTGAGAGGAAGATCGCAGACTCGTCGAGATCCTGGATGCCCTGCCGCAGCTGCTCGATCCAGCGTCGCTGCCTTCCTGTCTCTTCGGCCTGCAGGGCACAGGCCTCTTCGGCGGCCACGGCGAACAGCTCGGCCAGCGCAGCCGATTCGGTGCCGGCCCGCCGCCCGCGCTCCTGGGGACCTCCGCCGAGGAAGGGTTCGAGTTCGCAGCCTGCGCGCACGAGCAGGGCTCCGATGCCCACGGGCCCTCCGAGCTTGTGGGCGGAGAGCGTGGCCAGTTGTGCCGCGCTGGCACGGAAGTCGAACGGGATGCGCCCCAGGGCTTGCGATGCATCCGTGTGCAGCACGCTGCAGTGCGTGGCGAGGCGGGCGATGTCCTGCACGCATCCGGTCTCGTGGTTGGCGGTCGCGATGCTCGCGAAGTCCCACACCGAGCCATCCTGGGGCGGCAGGATGCGGCCGTCCCGGTCCACGGCCAGGGCGCGGGTCAGCGTGCGACGGCGCGCGGCCGCCAGGACGGACGCGTGTTCCGTGTCGGCGACAGCCAGCGGCGCTCCACGCGCAGCGCAGCCTATGGCCCACGCGTTGGATTCGGTTCCGCCGGAGGTGAAGCAGAGTTCCTCGGCAGCGCATCCGGCCAAGCGAGCCAGTGACTCGCGTGCGTGCTCGAGCTGCCTGCGGGCGGCACGGCCCTCGGTATGCGCACTCGAGGGATTGCCCTCAACCCCGCCTACGGTCGATGACAGCCGGACGCGTACGGACTCTCTCAGGGGTGAGCTTGCATTGTGGTCTAGATAGATGCGACTCACGAGGCACTTGAGAGTATTCGTTCGTAGAGCGCCTCATGCTGCTCGAGGCTGGCTGCCAGCGAGAAGGCCGCGACGGCGCGTTCCCGGGCCGCGCGTCCCATGGCCTCGCGCTCGGACGTGTTGGCGATGAGGGAGTCGATGTCCAGGGCCATGCCGGCGGTGTCGCCGACGTCGCGCAGGCGCCCGCACACGCCATCCTCGACGACTTCCGGCAGCCCTCCCACGCGGGTCGCCACGACCGGGACGCCGCAGGACATCGCCTCGAGTGCCGCCAGGCCGAAGGACTCGCTCTCGCTAGGGAAGAGTGCGATGTCGCTGGCCGACATGATCTCCTCGACCTGGTCGATCTCTCCCAGGAACTTCACCCGATCGGCGATGCCATGGCGCAGCGCGGCTTCGCGGGTCAAGGACTGATCCGGCCCGTCGCCGACCAGCAGGAGCATCGCCTGGGCTCCGGACTTCAGGCGCCGGAAGACGTCGATGGTGTCGAGGGTCCGCTTGAGCGGGCGGAAGTTGGACATGTGCACCACGAGCGTCCGCTCGCTCCCACCGAACTCACGGCGGACCCGATCGTTCTTCCGCGGGCAGAAGCGCTGGTTGTCGACGAAGTTCGGCAGCACATCGATCTGGCCGTCGTAAGCGAAGACCTCGCGGGTCTGTTGCTCCAGCCAGCGCGAGACGCAGATCACGGCGTCGCTCTGGCGCAGACCGAACGGGATCACGTCGCGGTAGCTGGGGTCCCTGCCCAGGATCGTGATGTCGGTTCCATGCAGCGTGGTCACGATGCGTGTCTTGCATGATGGACTCATTTCACGTGCAAGATAGGCACATATTGCATGTGGAACTGCATAGTGCACGTGCAGGATGTCGAGCGACCGCGCACACATCACCTCGCGCATGACCGAGGACAAAGCGAGGTCATACGGTGGATAGTGGAACAGTGGATATGAAGATACAGTGACGTTGTGGAACTCGAGGCCGTGGTGGTAGGCGGCGAGTCGGCCGGGCCGTGCGTACGAGAAGAGGTGGATCTCATGACCACGGTCGGCGAGAGCGATGCCCAGCTCGGTGGCCAGGACACCACTGCCGCCGTAGGTCGTGTAGCAGGCGATCCCGATCCTCAGCCGCCTCATGAGAACACGACTTGACCGGAGTCCCGGACAGCGGCCCTGGGGACCAGTACCGCCAGGGG
>Ga0315912_10001075_pt1 | contig 36698 bp, 41 predicted proteins | sample VfabasoilMG_FD_204469 | JGI IMG/M metagenome (GOLD analysis project Ga0315912, IMG submission 204469) | Garden soil microbial communities collected in Santa Monica, California, United States - V. faba soil | ecosystem: Environmental > Terrestrial > Soil > Garden | place: USA: California... | reverse complement strand
CGCCCGGAACCTCCAAGCAATGAGAGGCCGGCAATGAGGGCTTTGTCCAGGCAGCACAGCCGAACAAGAATCCTGCCACGCCATCGGTCCCTGAGCTGTGACCGACCTGCAGTGCGGCCTGTGTTTCCGCGCGGACGCCGTCGATGGTATCTGCTTGATCCAACCGTTCCGCCAGCCGTGCGATCGGCTCCGATGCATGTCCCCGGACAGCGGATTGGATGTGGGCGCGACTGATCACATTGGTCTGAGAGGCAGCCTGGGACAGCAAAACTCCAACCGATGCCAGGAACCGCAGCCGTGCAGTATCAAAGCTAGCTGTGCTCCACAGTCCGGCCAGGTACCCCACCAGAAAATCATCTCCTGCCGGCGTCAGACCTGGCCCTAGCCCGATTAATGGCTCGATTGCGGCGCAGGCCTCTTCTGCGTGCAAAGCTCCGGTTGCATCAAGGAGAACGGGAATAGTTCCAAAGGCTCCCTCAGCCCGAGCCACGGCTTTGATAATCGAGGAAATCGTATCTCCGCGCTGATGTTGTTGCAATGTTTGCCATGCGGCCGTCCATGCTGCAGCCTGGTCCCGCCGATGGAGATCGATCCGCAATCCGCTGAGGTCGATATGCCAGCACGCGGCGATCCGCAGATCGATGGACAGAATCGATTGTGTGAAGCGGACGGTGCCTCCCCGGCAAGCAGCCGGTTCTCCCACGCGGACGAAGTCAGGAAAGGCGAACCGGGCCGGTGTCTTGATGCGGAGACCATTGGGTAGGTTGGGTTTTTCTGAAGACACCAGGGTCAGCAGGGCGCCGGTCTCAAGCCCGATATTGCAGGCTCGATCGAAAACGCTATGCACCATTCCGCTGAAGCGCCCGGTCGGTGCTTCAATCCCGGCTGAAAGAGCGACGAGACGCATCGGGTCTCCTTCGACGGTCCGGTTGGATTACCCTCAGTATGTTGCGAAGCAGAACAACGTTAGTGGCGGATCGGCACACTACATTGAATAGGACCGTGCCAACGCATCCTTGATTGCCGAATGAACATTGTTCCGGCCCTCCTCGATATTTTTCTGCATGGCCTTGCGTGCGCCGGCGACATTCTTTGCGAGAATGTATTTGAGGATATCCAGGTGCTGGCGACAGGTGCTCGCCGCCCGGTGTGTCTTGGCGAAGTCGATGATGCGGAACAGCATCAATCGCTCGTTGATCGCGCGCAGTTGGCGCAGCAAAGATTTGTTGCCTGAGGCATGGGCGAGTGTTTCGTGAAACTGTGTGTCCAGCCTGGCGAGTTCCTCGTCTTTCCTGGGCGAGCCGTTTAACAGGCCTGTCCATGTGCGTTTCAGCGCGGCAATATCGCTCTGGATGGCCTCGTTCCGTGTCGCCAAACGTTCGACCACAAACAGCTCTAGGGCCAGGCGGACATCGTAGAGCTCCTCGATCTCTTGCAGGTTGTGTTGCTTCACTCTGTAACTTCGGTTGGGCATTCTCTGCACAAACCCATCCGTTGCCAGTATCCTCAAGGCCTCACGCACCGGGCTACGGCTGACGTTGAACTGCTTGCACAGCTCTGCTTCGGTCAGGCGGTGTTCCGGGGGATATTGCCAATGGAGAATCTGGTCTTTGAGCGTCGTCACGATGGATGCGCTCAGACTTGAGAATTCAGGTGACACGATCCGTTCATTCTTCCTCGTCATGTCGTAGCCGCTCCCGCAGTGCTCGTGAGTGAGGCCACATTGTATACAGCATGGAGTACGCGTGTCTAATGCGGTGGGCCAACGGTAAGGCTGCAGACTGCGCCTCGGTTGATCCGCATGTGTGTGACGGCCGTACGTACTTCGTACGTTGATTTGCCGGAGCCCGGTCTTTATAGTTCCAATGGTGAAGTCAAGCAGGCTGAGAAAACCACCAGTTGATTGCTCAGGCTCCATAGATATCCAGGCATGAGGCGACGCCGAGCATCCTGTTGAGTCGAGGGCATACATGCGGGGTCCCATGGGAAACCGGGCTGTCCCAGTCATGGTGTTTGTTCTTGCTTCTGGTGCGGCCTATTCCGTCTTACCGCTGCAGTCTTGGTCCGCTTCCGTTGCCTCCCCGGCGAACCGCAAAGATGAAGCCCTGTCTCATATCGAACGGGGAGAAACCTTATTGCGCCAAGGTGACCTGAAGGGGGCTGCTGAGGCCGCAAGAAGGGCGGTGGAGTCGAATCCCTCGTCGGCAGAGGGGCATTATCTTCTCGGAAGGCTTCATCTCAAAGACCGCAAACTGGAGAAGGCTGCGGAAGCGTTTTCACGATCACTCAATATTCGGCCAGCCTCCCCGGACGTGTTGAACGATTTAGCCGGCCTGTATGTGCTGCAAGGCAAACCGGCTGAAGCTGAACAGGCACTGATCCGTGCGGTCGCCGCTCATCCTGCACACATCGAGTCCTATCTCAGCTTGGCGAAGCTGTATGAACGTCGGCGAGACGTCGCCGCTGCAAAGAAAACCTATGCAAGGGTTTTGGCCGTCGAGCCGACTCACGCCGATGCATTGTTCGGTCTCGCCACGCTCTGTGACAATCAAGGAGAATACCAAGAGGCGCGTGAGGCCGTGCGTCGTCTCACCAAGGCGCATCCCGCACATGCCGATGCCTGGTATCTGAACGGGCAGATTGCCGAGAAGAACGGCGATTTGGATGAAGCCGCGTCTGCCTATCAACGCGCGATTGCCGCTAAGCCTGACCTCGTGGATGCCCATTTTAATTTGGGGTTTATCTATCGAAGCCGGAACCGGCCGGATGAGGCGGAACGGGAATTTCTTGAGGTATTGCGCTATCGCCCGGAGTATGCCGAAGCGCACCTGAACCTGGGCAGCATCTATACCGGCATGAACAGGTTGGAGGAGGCGGAACGAGCCTATGAGAAAACGGTAGCGCTGAAGCCTGACCATGCCGAGGCTCGCTACAGCCTGGGTGTGTTCTACGAACTCCATCGAAAGGACATGCCGCGTGCGCTCGCACAGTATCGGAAATATCAGGAGTTGGGCGGGCGTGACGATCGGGTTGAGCGGATCCTCGGGGCGGGGCTCCCGTAATGAGCGAGACAGGCGTTAAGGGCGTGACCAGCGCGAAATGTAGAATGGGCGTGAACCTGGACCCTGAGCAACTCGCGCTTACCTCGCCTTTCGCGCTCGTCTCGCTCACCAATACGGCCAGGGTCTCCAATATGGAGACCAGTAGGGGCCCCAGTAGGGGCTGGGACCCATGTACGGTCGAAAGCGGGGCGGCCCGTCTTCATCATCCTTCGGCCACACGCGTACGTTCTTGATATCCACGACCGGGTAGGTGTATTCCGTTTCGTCGAGCGGCAGGGTCATCGATCCGGCGACTTCTCCGGTGATGGTCACAAATGTGCCGAAGGGGAGGGTGGCGGGGTCGAGGAACTCTCGCTTGATAGCGACGAAACGACCTTGAGACTTGCTCAAATCGAGCGTTGGCTTGAGGGAGGACAGCAGAGGGAGCTGAAGAATTTCGATTCTGGTGCCGTCTTTCAGCCGCTTCGCGCTTAAGACTTTGCCTCCAAATGTGACAGCTTGCCCCTTATATATCTCGGTCGATGCTTTCAATTGTGCATAGGTGATCCGGGGCGTACCTGATGGATTGGACTCCAGAGAGTCGTCGAGTGATGCGCACCCGGATACGAGCAGCAGCGTGGATAATATGAAAAGCCAGTGTTGCCGTCTCATGGCACGAGTATAACAGAGGGCCGGAACACTCTCTATTCGATATAATAGGGGGCGGGCCACAATTTCTGAAAGGAGCGTGCGATGAATCGTCGATGGAGTTCGGTGTGGAATGTGGCGGTTTTCGTCATGGGGGCGGCGGTGCTGCTGAACGAGCCGTTCAGCGCACTGGCGGCAAGTCCTGAGTTGAAGGGCACGTTCGAGCTGCTGAAGGACGAGCCGTCGACCCATCAGCGAGGCAAGGTGAAGATCATCGAGTTCGCGGACTTTTACTGTCCGCACTGCCACCATTTCGATGAAACGGGACTCCCGCTACTTGTCAAAGAGTTCGGCAGCAAGATCGAGGTGACGATGGTCGGATATCCCGTGATTCGAGGAAAACTCCCGACGGCGTTTGATATGTATGAGCAGGCCAAAGCGATGGGTAAGGGCAATGAAATGAAAGCCGTGCTGTTTCGCACGATCCATAAGGATAAATTCGACGGCGTGTTGGATCGCTCGATTCGCTCGCTATTGATCAGGGAGGTTGGCTTGGATGTCGCTGCATTCGAGGCTGGACTGGAAAGCGGCAAGCCGGCGAGGGCATTTGAGGATGGGCGGCGATGGGGCGAGCGGATCAAGGTATCCTCCACCCCCTCACTCTTACTCGATGGGAATATCAAAATCGACGGCGCGAACATGACGCCTGAGAATGCCATCACAGTCATTCGGAGCATCCTTGAAGCGGATGCAAAGAAATGATTGGTGACGAACCGTGAGGGATGAGGGAAGAACAAGCGGGATCCTTCAGCGGCTTCTTGAGAACGAGTCCGCCTTCAGGCAGTTTGTCCGCCGTCGAGTCGGCGACGAGGTCGTCGCCGAGGATATCCTTCAGCAAAGCCTGATTCGAGCTGTTGAGCGGCACCATTCACTACGGAATGATGAAAGTGCCGTAGCGTGGTTCTACAGCATCCTTCGCCATGCGCTGGTTGACTACTATCGATCTCGGGGGGCGGAAGTTCGTCGTAACGAGGCATTTCTCCAAGAATTGACCGTTTCAGGCAGCCTTCTGGAGCCTCCACTTGATGAGGCGAAGGACACCGTGTGTGCCTGCCTTCATCGGCTCCTTCCAGGCCTCCGTGGGAATTATGCGGAACTCATCAAGCGCATCGATCTCGATGGCGAATCGCCGGCACAGGTCGCGAAAGAGCTAAAGATTTCTCAGAATAACCTCACCGTTCGCCTGCACAGAGCTCGCCAATCCTTACGAGCCTCCCTTGAAGGTGCTTGTGGGATCTGTAGCAAACATGGCTGTCTCAACTGCACCTGTGGATAGCCATCCTCTCCGCGTACGCATCTTCCATCACTTCCACCCGGTTTGTTGAGCGTTTACAAGGCGTTCTTCCCGTCCATCATCCTCTCTGTAATATTTGGCGGACTGTTCCGTCTTAAATTCTGAACGCGACATCGAGTGACTATACCGGATAAAATGAAAGGAGTTGGACCATGATTACTGGATCATCGAACGGCTGTTGCGGGAGGCCGCATGCAGGAGGTGACCGCATGAGCGAGAACATCCCGGGCACCCATGCTCCTACGCACGCTCACGCTAAGTCTGAGATCGACCCTGTATGTGGCATGACCGTCGATCCCGCCGAGGCGGCGGGTCGCCATGATCATAATGGCACAACCTACTATTTTTGCGGGACGTCCTGCCTCGAACGATTTCGCGCTGACCCTGAGAGTGTGCTGGGCAAGAAGCCGCTTACGCTTGTCACGATGCCCAATCCACGGAAGCCGCTGCCGATGATGCAGCCAGTCGGGCAGGGTGAGATCGATCCCGTGTGCGGCATGACGGTGCAGCCTGCCACGGCGGCTGGTTCATACAAGTATCGGGAGCAGAATTATTATTTTTGTGCTACCCGGTGTCTCGAAAAGTTCCGTGCCGATCCGGATTACTACGTGATCCCGCCGGAGCAGCGAACTCCGAAACCGTTGCCCGCTCCAACCAGCGGCAATGTCCAGTATGTCTGCCCGATGGACCCTGAGGTTTCGGAATCAAGACCCGGCGCGTGTCCCATCTGTGGAATGGCGTTGGAGCTGGCGGATGTGACCGTTCAGCCGACCCGTACCGAATATACCTGTCCCATGCATCCGGAGATCGTGCAATCAGCGCCTGGCCTGTGCCCGATTTGTGGAATGGCATTGGAAGCACGCACGGTGACGGTGGAGGAAGTCAATCCGGAGCTGGTGGATATGACGCGCCGGTTCTGGCAGAGCGTGGTCCTCGGTTCACCCATTCTCGCGCTGATGATTTCCGATATGCTGCCGGGCCATCCGTTGCAGCAACTTGTTTCCGGAAAAGTCCTGGTCTGGTTTCAGTTCCTGCTCGCGACGCCGGTGGTGCTCTGGATCGGAGGGCCGCTGTTCGAACGTGCGTGGACATCGGTCGTCAATCGCCATCTGAATATGTTTACTCTGATCGGCCTCGGCACCGGTGCGGCCTATCTCTACAGTGTCGCAGCCACTTTCATGCCTGACCTGTTTCCTGACTCGTTTCGTACCCACGGGGGAGAACTTGCGGTCTACTTTGAGCCGGCGGTCGTCATCATCGCCCTGGTCTTGTTGGGGCAGGTGTTGGAGCTGCGGGCGCGCAGCCGGACCAGCAGTGCGCTCAAGGCGTTGTTAGGGCTTGCCCCGAAAACGGCCCGCATTGTCCGAAGCGACGTCCGTGAAGAAGATATTCCGCTGGAGCAGGTTCAGGTTGGTGATCGGTTGCGTGTGCGACCGGGAGAAAAAATTCCCGTTGATGGTCTTGTATTGGAAGGGGCGAGCGCCGTCGATGAATCGATGGTGACTGGCGAGTCGATCCCGGTGGAGAAGCAGCCGGGCCAGAAGGTAGTGGGAGCGACCGTCAACGGAACAGGCAGTTTCGTGATGCGCGCCGAGCGAGTCGGCCGGGAAACATTGTTGGCACAAATCGTGCGCATGGTCAGTGAGGCGCAACGCACCCGGGCGCCGATTCAACAACTGGCCGACATCGTCGCTTCGTATTTTGTCCCGATCGTCGTTCTTGTCGCCGCGCTCACTTTTGTGATCTGGGCGTTGTACGGCCCGGAACCTCGGATGGCCTATGCCTTGCTCAACGCGGTTGCGGTGTTGATCATTGCGTGCCCCTGTGCGCTGGGGCTTGCGACTCCCATGTCGATCATGGTTGGGACCGGCCGCGGTGCGACGGCGGGGGTACTCATCCGCAATGCCGAGGCTCTCGAGACCTTGGCTAAGGTGGACATTCTCGTTGTGGACAAGACCGGCACACTTACGGAAGGCAAACCCCGCTTGATGACGGTAGTTTCCTTGCCGGACTTCAGTGAAGCCCAACTGCTTCGGCTTGCCGGGAGTCTCGAACAAAACAGCGAGCATCCCTTGGCGGCGGCCATTGTGTCTGGTGCCCGAGAGAAGAACCTCGTCCTCTCCAAGGCCCAGGCTTTTCGGTCGGTCACAGGCAAGGGAGTCACAGGCACGGTTGAAGGTCGGGTGGTGGCCGTGGGTACTCGGTTGTTTCTCGACGAACTGCGCGTCGAGACTTCGGCGTTGTTGCTTCAGGCCGACCCCTTGAGGCATGAGGGGCAGACCGTGATGTTTGCGGCGATCGACGGCAAGCCGGCAGGGTTGCTGGGGGTGGCCGATCCCGTCAAGTCATCCACCCCGGAGGCCATCGATCTGTTACACCGTGAAGGCCTGCGTCTGGTGATGCTCACCGGCGACAACCGGACAACTGCTGAGGCTGTGGCACGCCGACTCCAAATCGACGAAGTTCAGGCCGACGTCTTGCCTGAGCAGAAGATGGCGGTTATCAAACGGTTCCAATCAGAAGGGTATATCGTAGCCATGGCGGGAGACGGGATCAACGATGCGCCGGCCCTGGCGCAGGCGCAGGTGGGGATCGCGATGGGGACAGGAGCGGATGTGGCGATGGAAAGTGCGGGCGTCACGCTGGTCAAGGGCGACCTCCGGGCCATCGTGCGGGCGCGTCGTCTGAGCCGCGCGACCATGCGGAATATCCGGCAGAATCTGTTCTTCGCCTTCGCCTACAATACACTCGGGGTTCCCATTGCTGCCGGTATTCTCTATCCGTTCGTCGGAGTCCTCTTGAGCCCGATGATCGCCAGCGCGGCGATGACCTTCAGTTCCGTTTCCGTCATCTCGAACGCGCTCCGGCTGCGCCATATCAAATTATGAGTGTGCGACCTTGATCCCCATGGTATGCTCGCCAGGCATTTCTTCGGTGCCCTGGAATTGAGACGTGGTAAGGACTCTCATCGCGTGAAACGAAGCATACACATAACGATTATTGTGCTGGGTTGGCTTGCGGTGAGCCTGTCGGTTCCGGTATCGGTCTTGGCCGGGACACAGCTGATTCCTGTAACGACCGGCAACGATTTGCAGAGCCAGGTCAAGACGACGGCTAATAAGGTCATTCCGGTCGTGGTCAGCATCGCGTCTACCGTGATGGTGCGCGATCAGGCTTTCAGCGACGATGCTCTGCCGTTCGGGTTGTTCAAGGAGCCCCTGGCTCATCGGCAGTATGGGCAGGGCTCCGGCGTGATCGCGTCCCCGGATGGCTACATCATTACCAACCACCACGTCGTCGCAGACGCCGTCGATGTGGAGGTGATTCTGGCCGATCGCCGCCAATTCAAAGGAAAGGTCGTCGCCACTGATCCCAAGACGGATGTGGCGGTGGTGAAGATCCAGGCGGTAAATCTGCCGGCTGCCGTATGGGGCGATTCAAGCCAACTGGCCGTCGGCGACTTCGTATTGGCCATCGGGAACCCGTTGGGATTGAGCCGCACCGTGACATTCGGTATCGTGAGCGCGGTCGGTCGCGCAGACGTGGGTGTCGCCGACTTCGAAGATTTCATTCAGACGGATGCGCCGATCAATCCCGGGAATTCCGGTGGCGCCCTGGTGAACATCAACGGGGAGATTGTGGGTATCAATACTGCGATTGCCAGTCCGACCGGCGGAAGCGTCGGCGTGGGTTTTGCTATTCCGAGCAATATGGCCCGCGCCGCCATGCAGAGTCTGCTCAAGACCGGCCGAGTCGTGCGCGGATTTTTAGGAGCCTCGACACAGGATGTGAGCCCTTCGCTGGGGAAAATTTTCCGCTTGCCCGATGTGAAGGGCGCGATTGTGACCGATGTGCAGGTGAAGGGGTCGGCGGAACGGGCCGGTCTCAAGCGCGGCGATGTCGTCGTGCGCTTCGACGGGCGGGACGTGATGGACAGCGGCCAACTCCGCAATCTCGTCGCGCAAGCTCCGATCGCCAGCAAACATCGCCTGGAGCTCATCCGGGACGGGAAAGTCTATCAAACCGAACTGACAATTCAGGAGTCGCCGCGCGAACGCGCAAAAAAAAGCCAGGCGGCTGCCACCGCCTCGACCGTACATCCTCTCTCGGGCGTCGTGTTCGACGACATCACTCTCCAGTTGGCCCGGCAGATGGATCTTTCGGTGAATAACGGCGTTGTCGTGACCGACATCGAAGAAGGCAGCCTTGCCGAAGCATCCGGCTTGCAGCCCGGTGATGTGGTGTTGGAACTCAACCGGCAGCATATCAGCAGCTTCACGGTTTTTCAGCGTCTGGCCGATCCGTTGAAACCCACCGACCTCGCGCTCCTGCTCGTCAACCGGCAGGGGAATGTGCTCTACATCCCAATCCAAGGCGAATAACCACCTCGCCTGCTCCTTTCGTCGTCTTCCTTCTTGACCTGACCGCCGCACCAGTGCTACGTTCCAAAAAATCGTAGCACAGGAGAAATATGAAAAAGCTCGTGCGGTTCGGCGTGTCCCTTGATCACCATTTGCTGGATGCCTTCGACCGCCACATCGAACGGCGAAAATACACGAATCGATCGGAAGCGCTTCGAGACTTGATCCGCGACAATCTTGTCGGGCAGGAGTGGGATGAGAATAAAGAGACCGTCGGTACGATCACCTTCGTGTACGACCACCACGTGCGCGATCTGACGCGCAAGCTCACCCATATTCAGCACGAATTCCAGGGCCGCATCATGGCGGGGATGCATGTGCATCTCGATCATGACCATTGCCTTGAAGTGCTGGTCGTGAAGGGGAAGGGGTCCGACATCAGAAAAGTCGCCGATGCACTTGTGAGTGTGAAGGGCGTCAAACATGGCAAACTGACGACGGCCACCACGGGCAAAGGATTGAGTTGATCGCCGAGTGAACTATCGCACGCAGGGTCTCTTCCTCTTCGCACTGATCTGTATCCCCGCTCTGGCCGGTGCCCACGATCCGGATGAGCCGGCGCTGGAGATTCCGGAGATTGCCGTGGTGGGCGAACGACCGGTGGCTGCCTCTTCTCAGCAATTCATTCCCGACAAGGAAATTATCCTGCAGCCGCTGGGCCGACCTGCTCAAGTTCTTCGTCTGATTCCTGGATTTCTTGCCGTTGAACATTCGGGCGGTGGGGGGAAGGCGGATCAATATTTTCTCCGGGGCTTTGACGCAGATCATGGGACGGATGTCGGTTTCTTCCTTGACGGGATGCCGATCAACCTACGCACCCATGCGCACGGACAAGGCTACACGGATCTCAACTTCATCATCCCGGAGACGATCGAAGGCGTCGATGTTCACAAGGGCGCGTACTTGCCGGAATATGGAGACTTTGCCACGGCGGGAGTAGTGAACTTCCGGACGCGCGATGTAGCCAGGGAAGGCGTTCTCCAAGGGGCTGGCGGAGAATTTGACACGCAGCGGTACCTGCTCATGCTTTCTCCGACCAAAGACCGGGTGCGCACATTGTTTGCCGCTGAGGGGTTCTATACGAACGGACCGTACCAAAACGACAATCAATATAATCGGACCAATCTGCTGGGAAAGGTGACGACACATCTGACCGGAAGAGATGAGATCAGTCTCAAGGCGACCTTCCTTCATTCTAAATGGGACGGCTCCGGTGAGATTCCTCTGCGGGAAGTGACCAGGGGTGCACTGAATCGCTTTGGCGCGATCAATCCGTATGAAGGGGGCAACACGCTCCGGACGACAGGCCAATTAAACTATCACTACGATACAACGTCAGGCGGCCAGTTCTTTGCGAACGCCTACGGCCAGTATTACCGGCTGGACCTCTTCACGGATTTTACGTTTTTCCTCAATGACCCCGTCAATGGCGACGGTTTTGCCCAGTTCGATCGCCGTGTCATCTATGGCGGCGATATCGGATACAAACAGCGTGCAGAGGTTCTCGGGATGCCGATGATCGGGACCGTGGGGTTTCAGACGAGAGCCGACGATGTTCATGCGAAATTGGGATCTCAGACGTTGAGGATTCCGACCGGTACCAGGATTGATAGCGATGCCCTCACTCTGTCCTATTCTCCGTTCGTCAAAGCGGAGATTGAGCCGTTGCCGTGGGTCAGGTTTTCAGGGGGAGTGCGTGGAGAATACTTTACGTTTGACGTCAGTAACCGCTGTGCCGCCTGTGCGGAACGACCGGCCGGTCAGAAAGGTTCCGGCATTGTTCTTCCGAAGATGAGCATGATTCTCGGACCCTGGGCGAAGACCGAATTCTTCGTCAACTACGGAGAAGGATTTCACAGTAATGATGCCCGATCCGCTGTGGCTTTCGGCGCGTCACCGCTCGCGAGAGCGAGGAATTATGAGGTCGGAGTCCGTTCCAGGCCCTGGGGACCGCAGGGCCTCGAGTTGATCGCCACGGTGTGGCGATTGGACTTGAAATCTGAACTCGTGCTGGTCGGCGATGAGGGGACGACGGAGATTCGCGGAGCAACCAGACGCCAAGGTGTGGAAGTGGCTGCCCGGGGACAGGTCTGGGGGCCGCTCTATGTCAACGGCAGCTTCACCTGGACACATGCGGAATTTCGCAACGGCGACGCCATTCCGTTAGCGCCGGAATATACCGCCTATGGCGCGGCTATCCTAAAATGGCCGGAAGACCTCACGTCCCAACTGCAAGCCACCTATCTCGGCGTTCGGCCGCTTGTCGAGGATCGGAGCATCAAGTCACCCTCCTGGGTTACGTTCGATGTGTCGGAGCGGTATCGCATACCGGTTAAATTGTCCCATGGACGGTTGGAGGCATTTCTGTTCGTGCAAAACTTGTTCAATACCCAATGGGAGCAGGCAATCTTTGCGTTCGACTCGCGTCTGCGGAACGAGTCTGTGGGGGTGACGGACATCCATTTCGTGCCGGGAAATCCGCGCACAGTGATGGGAGGGGTTGCTTGGTATTTCTGAATGGGGAATGGCGAATGGGGAATGGTTGATGGTTCATGTGAATCGGTTGCCCAATCCACTCTCACGTGCATTTTTTAATCGTCCGACGCTGACGGTTGCCCGTGCGCTCATTGGGAACTATCTGGTGCGGGAAAATGGGAATGGACGGGTTGCCGGAAAAATCATCGAAGTCGAGGCCTATGTGGGGGTTGAGGATAAGGCCTGTCATGCATCGAAAGGGCGGACGGCCAGGACAGAGGTCCTGTTCGGCCCTCCGGGAGTCTCTTATGTCTATCTCATCTACGGCATGTATCACTTATTGAATGTGGTGACAGAAGGGACCGACTTTCCTGCCGCGGTGCTCATTCGAGCGATTGAAGTTGAGGGAACATTGATCGATGGACCGGGAAAGATCTGCCGGGAGTTGAACATCGATCGGTCGTTGAATCGACTCGATTTGACCGAGGGGCGGCACGTGTGGTTCGAGGCTCGCGGAGCCGGAGGTACCCGGAAAAAGATCGGAACGTTTCCAAGAATCGGTGTCGAGTACGCCGGTCTCTGGGCGAAGAAACCCTGGCGGTTCAGATTGATCTAGCAGGATGCTGAAAAAGTCCGCCAGCGGTGTTCTCGCATCGCTCAGAGGCTCAACGTAATGAGTCCAGGGGAGGCAAAACCCTATCCGCTCGCATCTGATCGGAGCGAGCGGTTCAAGCGAAGCTTGGTATGTACCTCCTCGCCTCTTCGCTCGCTGCGGCCTTGCTGGACGGCCTTCTTGAGTATCCTGCGCCCGGCCACAGCCGAGCTACTTGATTTTTCGATCGGGGGCGATCTTCGTTGCGGAAGCGACCGGAGGCGCAATCTTGATCTGGGGGCCTTGCACTTTCGGCAGCCGACCGGCTCCCTGTCCTTCGGTGATCCGGGCATTGTCGAGTTTCTGCAGATTCTGTTCGGCATTCTTGACCGATTCCGCAGACTTCAGGAGCGAGGCTTCCCCACGGGCATCCGATTGGCCTGGATCGTTGGCCGTCGGTTGGCCGGTCACGGGGCTTCCACTGTCCATCATGGGATAGCCTTCATGCTTGGGCAGGAGCGCCGGATTGGCCGAGGCCATGGACAGCGCGAACAGAATGCCGGAGGTTGTCGCAAGGGCGCCGATGACAAGCTTCATACCGCTTCTCCTCTGTCTATAGGTGGCAGGAACGAATCAGTGTCGTGATGGAATTCGTATTCGATAAATGCCGTCAAGCTGGCGGGAATCATAGCCACGGATGGCGTTCTCTGTCAAACAGGAAAGCGGAAGGCGCGAGACTTGCTGGACTTGCGAGAAAGGCGGGACTGGGCAAGGGCTTCAACTGCTGGCGTCTCGCCTGTCGCGCATTTCGCGCGTGTCCTGCGCACTTAGCTTGGTCGTCGATGCGGTGGCCGGCGGCCACGGCCGCGATGCCGGAAGGAGGGGCCGCGGCTCACGCCCGGCAGGCGGATCGTCACGGAGGTACCTTCGCCGGGGGCGCTGCTGATGGCAATCGATCCGCCGTGTTCTTCCACGATTTTCTTGACTGTGGGCAGTCCCAAGCCGATTCCCGACCGTTTGGTTGTGAAAAAAGGCTCAAAGACTTTGTCGACAAGATCGGCCGGGATCGGGACGCCGTCGTTCTTGATGAGGATCTGGACTTCCAAGCCTTTCCCGGCCCGATGCTGGCTGACTTGAATATGGAGATGGCCGCCCGGAGTCATGGCTTCGCAGGCATTTTTGAAAATGCTCAGGAAGGCCTGTTGCAGCTTCGCTTCATCGGCACGCACCGGCACGAGGACCGTCGCGTAATCTTTGGACACCTGGATACGCGTCGCTTCAAGATCCGTTGCGAGGACGACCAGGGCGCTCTCCAGGGCTTCGGGAATCCGGCAGAGGTGCCGGTTCAACTCCAGTGGTTTGGCGAAGTCCAGAATCTCGTTCAGGATCGCTTCGATTCGAATAAGGTCGCGCATGGCGTTTTCCACGCGTGTCTGTGGATCGAAGTCCAAGATACCTTCGCTGGTCACTTCTTCGAGCTGTGCGCGAATCGAGGCCAGGGGCTCCCGAATTTCTGTGGCTAAGAATCCGCTGAATTCTCCAATGGCGGCTTGGCGTTCCTGTTTACGAATGATCGGTTCAGACGAGACGGGGATCAGCGGCTGAAGGCTCGGTTCCCCTGTGTCGAGATCCGGGGTCGAGCTCGGTGCTGCCGCTGCCGGCGCCTGCATCAGATCCGCCAGTTTGAGAATGACGGGTTCCAGCGTACGGGCGTCAGTCGTCTGATAGCGCTGAGGTTCTTTCGATCCCAACGTCAAGGTCCCGCCGACTTGGCCGCGAACGAAGAAGGGGAGGACCAGTGACGACTGAAATCGATCCTTAAAAAGATGTTTGTGATCCAGGAAGCGGCCTTGTGTGGACGCCAGATCATGATCGACGCGCGGTTTGCGGTGGCGAACCGCCCACCCGGCGGCTGAACTGTCGAGCGTCAGGCGTTGGCCTGGTTTCAGATCTTTCTTGGCGTCTTTTTGATCGCCCTTGGCGTCCCCGCCAAGTCCCAACACCTCAACATTGCCCGCGAGCGGATCGTAATGGCAGACCCAGGCTCGGTCATACGCGACGACTTGGCCGACTTCAGCCAAGACCGTTTCGATCTTCTCTTGCAGTTCCGGAGTAAATTGCGCCGTGACGGCAGGAAACATCTCCGGCCCGGCTGGTTGGGGAGGTGCCGGATCATGTGCCACGTAGGCTCGGCTCATGACGACGTCGGTATTGAACAACCCCTCGCGGTCGAGCGCTTTGGTAATACCGTCGCTGGCTTGGTCTAACAGCGCTTTATCTTTTTTAGCGAAGACGGCGCCTTCTTTTCGCCCGATGACCAGGTAGCCATAGGCTCGATTGCCATGGCGAAGCGGAACGCCCAGCAGCGACTTGGCGCCGGGCGTAATCAGGCGCAGCTTGATCGTGCGGCTGCCGTCAGGATCCTGGCCGGACGGCCCCGATGCGGCGGCATGGGCCGATAACGTGCGGAGAATCGCCTGGACATCTCTCGGCGCGAATCCGCGTACCGCGTGGTCAATCAGCGGTCCGTTCTCCTGATGGAACACCGCGGCCAGTGCCGACTCCATGGCCAGCTCATTGAGCGCGCCATTCAGCGTCCGTTGGAGGTGTGTTTCTGGCGCAGGTTTTGTTCGCGCAGCAGGAGTAGTCGTCGTAGTCATAGGTTCATCGACAGTGTCGCGGCGGCATTGTAGCCGGATCGTTTAGGAATAGCTACTGAATCGTTGGTCGTCTATACGCGGGGTGCCAGTAGTAATGATCGCGATTGAGCCTAACGAGCCGTCTCTCTCTCCGGGTGCGATGGGTGCCCCCCCCTCACCTGGCGTATCTGCCAGGTGGTACCCTTGATGGATATGTGTAGGATGGCTTCCATACGATGCTGACTCATGTGAATGGGCTCGACCGGCTTACCCAGGAAGTGACGGCGGAAGGCACGGTGAACTACACGTACGATAATGCGAGTCGCCGAGCGACGATGACGGTCGTGGGCCAGCCCCAAGTCGTCTACACCTACGACAATGCCAATCGGCTGACCACCATCGTCCAAGGCACGAGCACGGTCACCATTGCCTACGATGATGCAGACCGCCGCACGAGCGTGACCTATCCGAATACGAACAAAGTCGAATATCTCTACAACGTGGCGAGTGAACTGACGACGGTGACCTATAAGAAGGGCACGACGACCCTGGGGACATTAACCTACACGTACGATGCCGCAGGCAATCGGATCAAAACCGGCGGCACGTTCGCCCGGTCCAATATTCCCCCAGCTCTTACGACGACGAGCTACAATGCCAACAACCAACAGACCACGTTTGGCACCAGCACCGAGACCTACGATCTGAATGGCAATCTGGCCACGTTCACCGACGCCAGCGGGACCACGACCTATACCTGGAATGCTAGAAATCAGCTGACGGCGATCAGTGGACCCAGTTTGACAGGGTCCTTCACATACGACAGCTTTGGAAGGCGCACCGGTAAGACCATCAACGCCACCACGACCAATTTTGTCTACGATGGACTCAATCCGGTACAGGAAAAGAACGGCGTGACCGTCACGGCCAATCTGCTGACTGGCCTCGGCATCGACGAATTCTTCACAAGAACAGATGGAGTTGGCGTGCGCTCCCTTCTCCCCGATGCCCTCGGCTCAACCGTTGCATTAGGTGACAATACCGGTACACTCCAAACCCAGTACACCTATGAACCCTTTGGCGTGACCACTCAGACCGGCGTAGTCAGTACAAGCAGCTATAAGTACACAGGACGGGAGGATGATGGAACTGGGCTCATGTACTACCGCGCACGGTACTACCAGCCGAGGTTGCAGCGGTTTATCACCGAAGATCCGATTGGGTTCGCAGGGGGCGATGTGAACGTATACGGATACGTCAAAGAGAATCCACTTATACTTCTTGATCCACTCGGCCTTAGCGTGCTCAACCCAAACAATTATCCTGTTTCGCCTGATGTGCTGGCGGCATTGGAAGAGCTAAACCGACTAATGGGTTGTAGTAAAGACATTGTAATTACAGGCGGCAACCGAGACCCCAGTTCCCCGCTTGGCTCTGGATCAGGCAGTACACATGCGCAAGGACTCGCAGCAGACATCACAGTTCCAGGGCAGTCTCATTTAGAAACGGCAAATCAAGCGGCGGTAAGTGGACTTTTCGGTGGTGTTGGTTGGTATCAAGAAGGCTATCGCGGACCGAAAGGTGAGGGTCCACACACTCATGTTGATTTGAGATCCGGCCCACTGACACGATGGGGTTACCCAGCAACAGGACCTCGCATGCCAGGTTTCTTCCCTCCTTATCCAGTGCAACTCAATATCAATGGTTGTAGGTGTACTCCGTGACTAGGGTTATGACATTCTTGCTCGTTTGGGGCTTGGTTATATCCGGATGGGCGGCTGAGAATCCGAATACCAAAGGCGCGTTTGAACGCGAACTGTTCTCACCGTCTGTCGTAAGCTCATTCGGAATTGATGAGCAGCGACTCAAGACATTGAACTCCAAGCAAAGACAGGACTTGCTGGATGCTCGACAGGTGTTAGTGAAATTTCTCAAGGTGTCTCAGTCTCATTCGCCAGACGTTCGTGAATTGGTCGCCTCAGCGCTACTTAGTCGATTTCAAAATCAAGTAGCACTGCTCGATAAACTGTTCGGACATGAGACCGAGGTGGTACTCGTATCGATTACCGACTTTTCGATTCCTTCTGCCAACGAGGTCGAATTGAGCTACTACATAGTTGTATTTGCTGAAGGGAACACCATTCTGAATCAAGATAAAGTGTTGTTGCAGCGTGATATTGCAAAGTGGCTAATCGTTCGTATCGGAGGTCTCCAATAAGCCAGAAAAGATATAGGGTCGTTGCTTGACTTTGTGCCACCGTCACCGATCCGCTCAGCCACACCACGACATTTGGCTATGACACCAAGGGCAATCTCGCGACGATCACGAACGCGCTGAACAAGATCACGACGATCACGGTCAATCCCCAGGGCCAGCCGCTTACGATCAAAGACCCGTTGAACAACATCACCACCTTTACCTATGAACTCGGGGATCTGATTGCGGTCAAAGATCCGTTGAACCGGACCACCACACGGATGCTGGATGCGGCAGGGCGATTGCGCAGTCTTATCAACCCGCTGGGGCAGAAGACCGTCTATACCCCGGATGCGCTGGATCGCATTACGCAATTGACCGATGCCATCAACGGGGTGACGCAGTTCGGCTACGATGCCAACAGCAATCTCCTGACCGTCACGGATGCCAAGAGCCAACAGACGGTCTACAGACGGCGGCGACCCCTTTATCTTCTTTCCTGATGCCTTATTCCGGGTTGATGATCTTGGGCGGACGGCGGGTTTCCAGGGGTGATTCGGGCGGTTCGATACGGCGGCGGTCCACGGTCCAGCTATTGAGGACGGTGGTGACGAGGCTGATGACCAGCGCGCCGCAGGCTGCAGGCCAGAATCCCGAGACGGTGAATCCTTTCACGAGATAGGCCGTTAATTCGAGCAGCAGCGCATTCAGCACCACCAGAAAGAGTCCCAGAGAAAACACGATCAAGGGCAGAGTCAACACGAAGAGGATGGGGCGCAGGATCAGGTTGAGGATGGTCAGCACCAGCACGGCGGCGACTCCCGCCGTGAGGCTATCCGCTTCCAGGCCGGGGACGGTTGTGACGGCCAGAAACACGGCGACGCCGGTGATCAGCACTCTCGTCATGGCGTTGCGCAGCCCGCCGTGAAATGGAGACTCGTGGATCACGCGTGTGAATCGCATGGTGGCTATGGCGCGGCGCTGCTGAGTGGAGCCGTAGCCTTTCTCATGGCTGAGTAATGAACGACCGTCGCGAAGAGGGCCTTGTTCTCTTTCTTCGCTTCGATGATGACATGGTCGCCCACTACCGGCGGTTCATTCGATCCCAGGCGATTTTTGTCTTTGAATCGCACCTGTTTCGTCAGCTTTACCGAAACCGGCGCAGTTTTACCGGTCGTTTTGACGGCAATGTGTTTCTTGTCGATGGCCGTCACGGTGCCGACGACATGCAAGATGATGGCTTTCTCCGCAGACACCGTTGTCGCCGTCAACAGAAATCCGAGCAGCACAATGCCGATAATCATGAGCCTTCGTACTCCGGGGTATGCAATCGACCAGCATGATACAAGGTTGAGGCTACGATGCCGCTAGCCCAACTCTCAGCTTAACCGTAACCTTGCTCTCAGCCTGCGGCGATCGTCCGACCACTATACAAATTCTTCTGAGCGAATGCCACTTGAGGAGGCGGTGGAGGAGGTGGAGGGCAGATTGATAAGACGGTAGATGACGAGCGCGAGCACCGGCAGGTGCATCAGCAGTCCGCTCAGCCCCATGAACCATTCACCGATCCAGAAGGTCATGCCGAGATTGAAGGCCAGCACTCCATAATAGAGGCCGATGCCGAGCAAGAGCCGGCATGTGGTTGCTTGATGCGGCGGAAGGGCAGGGAGCCGTCGGTCCAATGGGAAATAGATGGCGAGAGAAAAGAATCCCACCACAGCCCAGCCGATATAGTTGGCCATTGGCACGCCGAAGTGCCAGCCAGGGTCGGGATAGTAGTAGATCTTGCCCAGGAACCAGCGGTCGCCGCGCAGGGCCACCGGGTCGATGACCATGTCGATGAAGGCAAACAAACAGGCGGTTACAAGCAACAGGGGCCAGCCTGTTCGTGCCGGGACATTGAATCGCAGGCGTTTTACTCCGATTCCGGTGGACGGCGTGGATTGTTCGGTGGGAAGGAAGAAACAGAGCGCCACACAGTAGGCGGCATAGAGGAGGAAACTGAAGGAGATGGAATCCATAAACGGCACGTTGGAGAAATACAGTTCTTGTCCGACCGTCGAGCCGTTGTAGAAATACCAGCCGAACGGAATTCCTGTGCGTGTCGAGGAGTACTCGCACACAAAGGCCGTGATCCAGCTGATCAGCCAGAAGCGCCATGTGCGAGGCCACCCGATCAGCTTGATGGCGGAGAAGAGAAATGCAGCAAGGAAAATGAAAACATAGGGACGGAGGAGAATGGTCTTAAAGAAAAGAAAGAGTACTTCCATCTTTTGCTGCTGTGCCGATAGTCCTAACTGTCTTGAACTCGCTCCAGTTGAGCAGTCTCATACCCACGAGCTGGGCGAAGGTTCTTATGCGTACTTGTGATCACGAAACCATTTCACAGCCTTTCCCAGCGCGACCTCCGGCGGGGCTTGGGGAATGCCGAGTTCGCGGATCGCCTTGCTGCAGTCGTAGTGCATTTTGTACTTGGCCATCTTGACACCTTCGAGCGGGATGCGCGGTGGACGCCCGGTCAGGTTCGCGAGCCAGTGGTTGGCATACGCAAGGGGCAGCACCGCGGATCGGGGCAGCTTGATAGAAGGCGCCTTGATGCCGGTCAGCTTGCTCAGGATCTCGAACACCTCGCGCAGCAACAAATTCTTGCAACCGAGGATGTATCGTTCGCCGATACGGCCTTTCTGCATCGCCAGCAAATGGCCTGCTGCAACGTCATCGACATCCACAATATTCATGCCGGTTTCAATGTAGGCCGGCATCCGGCCCTTCATGAAGTCGACGATCATCTGGCCCGTCGGCGTGGGTTTCACGTCGCCCTCGCCGACCGGCGCGCTGGGATTGACGATCACGACCGGTAGCCCTTCTTTCGCCATCCGCAAGACTTCCTGCTCGGCGAGATACTTTGATCGTTTGTAATGCCCCGCCATCTGCGACAGCGAGACGGGCGTGTCTTCGGTGCCCGGGCCTCCATCGGGAGGCAGTCCGATCGCGCCGATCGTGCTGCAGTAGACGATGCGCTCGGTGCCGACCGCGCGCGCGGCTTCCAGGAGATTCTTCGTGCCGTCGACGTTCACATTATAAAAGATAGCAGGGTCTTTGGCCCAGAGGGCGTAATGCGCGGCCACATGGTAGAGCTGTTGGCAGCCGGTCAGCGCGTGGCGCAGAGAGACGTGATCCCGAAGATCGCCGTAGGCATAATCGACGGTGAGTGATTGAAGATTTGAGACATCGCTGTCGCGACGGGAAAGCACACGCACGTCGACGCCGGCTTTGATCAGCGCACGGACCACTGCCGCTCCGACGAATCCGGTTGCGCCTGTGACGAGAGCCTTCATTGGGGAGTGATGGGTGATGAGTGATGGGTGATGAGTCGGAAGATTACGATGGCAGTTTTGTTCATGTCACTCATCACGCATCACTGATTACTCATCACGCTAGCTGCGGCGGCTTGTGATGTATCGCGCGATTCCGCGCAAGGCATCGGCGGACGGGCCGAACGAATCCAGGCGTCCGATGGCGCGCGCCACACAATCATCCGCCAGTTTGCTGGCTCCCTCGGTTCCATAGAACGTCGGGTAGGTTTTCTTGCCGCGCTCCGCGTCGGTGTTCGGGTTCTTGCCCAGTTCCTCGCGCGTGCCCGTCACGTTCAGCACATCGTCGGCGATTTGAAATGCCAGGCCGATGTCTTCGGCATAGCCGGTCATATCGTCGAGTTGGCGGTCGTTCGCCCCGGATGCAATGGCGCCCATGCGGACGGCGGCACGAATCAGCATGCCGGTCTTGTGCTTATGAATGTTCTGAAGGGTGGGGAGGTCGATGTCTTTGTTTTCGGCTTGGATGTCGAAGACTTGTCCCCCGACCATGCCGAGGTTGCCGGAGCCAAAGGCCAACTCTTGAATGATCCGGACCTGGCGCACCGGATCGACGCCCTTCATCAGATCGGGTCTGCTGATGAGGTCGAAGGCCATCGTTAACAGCGCGTCGCCCGCGAGGATGGCCATCGCTTCGCCATACACTTTATGGTTCGTCGGCTTTCCACGGCGGAAGTCGTCGTTGTCCATCGAGGGCAGGTCGTCGTGAATCAATGAATAGGTGTGGATCAGTTCCAGTGAACAGGCGGCCGCCATGAGGCCGGGCGGCGTTTGGCCCAGGGCTTCCGCTGCCGCAATCGTCAGAATCGGCCGTACGCGCTTGCCGCCTGCCATGAGGCTGTAGCGCATGCTCTCATGGAGTGTTGTCGGCGGTGTGACGGCCGGCGGCGTCACTTCATCAAGGAAGCGATCGACGGCCACTCGTTTCTGTTCGAGATAGTCTTTGATGTTCATAGGGTATGAATCGGTTCTTAATGAGAAAATTCCCAAACCAGCGCGGAGAGTAACAAACGATTTGGGGATGAGTCAAACGGGGAAGGGACAGGAGAGGGGGCTCATGGTCTCCTGTGCTCGCGCATCGCGCACGCGGGATTGGTGTTTATCCCGGCGCCAAGATTAATGGAATCAGCTCCGGGTCGAACAAGTTCTGTGTGGCGGTGCTCGGTGCATGATTCCACCGTCACAACCCATTGAAACAGCATTGGTCATGGCGTATGGTTCACAAACCAAAGTAGCGTGTTATACGGACAGAAATGGGCAGATCCGATTCTGTAAGGATCAGCCCAAACACTGTTAGGCGTCACATCCCACTCGGATAGCGATGAAACAATTCACATCATCCATCCGCAAATCGGTACAAGATGGCAATCTCTTTGGAGCGTTGTTCGTCGCTCTCGCGATGCCAGACATCTGCGGAGCTATCGAGGAGCCAGATCGTGGAGTAGGCGAACGATACCGGTCGTGGTTTCAGCGCTATCTGAGAGCAAAGTACGACCCGGCAACCCAACTGGAGTTTGTGACGGCGAGACTACCTCAGGCGCTTGAGTTGCCGTCTGAGGCAACGGCAAGGTCGAACATTCCCTTCGACTCTCAGTTGGCGTTCACAGCCGAAGACTGCTACCAATGCCGATGCAAATGCCTTCACGAAGGCGTCTTAAAGAAGTCTGGCCGTGAGAAGTTCATCTTCCTATCGGGCCTACCTCAAGGAACGATCCTCCACAGAAACCTGAAAGATGGCCAGCTGATCCTTCAGATTGAACTTTTCTCGGAGGATATGTGCCTCGCCGTGGAAGCTTGGGAACGGGATACGAAAGGAAACCAAGCGATCGAGGCGAGATGCCAAGAACTTCTATCCATTACCGAGTGGTATAACTTGTGAGCGAGATAGACCTGACGCATATGAGTGACGGTGCGAAGATTGCTTGGGGTGCTCTTGTTGCAGTTGCCGTCTATCTCGTCGGTCAGCTCTTGTCCAAATTCTTCATCGAGCCGGTTCATGAACTCCGAAGGTCCGTGGGCGAAGTGCGCTTCAATCTGGCATTCCACGCACCGACGATTCACACGCCAGCTGGGCGAACCAAAGAGAGCTCCGAAGCAGCGCGAGCGGCACTGCTAGGCAACTCCAGCGATCTGGTCTCTAAACTTCATGCAGTGCCCGCATACAAGTTGGTGCGCTTCTTGGCCTTTGGTGCTCTGCCGCCCGCGGCATCGATCGAAAGAGCTGCGGTCAAGCTGCGGGGGCTCGCAACGTACATGCACGAGGGCGGCGACCAAGCAAACGACTCCATCTCGCAAATCAACTCGCGTGTTGAGAGCATAATGAGACTGCTTTGTCTCAGGCATCTTGAGGGTGAGAATGACGCCTAGTCTTTGGTTCCAGCCGACGCGCTCCGGCCTCCGCGTGCGGCTGAGCTCACACGTTATAGCGTAACCTACATGGATTACTTATCGCTGTTCCGAATGCCAACCCCGATGAAGATCACCGGGCGATCTTCAAGTATTACAAACGCGTTCATCAATTCCATAATTCCCGTCGTGCCTCCCAGGCCGGAAGAAGTCAGGCAGGCCTTGGAAATACTTGGGATGACCCACGAAACATTTCAGTGCGCGTACTGTGGCAGTGTTGCTTCGGAATGGGATCACCTTCGACCACTTGTCAAAGGCAAGATGCCAACTGGGTATATCTCGGAAATCCACAACCTCGTGCCATCCTGCGGAAAATGCAATCAGTCGAAAGGCAACAAGGATTGGAAAACCTGGATGCTCAGTAACGCGAAACTGTCGCCAACAACACGCGGCATTAAAGATCTCCCAGAACGAATCAAGCGATTGGAGGCTTACGAGAATTCCAAGGCTCCAACAAAAATGGATTTTGCCGCCATTGTTGGGGAGGATCTCTGGGCGCAGCACCAAAATAATCTGGAGCGAGTGCGGTCTCTCATGCGCGAATCGCAGGAGCTTGCAGCCAAGATCAATGCCGGAGTCGCCAATGCATACAAGGCGCTCTAGTTCTTGCTCAACCGCGCTCCCTTCCGTCGCTGGGCGCTACGCATAAAACCGCGCCGCGCCGGTTAGCCATACGTTAAATGCCAAGAGGTGTGACCGTGGTACTCGCGAAAGCACAGATTGGGAAATGTGGAGAATTGCTGGTGCAATACCTGCTTCTTCTTCGCGGCGTTGAGTCCGCGCCGATGTCGACAGACACTGGTGTTGATCTTGTAGCCTATTCGCCCAAACTTGCGCGGCCAGTCACTATTCAGATTAAGACTAATCTAAAGGCGAAACCAGGTGGCGGGAAAGGAAAGTTGGCTCTTGATTGGTGGATCGATGAAAACACCCCCGTCGAGTACATCGCTCTTGTTGATCTTTCATCGCAGCACGTTTGGATACTTTCCAAGAATGAACTCGGCACTCTTTCGCAGCAGAAATTGAATGGCCGCTTCCATTTATACATGTACATCGATCCGACAGCTCGTCCAAAGAAAGCTGGGCGGCTAGCGCATTTGCATGAGTTCGAAAGATACAAGCTTGAAAATCGAGCACATGAGATCTTTGGTATTTAACTCGCCACCGCCATTGTTCTATCGATTGACGCCATTCCATCTGCCCCTGTATTCTGATGACCAGAATTGTGGTCATCATTGATGAATGGGGTGGAGTATGGCAAAAACGTTGTCGTTGTCGGAAGTGAAAGCCCGGCTGCCTGAACTTGTGGCGGGCGTGCAAGAGCGTGAGGAGGAAGTGGTCGTGACGAAGAACGGCCGTCCGGCTGCCATTCTGATCAATGTCGATGAGTATACTCGCCTCAAAGAGACCGTGGATGTCCTCAGCGATCCGGCGCTTATGAGTCAGATTGCCGAGAGCCGGGCGTTTTACAGGAGCAAAAACAAAGGGCTGTCGTTTGAGGATGTGTTCGGAGAGCCGCTTGCGCCCATGAAGAAGCGGCGCACTGCGTGAACCCGTTCCGTCCGGACATCCCTCCGCATGTCGCGGAGGTGATCCGCTCGCTCCATCCCGATCTGAAACGATCGATCAAGTCGGCCGTTCGGGCCATTGCCGCCGATCCCGCATGTGGAGAGCCGCTTCAGCGCGAACTTGATGGGCTCCGAAAGTATCGCGTGCGCCGCTTTCGCATCGTCTATGCCGTCGATCAGAAAAGCCGAGTCATTCGCCTGATGGCCGTCGGTCACCGTCGGCATGTGTATGAGGAGCTGACCGAGCGACTTCGGCGAACGGGACGAGAGTAGGGCTGAGCATGTTGAGAGGGGCTAAGCCCGATGACGAGGCAGGATGTGACTAGTTTCGGCTATTAATGTTGGAGAAAGCCCTTGATGGCGGCAAGAAATTCAGCGGCTTCGGTCACGCGCTTCTCGACTCGCTCCCGCTCCGGGTGAAACCAGGCGTCATAGTCGGCCAGAAAGCGATCATCCTGTTCTTCGGCAAGAATCTTTGCGAGCCGGACATCAAGCTTGGCGGTCTTGATAAGGTGAAAGCCAAATAGACGCCGGACTGATCGGTGCGAGGAAACCTCAAGGCCTTCGGCAAGCAACGCGGCTCGTGCAGCGTGAAGAATGGCGTAATAGGCTCGCGAGAGAGAATCTTCGAGGAAATCCTGGGCGAAAAGAGATTGGGCCGCCTGGAGGGATCGTTCCGCCCGTAAGAGTTCGGCTCGTACCTCCTCAAGCCGCGAGGGGGCGTTCATACAGTGAGGCCTTCTCGCTCCACGTTTTCCAGGAAGGTAGATCCAAGGGCTGTTCGTTGGTCGTATTGCTCCTGGCTCATCACCTGAATGGACAAGACAAGACCATGTGCAATCTCTAGCTCATAGCCGAGATCGCGAATGACATCGCCGAGCCTCCAGTCTTGCGACCGGACCACAGCCAATACGTCGATGTCTGAATCGGATGTGGCTTGCCCGCGCGCCTGTGACCCAAAGACCACAAGGCGGACCAGTTCCTGCGGATGACGCTGCTCGATTCTCCGTTTGAATTCCTCTAGAACTGCGCGGTGACGAAAAGGCTTGTTCATAGGCAACCAGATATTGGTGAAAGCCTAGAGCTTTACACATGGCCTGTCAAGAATTGCAGTGTAAGTTCATGATGTCACAGTTGGCGGCTGTATGGCCGTGATGTTTTCCCCCTAATTGCATTAGGAATGGGGGATTCTGCCTTGTGTTTCCGCCGACCCCCCCGCTATACTCCACCTCTATGAGTATTCGAAAAGGCGGCGGTGAGTGGATGCCGCTGTTGCTCCCGGTCGAGGGGCGGCAGTGTGCCGTCTGCAAAGACGGTCTCTACCGGGACACCACGATGCTCCGTGGCGGATGGTCTCGCTGCACGGTGTGCGATGAGTTCGTCCACTACGGGTGCCTGGCCAGCGGAAAAGTTTCGTTTCTCAAAGCGCGTCCGCGCGTGTGCAAAGCCTGCCGGGCGGCGCAGGACGGGACCGCTCCTCCTTCTCCGACCGGTACGCACACGATGCCGACGGCTGTCGGGTCATGAATCCAGGCTCACAATCGAGTCCGTTGTCGGTGCGTCCAGGCCGGCCGGTGGTGTTCGCAGAAACCGTCCGATTGGCGCTGGCTCCGTTGGTCTTATTGTGCAGCGGATTCTTCACGGCGAACTTTGTCATCAGCGGCCAGTATTCATGGCCGCTGACAAGCCGGGTGTTTGTGCTGACGCTTACGGTGCTCGTGCTCTCCTATGAATTTGTCTACAAAGAACAGCTCGCGCAGCATGGGTCATCGCACCGGGCGAAGATTGCGATCCTCCGCTCCTGTCTTATCCCGTATGTGACCGGTTGGGTCTTCATGCTCGCGCTGTGGAAGTTCTAGCAGGATGCTGAAAAAGTCCGCCAGCTTTGTTCTCGCGTCGCTCAGAGGCTCAACGTACGGCACAGAGTACGACTCGCCTCTTCGCTCGCTGCGGCCTCGCTGGACGGCCATTTTGAGCATCCTGCGGGCCTGTTAGCCTGCGATTGGGACAAGGTCCTGTGACTCACTTCAGTTGTCAGCCATAGGGAGCGGCGATGACACAGATTGTCCGTAGCGGAGCCTTTCTTCAGCAGTGCTGGTCGGTTCATCCCCTCTGTGTGATGGTCAAACGGATGGGAGATGATCGTCGGCTTGTGTTGTCGTGCAGCTCCTGCAAGTCCGGCCATTATCTGACGGTGGGCCTCGTGACGCCGAAGGACTCTACGGCGTCGGATCTCGTTGCAGCCGGGCAGATCGGCCAAGAAGTCACAGGTGAAGAGTTGCTGAGCGCCTGCATTATGACCCATCGCTCGGCCATCACGTTGCGTGAGATGGACGTGTTTCAGGATCTGGTGTTGCTGCGTTGTGCCGACTGCCGTCGGCACTACACGGTGCAGGTGTCAGCGTTCGAGACGCATCAGCGGTGAATGCAAAAAGCTGACAGGCAAGCAGGAGGGCAAGCTGACAGGTCGGGGGATGCCATGTTTCAGATGATGTTGTCAGCGTGATGCTTGTCAGCTCATGTCACTGTGACCCAGCCTATGCTATTTACTCCGGATGAAATCGGCTTGCTTGCCGATGCCCGCTTCTTTCAAAAGAAGGCGGTGATTACAGCCAAGGTACGGGCGCAACTGGAGGCGGCGCATCGCGCGTTGACCACGGAGCTTGCCGGGGTGTCGCTGACTACGCCGCCGGGTTTCAATCCGAAGGCCCATCAGTTGGTGAAGGGCGAGCATCTCGAGGACTTTCCCTATCAATACCTGGATTGTCCCAAGCACTTTGAGGGCCGGAACACATTTACCTTTCGCATCTTGTTTTGGTGGGGCCATCATGCCGCGTTCGCGCTCTTGCTCCAAGGGGCGGACCTCAAGCAATACAAGAAACGCTTCGTCGACCGTTTCCACCAGCTGGCGGGGCACGATCTGGAGTTCTCCCTAGCGCCGACACTGTGGGAGTGGAAACACGGCGAGGGCTATACGCTGCCCATCACACACGATCGCAAAGCCAGGCTTGCCGCTGTGCTGGCGGAGCGATCGTTCATAAAGATCATCCGGTGTGTGCCGTTGAGCGATCCTCGTATTCAGGCCGGACAGCTGCCGCAATTGAGCTGTGAGACGTTTCGTGCCATGCTTCCCATCATCACGGCCTAAACTTTCTTCACGGCCCGATTGTCTCCGACCCGCAACTTGGGTAGACTGAGCCACTGTCATACTGTAACGGTTGTACGCAAGGAGGAACCTGTGAAACGAATAATCATGCGCATGGCGTTGGTGTGTGGAGCGGCGCTCATGGTGTCGGCTTCAGGCGGTTGCACGGGGAAGAGCGAGCTCCGGTATCTCGATTTTCAAACGAAGCAGCCGGTGGCACAGTCTGCCGATATGGAGCCGGTGACGATCGTGATTGAGCCGTTTGAAGATCGGCGCGCGGATAAAGCCCGTATCGGGACCCGCACTCACTTATGGGGCGGCGTGACGCATTTTGATGTCGTGGGGGGGCGGCCCGCCGACATGATCAGCCAGGCACTGGTGAATCGCCTGAAAACGCGTGGCTGGGGAAACCGTGCGTGGAATGTCCGTGTGGGGCAGGCTGGATCGGCGACTGACGCCGATATCGTGATCAGCGGCCAGGTGCAGGAATTTTCGGCCGGTGCGAAAAGCCGTGCGTTTTCCACCGTGATTGACGCCAAGAGCCGGCTCACGATTCAGGCTAAGAATGCGGAAGACAAGAGTACGACCACGCGCAGCATCGAGGGCGCCCGGAGCCGGACGGTATTCTGGTTTGGCGAACAGGATGTGCAGGAGTTGCTGGCGGCGACATTGGACGACGGGATCGAACGGTTGATCGCTGATACGATGGTCGTGCAGAAGGCTGTGCGGCCGGCACGGTAACGAAGCGGACGGTTGAGCGGCTGCGGCTGAGACGATCCAGGGGGCAGCCGGGCGGGGTCTTCTGCCTCCGTCTCCGCAGTTTCCTCGCTGTGGCTCGCTTTGAAGGGATGTGCCACAGTGCTCGAACGGCGGTGGGAAACGACGGGATCGCTGACGTTCAGCCAGGCTCTGGCCGTGGGCGATCGGATGCGGGGGCTAGGTTTGAAGCCGACCGCACCGGCCAATGACGTCATTTGTTATGTCGAAGAATGGACGGTGAAGTCCGTCGACGACTTCGACCAGCTCGATCCGTGGGCGACAGAAGACGTCACGCTGATTCATGTGCGGGAACAGTGGCGGGGCGATTTCTTTCTGCTCTCCGGAGCCTATCACACGAGTTATCTTCGGCATCAGGACGTTGGCACGTACTGCTCCATCAGCCATCCCTGGCGCATTCGGGAACGTCTCACGCTGCATGAGCCGAAGGGCATGTTCTGGATCGGATTCAGGCATGCGCATTCCTTCATCCGTATCCGGCTTCAGACCTCTATGGTCATCACGCCGGGGGAGACACGGGGGGACGGGCAGTGGACGCAATGGCTGGATGAACGGCGCGCGGCGTTCCTCGATGCGATTGCGGTGCTGGAATTGCCGGTCGAGACCGCGATTGAAAAGGATGCCGTGGTACTCAGGCCGCATGACTCCGCCATTCCTTTTTTCTGTTCATGGCCGGACGCGTTCGGTCCCTGCCAGTTTGAATACAACACGACGGATGCGTATGAGTTTCTGGTGCCGGCCAGTAAGCTTGCCGCAACGTACAGCCCGGAACCGGCCGGGGTTCGTGCGTATCTGACCGGGTTTTCGGAAGCCGCGTTGGCGGAGTTTCAGGCCATCGAGCCCGCCGCCCGCGTCGCCTATCGATGTTCAGTCCATTGCCCGCTCGACGAGTTGCCCGATATTCTGGACGCGATTCGGCCGGATGGCCGGCTCTATGCCACGCTCTGTGAATTTCAAACCAGGGATCTGCTGCCGGAAGGTGAGGAGGCCTCGGCCATCATCGGCATCGTCGGAGGCAGCGGAGGGTTCCAGATCGAAGTGCGCTTGAATCGGGCTCCGCTCGATGATGAGGCGATGGCGGGCTGGTTGGAACAATTGATCGGCCATCCGGTCGCCTATGCGCCGCTGCCTGCGTTCGTGTGACAGGATGCTGAAAAAAACCTCCAACTTTGTTCTCGCCTCGAAAAAATCCTCAACGTACCCCGAGGGTACGCCTCCGGTATTTTCTCGACTGCGGCCGCGTTGGGCGGCTTTTTTGAGCATCCTGAGAATCCATCCCCAACATAGCGTGGCCTACGGCACGATTCAGTATTTTTATTGAACAATCGAAGGGCATTTTGCACAGTGGGGCTATGAGTCCGATGGGGACAGCCAAAGCCCTGCTCGCGAAGCCCGTTGTGCCCGTCTTCTGTTTTCTCTCCGGCGTGACGTACGACATACTCACCCTGACCCGGATCGATCGATTGCAGGACAATCTCATTCTCCTGGTCTATCTGCTTCTCTTGGGCGTGCTGATCGTGTTGACCGGGCGGCTGGATGTCGAGCTGTCCCCCGATCGGGAGCGAACGGGTACCCTGACCCCTCTGACGCGCGGGGCTTTGCGTGTGAAGCCCTACTATCCAATGGCGATACAGTTTCTGTTGGGGAGTCTGTTCAGCGCCTATGCCATTTTCTATTCGCGCAGTGCTACGTTCACCGGCACGGCCATCTTTTTTGGATTGTTGATGGTACTGCTGATCGTCAATGAGTTTTTGCGTAGCCGGCTCTCCAGCCTCCGTCTGCTCGTCAGTCTGTATGCCGTGGTCTGTTTTGCGTTCTTCACGTTTTTTCTGCCGGTCATGACGGGACATATGAATGCCGTCGTATTTTTGGCCGGGGCGGGATTGAGCGCAGGCGTGACTGTTCGCGTGGTTCAACTGATCTATCGGGACAATCCGGGGCGGTCTCAGCGTGAAGCGATCGGGGTCACCGCTCCCGCTGTTGCGCTCATCGGTTTGCTGGTCGGGTTTTACTTCCTCAACTGGATTCCGCCCGTGCCGTTGTCCCTCAAGTACGGCGGGATTTACCACGAGGTGAAAAAGACGGGCGACCGGTTCGAACTCTCGTTCGATAAGAAGTGGTACCAGGTCTGGAAACGGTCGAACAGCACCTTTCCCGCCGACGAGCCGATCTATTGTTTCACCGCCGTCTTTGCGCCTGTCGATCTGGATACGACCGTCTACCATCACTGGTATTTTCGAGCCAACAGCAGCCGGCCGTTTGCCCATGCGGACAAGATTCCCATCAAAATCTCAGGGGGGCGTGAAGGCGGATATCGCGCCTATACCTTCAAACAGCGGCTCAGTCCGGGCGACTGGCGAGTGGATGTTGAAACCGACGACGGCCGTATCATCGGGCGTGTCTCCGTGGAGGTCGAACAGCTGGACGGAGCGCGACCGGTACTGACGACGGTGACGTATTAGCCTGCATGATGAAGCGCCTGAGCGGACTCAAGATTCTTGATGAGCGAGAAGGAGAAGGGCAACCGGCCCAAAAAGGTGACCGGGTCATCTACAACTGTCGAATCTTCTTGAACAAGGGTGACGAGGTGATGCTGAATGCGAAACAGGCCGATCATCTGCCCAAGGACATGATTCGAGTTGTAGATGGAGAGCGCTTCGTGGATCGCAAGACAGTTCTTGGCAGCCGGCAAACGATCGCCGGCGTAGAGCATGCCTTGATGGGGATGAAAGCCGGAGGCTATCGGAAAGTGCGGATCGGCCCGCATCTGGCCTATCGAGAGAAAGGCATCCCGGATCTGATTCCACCGGGTGCGGTGCTGGTGGTGGAGGTCTGGTTGCGGACGAAGATGGAAAAAGCGTAAAGTTCCCGCTCAATGAGCCCACGGACTCTTCCCCCTTGCCCTTCCAGCCCCAATTGCGTGTCCACTCAGGCCACGGATGAGGGACACGCGATCGCGCCGTTGCGCTATAAGAAGCCTCGTGCAGAAGCGAAGGAGGCGTTGAAGGCGATGATTGCAACATTGCCCCGGGTCAAGCTCGTCGAAGAGGACGAGTCCTACCTGCATTACGAATTCACCAGCCTCTTGCTTCGATTTGTGGACGATGTGGAGTTTCTCTTCGACGACGACGCGCACATCATCCAGTTTCGTTCTGCCTCCCGCACCGGCTACGGAGACTTGGGCGTCAACCGCAAGCGTATGGAAGAGCTGCGTGCCTTGGTTGAGCGTAAGCTGTAGCCTGGATCCCCGAAGGGCTCTGCTGCCGTTGCCGATTTGTCGTTTCGGTCCGCCTGCGGCCGTAGGTGGGCCTTTCAGTATTTTATTTTGAGATCGCGAGGCTCCTTGGTATGCTTCCAAAAATTGGAGGCTGGACTGATGGGATTCAAACGAAAGGGCTGGCGCGCCGCGGTCAACTGCGTCGGTCGGTTGGAACGCGGTAGGCTGTCGGTTCCCTGTAGAGTTGTGGATGTCAGCGAGGCTGGTGTTCGGCTGGACAGCCGTATGCTTGTGAAGGCCGGTGAGACCATCCAGCTCGTCCTTGAAGTGGCACCGGAGAAAGTGGTGACCTGCGAGTTGCAAGTTATCTACGTGCGGTCTCCACGGCTGGGAGCAAAGATCGTTTCGATCAGTCCAGACGACAAGGAACGATTGGCACAATTCCTAGACCATCGAGTTCTGGAAAATTTCTCTCGCCGGTAGCGTACACCACCACTGTGTATGACCGGTCCACAGGTCGATCTCACAAGGATATATCTTCAGTGTTTGGAGGGTGCCGGTTTTGGACCCAACCTCGTGGTGTGTTGAAAGACGCACTTCGGGCAGGTGTAGTGGACGAACTGTCTCCCGCCGACCAGGCGTTTCTTCATCGGGACCCGGCACCATGTGCACAGGCGATCGGGAAGGTCTGTCACAGAGGCGTCCAGTGGTGTAGCCATGCCCAGTATTGTCTCCGAGGGTCGTAAATGTTGTCAACCGAGGGGGATGACAACGCTACCATGAAATTATTCTCGTCGACGGCCGTGCGCTTCCTAAAATTCGTGGTATATTCCGTGAGGCACTCGTTGAGTGCACATGGTTCTCACCCTCTTACAGAAAGGTACTACCACCTATGAGCATCTCGGCTAGTTCCGAGTCCGCTATCTTTCCAACCAATGCCCCTGTGGCCGCTTCCCGTCCTGCCCAAGACATGGTGGGAGAAGGCAAAGCCTGGGGACTCTGCACCGCAGTTGACCTGCAAGATTGCAATCCCGATCTCATCCGTGATGCCGCCCATATCAAACGCTACGTCGTCGAACTCTGCGAACTCATCGGCATGAAGCGCTTCGGCGAATGCCAGGTCGTCGATTTCGGCGAAGGCCGCGTGGCCGGTTACTCCATGGTGCAGCTGATCTCGACGTCGTTGATCAGCGGCCATTTCGCCAATGACACCAATAACGCGTACCTCGATATTTTTAGCTGCAAGGGATATGACCCCGCGGTTGTCGAATCATTCTCAAAGGAATTTTTCGGCGCCCAACGAAGTTTGGCTACGGCGACACTTCGATACTAAGGGGTGGACCTGCATCTGATACACCGTGCGCGGGGGCCGCGGTCACGCGGTCCCCGCCCGGATTGACCCGCTACTGACGAGTTTGCACCAAGATGAATCCCGCGACAGCCAAAGAATTGTTCGATTCGCTTTCCTCGAAGTTCGACAAGGACGCGGCCGAGGGCCTGGACGCGGTGTATCAGTTCAACTTAACGGGCGCCCAGAGCGGCCAGTATCATGTGATCGTGAAAAACAGCGTTTGTGCCGTGAAAGAAGGCGTCTATCCCGATCCACAGGTGACGCTCTCGCTGAGTGGAGACGACTGTATCAGGCTGCTCAACGGCCAGCTTAGCGGATTTTCGATTGCCATGTCGGGCCGCTTACAGATCGCGGGAGATATCAGCCTCGCCATGCAGCTCAAGTCTCTGTTCCCGACCATCGGCCGGTAAGTCGTCAAGACTATCAGCCGGCTCCGTATCAGGAGAGAATCGCCTCCCGCTCGTCTTCCGGTTTTCTTCCAATCCGTTCCTCCAACATTACATATACCGTCGGGATCAGGAACAACGTTAAAAGCGTGGAGACGCTCAAGCCTCCGACGACCGCCCGCGCGAGCGGCGCGTTGGTTTCCCCTCCGGTTCCCAGGCCGATGGCCATCGGGAGCAGACCGAAGACTGTTGCGAGTGAGGTCATGAGGATCGGTCGGAGGCGGGTTCTCGATGCGACGATCACGGCGTCGAGTAGCGGCCGGCCTTTTCGGCGCAGCACGTTCGTATAATCGACCAGCAGGACGCCGTTTGAGACGACGATGCCGAACATCATGATGATGCCCATCATCGATGTCGTGGACAATGTCGTGTCGGTCAGGAACAGAATCAGGATCACTCCGGGAAATCCCATCGGCACCGAGAACATGATGATAAACGGGTCGATGAGCGATTTGAACTGTGCGGCCATCACCATATACACGAGCATCAGCGCAAGGACAGTGGCGAACAGCAGGCCTTGAAAAGTTTCGCGCTGTTGCTGAATCTGGCCCGCCAGTTTGAGGCTGAAACCAGTCGGGAGTTGGAGCGAGGCGAACGCCGACTCGAGGTCGGCGGCAATGTCCCCCAGCGGGCGGGTCGTCGGATTGGCCGTCACATGTACCACGCGCTGAAAGTACTTGCGGTCGATCTTGACCGGCCCGGCATTCAATTTGAGCGAGGCGACGTTTTTGAGCAATACCGGCTGTCCGGTTTTGGAGGTCAATAAAATGTTCTCCAGGTCGGTGAGATTCGTCCGGTGTTCCTCGGCCAGCCAGGCGCTGATGAAGTACTCGTTTCCATTCTGCGGGTCGGTGTAAATGATGGGATCGGTTTGCCCGTTGCCATTGAGGGAGTACAGCACTGTATTTGCCACGTCGGCTTCGCTGATGCCGAGCAATGCCGCCTTTTCACGATCCACCGTGACGTTGATCTCCGGGTAATTTTCCTCCCGGCTCGACTCGACATCGGCCAGACCCGGGGTGTGCTCCATAATCTCTTTGACGCGGGTGATCACTTCCCGGGCTTTATCAAAGTCGTAGCCGTAGATTTCCACATCGACGGCTTTTTGCGAGCCGAAGCTGGTGACGCGTTTGACCAGGCCGCCCGGATCGAACGACATGGCCACACCGGGGAACAGCGTGAGAATTTTCGGGCGCACGTCATTCATGATCTGCACTTGGCTTCTGCGGCGCTGATCCACCGGGGCCAGATACACCTGGATCGATGACGTGTGGGGGCCGGTGTTGGGGTTGAAGAGCGACGACCGGCCTTGGGACAGCACGCCCGTGCTGGAGACGATCGTTTCCAACTCATGAGCAGGAATCGCCTCGCGAAGCACTCGTTCCACTTCGGCGACCTGCTGTTCCGTTTTTTCGACACGCTGGCCGACAGGTGCGCGTAGGGCGATGCGGAACTGACTTTCGTCCGAGACCGGCAAAAATTCGGTGCCGATCCGGGGGACCAGCGCGAGCGAGCCGGCAAAGATGAGCAGCACGGCTGCGATGAACATTCGGCGATGCTGCAAGATCCAGCGCAACGCGCCCTCGTAGCTTCTGTCGAGAGATTCGTAGCGATCACGGCTCCATGTCATCATTCCGACCCACCATTCCGGCATTGCCTGCTGGGCTTCGTGCTCGGGTTTGAGAAACTTGTAACAGAGCGCCGGGGTGACGGTGCGGGAGATGAAGAACGATGTAAAAAGGGCGATGGCGATGGTGACGGTCAAGGGAATCAGCAAGAGGCGCGTGATCCCGACGATGAAAAACATCGGGAGAAAGACCACGACGGTCGTGACGGTCGATGCAAAAATCGGCATGGCCACTTCGCGGGCGGCCTCCACAATGGCGTCCCATCGCCGCGCGCCGGTGTTTAAGTGACGCTGGATGTTTTCCAGCTCCACGATGGAGTCATCGACGAGGCGGCCGATGCCGAGCGCGAGTCCGCCCAGCGTAAAGACGTTGAGCGTTTGGCCGGACAGATGGAGTGCAATGAAGGTCACCAGAATAGAAAGGGGAATAGAGACGGAAATGATCATGGTGCTGGTCAGGTTGCGGAGAAAAATCAAAATCACGGCGGCAGCTAAGAGCGAACCATGCAGCGCCTGTTCGATCAGATTACGGATGGACTGACGGATGTAGACGGATTGGTCGAACGAAATACCGAGGGTCACGCCCGGTGGAATGCCGATCATCTTCGGGATGATCGCCCGCAGCGCATCAACCACCTCGACCGTGTTGGCGATCGGCTGCTTATTCACACGGAGGAAGACCGCTCTAGCTCCGTCGGTGCGTACGATGTTTGTCTGGATGTCGGATGAGTCGGTGACCGTCCCCACGTCGCGGACTCGGACCGGGCTGCCTTGCGGGTTGACCTTCACGATCACGTCTTGGATCGGTTCGACAGTCTTGAACTGATTGTTCGTGAACACGTTGTAGTCGAGATTGCCGGCCCGGATGTTGCCGGACGGCAGAATCACGTTTGCCGCCTTGATGGTATTTACCACATCGAGAATGGAGAGCCCGCGGGCGCTCAGGAGCGCCGGGTCGAGGTTGATATTGATTTGACGGATTTTCCCTCCCTCCACGGTGGCTGCGGCGACGTTGGCGATCTGTTCGATCTGCGGGGCAATGGTGTTGTACGCCAGATCGTAGAGCGCACGTTCGTCCATGTTCTCGCTCGATACCGTGACGAACGAGACGGGGATCTGGGACACGTCGAACTTCACGATGAATGGCTGCAGAATGCCGGGCGGGAGACTGTTCAGAATCTGTGTGATGCGCTGCATCACCTCCATCTGTCCGGTATTGATATCGGCGCCCCAGTTGAACCAGATCTGTACTGCGCCGAGTCCCTGCTTGGAGAAGGATTCGACATGCTCCACGTTGGAGGCGGAACTGACGGCCTTTTCGATCGGATAGACGACGCTTTGCTCGATATCGAGCGGGGGGGCGCCCTTATAGATGACTCCGACGAACGCGACAGGGATTTGAATGTGAGGAAAGAGATCG
>Ga0315912_10001074_pt1 | contig 36698 bp, 39 predicted proteins | sample VfabasoilMG_FD_204469 | JGI IMG/M metagenome (GOLD analysis project Ga0315912, IMG submission 204469) | Garden soil microbial communities collected in Santa Monica, California, United States - V. faba soil | ecosystem: Environmental > Terrestrial > Soil > Garden | place: USA: California... | reverse complement strand
ACACGCCGCCCGCATCTGGCTCACTTACGAAAAACCCGCAGGTAGCATGCGAGCCGAAGGCAGCGTGGATATTGACGATTTGCGATTGGAACAACTGCCGTGAATCGCTTACAGAAGCTGCTGACATGCATTCTCTGCGGAGGAATTCTTGCGCTCGCATTCGATACCCGTTGGGCTTATTCCATCCAACAGGTTCTCCTTTACACCTTGCTCGTAATCGCTCAAAGAAGACTGCGGTTTCATTGGCTGGTGTTGCCAATCGCAGGATGCGTGATGATCGGCCTGCTTCAGTTGGCTGGCAAGACAACGGCACAAAGCGGAGCCACCTGGATTGCCTCGCTCGATTGGTTTTCCTGGGCAGTCGCGTTTCTGCTGGGGGTCGCATTGGCCGGAGAGTCCGTGCTCACAGCCATAGCAGGATTCTCGGGAGCGATTTCCATCCTCGCAATCGCGTGGCGCTTCAGCAGGATCATGGATGGAGTGCCAAACGGCCCCATGGCTCCGTTCGCTTACGAAAATCAGTTTGCAGTGTTTATAGAGATAACGTTACCCTTGGCACTTCTGCTTGCGGCCAGGGGAAAGCGCTTATGGATGCTGCTGGCTGCGGTGATGATCGCATCGGTGATGGTCTCCGGCTCTCAGGCGGGAGCCATCCTCGTCACTGTCGAAGCAATCCTCTTGCTCCTTATACTTGCCCGACAGTCCGGCAACTACAAGGCTGTCTGGGCGATCGGCTCCATGGCCGCAGTCATTGTGGCCATCACAGGTTGGCAACTGCTGGAGAGGGATTTTCGCCGTCAGAACCCGTATGAGGTGCGCCGGGAACTGGCGCTATCCACAATCGAAATGATCAAAGACCGCCCGATTACCGGCTTTGGACTTGGTACGTGGTCCACTGTTTACCCGGCCTACGCGACCTTTGACGACGGCCTCTTCGACAATCAGGCACACAACGACTGGCTACAGTGGGCTGCTGAAGGTGGTGTCCCCATGGCGACATTGATGTTCCTCTTCGCTTGCGGACTGTTCGTTCGGACAACGAAAAGCACCTGGGCGATTGGACTTCTGTGCTGCCTGGCACACGCCTTGGTGGATTATCCATTCCAGCAACGTCCTGCGCTGGCATGTTTCTTTTTTGCGATGGCAGGAATGGCTTCCGGCTCACCAGAGCTAAGCCGAGGCCCGCGCCTGCTGTGGTTGGGGCAGCGCAAGTAACGCGTCTTCAAACGTGTAATCCTGCTTGGAACTCTTGTGGTATTTCATGTACCAGCGGAACGTCTGCTTCAAACCATCCGCGAATGGAGTGGACTTGAACTTCAACACGCGCTGCGCTTTTGCCGTCACCATTGTGATGGGCGGCAGATCGAAATACATCCCGAAGTACAGCGGCTGCTTCATCGGATGGCCGCCTGCCCGTAGAATACGCGGACGGGGGATTTGCACTTGTTCTGACTTCTTGTTGTTAGCGGCTGCGGCCAGAGCTTGCACCAGTTCGGTCTGCGAGATGGGCCGTGGATTGGCGATATTAAACGCATGCCCCACCGCCGCAGGAACCGTCATTGCCTGAATACACGAAGTAGCAACATCGTTCACATGTGCGAACTGCATCAGTCGCCGACCATCACCGGGCACGATGATAGAACGGCCTTTGCGCATACGATCCCAGAAAAAAGCTTCTCTATAGAAAGGATTCTCAGGGCCATAAATAAACGGAGGACGAATCGTGACCACAGGCAACCCGCTGCGCTGTCTCATACGGAACAACATGCGTTCGGTCTGCGCCTTGTTGCGGATGTAGGCATCGGGATGATCGTCATGGGCAAGCGCATCGCCTTCCAGATGATTCAACCCGTCACCATAGGCAGCCACGCTCGACATGAAAATGTAGCGGCTCAGTTTGTCGCCGCACGCACGAACGGTAGCTTCCACATTTGCCGCAGTGGTTCCGCGCTCCCAGTCATAGACGTTATCGAACACAACGTCAAACGGCTTGCCAGTTAGGGTGGACTTTATGGCCGCCGCATCGTTCCGGTCCGCGCGGAGGGATTCCACTTTCTTACCAAACGGATTGACGGTCCCACGATGCAGGATCGTTACGTCATGTCCATCTTTCAGCAGCAAGCGCACTAGCGCTCTGCCGATGAACATTGTCCCTCCGATTACAAGTACTTTCATGTGGTGCGCACGCGCCGACTAGTCGTAATACTCCAGGCCGAGGTGTGTGATCAGCTCTTCGCCCATCAAATGACGCAGGCGATTTTTCATCTTCATGAGCTGGATAAAGATGTCATGCTCGGGATACAGGCCCGGTGCTGACATCGGAGCCTTGTAGTAGAACGAAAGCCACTCTTGAATGCCCTTCATGCCCGCACGGTGCGCGAGGTCCATAAAGAGCACCAGATCCAACACCAGAGGAGCCGCCAGGATGGAATCGCGGCAGAGGAAGTTGACCTTGATCTGCATCGGATAGCCCAGCCATCCGAAAATATCAATGTTGTCCCAGCCCTCTTTTTCGTCACCACGCGGCGGATAGTAGTTGATCTTCACCGAGTGGAACAGGTCCTTATACAACATCGGGTAAAGCTCCGGCTGCAGAATCGTGTCCAGCACAGAGAGCTTGGTTTCTTCTTTCGACTTGAAAGAATCCGGATCGTTCAGCACTTCCCCATCGCGATTACCGAGAATGTTGGTGGAGTACCAACCCTTCATACCCAACATGCGCGCCTTGAATCCCGGCGCAAGCAATGTCTTCATGAAGGTTTGGCCGGTCTTGAAATCCTTGCCGCTAACAGGCAGGTTCTGGTTCCGTGCCAACTCCAGCATGGCCGGTGTATCGGCGCTAAGGTTAGGAGAACCATTCGCATACGGTACGCCGGATTTGAGCGACGCGTAGGTGTACATCTGGCTCGGCGAAATTTCCGGATCACTCGCCAGCAAGCCAGCTTCGAACGCCGCCAACGATTGGTGAACTGCTGTGGGCTTGTGGTATGCTTCCGTGGATCCGCACCAGATCATCACCGCGCGGTCACAGCCATTCTTTTTCTTGAAGTCGGCAATGTCCTGAATGAGCGCTTCAGCAAGGTCGCGCTTGGTTGCGCCCTTCTTCACGTTCGGTCCAGTAATCAACTTGACGTATTCCTGATCGAAAACAGCCTTCATCGGGCTGATTTTCTCAACGGCGTCCTTCACCTGATTCAGCTGGTCTTTCTCAAGAACCTTGGCATGGGAAGCCGCCTGAAAAACGTTGTCTTCGTAAATATCCCAGCCGCCAAAGACCAGATCATCCAACTTTGCCAAAGGCACAAAGTCTTTGATCATCGGACTGCGGCTATCGGTCCGCTTGCCCAAACGAACTGTTGCCAGTTGAGTCAATGAGCCGACGGGGTGAGCCAAACCACGCTTTACCAGCTCTACGCCTGCTACGAAAGTTGTCGCTACCGCGCCCATTCCAGGCATCAAAATGCCTAGTTTTCCGGTCGCCGGCGCGATCTTGGCCGCCTGTGTATTGGACAAAAAGGGAACTCCTTAGGGTCGTTGATCGATTGATGGTCTGTCCTGCGCTTACGCGCCAGACGACTTGTTGCCAACTTGTTATAATAGCACTTCCCATGCAGCCTCGCGCTACGGCTTCGATTTCCGTTTTGTTGGCCGACGACGAGCAACTCGCCCGCGACGAACTCGCCTACCTTCTTAAAGATTTCCCCGGCTTCGAAATCATCGGCACAGCCCACAACGGACTCCAAGCCGTCACCATGATCCAGGATCTGGAACCTGATGTTGTGTTTCTGGACGTTCAGATGCCAGGGCTGGACGGCTTAGCTGTCATTAATAAGTTAAAAGAGGAAGGCGCGCACCTTCCGTATTTCATCCTGGCAACCGCGTTTGACCAGTACGCCGTCGATGCCTTCCGACTGGAAGCTCTCGACTACGTCCTCAAGCCAATCGACAAAGACCGTCTGGCAGTAACCATGGAACGCGCCCGCAGGCAAGTAGAAGAGCGAAATCAGGAAAAAACTACAAACGTAGAAGAAGAAGTGGGCAAACCAGCCCTCCAGAGAACCAAGGTCCTGGTCAAGGCCAGCAACCGAAACTTCATCATAGACGCCCAGGACATCGTCTATGCGACCATTGATGACGGGTTGATAACCGTAGTAACTACAACAGTAGAAGGAATGTCCAACTACCGCACCATAGAAGAGCTTCAATCCAATCTCGACCCTGAAGCCTTCTGGCGTGTCCACCGCTCCTACTTAGTTAATATCAATAAGATACGGGAAGTAATCCCGTGGTTCAAGTCGAGCTTCCAGTTGAAGATGGACGATAAGAAGCAAACCGAGATCCCGGTCAGCCGGGTGCAAACAAAGAAACTTCGTAATTTACTAAAATTGTAGTTTTAAAAAAATCTAAAGAGCATGATCGATTTCGCCCTGCGATTCCGCATTCATTAAGTAACTAAGGACTTTCGATTTATTCGGAGTCGGAGGGTAAGAAGAGAAGGCCGTGTGCTCCGCTCAGCACACGGCCTTTTTTATTTCCTATCAGCTCAGCAGTTTATATATGGCTGCAAGTTCTTTCCGGATCGGTGTCAGGTCTATCCGGGTTGCGTTACCGAACAAATCACCCTGTTGCACCGGAGGCGCAACCGCTACCTTGGCCTTGACGGCTCCCTGTTTTTTCTTGTTTTGCTCCAGATATAGCCGAGCACCCTCAATCGTAAACCGCTTTTCGTAAAGCAACCGCTTCACCTCAAGCACCGTTTCCACTTCCTTACGGCGGAATAACCGCCGACCCGTCCCCGACTTCTTCGGTGCCAATTGTGGAAACTCAGATTCCCAAAACCGCAATACATATGGTTCGACACCGGTGATTTGCGCCACTTCCCCAATACGGAAGTACAGCTTATCGGGAATCTCCGGCGTGGACATGGTTGTTGCTATTGGTTCTGGACTACTTACAGGCACAACGCCATAGTACGAGATGTGAGCGTCCACGTCAACCATTCGTAAACAATTATTTCCTACTGACCCGTAGTACACTATTCCAAGGAGCAACCACCATGTCGTCCAGATACCTCAAAATGATCTTCATCGCCGCCATCTCAACCGTTAGCGTGCTGGCCCAGCAGCCGGCCGCCCCAGCAGCAGCCCCTGCCGCGGGAAGAGGCCCGGCGCCCACCCAGCCTATGTCGTTCTTCGTCACCAGCACCGGCATCGGAGACGGTGGCAAACTCGGCGGAATCGAAGGGGCCGACCGCCACTGCCAGCAGCTTGCTACCGCAGTTAACGCCGGAGACAGAACATGGCGAGCCTACCTAAGCACCCAGCCAGCCGAAGGCAAGCCCGCCATCAATGCCCGTGAACGCATTGGAACGGGCCCATGGTTCAACGCCCGCGGCGGACGCATCGCCCAGAATCTAGGCGACCTCCACGGCGACACACTGGACCAAGCCCGCATTGGCAACACGCTCACCAAAGCAACCGCTTTGAATGAAAAAGGTGAACAGGTGAAAGGCTTCGGCGACCAACCAAATATCCACGACATCCTCACCGGATCTCAGTTGGACGGGATGGCTTTTCCAACAGCCACGCCTGATCAGACGTGCAATAACTGGACTAGCAACACCACTGGCGGTGCTCGCGTAGGACATCATGACCGTACAGGCGGACCCGGTGTCTCGTGGAATTCCCTCCACACCACCCCAGGCTGCACGCAGCAAAACTTGGCGCAAGTGGGCGGAGCAGGGCTGCTCTACTGCTTTGCAGTTCCCGCTCGGTAGCGGCTTTGAAAGCCCCTCGGGGACATAGCGCCCAAAGGGCCGTAAGCCACCAAGGCCATGAAAAAGCTGTGTCCCCTTTGACAACCAAGAGTTACTTTTTGATAATTTCGTCGCGCTCCACACGTCCATCGCGGAGATAAACAATGCGGTGCGCATATTCGGCGATGTCGTGTTCGTGGGTAACCAGGACGATCGTATTGCCCTGCTTGTGCAGACGATCAAACAATCCCATGATTTCCACCCCCGTCGCCGAATCCAGGTTGCCGGTCGGTTCGTCAGCCAGAAGAATCGACGGATCATTCACCAGCGCACGCGCGATAGCAACACGCTGACGCTGACCACCCGATAGCTCGCTGGGCCGGTGATGCATACGCTTTTCCAGATCCACGTGGCGAAGCGCGGCTTTGGCGCGTTCAATTCGCTGATCCGCCGGAACACCAGAATAGATCAACGGCAATTCGACATTGTGCAGCGAAGACGCGCGAGCCAGCAAGTTAAACGTCTGGAACACAAAGCCGATTTCCTTGTTCCGGATATGCGCCAACTGGTCATCGGTCATCTGGCTCACAAGCGAGCCGTTAATGTAATAGTCACCGCTTGTCGGAGTATCCAGACAACCAATCAGATTCATCAAGGTCGACTTGCCGGAACCCGAAGGTCCCATCAGCGCAACGTATTCGCCCTTGCGGATCGTCATATTCACGCCCGCGCACGCCTTGATCTCCTGGTCACCCATGATGTAAGTTTTCTTCAACTCACGAGTCTGAATGACGATCCCGTCGCGCTTAAGCTGTGCACCTATTTGAGCTTTCTCTTCGAGAACTGCGTTTGCCATTGCTGTCTAAACTCCTAGGAAATGCCGCACCAGCGGCCTTTACGTTTCTGATTTCGTTTCCGTCTTATTATCAATCTTGACCTTGGCCTGATTTCGCAGCGTGCGAATCACTTTATAGCTGCCAGTGATAATCTGCTCGCCATCCTTCAAGCCCGACACAACCTCAATATCGGTTGCGCCTGTGATACCTGTTTTCACTTCGCGAAACACAGCCTTCTCGCCTTCAATCACGAAAACACCGGTCAACTCTTCCTTGCGCGCCTTCTCTTGCGCCGGCGTCAATACCGGCTTGGCCGTGCCTTCAACCACTGCTTCCAAATCGCCCTTCTGGCGAACGGTTAACGCCTGGATCGGAATCGTCAACACATTCGGGCGCGTCGCCGTCGTGATCTTCGTCGTACACGAAAGCCCCGGCCGAATTTCCGGCGGAGCATCCAACAACGCAATCACAACTTTGAAATCCTTGGCTTCCTGGCTCGAAATGGCGCTTTGAGAAGCCGCCAGCCCAGTGGACCGCAGAATCGCCGTGTTTCCTATCTCGATCACTTTCCCCTTGAAAGACTTATTCGGAATCGCGTCAATCGTAATCTCTGCCATCTGATTGAGCATGACGTTGACAATATCGGTCTCGTCTACCTTAACTTCGGCAGTCACCAGCGACATATCGGCAATCGTCATAATCAGGCTTGCAGAGGAATTCTGAATTCCAGGGACAACCGTCTCGCCCACTCGAACTGGCAGGTTGGTAACCATGCCGTCGATTGGCGAAACAGCCATCGTTCTTTTTAAGACGTCTTGCGAGCGCCGAAGGTTAGCCTCAGCCATAACTATCCGCTTTTGTGTGCCAGAAAGTGCCGCGGCAAGCTGTGCACGCTGCGCACGAGCCTGTGGAATCCGGGTTTCCGCCTCACGAACCGCAGCCTCGGCCCCGCTCAGCGACACACGCTTGGTCTCATACTCGGCCCGCGCTATCAGCTTCTCATCAAACAACTTCTGCGTTCGCGCAAAATCGATCCGTGCCTGTTCCAATTGCGATTTGGCACGATCCAACGAAGCATCCAACGTCTTAAGATTCTCATCCGCCGCACGCAAACCCGCCTCAGAGGCAGCCGAGTCCGCCTGCGAACTGGCCACTGACGCCTTCTGCGCCTCTACATCAGCCTCAGGCTGAATCGACTCCAACTTGGCCAGCAACTGATCCTTGCGGACGTGTTCGCCTTCTTTGACCAGAATCTCGGAAATGCGAGACGGCGAGGTCGCATTCGAACCTATGTTGATGTAGTTGCGAGGCTTAATTTCACCCGATGCCGTTACAACGGACACCAGATCCAACTTCCCGGCGCGGCCCGTCTGAACTGTGACAATCCCTTTATTCTGATACTGACGGTATCCGGCAAATCCTGCTCCGGCAAATGCCACAGCGATAACGCCGAGCGTTACTTTCCACTTGGTCTTCAAAGTATTTGAGCTCCCCCTTGCTATACGCCCGGGAGGGGGCGGAAGTTCACCTTTTATGTTAGCAGAGCGTCACAGCCGCTACGTTCGGGTGTACTCTATGGAAGAGCAGTCTCTTGGCAAAACAAGCACCACAACGCGGGAATAACAAAAACAAGAACCTGTCCCCCCTTCAGCAGAAGGACCTGCTCAAATTATTGCAGACCCGGTTCGAGCGCAACAGGAACCGTCATGAAGATCTGTCGTGGGCTGAAGTACAAACAAAGCTCGAAGCTCACCCGGAGAAGCTGTGGTCGCTGAATGAGATGGAACAAACCGGCGGCGAACCTGACGTTGTCGGGTACGACGTAGCAAGCAGCAAATACATCTTCTACGATTGTTCCGTGGAGAGTCCATCTGGCCGGAGAAGTCTCTGCTACGACCGGGAAGCCCTCGAGTCGAGAAAGCAAAACAAGCCAGCGAGCAGTGCGCTCGACATGGCGTCTGCAATAGGCATCGAGCTTCTGACGGAAGAACAGTACCGACATTTGCAAACACTCGGAGAGTTCGATAGCAAGACATCGAGCTGGATCAAAACACCTCCGCAAATCAGAAAACTCGGCGGCGCACTCTTTTGCGATCGCCGCTTCAACACGGTTTTCGTCTATCACAACGGCGCGGAATCTTATTACGCCGCAAGGGCTTTTCGTGGCTCGTTGCAGGTCTGAGTGGCCGATATCACGGAATGGACGCGCCAAGGCTTTTCAAGACGTTCCGGCCATTGTCATTCTGTGGGTTCAATGCAAGGGATTTGCGATAGCTTACGATGGCACCGTTCCTGTCGCCAGCTTTCAGCAAAGCCTCACCAAGGGAATCGTAGACATTCCAATCGCGCGGAAACTGCTCGGCGTTGAGTTTGAAAATCTCAACTGCAGCGGCGGTGTCTCCACGGCGAAGGATTGCGTAGGCCATGGAGTTCAATTCATTCGCGGAGAAAGCATCTTTGTCCGGCTCCGCCTGGCGAAGCTCGCGATATCGGTCCACGACGGCGCGAACTCCTTGATGCAGATACATTCCGTAGAGGGCCGCGCTGGTTTTTATGGTGGGGCACGCGGCGTTCGAGTTGTCTGCAGCCCACTTCCGCCAGGAGCACAGTACTGTGGAAATGACCGCGCCCCCGTTGGAACTGTTGGTCATTAGGACGATACCATCGCCAGTTGCCGGGATGATTTGCAGCAGGCTTTCCCACCCCCTGTTGGAGCCTCCATGTCCCACGCCGACTTTGCCGGCGAACTGCTCGGGACGAACCGTGTAACCGAGACCGTACTGGGGATTCGGCCCGTAAGAATCACGCTCCGCCCAGCGGCTGTGCGGCTGCGGCGTCTGCATCAGTTCCATGGTTTGCGGCTTAAGAACACCACGGCCGACCGGAACGCCGGGCGGGCCGATTAACCCTGCTGCAGCAAGAGTAACAAGATCGCGCAAGGTGGTAGTGAGTCCGGCAGCAGCCAGTTCGTTATAACGCAAGCGCGGTAGCGGTTCTCCAAATGGCCCGTAGGGTAAGGCCATGCGTTGTGCGAAACCGGGTGGGAGACCAAACGCTGTATCCTTCATGCCGAGAGGCTGGAACACTTCGCTTTTCATATACTCCTGGAAGCTGATTCCTGTAACGCTTTCGATCAGGAGCTGCATAATGGCGTAGTCGGCACCCGAGTAGCTCATGCCTGTTCCGGGAGCGGAGACCACCCGTACCTCGCCTGTCCCGGTCTTTCCAGAAAGGGAGTCGATGATCGGAGGGAGGGGAGATGAGGGATCCGATCCATAATAATCGTGGTTCGAGATTCCGGCAGTGTGGCTGAGTACGCGCCGGACGGTGATCTGCTTAGCATCAAATCGGGAAGGCGGCAGGTGCCAGCCTTTAAGATAGGTATCCACAGGCTGGTCGAGATCGACTTTACCCCGCTCCACAAGGCGCATCACGCCCCATGCAGTGGCGATCTTCGACAACGATCCGACATTAAACGCGGTATCGGGTGTTATCGGCGCGGCTGCCGCGACATCGGCAAACCCGTAACCTTTCATCCAAACCAAGGCACCATTTCGGATCACCGCAACCGCAAGACCGGGAACATTGTAATTGTGAAGTGCGCCGGGAACCGACTCATCGACCGATGCAACAAGTGCCTGCAAAGGTTGAGTTCGCGCCGTGCCGACGAGACATAGAAGGGCGGTCAGCGCTAGTGTGAATTTCCTCATCAATATTAAACGACGTCGGGCCGAAAAGGTTAGCCGGTGTTCCATAGCGGGCTATTCCGTCCAACGTGGTCATCTCAGGCCTGCTGCAAATCTGCAATCACGATCTTCGACATTTTAAACATTCTGTAGAGCCATCGCGCGCAGCATGAAAATTATTTTGGACGAAAGCGCGCCCCAGAAGCTCCGCCTTCTCATCGATAGTAGATTGTCGATATCGGGCACGGGCGTGGCTAGATTCGCTGCCGACGCCGTCAGATGAAAATCATGGCAACAAAAGTAGTGTGATTTTTAGTCACAATCCATCAAAATAAATTTTCCTTCAGCTAAACAATTGAAAATAAATATCTTACACGTTTTGGGGTCTCTCGCTTCAGATCAGAAACGCCCCACCTCCATGCTACGCTTTTAGCAGGTAGAGCAGTCCGCTCTCCACCCCCAAAGGCCCTGTTACGGCCTTCACAAAGTTCGAAAAAAGCGCCCCAATGGGCGCTTTTTCCATTTGCAAAGGAGAAACGAGAAATGTCAGCACAACACACCACCAACCGTTCCACCGGACCCAAAACCCCAGAAGGAAAGGCCATCTCATCACAAAACGCCGTAAAACACGGACTGCGTTCCTCATTCGTCTACGTCCCGGTCGGCCTCGAAACCGAATTCGACACTTTCAGCGATTACTACAACCAAGCCTTCCTCACGCCCAACAGTTCACCCGCCCAAAGAATCATGTACGACCAACTCCTCAGAGCTGGCTGGATCATCGAACGCATTCAACTCGCACTCATCGCAGTCGAACGGAACATGCCGAACAATGATCCGCTCAGTCAATGGAACCATGAAAAACTCCAGAAGCATCTTGCCAGAACCGAAGCCAGCTACCGCTTCTTCCTCAAACAACTGCAATCCATCCAAACGAACGAATTGCTTGCCCAAGCGATTCCCGAACTGGCCGAACAAACTGTTCCCAGCCTGGTCGACTCGAAATACGTAGCCCGAGAGATCAAACGAACTCTCAAAATCCGTGCTGAAAAATCCGATCTTGCCGACCTGAACGGAGTCTAGACAACAAAAAAGAACAGGAGGCACCCACCCGGCACCCACGAAAAAATTCGCGCGAGACGATAGATGCCCGAACTGCGTCCAAAAATGCCAATAACTACAGCATCGCCGCTTGTAGCATCGCCCGTGTATAGCCTATGTTGTAGGCAGCTGCCGCATAGCCACCCGCTCCTGGATAGCCACCGATCGGCCCTCTTTCACTGTCATAGTCCAGACGGCGGTAGTGCTCGGGATAGATCTGCAGACGGTACTTGTTCTTGACCAGTTGCTTCATCACGGCGAACATGTTGTTCAGGCCCTCGTCGATCCAGACTTCGGTATACCGCTCATAAGGCTTTTGGACCAGCACGTTGCGAAAGTGGACATGGTTCATCTGGTCGCGCTCTCCAAAGTACTTGGCCACTTCCACCGGATCGCCCCCCATCTCTCGGGTTACTCCGCAGTCAAACGTGATCCCATTCGAGGGGCTCTTCACGATATTGCAGAGCTTCTTCCAACCCTCAATCGTCCCCATGATCTGCTGCGAACCACGGCTGATCGGAGCCGGAGGATCATTGGGGTGCAGCGCCATTCTCACACCGGCCTTCTCAGCCGTCGGAATCACGGCCTTCAGGAAATAGCTGGCGTTCTCCCACATCTCCTCCAGGTTGTGTGCGCCTTCATTAGGGAGCGGCGGAAGGTCCTTGAACTTCATGCCCTTTTCTTCGGGCCGGGTCTGATATTGTTGGGCTGCGGTCTGCACCAGCTCATAATCGAAGCCGGTCCAACCCGTGCCGCCGCGTTCGTGGTCGATCTCAAGGAAGTAGCCTTCCATGGCGCGATGCGCATAGAAGTTGTACTCCACAACCGGCAGGCCAACCTTGGCCGCTGCAAGGATCGATGCCTTGATGTTTTCGATATCCTTATCGCGCTTGTCGCCCTTCCGGCCATAAATAATGTCCGGCGAAAGGTTAATCATCAGGTTGCCAACCGTGATGCCCATCTCCTTCCAGGGAGCCATTACCGTGTTCAACGTCTGCTCGGTCCACGGCGATGGCGGTCCGCCGCTCAATACGTTGTTGACACCAAGCTGCTTGATCCTCTTCACCCGCGCCTGAGCATCGGTGCCCGCAAACCCGTCGCCCATTCCAACGGCGATCTTCGGTGTATCCTTGCCCTCTTTAGGAGCCATCGGCACCTGCGCCGCAGCCAAAGGCGCCGCCGCAACCGGAGCCAATGCCGCGACTCCGAGCACTTCCATTGCTGTCCTTCTTGAGAACTTCATAATCGATTCCTTTCCTCTTAGACCGTCTACTTCTGGCCGATCTTCGCTAGGTATGATATCAAGTCTACGATCAACTCGGGTTCGTCCAACTGCACTAAATGCCCGCTCTTGTTCGCCACTACAGGTACTGCGGATGGCAATTTCGTAGTGAGCGCATATTGTCGTGCGATGGATATTCCCGCAATCTCGGGACCACCAGCGATCACGATCCGAACTGGTAACGACGCAGGAACGGCTGCTGCGGATACTTGATGCTCACTCTCTTTCATTGCCGTTAACTCACCTTCCTCAACCCGTAACTGTGCGATTGGGGAACTGAAGATAGCACGATGCTGGAATGGTTTCGGTGCATTCCGCAGTCTTCCACTGAGCCCGCCTACTCCGTCTAATAAAACCCGAAAACGAAACGTGCCAAGGGGGAAAGGGAGAATTTTGGAAATACTCCTATCGACGAATGGTGCCGGAGTTGATCCCTCCGACGTCTCGACAAGAACCAACCCTGTCAAGCTAGCTCCGTGCCGCGCTGCAAACGCATGTGCAATCACTCCGCCAAAGGAGTGTCCCACCAGGAGGTACGGAGGTTTCTCACCGCTTACCTGTAGCAATGTCTTTAACTCATCCGCTAGCTGATCGGCCGTTCTCTGGCCCGAAGCTGGGCCGCTCCAGCCATAGCCAGCACGGTCGTAGACGCAGACCCTTGCAAATTTCGAGACCTTCGGATATACCAAATGCCAACTGTCCCAGCCCAGACCAAGGCCCGACTCAAGAATCACGACTGGGCCACTACCTTCGCACATGAGTAGAAATGCCCCATCCTTGGTAACCGTCAGCGGAACTGGCGGCGGATACCGTTTCTCAAGATATGCTGTACCTAATCGCAGGACTCCTGCAAGTAACCAGACTCCTGCTAATCCGCCAAGTGCCAGCATCAGCAGCCAACGGACGAATCGCATCTACTTTGTAACCCTGTTGAGTGTCGGATAAAACTGAACGAACGTAGTGTCCACAGCCCCGTTCTTCTCATGGCATGAGTAGCAGCTCTGCGTCTTCGGGAGCAGCGCAGCCTCGGTCGCGCCGTTTGAGAATCCGTAGAAGCCCCAGCCGCCTCGTGCATTGTCCTTAACGTGAGCTTCGATGCTGGCGATCTTCGATTGGAAGAACCCGTTCCTGTTGATGGAGCCTTTGCTGTCGGATGCGCGGACCTCCAGGATCAGCACCGTCTTATCAGGCCATGTTCCTGTCTTGAGAAAGCTCCGGTATGCCGCCGTGTTCACAAAGACGTTGTCGAACTTTGGTTCCTTCGACATCTCACCGTTGCCATACGTCATGCCGAGACCGGAGCTGAGATAGGTCCACTCGCGGTAGTCCTTCGGCAAGACCATCTTCCCGTCCTTCGTATATGCAAGGTCCTTTGCCGAAGCCAACTGGAGCAGCAATAAACCAATCAGGAGTGTGCGGCGCATACTGCTACAGTAACTCTTTGCGCCCCTATTTGGAACTGCTGCGTCCTGCCAACGTCGCTACATCGTTTGCCGATGTGCTGGCAGGATTCGCTGTCGCTGGTGCGTACAGTCCGTGGCTGCTGCTATCCACTGCATGCCTCTATGCGGGTGGGATTGTTTTGAACGACTACTTCGACCGTGACATCGATGCCGTCGAACGCCCCGAACGTCCCATCCCAAGTGGCCGCGTGTCCGAGATGCAGGCCATGCAACTCGGCGCTGGCCTGTTGCTCCTCGGCATCGTCCTTGCCGCGTTCTCCGGGGTGATGGGGCTCGCCGTCGCCATTGGGATTGCCTGTTCGGTGGTGCTCTATAACTCGTGGGGCAAGCATCCTTTGAACATGGGAATCTGCCGAGGCTTGAACCTGCTGCTCGGCATGTCGGCTGCTCCCGCCGCTTTGGGCGAACATTGGATGCTTGGCGGATTCGCCGTCTTCTACATCGCGGCAGTCACCGCGATCAGCAAGGGCGAGGTCCACGGCGGAAGCCGCGTCGTTGCTGGCATCTCACTCGCAACGGTCTCCGTGGTTACCACCGGACTCGCCATAATCGCCGTAGCAAGATCAGCATGGACGGCCCTCCCCATAGCGGGCTTCCTTGCCTTCCGTGTCATCCCCGCATTCTGGAATGCCTTCGACGATCCCAAGCCGTCCCTGATTCGAACCGCTGTGAAGACCGGCGTGCTGTCCCTCGTGCTGCTCGACGCGGTGATTGGCACGGCCTACGGCGGACTGCGCTACGGCCTGATAATATTGGCTACAGCGCTGTTGGCGGGTCAACTGTCCCGCCGCTTTGCCGTCACCTAAGATGCAGACGATACAACAGGAGATACAGGTCTCGTTCCGGTTCCCGGTTCACTTCACCACCGGGCTCTTCGATACAGCGAACCCGCTGTTGAAACGAGTCGTCGAAGCCGCAGCCGACCACCTTCCCACTCGCGTGGTCTTCGTTGTCGATGAGGGCGTCACCTTGCACCGCCCCGCGCTGTTCTCTGAAATAGAGAAGTACTGCGAGCACTATCACCGTGTGCTGAAGCTCGTCGCTCCGCCCATTCCGATACCCGGTGGCGAGGCTGCGAAGAACGACCCACGCTATGCCGACGAAATTGTACAGGTCATCAACGCGGGAGGCCTGTGCAGGCATTCGTATGTCGTGGCTGTCGGTGGCGGCGCGCTGCTGGATGTCGCTGGATACGCTGCGGCCACGGCCCATCGCGGCATTCGTCTGATCCGTGTGCCTACAACTGCACTGGCGCAGGACGACTCCGGCGTCGGCGTGAAGAACGGCATCAACGCCTTCGGGAAGAAGAACTACCTCGGCACTTTCGTTCCGCCCGCTGCGGTCATCAATGACTTTGACTTCATCCGCACGCTGCCGGATCGCGACTGGCGCTGCGGCATTGCCGAAGCTGTGAAGGTGGCGTTGATCAAGGACGCCTCGTTCTTTGACTATCTGGAACAGCACGCCGACGCCCTCGTTCGACGCGATCCGGAGCCGATGCAGAAGATGATCTGGGAATGTGCGCGGCTTCATCTCCATCACATCGCGAACTGCGGGGATCCCTTTGAAATGGGCTCGTCAAGGCCTCTCGACTTCGGGCACTGGTCTGCGCACAAACTGGAACAGCTTTCCAACTACCGAATCCGTCACGGTGAAGCGGTCGCCATCGGCATGGCACTCGACAGCACCTATTCGCATCTGGCCGGACATCTCGCCGAAGAAGACTGGCGTCGGATTATCGATCTGCTGCTGGCTCTCGGGCTGCCAATCTCGGCACCAGAGCTGAGCGATAATCTTGAGGAGGAGCATCATCCGCGTTCGGTCTGGAATGGACTGAACGAGTTTCGGGAACACCTTGGCGGCATGTTGACCATACTGCTGCTGCAGTCGATTGGCAAGGCTTTCGATGTACATGAGGTGAACCGGGAACTGATGATCCGCAGTGTTGGAATCCTGAACGGAATGGGAGCCGTCAAAGTATGACAGGCACGCAGGTGGTGGAAGAGTACTTCATCGAGAACCGGCATCGTCTGCTGGAGGTGGCGGCGTTTCTGGACCGCATCGATAGGGCCGGTGGCATGACAGATGACTTCCGCATGAAGGCGCTGCATGAGGCTGTCCAGGTCTTGTCGAGCAACTCGCCCGGACGTGTTTCGCAGATGCAGATGATCTTCAGCGATCCCACTACGGAGCCGCGTCCCGCACTGGATCGCAAGGCCGCCTATGGAGCATTCAAGCCGGTCTTATGAAGTACATCGACCATCACGCGCACATGGTGTCCCGCACCACCGACGACTATCACAAGATGGCCATGTCGGGCTGTGTCGCGGTGAGCGAACCTGCGTTTTGGGCCGGCTGGGACCGCAGTAGCGCCGATGGCTTTGAAGACTACTTCGTGCAACTGACCGAGTTCGAACCCAAGCGTGCGGCGCAGTATCGGATTCAACATTACACGTGGATGGCGATGAATCCCAAGGAAGCGGAGAACCGGGAACTGTCGCGCGAGGTTTTGAAGCGCATCCCGAAATTCCTGCAGCATCCGAACGTGCTTGGCATCGGTGAGATTGGGCTGAACCGCGTGACTCGAAACGAGGTCGCGACGTTTGAAGAGCAGGTGGAGCTTGCCCTTGCGCACGATCAACTGATCCTGATCCACACGCCGCACCTTGAGGACAAGTACAAGGGAACCCGCGTCACCATTGATGCTTTGCTGAAGTATCCGAAGCTGAATCCGCAGCGCGTGCTGATCGACCACGCCGAAGAACACACCATCGAGATGATTCTCGACAACGGCTTCTGGACCGGTCTTACGCTCTATCCCAATACCAAGATTTCGCCGCCGCGCGGTGTGGACATCATCGAGAAATACGGGCCCGAACGTATTCTGATAGCAGGCGCGTGTGACTGGGGTCCAAGTGATTCGCTCGCCGTGCCGCACTTCATTCTGGAGATGCAGCGCCGCAGGCACCCTGAAGATTTGATCCGTAAAGTAGTCCTTGAGATGCCGCACCGGTTTCTCAGTCAATGCCCGAAGTTCCAGGTGAACATCGGCGAAAAACTAAACACAGAGGTAATGTCGTTATGAAGAAACTGACCGGGCTGCTGACTGCGGCCCTCCTGATCCCCGCGGCCTTCGCCGCCGATAAGGAATACCGCATGTACGTTGGCACGTACACCAGGGCCACTCCCGATGGCAGCAAGGGAATCTACGCCTACAAGTTCAACGCGACCACTGGTGCGCTTGTGTCAGAAGGACTGGTGGCCGAGTACAACAACCCGTCGTTCATCACTCTGCACCCGAACAAGAAGTTCCTGTATTCGGTCAGCGAGACCAATGCCGGTAAGGTCGCCGCGTTCGCGATTGACGCAGCTACAGGTAAGCTCACCAAGCTGAATGAGAAGCTGGCCAAGGGCGATGCGCCATGCCATGTCGCGCTGGACCGTACCAACAAGAATCTGATTGTGGCCAACTACACGTCGGGCAACTTTACTTCGTATCCGATTAATGCAGACGGCTCTTTGGGCGAGCCGACCGCCAGCGTTCAACACACAGGCAAGGGTCCTGGGCCACGACAGACTTCTCCGCACGCGCATGAAGGCGTCTTCTCGGCGGACAACAAGTTCGCGATGATTCCTGACCTAGGTTTGGATCAAGTGAAGGTCTATAAGTTCGATGAGAAGAAGGGTACCTATGTGGAGACTGCGCCTGCCGTGCTGCCGCCGAACTCCGGCCCGCGTCACATGGCGTTTCATCCTTCCAATAAATACGCCTACGTGATCAACGAGATCGCCTCTACGGTGACTTCGTTCCAATACAACAAGAGCAACGGCGCCTTTACCGCGATGGACACGCTCTCGACGCTCCCTGCCGGACCTGCGGTTCCTGGCAACTCCACCGCCGAGATCATGGTGCATCCGTCGGGCAAGTTCGTCTATGGATCGAACCGCGGACACAACAGCATTGTGACTTACAAGGTGGATGCCAAGACGGGTAAGCTCACCTTTGTCGATACGACTCCGACGGAAGGCCGTACGCCACGCAACTTCGCCATCGATCCAACCGGAGCGTTCATGATCGTCGGCAACCAGGATACGAATACGATGAACGTGTTCAAGATTGATCCGGCGAGCGGCAAGCTAACCAAGAATGGAGCGTTGGTTCCGCAGCCTGCACCGGTTAGTATTGAGTTCGTGGCTTTGAAGTAGAAGCGGCGCGCCTTTTGGCTCCATCGCTTTCACTCGGCTTCCTTAGTTTTTGTCGTGAGCGGTGTTCGCGCTGACCGCCGCTCGGAAATCTTATACGAAATCAAAATGAACAAGGCGGCCAGCAGTCCAACCAGTGCCGCACTAATCTCCTGTGCCCCGAACTGAGTCATAAATTCTATCCCCCTAAAGCTTGAATTCGCAATACTTAGAAATTCTCATAGGATAGGCTCACCCGGATCGGGATCCCCTTGATCGTCTTGGATATGTAAGGTGTGAAGATCCGGACGTTGAAACCTGAAATCAACACAACCACCCTGTCGTTCGCCGAGCCACCGTCCAGTCTCTGAACAGAGACGTTCGCAGCTTCAAGTCCAAAGATCGGTGTACCTCCCACGGGAATACTCGGCTGGTTATACAGCACAATGTTTTGAACGGCTGTGGCATCAAAAGGATTGACAGTGCCGTAACGGGCGGCGCGCTGCGCACGCTCGACCAGCGTCTGCTGCGTGAACAGGATGGTTCCAACGTCGAAAACGCCGATCATCGTCATAACAAACGTTACGAGGATAAGCGATGTATCCACAAGCGTGGAACCGCGCCGGTTTCGAATCTGTTTGCGGATCATGGTGATCATCTCCCTTTTTACGGTGCAAAGCGTCCCGTGTAACGAAATGTTGCAGAAGGCTTGTTGACTAGGTTCCAGGACCAGAAAACCGTGCTCAGGCCATAGTTAGTAACAGACACCGTGACCGTAGAGGGTACATTATTCAACATCACCACCTGAAGATTGATGTTTTGAGCCGTTAACCCACTGAGTTGAGGAACGGTTCCCCCCGCCGGATCCCCATAAAGCGCGACATTCTTCACTGCGGTTGTAAAATCCCCTGGGGGCGTCGCGCTCGTCGAGTTATAGGATCGTAGCGACGCAAAACGCGCAGCACCACGCACCGCACCGGCCAGCTTGTTGTACTGATAGAAGTCATACCCGAACTGAAATGTCCCAAACAGGAGAGGCACAAGAACCGTGAAGGCTAGTGCGAACTCGATGATTGCGTTGCCGCGTCGTCTATTGTGGTGGGTTCTCATAACTACTTCACCAGACGCACGGCGTAAGATCCGCCATCCGCTGCGCCCTTATGTTGGGAACCCTGAACCCAAGCCCCAATGTACTCTGCGCAGAAAGGCTCGTTGCCACCATGATCTGAATATTGGTCGGTAGGCAGCAGCAGGAATGCCGCAATCTGCACAATCGCGTATGAAGGGACACCCTTGTTGATCGGCACGCCAACAATCCGTCGTCCGTTCCCCAATCCGGAAACCGAGTATTCCGCAAATGTTCTTGAGAAGTAATCACGATCCTGATTCACTCGCACAATAAGACTGTCTCGCATGGTTCCTTTGGCTCCGCCAGTCATGACCACTGCATCGCCGATGCTCCGAAACACGGTTTGGTAGTCCTGCTCAATCGCTGCCCGAATAACGGATGCGCTGGTACTTTCAATGAAACCGCGTTCCGCTCCTGTGTTTGCGCCGGACAAGTCGATCACTGCTTGGATGTTGTCACCCGCGCAAACATTCTTATTCAACCTCGCAGCAGCCGACCACCGCAGCGTGTATTGCCGCCCTGGCACGAGTCCGAAATGTGGACTTACCTCGTTGTGAGCGTAGGGAGAAAACGGAAACAGTCCTTCACGAAATGCCGTCTTCGGTTCTTGCCCGCCAGTGGAATCAGCAAGGACGCTCGCCGTAAAAGTTGGAGAAGCAAGAAGCATCGCCGTCGGCACCACCCCAGGTGAACTGTTTCGTAGCAGCGGCATAAAGAAAATCGGCACAGGAACTGTCGTCGTTGCTCGCGCATACCGATAGCCACGAGGGTCAACCGGGTTTATATCCCACGGCCCAGCCTTGGATTTGGCAAAGCTCAACGCCTTCGAGCTAAAGCTCTTGGATCCGAAGTTCCACGTATTGGCATTCGCCACCAGCTGCTGGTTTGCCCGCGTGATTCCTTCTACGGTACCGTCCAACTCCAAGGTTGCAGCAATGGAAGCCGAATCGACGAAGGTTTGACTCTCCGTCTTCGCCACATACATACGCCCAAGATCAATGGCGAGTCCTACAACCCCGATAAGGGCAATTGCCGAGAGTGCCATCACCACCAGAGTGAATCCCTGTTTGGATCTACTCCGCATCATCGTCCTTAAATCTCGTATCTTTGTCATCGCGGTACTCCTTGAACGATGCCTTCTAGGTAAGATCACTTTGATCTTAAGTAATATCCATCCTAGTGCCATCGATAGATAATCCTATACACTCGACTATCAATCGAATAGCAAGTCGCTTCAATTGGGTTAACACCCTAGCGCAGTACTATCCCAAGTTTGCGAAGGATAGTACGGTCGATGGACAACATCCAAACCCTTGTTACACAACCGCTTTGTAAGCAATTAGCTAGCCTCCTACCGGAAGTCCTCTAGGTGTATCAAAAGATGGGATAGGTGATTGCACTGAGTCATACAAAAACATCAAGTAAACTCAGTTGGCCAGAAAATGGCCGCGGCGTCTAAAGTGTTTGTTGTCACTGCTTAGCTCATCGGTTACACTTTTAATTGAACCTTGTCCGTCTTTTCCATCGCCTGCCCGCGTCTCTACATATGAAACGGAGTTAAGGTCTTGATCTTTCGAGAGGTCGAGGACCGTGACCTGGTAGCGAAAGCTCGCCGGGGCAGCGTGGACGCCTACAATTTGCTGGTGTCCCGATGGGAGAGACGTGTCTTCAATTACATATTACGGCTGGTGGGCCATCGCGAAGACGCACTCGATGTTTGTCAGGAAGTGTTTCTCAAGGCATACCAAAACCTTGCCAAGCTTGATGACGAATCCCGGTTTGCCCCGTGGCTATACCGCATTGCGCACAACGAATCTTTCTCCTTGTTGCGACGCAACCGTCCGGACGGAGGGGAGTTTCAGGAACCTGCTCCCCGCTCGTCCGGACCTCATTTATTGCCTGTCGAAACCTCGCTCGCTGTCACAGCGGCGCTGGACCGGCTCTCAAGTGAACAGCGGGAGGCCGTCGTGCTGAAGATTTACCAGGGATTCAAGTTCGAAGAGATGGCCGAGATTCTCGGCTGCCCGGTTTCGACCGTGAAGTCACGTGTGTACACCGCTCTCGATTTGCTCAAGGAAACACTAGCTCCCGTTCCAAGGAATGCTGGAGGTGGTAGATGAGTTGTGCCTCGTTCGATTTGAAAGCATACGCGCTTGGTGAAGTGACGACGCAGGAACGTCGTGCGGTGGAACAACATCTTCCCAACTGCGTTGCCTGTACGGAAGAAGTGGAGCGCCTGGGAGTCGTGCAAAGCGCAATGCTAACGCTGCGTGACGAAGAGATTCCTCGCCGCATTGCGTTTGTTTCGGACAAAGTTTTTGAACCGCGCTGGTATCAGCGTTTGTGGCAGTCCGGTCCGGTGGCCGGGTTTGCATCGGCGGCGATGCTGGCTGGGGCGATTCTCGTACATGGATTTCAACAACCAGCGGTAGCGCCGGTCGCCGGAACGTCTGTATTGGAAGCGCAGATCCAAGCCCGCGTGGAAACGGAAATCTCCAAGCGTCTGGATGCAGTGGTTGCCAAGGCAGCGCAGCAAGAGAAGACTTTTGCTGCTCGTCTTGCCAGTACGGAAGCACGCATGCAAGCCACCATTGACGGAGACCGAGCAGCCTATGCGCAGGGGCTTGAGGTTGTGCATAAGCGGTTGACGAATATTGTCAAGAGTTCACAGATTGCCTATTCTGGAGACCGTCCATGAAGAGGCTCACTTGGTTCTTTGTAACGGCGATGTTCTGTCTCGCCGCTCCGCCTCGTGTCTCCAACGCGACGTTGCTGGAAATTGAACGCAGCTTCGATCAGCGCATTCAACGGTTAGAATTCGACGATCCAGTGGAGTTGATGGGCTATACGCGCGGCATCTATCTGGATGGCTACGGCGCGGTGTTTACCAACGAGGTCAATCTGGCCATCGGGAGCGTATCTCCGTTTGGACCAGGCTTGACGCCGGAAGTGTTAGAGCGGCTCCGCCAAAAGAAGATCGCCCGTCTGCCAAGATTGCGGCAAACCATGCGCGACATGCTGGTGAGCTCGGCGATGACGTTGAAAACCGTCCCGCCGGAAGAGCAGATCGTGGTTGGTGTATCGCTGTTCTATCTGAAGCAGGAAAACACCAAAGACTTGCCATCGCGCATTGTCATGCAGACGAAACGACAAGCGCTGCTTGATTTTGAAGCAGGCCGTCTAAAGGATCTCACCTCCGTCATCCAGGAACAGGTGTACTAAACACCATGCGACTTGGCGAGATGCTCATTCAGCGTGGCCAGCTGAATGAAGAGGAACTAGGTCAAGCCCTGGAGATCCAGAAGGACCGTGGCGACAAGCTGGGTAAGATTCTTGTTGATCTCGGTTTTGTCGCGCATCGTGACATCCTCACTGCGCTGGCCGAGCAGCTCTCGGTAAGTCTCGTAAAGCTCGAAGGCCCGCCTCCTTCCACGCCGGAAACAGAGAAGCTTTCGCCGCGCTTCTTGCGGCAGTTCCGTGTGATTCCCATTGCTTGTGACGACTCGGAGCTCGCACTTGCAATGTCTGATCCGCTCGATTTCGAAACTGTGGCTGCGGTCCGTCAAGTAACGGGTTTGAAAGTGCAGACTGCCCTCGCCGCTGAGCAAGACATTCTGGAAGCGGTGGAGCGCTACTACGGTGAGCGCCAGCGTCCCGAGGCAACGGGCTTTGAAGAAACAGGCGATGGCGACGCCGATCTGGAACATCTTCGCGACATGGCGAGCGAGGCCCCCGTCATCCGGCTCGTCAATGCCATGGTAGCCTCCGCCGTCGAAAAGCGCGCCAGTGATATTCACATTGAGCCGTTTGAAAAAGAGTTTCGCGTGCGCTACCGCATTGATGGCGTGCTCCACGCACAGGATTCGCCTCCGCGTGAATTGAAGGCCGCCATCATCTCCCGCGTGAAGCTGATGGCGAAACTCAACATCGCTGAGCGTCGCCTTCCGCAGGACGGGCGTATCAAGATCCGAACCATTGGTCGCGAAGTGGACCTCCGCGTTTCCACGCTCCCAACCCTCTACGGCGAAAGCGTCGTCATGCGTTTGCTGGATCGCTCCGCAGGCGATTTCTACGATCTTCGCAGCCTCGGTTTTACCGAGCAGATGCTGGAGCGGATGGAACATTTCACCTCGCTGCCGCATGGCATCTTCCTTGTCACCGGCCCCACGGGCAGCGGTAAATCCACCACCCTTTATTCCGCGCTGAAACGCATCAACCTCGTCGACCGCAAGATCATCACTATCGAAGATCCCGTCGAATATCAGATGGACGGCATCAATCAGATCCACGTCAATCCACAAATCGGACTCACCTTCGCAGCTGGTCTCCGACACATAGTGCGTCAGGATCCCGACGTCATCATGATTGGAGAAATTCGCGATCGTGAAACGGCGGACATTTCGATTCGCGCCGCGTTGACTGGACACTTGGTATTCTCGACTCTCCACACCAACGACGCACCCAGCGCCATCACTCGACTCACGGACATGGGTGTTGAGAACTACCTTCTCACCTCTTCGCTAGTAGCCGTGCTGGCCCAGCGCCTCGTGCGTGTGATCTGTCCCGCGTGTAAGAAATCCGATGGTCGTCGTATGACCCCGCAAGGCGAATCCATCGAGACCTGGCGCGGTGCCGGCTGCGAGAAATGCTTCCACACCGGCTACAAAGGTCGCGTCGGCATTTTCGAAATGATGCAGTTGAACGACGAACTCCGCACGCGCATCATGCGGAATGAGGATGCCAGTTTGTTGACCGAATGCGCCCGTCGGCACGGTATGGTTACCTTGCGCGAAGACGGTTGGGGCAAAGTCGCCGACGGTGTTACGACGGTGGATGAACTGATGCGAGTGACGCAGGAGTTTTAGAACATGCCTGCTACAAGTTTCCACTTCAAAGCGGTAACGTCGGATGGCAAAATCCGCACCGGAACCATCACAGCGGAGACTCCAAAGTTCGTCGCCACTGAATTGCAGCGGCAGGGTTTGACACCCGTCTACGTAGGCGTTGAAGAAAAGAAGGGTCTGCAATTCAAGATGCCGTCTTTCGGCGCATCCAGCCGTAAGAACGTTTTGCTGTTTACGCAAGAGATCGCCACGCTACTGACAAGCGGTGTGCCGCTGGACCGCGCTCTTACCATTGCTGCCGAACTAACGGAGCAATCCAGTTTCAAACTGATCGTCCAGGATGTCCTGCGCGTTCTCAAAGGCGGCAAATCCTTCGCCGACAGTCTTGCGACACACCCCGACCATTTCTCTGACCTCTATGTAAACATGGTCCGCGCCGGAGAAGCCAGCGGAGCCATCGACGCCGTGTTCGAGCGCCTCGCCGAATTCGAGCGCACACGCGACGACCTGCGCAATTACATCGTCAGCGCCATGATCTATCCCGCGCTGCTCGGCTTGGTCGGCCTTGGTTCCATCCTCGTCATGATGTACTACGTAGTGCCGAAATTCGCCACCATTTTTCAGGACTCCACCATGGCAATGCCGTTGCCAACTATGCTGATGCTGGAGTCAAGCAACCTCGTCCGAAGCTACGGCTGGATCGTGATTCTGGCCGTAATCGGCGGAATCATCGCAATGCAGGCCTATATCCGAACCCAATCCGGACGCATGTGGTGGGACACCATCCGTCTGCGCATTCCGATGCTGGGTGTGGCGCTGCGCAAAGCCGAAACGGCGCGATTCGCGCGCGCCATGGGGACGCTGGTTGCCAATAGCGTACCGCTGGTGCAATCGGTAGGAATCGCACGCGCCATCCTAAACAATCGCCGCATCGCGAATTCACTGGATATCGTTTCACAAGGCATCAAGCGCGGTGAAGGCATCGCAGGTCCGATGAAGAAAACCGGGGAATTCCCGCCACTCGCCTCGCACCTGCTGAGTGTCGGCGAAGAGACAGGCAAGCTCGACGTGATGTTCCTGCGCATGGCCGACATCTACGAAGGCGAAACCCGCAGCGCGATTAAAACCTTCACATCCTTGTTTGAACCCTTGATCATCCTGGTTCTAGGCCTTCTGGTAGGAGCAATGATTTTAAGTATGCTGCTGGCAATCACCAGCATCAATGAGGTGGCAATGTAATTATGCGAATGAACAAAGATAGACAACGTAGACGCGGTATGTCGCTCATCGAAATGCTGGTGGTGGTAACCATCATGGCCTTGTTCGCGGCTCTCGTAGGGCCGCGGATGTTCAGACAAACGGACGCCGCGCGCCGTGTCGCAGCCCGAACGCAGGTCAACACTTTCATGACCGCCCTTGGTTCTTACAAGCTGGACACTGGCGTGTTCCCTCCCACCGACCTTGGCCTCAACGCGTTGCGGGTAAAACCGCAAAACCTGAATCAGTGGCAAGGCCCCTATCTCCAGCAGGAAATTCCGATGGACCCGTGGGGTCGGCCCTATCTCTACCGCTATCCCAGTGAACAGGGCGACGAACCGGAGATCATCTCATACGCAGCCGACGGTCAGGCGGGCGGCGAAGGGAACAATGCCGACATCGTCAGTTGGAAGAATAACTAAATCCCGTGCAGGCATCTCGCTGCTGGAGACGATGATCGTGATGCTGCTCATCAGCATCCTCGCCGCCATCAGTTATCCTTCCGTGAACTCCGGGCTTGACTCACTGCGCATCAATTCCGCAGCTGATTCCATATCCGCATTCCTCACCTCCGCTCTCAACTACGCCGACCGCCGCCAGGACGCAGTAGAAATCGTCATCAGCAAGGCGACTAACACCATCACTGCCGAATCGGTGCGTCGCGGTTATCTCCGCAAGCTGGAGATTCCGGAGGGAATTCACATCCAGGAAATTCTTCCGCCATCGCCCTCCATCGACGAACCAGAACGCCGATTCCTTCTCCTTCCCGGAGGCACCGTGCCCAAAGTAGGCGTCGCACTCATCGGCTCCGGCCAGAAAAGAAGAATCGTCAGCGTGGACCCCATCTCCGGAGCCACCATAGTGGAGCGCCCCGAGCAACCATGAGCCGTCGTGCCGACAGAGGATTCACGCTGCTTGAAGTGATTGTCGCAGCGACAATCATGGCCATTGCTGTCGGCACCATGATGTCCGCCATCACGACTTCCCTGCGTAACGCCAGTCGTATTCAAGAAGCCGACCGCGCCGCCGTGGTCGCCAAACGCGTGATGGACGAACTGGTTGCCGGTGCTCCTCTCCCCAATGGAGAAATTGTCGAACGCCAGTTTGATCCACAACAAACCGGTTTCAAGGGCGGCTTCAAAGCCCGCCTGGAACCCTTCGAAAAAATAGGCGACAAAGGACTAGACCGCATCGCGATGGAGCTTTATTGGCTTACCGCGAGTGGCGAACGAAGAACCTTCCAACTGGAAGCCTACCGTCCTCGCGGAGTGCCCATCGGAGGTCCCAGATGAGACGCCACCCACGCGCCAAACAAGGCGTCACGCTCATTGAACTCCTCATCGCCGTGACACTGGTCGCACTCATCTCCATCGCCATGCTCTTCTCCATGCGCACAGCCTACGATGCGCTGGGGCGAACCAACTCCCGCCTGATGGCAAATCGCAGAGTGCTCGGCGCGCAACAAGTTTTGGACAGGCAGATCTCGAATCTGATCCCCGCGATGGCCCCGTGCGGCGAAGGTGGCCGAAAGCTTTATTTTGAAGGTGGAATGAACGGAATGCGGTTTGTCTCTGCCTACTCCCTTCAACAGGCCTCGCGTGGCTATGCCAGCGTGCTTATGTATGCTGTCATTCCCGGAGAACAAAACGAAGGGGTGAGGCTGGTGGTGTTGGAGTCTCCGTATACCGGCCCTTATTCTCTGCTTGATATGTGCGTGGAAGGCAGCAAGCTGACAGTTGACGACATTGTTCGTCGCAGACCTTTCGTCTTAGCAGACCGGCTGTCATTCTGCCGCCTCAGTTACCGAATCGGCAATGAGTGGAAACCAGTCTACCAGGGCAAGGCACCGCCCTCGGCTGTCCGTGTAGAGATGGCCCCGCTCGCCATAGATCCGTCCAGACTGCAAATGACCACAATGACGATGCTGGTCCGGTCCACAAGAGACCCGGCACGAGCCTACAAAGATGAAGACGAGTATCTCTACTAAACGCAAAGCCGAACTAGGCGGGGCGCTGCTGGCCGTGCTGTGGCTGTCCGCCGCCCTCGCAGCAATCGCGTTTGCCCTCGCCTCCACCGTGCGCGGAGAAACCGAACGCACGGCAACCCTGGCAGACTCGGTTCGCGCTCACTACCTTGCCACAGCCGGTGTTGACAAAGCCATACTGAAACTTTCCTTTGACACACCGGACGGGACCAAGTCAGCACCTCCACGATATACCTTCGACTTTCGCGCCGGTCGCGCCATAGTCGAGCTGGTTCCAGAGACCGCCAAGCTGAATATCAATCTGGCCACGTTTGAAGAATTCTACAGTCTTTTGTTGGCTTTAGGTGCGCCTCCCCCAAGGGCACAGCAAATCGCGGCGGCGTTGATCCACTGGCGCAACGACGGTAATGAGTTAGACGAGTATTATTTGAGTCTCCGCCCGTCTTTCCGGCCTCGGCATGCGTCTTTTCAAGAGATAGAAGAGGCTTTGCTCGTCAAAGGTATGACCCCGGAACTTTTCCACGGCAGCTACGGTCGCGACCCAAAAGGCCGCCTCATCCGCCTCGGCGCGTTCAAGGACTGTGTTTCTGTCTATGCATCCAAGGGGAAGTTCGACGCCAACTATGCCGAACCCGCGCTGTTAGTCTCTATGGGAATGCCGCCGGAGAACGTTCCGCAACTCCTTCAATTGCGCAGTCAGAAAATGCTCAAAGCCAGTGACCTGGGTGGTTTCGGAGGGCTGTTTGGCGGTGCTGCGGACAAGCTCACCGTGGGAGGACGTACAATTTTTACCGTTCGATCCACCGCGCGTATCCGCTTCCCGGATGGCCGCCTTTCTGAGGTCAGCCGTTCCGTTTCCGCGCAGGTCAAATTCACTCCTCCAGAAGACCCGCTCTTTTCTGACCAGCGTTATCAAGTGCTCCGTTGGGATGACTATGCATCCTCGGAGGTGTCGCAATGGAAGTAAAAACAAATTGGCGCGCCTTTGGCACCGGTGTTGGCATTGAAATCGGAGCCACCGCACTCACCATCGCTGTTGTGCGCGTGAGGCCTTCCGGCAAGCAACTGGTTGCATCGACGCGCATTGAAGGTTTTCAAGAAAGGCCCGCTACGCAATGGGGCACGGAATACGCGGATTTTCTGCGCAAAGCCGGAGTTCCCAAGGCTCCCGCCAATATCCTCCTCCCGCGAGCGGCAACCATCGTTCGACAGATCTCGTTGCCAGGGGTGGCGGCCAATGATCTGGCTGCTGCTGTGTCCTTTCAAATCGACTCCCTTCATCCGTACGCCGATGGAGAAGCCGCTTTTGGATGGGCGCAGTTGCCCGGTTCGCCGGTTGTATTGATCGGAATTGCACCCAACGAGATTATCGATCACTACGCTAATCTTTTCACCGAAGCGGGAATCGCCATGGCGGGGTTCACCGTATCCGCCGGAGCCATCTACTCTGCATTGCGCATGCACCAGACACCACCAAAGGAATTGCTCGCCTTCGCCGAAACAGACGCTGGCCTGGAGGCATACGGTGAGAGTCCGGCGCGTCCGGTATTCAGTGGTGTATTTCAACAAAGCGTGGAGCAGCTCACCACGTTTGCCAGTAGCGAACTGCGAGCATCGCAGGATTTGCAGCCCAGCACCTTGGCAACCCTGCTCGGTCTTACGGATCGTGACGGCTTTGAATTTGCGTTTGCCGCAGCCGCTGCTTCGGCATGTTCATGGCTCGGTTTGCCTTTGAATCTTCTTCCTGCCGAACGGCGCACGCGCACCAATCGCCTTGCTTACGTGCCAACCGTCGGACTTGCCGCCGCATTGCTGCTGGCCGTTTCCGTGTGGGCTGCGCAGGAGAGCTACCAGAATGCGCAATATCTGGAAAAGCTGCAAGCGGAGGTTGTGCGTCTCTCTCGGGAAGCGGGCAAGGCAGAGTCCATCGATAAACAAACAGCCACTGTGCGTACCAGATTGGAATCCCTTGACAGGTTCCGCGGACGTCCTCAGGCCGACGCGGATGCGCTAAGAGAGTTAACCGCGCTCATCGCGCCTCCGGGCTTTGTGCGTTCCCTGAACATGAGCCGCACGGAGGTTTCCATGGACGGGGAAGCCGAACAGGCCGCTGAACTCATCAAAACCCTGGATGCCTCGCCGATATTCAATGATTCTCAGTTCTCACAATCTCTTGGCAGGGTTTCCGGCACCAAAGCAGAATCGTTCAATCTCCACGCAAAACGCGAAGGTCCGGGAACCGGGACGGAAGCGGAGACCCAAAAGTGAACCTCTCGCCGCGTGATCGCCGCGCTCTGATTCTGCTGGCAGTAGCAGCAGTCGCTTCCTTCACCTATTATTTCTGGCCAGAACCATCCTCAACGGCAGTCGCGCCAGTGGGCGTGTCGGTTCAACAGGCGGAGAAGAGACTGGAGCGGCTTCGTCAGTTGGTTGCTACTCTTCCCGGCAAAACAAAGGTGCTGGAATCGGTATCCGCTCAATTGGCCGAACGCGAAAAGGCTATCCTCACAGCCGACACGGCCGCCCAGGCCCAGGCTCAACTCCTTCAGCTTGTCCGCAAAGTATCGACACCCATCGAATTGAATCAGGTTGCCATGGGTCCTATCCAAAATCACGGCGACTACTACGGGGAAGCGCTCATCACAGTTGGCTTTGAATGCAGTATTGACCAGTTGGTGAATCTGCTGGCCGATCTCTCTGCCCGGCCCGAGTTCATCTCCACTCGCGACATCCAAATCAGAGCAGGCGAAGCAAAGCAAAAAGCGTTGTTGGTTCGGATGACACTCTCTGCCCTGATTCCCAGGAAGCTGGTACCGCAAAAGAAAGGATTCAGCCTGTTTTGAAACGCAAACTCGTATTTCTCAACGTGATCTTGGGAGCCATGGCGCTATTTGCCGGCTGGCAGATTCGCGAGCGATATGTCGCCGCAGAATCGCATGCAAGCCAAGTGCTGCGGACCACGGTTCCGCCCTCGCCAGCCCCTCCCGTGCCTTTGACATCCCAGGCCACACCCATTCAGGCCCAAAGCTATTTCTCGATCGCCGAAAAGCTGCTGTTCTTTAAGGACCGCAATGCCACCGTAGTGATTGAAAAGGCCCAGGAAGCCGCTGTGCCTTCTTTCCCGGTCGCGTTTGGCGTAATGGATTTCGGCTCCGGCGCAACAGCCGTGATGAGCCCGCGTCTTGGCGCGGAACAAAAAAGTTATCGGGCAGGAGACAAGGTGGGAGAATTCCTGTTGGCCTCACTGACCACCAAGGAAGTAGTTCTGGAATGGGAAGGAAAGAAATTCACCAAACAGATCGACGAACTGAAGGTCAAAGACGCGCCGCCGCCGGTGGCTGCAAACGATGTTCCCAGGGGTGATCCTGGAGGCAAAGCTCCCGTCAGTACCAACCTCGGGCCATTGAAACCCGCAGATGTTGAAAGCATGAACCGGGGGAGCGCGGATGTGATCAAAGACGTGCAAAAGGGAATGTCGGATGGACAAAGCCCAGGCTTGAAGATTGGCGGAGCCTCGCATGCCTGTGCAGTGGGAGATACCTCGCCTCCTGGGACGGTTCAGAACGGATACCGCAAGGTTGTGATTACGGCGTTTACCGGACCAGTCTGTATGTGGGAACCGATCGGAAGATAAAACTATGAAACAAACACTCGTACTATTCCTGATTCTCGGCGCAGTTGCCGCAGCCCCGGCGCAGAAGGTGGCCGACAAGAAAACGGCACCTGCCAAGAAAGCTGTTCCTCAGAAATCCAATGCCATGACGGTACCCTCCGATGCCGTGCTTGTCGAGCCTGGCCGCTGGAAACATACCGATGCGAAAGGCAAGATCTGGATGTATCGCGAGAGCCCCTTCGGCATCGTCCGATACGAGCCAGAGGCTGTCAGCGTCGTAGCCGCAGCAGACACCGGCATGACCGTAGTCGAGGAAGGCGATAGTGTCCGTTTCACCAAGCCAAGTCCCTTTGGACCTCGCACCTGGACGCGAAAAAAAGCAGAACTGGAAGGCGACGAATTGCTGACGTGGAATAAATTCCTGGAAGAAAAAGCCGCCGCCGCAGCAGCAGCTCCGGTCGGCAACGCCAAACCTGCGAGCGGGAAATAGGAGCCAGGATGCGCAAACAGATTGCATTGTTTCTCGCCTATTTGATGGTCATAACGCCTTTCACCGCGATTGTGTCCGCCCAACAACCAGCCGCTCCCACGCAAACCGCCACTCCGCCGCCTGTCATCATCGGTACTCTCAACCTGAACAACGTGTCACTGACCGAGGTGATCGACAATCTCTGCAAGCAGCTAAAGATCAACTATGTCATCGATTCCCGCGTCAAAGGCAGTGTGTCGCTGAACACCTATGGCGACACTTCCAAAATCGACGCGCGCAACTTGCTGGACCTCGTGCTGCGCATCAACGGCTTCACTATGGTGCAGGTCGGTGAGTTCTACCGCATTATTCCGCTTGCAGACGCTCCCCGGATGGCTCTTGAGCCAAATACGGAATCCAGCATCGCCAATCCGGACGAGCAGCCAATGCTCAATCTGATGTTCCTCCGATACGCGGTTGTCGGCGAAGTGAATAAACTCATTACCCCATTCGTTGGAGAAGGCGCTCAAATCTTCACATATGCTCCGGCGAATCTTCTTCTCCTCCTCGATAGCCGACGCAACATGAAGCGAACGATGGAAATCATCTCCCTGTTCGACAGCGAAAGTTTTGCTAATCGCAGTGTGCGCTTGTTTGAAGCCAAAAACGGCAGTGCTACCGCGATTGTTACCGAAGTGGAAGGCATCCTCAAGGCCATCTCCCTCGCCGACAAGCCTGCCATCAAGCTCATTGCCGTCGATCGTATCAATGTCATCATCGCCGTGGCTCCCAATGCCGGTGCCTTTGATGAAGTGGAGAAGTGGATCAATAAGCTGGACACTCCGGTGAAAGCGCCGGTCGGTTCCATCGATAACTATGTCTATCGGGTGAAGTATGGAGATGCGTCTGTTCTCGGGAACGCGATCCGCTTGCTTTATGGCGGCAACGCAATTGATTTTAATGTGCTGCAAGGTTCTGCTTCCGGTGTTAGTAGCCCGTTTGGCGGTGGCGGAGGTGGTGGAGGCGGAGGCTTTGGCGGTTACGGCCAGGGCGGCTATGGTCAGGGTGGCTTCGGCGGAGGTGGTGGTTATCAGGGTGGCGTAGGCAATCAGCAGGGAAGCCAAGGCGGCGGTTTCGCCCCTCAGTATCCTCAATCAGCAGGTGGTGCATTTGGACCCGCCCTCCAGCAGTCCAGCGGTGCCGCCAGGCAGGATCAAACAGGTTCTTTTCTTAACCCTTCCTCTTCTTCCCCTAACGGAGGAAGTGGTGGGCCGCGCATTGTCGCCAACATGATGGATAGCACCCTCCTTATTCAATCCGCTCCTGCCGAATATCAACAGATTCTAAAGCTGCTCAGGCAATTGGATGTGCCGCCGCGACAAGTCCTCATCGACGCGAAAATCTACGAAGTCACATTGTCAGGCGCATTTGCCAGTGGAGTCTCGGCCTTTCTCGAACAGCGTGGCTCCGGAGATGTCGCGACCCTAAAGCCGCTCGCCGCCATTGCAGGCGGAGGCCTCAATCTGTCCGCCGGAATGTTTGTCGGACGAAGCCGTGAACTGCTAGCTTTCCTGAACCTTAAGGAAAACCGGACCCGCACGCGGGTGATCGCAGCGCCAAGCATCATCGCGACAGATTCCATCGCAGCTTCCATAACCGTTGGAAGTGAGGTTCCAACCCTTACCGCCCAGGTGCCAACCGGTGTTCAATCCGGCGGAAATTCCATCTTCGCCAATAGCATCTCCTCCCGCTCCACCGGAGTCGGACTCAACGTCATGGCCAGAGTCAGCCCAAGCGGGATTGTTACCCTCTACATTAACCAGGAAGTGAGCTCGCCCCAGGCCCCTGCGGCAGGTGCCATTCAGTCCCCATCTTTTTCAAGGCGCTCGGTCAATACCCAGGTAACGGTGCAGGATGGTGACACCATAGCCATCGCCGGAATCATCAATGAGTCCCAGGGAAGTGCCTCAAACGGAGTCCCCGGACTTCAGCGGATTCCCATTTTAGGAGCAGCCTTCGGTGGCAGATCCTACAGTAACGACCGCAACGAGATGATCATCTTCATGACCCCCCGCGTGATCTACGACACAAACCAGGTTCTGGACGCAGGTGAAGAACTCAAGAACAAGTTGAAAGAACTGCGGAAAGTAGTGCAGGAGTAATCTCCACTCGCTGCCTATTTTCGCCCGTTCAACCATGTTATTCCACCATCCGCTGGCTTTCCAGTAGGCTTCTTGCTTTCAAAACCTTCCCATGGTCTAATGGTGCAATACTGGCTCAGATAGCAAAGAGACCAGCCAGGGGTTGTCCGTCCAAGCCTATGTTGCTGATTTTTAGCACATTGGGCTTGACAGGGGCTATCCGATGATGTTAAAACATAACTTAACCGCGTCCACGGTTTGCCTTGGCGTAGGCGTTCGCGTCTAGATCAAGGATGATAAATGAGGCATTCATCTACGAATGAATCCCGAGAGCACAAAGTAACGAAATAAGAAAAGAACAAAAACGATTGAACTTGCAGGCGCACATGTTATACGGACGGCAGACAGGGGAGAAGGACGCGGTACCCACCAGTATCGAAAAACTTCCTTCGAGTTTGCTCCCGGGTCTTGAAACCTTCTGTTCGAGCGGGATTTTGAGGCTCAGGTTGAGAGAGACTTCCATCAATTCAAATTCGATAATTTTTCAAGGAGAAAGAAATGCTTGACTTTCGCAAATTGTTTTTTGCGTCGGCCGTAGTCGCTCTTGCTTCCACGTCCGCGTTTGCGCAGCCTCTGAGCTGCACAGCGCAGGCGTCGGCAACAACCAGCGTCCGTGCCGAAGGAATCGCCGAACTAACCGGCGACGTTTTGATTACCTGCTCAGGTGGCACGCCAACAGCGGCCGGCAAACTGATCCCTCAGTTCAACCTCCAGGTTTTCGCTCAGCCATCCGTAGAAATCACCAGCCGTATCCTCGGCAACGGTAAGCACACGGAAGCTGTTATGTTCATTGATGAGCCAGCCCCGGCAAATCAAACCATCTGCGGTGGCGGAACAGCGCCTCTGTCAGACTTGAATATTGCCATTTGCAACCAGAACTCTGGAACGGGTATCCTCGGACTCTCGCCCTATGATGGTACGCTAAATCGCCCCAATGCATGGCTCGGTGAGCGTTACCCCACGGGCGTTAATGGCCTCAGCTCCAATAGCTTGATTTGGAGAGGTATTCAATTTGATCCTCCTGGTACCGTCGGCAGCCGCACCATCCGCATCAAGAACATTCGCGTGAATGCTTCCTTGCTCGGTGCAACCCTCGGAAACCCGGCTCCGATCACGCTGTTTATCTCCACATCGCCGAGTAATTCGAGCGCTGGTGGTTACACGCCTCAGCCGATCACGGTGCCGATTGCCAACCAGCAACCGACCATCGGTTTGGCACAGGTAACCCACAAGTTCGGTTACGGTGCAGGCGTCTCCGCCTTGGTTTGCGAACCGGGCAATCCGAACCCGCTTACCATTAACTGGGAAGAGCTTCTTCCTAACGCCTGGAAGTCACGTAGCCAAGCTGGCACCATCAACGACACCGCAGCGGCTTCGCCTGTTTCCTCAGACATTCTCCAGAACTTCTACGACACAGAGACTGGCTTCTATAAGGCCTCTGGAAATGGCACCGCATGGCCCACTAGCCTCGGTTCGGCCTTTGGCAATGCTCTGATCGCTGGCAATAACCCCAGCGCCGGTGTCATTGCTAATGGTCCTGTGCTGGGCTTGGCTGATTCAGGAACCCGCTTTATCCTGCGTCTCACTAACATCCCGAGCCAAGTCAGCGCCAACATTGTAAGCAAGGTCACCGATATCAAGTCTGGTGCCTCAGTTACCGGCCACGGTGCTATGACAACGTCTGACGGCAACGGCTACGGCAACTGGGTCTCCCCGGGTAGCACTAGCCTTTCCATTAGCAGTGGTTCCGCCTCTGCCGTTTGGGAAGTGCTCTATGCAGATACCGCTTCCTTCGAAACCTTCAGCCCCCAGATCCAGTTCACTTGGTCTGTAAATAACCCGCCCGCTGTTGGATCTTCCATCAACGGTCGCGGTTGGTACGCGCCATCAAATCAGGTCAGCGCGATGTCGCCCTACGCTGGCGGCACAAGCTCCTCCACTGGCATTCCACGCTTCCTGGATAACTCCGTGGTTGGTGGCGTAATCCTGACCGTGAACTCCTGCCGCTCCAACCTCCTGTTCCCGTTCGTTACGAACAAGGCTGGTTTGGATACAGGATTCGCGATCTCGAACACCTCACGTGATCCGTTCGGAACTGCACCGCAGAGTGGCGCTTGCACGCTCTACTACTACGGTCAGGTTGGAGCAAACAACTACTATGCTCCGTCCCCGCAGCCCGTCGCAGCTAACGCCGGTAACACCATCCTCGGTGGAGACCATGTGGTTTGGTCCCTCTCCAGTGGTGGCGGTGCCCCGGCACTCGCTGGCTTCCAAGGCTACCTCATCGCGCGTTGCGACTTCCAATACGCGCATGGTTTCGCCTTCATCAGCGACTTCGGCGCTCAGAAGCTTGCCATGGGTTACCTGGCATTGATCTTCGAAGGCTCTGACGGACCAATTGCTCCGCGCGTAACTGACAAGTACGAAGACTTCAATAACTAACTGAAGTTTTCAATCGAATTAAAAGGGAGGGCTTCGGCCCTCCCTTTTAATTTGCTAACCACTCCAAATAGCAAAGCTTACGCCAATATCTATCAACCACAACCTCAATTACGTGCTACACTAAGGAAACCGCGTCCCGTCTGAAACATCTGGAGGCACTTTGCCCATACAAAACTACAGCCGCCTTTGGCTGCTGCTTGCGGTCACCGGAACCCTGTTTGCCGACAACGTAGTTGTCCTCCCCTCAGGATCTAACAGTAACAATAATACCGCCTATGTCTTTGGAGGCGATCCTCTTGCTCAAATTTCTTCCTTCCAAGTCCAGCCCGGCACTTTTACAATCCTAGCCAAACCCACCACTAACTCCGCCAACGCAACATACTATGCAATTTCCAACGCGGACACGCAATCCATCACTGTCTTAAACGGAAACTTTCAACCCATTAACGTTCCC
>Ga0315912_10001073_pt1 | contig 36708 bp, 27 predicted proteins | sample VfabasoilMG_FD_204469 | JGI IMG/M metagenome (GOLD analysis project Ga0315912, IMG submission 204469) | Garden soil microbial communities collected in Santa Monica, California, United States - V. faba soil | ecosystem: Environmental > Terrestrial > Soil > Garden | place: USA: California... | reverse complement strand
CCCCCCCGCCCCCGCGCCGCCTACAGGGTGAAGAAGTGCCTGGCACCGTACGCGCGGCGGGCAGGGGTGAAAAGCCGTCGCCCCGCCGTACACTTCCCGCCCGATGCCCGGCGACGACGACAAGCGCATGACGCTCGGCGAGCACCTGTCCGAGCTGCGCCGGCGCCTGTTCTACTCCGTGATCGCGCTGGCGGTCTGCTTCGGCGTCGGCTGGACCTACAAGGAGCACCTGACCGAGTACGTCATCTGGCCCTGGCGCAGCGCCGTCAGCCAGATCAACGCCGACCTGCTGGTCCAGGCCGAGGCCACGCTGGCCGCGCACCCCGAGCTCGCGCGCACCGACCTGTTCCTCACCGACGACCCGGCCGACAAGCGCCTGCGCGAGCACATCGACGACCGCCTGATGGTCACCTCCGTCGCCGGCCAGTTCTTCTTCGCCCTCAACGTCGCGCTCTACTTCGCCCTGTGCGCCTCGGCGCCCTTCGTGCTCTTCCAGGTCTGGGCCTTCGTCGCCGCCGGCCTCTACCGCCACGAGAAGAGCGCGATCCTCAAGTACTTCCCGTTCAGCGTGCTGCTCTTCGGCGCCGGCGTCTTCTTCTGCTACCGCTGGGTGATCCCGGTCGGCCTGTACTTCCTCTCCTCGACGCTGCCCTTCGAGCAGGTGCGCGTCTCGACCACGCTCGACGAGTACTTCTCCTTCCTGTCGACGATGTGCCTGGCGATGGGCCTGATCTTCCAGCTGCCGCTGGTGATGCTGTGCCTCTCGCGCATCGGCCTGGTCGATCCCGGCACCTGGGGCAAGTACCGCGCGCACTTCCTGGTCGGCGCGCTCTTCGTCGCCGCGATCGTCACCCCCGGCCCCGACTACTACTCGCAGATCCTGATGACCATCCCGATGGTGCTGCTCTACGAGATCGGCATCCTGCTCTCGAAGTTCGTCGGCCGCCGCCGCAGCGCACCCACGGGGGGAGCCGAGGCGTGACCCGCGCCCCGCGCGCCGCGCTGATCGCCACGGGTGACGAACTCGTCGGCGGCGCCTTCGTCGACACCAACTCGGGGGCCCTCGCGCGCCGCCTGGCGCAGTGCGGCTGGGAGACCACGCGCTGCATCGTGCTGGGCGACGACGAGGACCTCCTGACCGCCACGCTGCGCGAGCTGGCGCCGGCGCACGATGCCGTGGTGATCACCGGCGGCCTGGGGCCGACGCTCGACGACGTCACGCGCCACGCCGCCGCGCGCGCCGCGGGTGTCGAGCTCGCGCTCGACGCGCGCGTGCTGGCCGAGCTCCAGGCGCTCTTCGCCACGCGCCAGCGGCCCTTCCCGCCCTCGAACGAGCGCCAGGCGCTCTTTCCCGCCGGCGCCGAGGTGCTGGCCAACCCGCAGGGCACCGCCCCCGGCTTCGCGCTGACCCTGGGGGCCTGCCTCGTGTGCGCCCTGCCCGGCCCGCCGCGCGAGATGCTGCCGATGCTCGAGCGCGAGCTCGTGCCGCGCCTGGCGCGCCACCGCCCGCCGAGCAGCGGTCTCGCGCAGCGCGCGCTGTACCTGGTCGGCCTGCCCGAGGGCGTCTTCGCCGAGCAGTGCGGCGCCGCGATGCGCCGCGACGCCAACCCGCTGGTCGGCGTCACGGCCAAGAACAGCGTGCTCAGCGTCAGCGTGCGCGCGCGCGCGGCGAGCGTGCCCGAGGCCGAGGCGCTGGCCGAGCGGCACGCCGACGAGCTCGCGCGCCGATTTCACGCCCACGTCTACTCGCGCGACGAGCCCGACCTGGCCCAGGTGCTCGGCCGCGAGCTGCTCGCGCGCCGCATCGCCGTCACCTGCGCCGAGTCCTGCACCGGCGGCCTGCTCGCCGCGCGCCTGACGCAGGTCGCCGGCATCAGCGCCGTCTTCGAGCGCTCCTTCGTCACCTACGCCGACCGGGCGAAGACCGAGGAGCTCGGCGTCGACCCCGCGCTGCTCGCGCGCCACGGTGCGGTGTCGGCCGAGGTCGCCGCCGCGCTGGCGCTGGGTGCGGCACGCCGCGCGGGCGCGCGCCTGGCGCTCTCGATCACCGGCATCGCCGGCCCCGCGGGGGCCACGGCCGACAAGCCGGTCGGCCTGGTCTGGCTCGGCCGGGCCTTCGACGGTGCGGTGGTCACCGAGCAGCGCCGCTTCCTGGCGCTGGGGCGCGATCTGGTGCGCGAGTTCGCCGTCACCGCGGCCCTCGACCTGGGCCTGCGCGCGCTGGTGCCGCGGCCGCATTGACCCCCCCGGCGTGCGCCGGTATCTTTCCCGCCCTTGCGCGCGGCCCGCGGTCGCGCCAAGAACCGCCTCCGGGCGTGAGATCGGGCGTCGCGCCCGCTAGCCTCGCGCTCGCCCTGGCGTTCGCCCTTGTGTTCGATCGGACGGCGCTACCCCGTGGTGTAATTGGCAACACAACAGGTTTTGGTCCTGTTATTCCTGGTTCGAGTCCAGGCGGGGTAACCACCCTCTCCGCTCCGCACGCCGCCGTCCCGCGCAGGTTTCGACGCCTGGGCGGGAAGGCCGCGTGGCGCCGTCGCGTCCATGCGACCCCCCGTCCGGATCGGAGTCCGTCCATGCTGCATCTGCGTCCGCTCGTCCTCGGTCTGGCCGTCGTCCTGTGTTCCGTCCTCGCTCGCGCCCAGGGGCGCGTGCAGATCGTGCTCCACGGCACGCTCGCGGAGCCGGGTGGAGCGCGCGTCGAGGCGCTGGTCACCTTCGCGGGGTTGACGGAGGAGGGCGGCCTGCGCAAGAGCCGCGTCGACCTCGGGCTGCATCTCGCCGACGGCACGACGGCGGCCGAGCTCGGCGCGCTGCTCGAGCGCGAGATCCTGCGCCAGGGCGGCGCGGTGCAGGCGACCTTTGCCGCACCGGAGCCGATCGGTTCCGCTGGCGCACAGCCTGCGCGTGCCTGCCTGTTCATCGAGCGCATGCAGTCGGTCGCGCTGCGCCTCGGCCGCGGGCTGACCGCCTCGATCACGCTCAGCGACGCGCCGCCCGGGCAGTTGCGCTTCCTGCCGCCCAAGGAGAAGCAAGTCGCCGCGCGCCTCTCGGTCACGGCCTCGGCCGAGAACCCGCACACCAAGGACCGGCCGCGCTTCGCGATGGCGGTCGAGTTCGCGGGCGGGCTGACCGGCGAGCAGGCGGCCGACGTGGTGACGACGCAGGCGATCGCCAAGGGCTGGACCGGCACCTGGCTCGGTCACCAGGCCTGGAGCCCCGAGGCGCAGCTGCAATCGGGCGCGCGGATCACCGGCACCTGCTTCGAGCTCATTTCGGCGGGCGACTGGCGCATCGAGCTCGACCTGCCGGCGCCCGAGCCGCGCGGTCAGTAGCCCAGGCCGCCGAGGATCCGGCGCGCCTCGGCGTCGAGCGCGGCGTGGCGGCGCGCGAGGTCGGCGGCGTGCTCGCCGAGGGCCGTGTCCGCGGCGATGAAGCGCGCCAGCTCGGCGCGCAGGCGCTCGAGCGGGGCCCCGGCAGGCGCTGAGCCCGCGAGGTCGCGCTCCTCGCGCGGGTCCGACGCCAGGTCGTAGAGCTCGTCGCCCAGCGCGACGAGCTCGTGCTTCCCGGGCCCGACGAGCTGCGTGTAGCGCCGCACGAGCTTCCAGTCGCCGAGGCGCACGGCCTTGAGCTGCAGCACGCGGTCCTGCGCCGTGCGCTCGACCTTCTCGCAGAACACCGCGGCGCGGCGCTCGTCGCTGCCGAGCAGCGCCGCGAGGCGCGAGCGTCCGCGCACGGCGTCCCCCGCGCCCGGAGAGCCCGGTGAGCCCGGTGGGGGCGAGGCGAGCGGCGCGAGCCGCAGGTACTCGAGGATCGTCGGCGCGAGGTCGCACAGCGAGACGTCCGCGTCGACGCGCCGGCCGCGCGTGCCCGCGCGTTCCGCCGTCGGGAAGACGATCAAGAGCGGCACGCGGTTGCAGGCCTCGTAGACGTCGCGGCCGTGCTCGAACCAGTAGTCGTGCTCGCCCAGGCTCTCGCCGTGGTCGGCGCTGATCACCACCAGCGTGTCCCCGCGCGCGACCAGCGGCCCGACGAGACGCTCGAGCTCGCGGTCGACGTAGCGCGCCTCGGCGTCGTAGAGCGCCGCGACCTGCGCCGTGTCGATGCGGCCGTCCGCCAGGCGCGCCTCGTCGGGCACGTTGTACTCCGCCACGTGGCGCCGCGGGTGCGCGGGGTCGCGCACCACGAGCGGTTGCGGCGCGCCCGCGGGCGCGCGCCGGAACTCGGCCGGCGCGTCGTAGATGCCGTGCGGATCCATGTAGTGCAGCCAGACGAACCAGGGGCGCTCGGCGGCGCTCGTCGCCGCCAGGCCGGCGTCGGTCAGCGAGCGCGCGCGGCGCTGCGGCACGTCCTCGGGCGGCACGCCGCTGGTGTCGGGCAGCTCCTCGCTCCAGGCGCCGAAGCCGCGTGCCAGGCCCGCGTAGCGTTCGCGGAGCACGAAGTTCCCGATCACGGCCTCGGTGCGCCAACCGGCGTCGCGCAGGCGCTCGGCCAGCGTCGCGTGCTCGAGGCCGAGCGGCTGCATCAGGTCGCGCACCCCGTGCTCGTGCGGATACAGCCCGGTCATCAAGCTCGCCATCGCCGGCGTGGTCTTGGCGCGCGGCGTCTGGGCGTGCGTGACCAGGAGCCCCTCGCGCTGCGCGAGCCCGTGGAGGAAGGGCATCACCTCGGCCGTCACCCGGTCGGCGCGCAGCGTGTCGACGGTGATCAACAAGACGTGCACGCGCCGCGGCTCGTCCCCCGAGCAGGCCGCACCCAGCGCCGAGGCCAGGGCGAGCAGCGCGCCGAGCGAGCGCCTCACCGCTTCCTCACGAAGGCCGGATCGAGGTAGCGCAACCCGCGCCGGCGCGCCTCGCTGCGCTCCTCGACGTCGGGCACGCCCGCCTCGAGCGTCAACCCGAGCTCGCGCTCGAAAGCCTCGCGCAGCACGAGCGCCAGGCTCTCGGCCGTGACCTCCGGCGCGTGCTCGCGGACGGTGGCGATCGCCCCCTCGAGCGGCGAGCTCCCGAGCTTGATCGACCCGTGGTGCAGCACGCGCCCCGACTTGCGCCGCTGCGCCGAACCGACACCCTTGCGCCCGTTCCAGGCCAGGTCGAGCGCCGACGACTTGTGGAAGCACATGCCCGTGCCCGCGACGTCGGACTCGAGCGCGGACCCGCCGCGCAGCGAGCTCGCGACCCCGACCTCAGCCAGCGCGCGCGCCACGGCCGCGTGCACGCGCGCGTAGGACTCGCCGACGCTGCAGGCGTAGAGCGGGTGGCTCGCGGCCGTCACCAGCGAGAAGGTCAGCTCCTTCACGTGGTGGATCGCGCCCCCGCCCGTGATGCGCCGCACGACGGCCCCCGCGCGCTCGATCCCCGGCACCTCCGCGAACTTCTGGAAGTACCCCAGGGAGAGCGTGTCCGGCCGCCAGGTGTAGAAGCGCACCGTCGGCGGACTCTCCGGCGTCTCGAGCAGCGCCTCGTCGAGCCCCATGTTGAAGCCCGGGTCGGCGCCGAAGGTGGTGATCAACCGCCAGCGATCCATGTCCTGCCGCACAGACTAGCGCAGCGGGCGTGTGCGGTGCCCGACCCTTTGCGCGCAAGCTCACTCGCGCCGGCGCAACTCGAAATGCGTCGACCCGCCCGTGCGCGCGGCGGTCAGGGTCTCCCACGCCGGCGCCTCCGCCCCCGGGTGCGCCTCCGCATCCCAGTACTCGCGCGCCTGCAGCGCGACCCCCGCCGGGATCCCCGTGCGCACCTGCCCGCGCTCGTCGGACACGAAGCGCGCGCGGAAGGAGTGCCCGAAGTTGCCCTCGCTCGCGTTGCAGACCTCGACCACCACGCCCGGGCAGCGCCGGCGCGCCGCGTCGACGACGGTGACGACCAACCACCCCTGCGCGTGCGGACCCTCGTAACACGCCGGCCCGAGCTCGACCGGCGTGCGCGCCGGGGCCTCGGGCGCGGCGGGGAGCTGGACCAGCTCGACCTGCGCCGGCGGCGCCGCAGGCGGCGCGTCCAGCGGAACCGTCCGGCGACGGGCCAGCTCCTGCGCGAGCGGTGCGCTCGTCGCCCGCTCCTCGGCCGCCCCGACGGCGGCGGGGCCGGGCCCGACCCAGAGCGAGAGGCCGCCGAGCGTGGCGGCGGCGACGAGCACGAGGGCGAGGAGGAGCTTCATCGGGGCAGCACGGCGCGCAGATCGGTCAGCCGGCCAGCCTGGGCTTCGACGGCGGCTCGCCATACGGCTTCCGAGCCGACGCGCAGTTCGACGTCGGTCGGGCCGGGTGGCGCCGGCAGCACGCGCGTCCCGGGCCCGTCGACGAAGCACGCGCTGACGACGCGCACGCCCTGGCGGGCGACCAGGCGCCCCGAGGCCGCCGGCGCGTCGAGCGTGATGCGCAGCTCGGCGCAGGCGGCGCGCGCCGGCAGCAGCAGCTCGAAACCCGCCGGTGCGCTCCCGGTGGCCGCGCGCAGGCGCTCGCTGCAGGCGACGCGGCCGTCGGCGCTGAAGGCGCTGAGCACGTACTCGCCCGGGGCCAGCCCGTCCGTCCCGACGTTGCCCTGCTCGTCGCTGGAGCCGAGGACTTCGTCGCGGCCGCTGTCCGGCGAGCTGATCACGAACTCGCAGCGCACGCCGGCGCGGGTCGCGGCGTCGAGCACGCGGCCGCGCAGCGCGGCACCCGGCTCGAGGCGCAGGAGCAGCGCCTCGTCGGCAGCGCGCACGATCCGCGGCACGATCGGCGCGAGGTTGCGCGCGAAGGTCTCGATGCGGTAGCGGCCGTCGCCGACGGGCCCGATCGCGAAATGGCCAGCGTCGTCGGACTGCCCGGTCAGCCCACCGCCGCCGTCGAGCGAGTGCGCGAGCAGGATCACGTCGCCGGGGTCGCCCGGCGTCTCGAGGCGGCCGTCGATGTAGAGGCCGCGGCAGGTGCGCAGCGTCAGCTCGTGGCGCTCGCTGCCCGGCGTCAGCCACACGCGGCGCGCGAGCGGCGCCAGGGCCTGTTCCTCGACGGGATCCCAAGGGCTGCGGCTGGCGCTGACGGCGACCCACCAGGTGCCCGAGGCGAGCGCCTCGAAGCGCGCGCGGCCGTCGTCGTCGGTCAGGTCGGAGCGCTGGACGACGGGTGGATCGGTGAAGGCCACGATGACCTCCTCGGCTGCTGTCCCGGAGGCGAGGTCGTCGCGTGTCAGGTCGAGCTGGGCGCCCGGGACCGGCCGCCCGTCCTGGTCGAGCAGTCGCACCTCGAGCTCGATGCCGGCGCGCAGGTCGATCTCGAGCCGGCGCTCCTCGCCCGGCTCGAACACCAGCGCGTCGGGCAGCTCGTGCAGCACGCGGCCGAGCCGGGTCACCTCGAGCGTCAGCGGCGCGAAGGCCGGAAGGTCGGCCAGCGTCGCCTGGCCGCCGGCATCGACGTGCGTGACCCACCCGACCTTGCCGCGCCGGCCGAGCGTCGGCTCCCAGCCGCGCGGCAAGAGCTCCCAGGCCTCCGTCTCGACGACGATCGCGCACGGCGCCTCGGTCGACTCGAGGTCGAGCACGCGCACCTGCAGACGCGCAGCGTGCTCGAGCCGCACTTCGAGATGCGGCGTTGCGGAGGGCTCGATGCCGAACACGCAGGGCGAGAAGCCCGCAGCGCCGAGCCGCACCAAGCCCGCGTTCACGACGGACGTGCAGAGTTCGAGTCGCCCCTCGGCGTCCGCGATGGCCAGCGCCGCCTCTGGACCGTCCATCGCCTGCGTGCCCTTGCGCGGCTGCGGACCGCCCACGTCCAGGCGCGCGTCGAGCCGGTTCAACGCCGCGGACGCGAGCGGGGCGAGATCCTGCGCGCGCACGACGCGCGTGGCGAAGACCTCTTCGCAGCCGGGCTCGTAGCGCAGCTCGATCCGCTCGCCGTCGGCCGCCGGCCCGTCGGCGAGCCGTCGGCGCGCGCACTTCAACGCCACGCCCGAGCGCGGATCGCGCGTCGCGGCACCCCAGATCACCCAACTCCGGCCGCCGACGAGTGCCGCGCTGAGGAGCCCCGCGTCGTCGGTGCGACCTTGCCACGTCGTGTCGGACTGCTCAGGCGGTCCGCGCTCCGTCGTCCCGGCGAAGATATTGACCCCCGCCAGCGCACGCCCGTCCACGGTCACGGCGCGAATCGTGACGCGGCGCTCGACCGCGGTCGTCGCGGGCACGCCAATTTCGCGCGGGAGCTGCGCGGTCTCGGCCGCAGCGAGCGGCGAGCCGGACAGGAACTCAGGCGCTCGGACACTCGAGGTCGGGTGGACCTGCGCCGCCGGCTCGCGAAGCTCGCCCGTCTCACCCGTCCCGGGGATCGCGCGCCACAGGAGCGCGATGACGAGCAGGACCACGACCGACAGTACGAAGAAGCGACGCATCGACGGACAGACGGGCTCGAGAACACCAACAAGCCTGGGAAGCAAGTCGCTGGCAGGCGCACACCTGCCACGTGCAACACCCTACGGCGGGTGGATGACGACCGCAGGCCTACCCGGCCGATTCCTGACGGTTTCGGATCGACGGACCCGTCCCTCGCGGCGGGGGGATCACCCCCGGGATTCCGGCCGTTCCGCTCGCTACGGTAGCGCCATGGAAGCCGCCCCCCCGACGGACACGCAGCCCGACCTTCCCGCTCCCCAGAAGCCGCCCGAGGTGCGCGAGCTGACCGTGCGCTCGGTCATCGCCGCGGTGCTCGTCGCCGTGATCATCGGCGCCTCGTATCCCTACGTCGTGCTCAAGTTCGGCTTCGGGCCGAACATCTCGGTGGTCTCGGCCTTCTTCGGCTTCCTGATGCTCGGGCTGGTCTCGAAGTCCTACAACCGCTGGGAGAACAACATCGTCCAGACCGCCGGCACCGCCGCCGGTCAGATCGCGTTCATGTGCTGGCTGCTCGCGGGCTTCCAGATGCTCCAGGCGGCCGATCCGAGCTTCGACGTCGAGATCGGGCCCTTCCAGACCTTCGCCTGGTTCTCCGTCGCCGGCCTGCTCGGCGTGTTCCTGGCCGTGCCGCTGCGCAAGCACTTCATCGTCGACGAGAAGCTGGCCTTCCCCGACGGCATCGCGGCGGGCGAGACGCTGATCCTGCTCGACTCGCGCGGCGCGCAGGCGAAGAAGTCGGCCAGCGCGATGGTCGGCGCGCTCGGGGCCGCGATCGGCATGCAGGTGCTGATGCTGTTCAAGGTGCTCCACGAGGTCGTGATCTTCGGCGTCAACAAGTTCTCGGCCGTCACCGGCGTCGGCATGAACCTCGGCCTGCTCTCGATCGGCTCGGGCATGATCATCGGCCTGCGCGTCTGCACCAGCATGCTGCTGGGCGTGGTGCTCGGCTGGGTCGTCGGCCCGATGTGGCTCGAGGAGCACGGCTACATCACGGCGGAAGCGAAGAAGCCGGCGATCCTCCTGTTCGTCATGTGGCCCGCGACCGGCATGCTGATCGCCGGCGGCCTGACGGCGCTGGTGCTCAAGTGGCGCACGCTGGTCGCCAGCTTCCGCGGCCTGAGCAGCGGTGCCTCGGCGACGGGCGACTTCCCGATGCGCTGGGTGATCACGGGCGTCGTCACCTGCAGCCTGCTCCTGATCCTGCTGCAGGAGTGGATGGTCGGCACCCCCTGGTGGCAGTCGCTGATCGCAATCCTGGTCTCGCTGCCGCTGATGGTCGTGGCGCTGCGTGTCCTGGGCGAGACCAACTGGGGCCCGATCTCGACCATGGTCAACGTGATGCAGGCCTGCTTCGGCGCGATCGCGCCGGGCAACCTCAAGGCCGGCATGGTCGCCAGCGGCGTCACGGGCTCGGTCGCGGCCGAGTCCGAGGGCCTGATGCAGGACTACAAGACCGGCCACATGATCGGCTCGACGCCGCGCCTCTTGACCTACATGCAGCTGATGGCCGTCCCGATCGGCGCGCTGATGCTCGCGCTGGTCTATCCGCTGCTGGTCAAGCACTACGGCATCCTGGGCGAGGGGGCCCAGCTCAGCTCGCCGACCTCCGTGCGCTGGATGGGCTTCGCGCAGCTCCTGAAACAGATCGGCGCCTCGGGCGACGACCTGACGCCCGAGCTGGCGCGCCGCATCGACTGGATGCAGTACTCGTTCCTCGGCGGAGCGCTCCTGGGCATCGCGCTGACGATCCTCGAGAACATCCGCGGCTTCCGGAACTACGTGCCGTCCGTCACCGGCATGGGCATCGGCATGCTCGTGCCGGCCCACGCCGTGTTCACGATGTTCGTCGGCGCCCTGATCGACCACTGCTGGCGCTGGATCTCGCCGGTCACGCAGGCGGCCTACTCCGTGCCGTTGGCCTCGGGCTTCATCGCGGGCGAGGCGTTGTACGCCGTCGCGATCCCGATCCTGTCGACGCTCGGGGTGCCCTTGCCGGAGTAGGGCAGGGAGCGCATGCAGACCGCCCAGGAACCCGTCGCCGCCGATCGCCAGCGCCATGTCGCGCAGGGACTCTACTGGCTGGCGATCGTGATCGTTCTCGCCGGCTTGCTCTACGCGTTGGCCTGCGCCCTGGCGCGTCGCGGTGCCGAGCTTCGCGTGCAGGCGATCGCCGAGCGCGCGCAGGCGGCGCAGGAGCCGCTCTCGCTGGCCGAGGCGTACGGGAATCCGCCGGAGCCGGTGGACGACGCGCTGGAGCTGCTGCGGATGCACCTGAAGTCCCTGGCGGCAATCGGAGGCGTCGAGCCCGAGTGCGGCCCTTGGCTCGATGCCGCCTGCGCTGCCGAGCCGGAGCTCGACGCCGCGCTGTGCGGGCTCGAGGGCCAAGCCCGCTCGCAGCGTGTCGGTCAGTGGCTCAACGCGCAGCTCTACGGGCACGCGACACCGCTCTCCGAACCGGTTCACGACCACCTGCTCCAGTCTTTCCTGGACGCGCACGCGCCGCTGCTCGCTGACGTGCAGGCGGCCTGCGAACGACCGGGCTTCTGGGACCGAGGCGTCGTGGCCGGCTCGCGCCATGAGTGGACCATGCTGAACACCCGCGGCCTGTCCAACCTGCTCTGTTGGTCATCCCTGGCGCGGACGCGCGCCGGTCGCGACGACGCCGTCGACGAGCTCGTCCGGCTGGTGCAGTTCCTCGAGCTCTTCGGTCGGCAGCCGGGCGTGATCCCCCTGCTGACACGTTGCGGCGTCTGGTGGGTCCTCGACGAGGCGACCGCGCGGGCTCTGGCTGGCCCGAACCCATCGCCGGGTTGGATCGATCTCGACCGCGCGCTCGCGCGTCTCGACATCCCGGGCTTCGCCCTGGACTGCCTGCGCGCCGACGGCGCGTTCGCGTCCGAGTGCATCCGCGACGGTCGCTGGCGCCTGTGGGGTGGTACGGTGCCCGCCGTCGCGCCCAGCACGTGGCGCGAGCTGTTCGAGTGGCCCGAGGTGCCGATCCGACTGGCCGATCGACTCGAGCAGGAGGCGGACGACCGCGTGCTCGCACGGCGCGCGCTGCACGAGCTGCGCGGCGGGCTTCGCGGCCCCCTGAGCTTCGCCGCGGGCTGGCCGTCGCCGCGCGAGTCGGCGTTCTTCGCGCCTGTCAGCCGCATGATCGTCGATCAGGCGCTGACCGAGCTGGCCCACGTCCGCGTCCTGCGCGCGGCCTTGCGCGCCATGCTCGACGGGCCCGACGCCGTACGCGCGTTCCTGGAGCACGAGCCCAACCCGTTCACCGGCGGCTGCATCGAGGTGCTCGTCGACGAAGCGGGTGGCGTGAGAGTCCATTGCCCGCGCTCGGAGCGTGGGGCGTCGGCTGTCCTGCCGGCCAGGGGCGACATCGTCTGGTCCTCGAGCACACCCGTGGCACGCCGTCCATGACAGCGACCGGAGATTCGGAACCCGCGCGCTCCACCAGCGATCGCCATGGCGGACTGAGCGGCGTGCAGTGGGGGATCGCGGCGCTGGTGCTGCTGGCGCTGGGCTACTTGTTGGCGGTCGCGCTGGTGCGCAACCGCGCGCTCGCTCGCTACGACGCGGAGTTGAGCCGGCTGCGCGCCGCGGGCGAGCCGCTGACGCAAGCCGAGTTCCTGCCGCCGGCGCCGCGCGCGGAGGACGATGCGATGGCGGTGTTGCGCACGCTGAGCGACGCGCAGGTCGAGCGCCTCGAGGAGCGGTTGCTGCTCGACGACCCGCGGCCCGGCGAGCTCGCGCCGCTGTTCCAGGCCGACGAGACGCTGCGCGCCGCGGCCGACCGCGCGCGGGCGCTCGGCCTCGACGAACGCGGGCTCTTCGCCGAAGCCTGCGGCCTGGCCCCCGTCGCCGCGCCGCGCCTGGCCGCGTCGGAGCGCCGGACCGTGCTCGAGGCCTTCCTCGCGCCCCACGAAGCCGAGCTCGAGCTCGTGCGCGCCGCGGCGCGGCGGCCCGCCGTGCGCGCGACGACCTACGCCGCGGGCTCGGTGCGCACGGACTACGCGCGCGTCCTGGCGCTGGCGCGGCTCTTGTCGCTGGCCTCGGTGCGCGCCGCCGAACGCGGCGACTGGAGCGGCGCGCGCGACGACCTGCGGCTCGCGCTGCGCTTCGTCCAGGCGCTCGACGCCCAGCCGCTCGCCTTCCAGCTCAGCCTGCAGACTGTCGCGCTCGCCGCGCCCGCCGACGCCCTGGCACGCGAGCTCGCGCTGCCCGAACCCGGCCGCGAGCTCCACGAGCTCGACCAGGACCTCGCGCGCTTCGACCCCTGGCCCGCCGCCGAGCGCGCGGTGCGCAGCGAGCGCGCGCACTTCGTCGAGCTGATCGCCAGCGCGCGCGGCTCGCGCCCGGGCGGCCTGCAGGCGCTGTGGCGCTGGCCGCTCGAGGAGCAGCTGGCCGCCGACCTGCTCGAAGCCTGCAGCGAGCCGCTGGCGCTGTGCGCGCTGCGCCCCGAGCAGGCCTTCGCCGACCCGCGCTACCACAGTCCGGCCGTCACCCGCGGCAGCCCGCTCTACGGCGACACGGGCCGGCGCTTGCTGCAGGTGGCCGCGACGCAGCTGCAACGGATCGCGCTGTGCCGCGCCGCCCTGCGCGCGCGCTTCGAAGGCCTGGAGTCGGCGCGCACCTTCCTGGCGGGCACGCTCGACGTCTTCAGCGGCGCCGCACTCGGCCAGCGCCTCGAGAGCGACGGATCGCTGACCCTGTGGGGCTCGTCGAGCCCGACGCAACTCGCCGGCACGGCAGGCCCGGGCGCCGACGACCTCGTGATCCGCGTGCCGGGACCGTTGCGGTGACCGACGCGCCGCACGACACGGACGCGCGTCCGCGTCCGCGCACCGCCCTGGGCCTCGCGCTGCGCCTCGCCAGCGCGCTCGCGCTGCTCGGCCTCGGCTACCTGCTGACCATCGCGCTCGTGCGCTGGCACGCGCTCAGCCGCATCGACGCCGACCTCGAGCGCCTGATCGCCTCCGGCGCGCCCGTCACGCTGGCCCAAGCCTTCGATCCACCGGTGCCGCCCGAGGACGACGCCATGGAGCTCTTGCAGACGCTCGACGACGAGAGCATAGCGCGGCTCGACCGCACCGTGCTGCTCTACGAGTTCGAGGCGCAGGAGCTGGCCGAGCTGTTCCAGTCGACGGCAGCGCTGCGCCGCGTCATGGAACGGGCGCGCACGCTGGAGATGGACGAGTGGGCGGTGTACTGCGAGGCCAAGTGGCCCGAGGCAGAGGTACCGAACAAGCTGACCCCGGAGGAACGCCGGACGGTCCTCGACGACCTCCTGGCGCCCCACGCCTCCACGATCGCGACGATGCGCCGTGCCGCCGCGCGTCCCGCCGTGCGCGCGACGGCGTACGAGAGCAGTGAACGCAGGGACGAGTACGCGCTGGTCCCGGTGCTCGTGGAGGTGCTCTGCCTCGAAGCCCTGCGCGCGGCCGAGTATGGACGATGGGCCGCCGTCCGGGACGATCTCGCACTCACCCTGCACTTCGTGCGCGGGCTCGACGCGGAGCCCTCCAACGCCCTGTTCTCTGTGCAGGAATTCTCGCTCATGTGGGTGTCCGGAACGCTCCAGCGCGTGCTGCACCTCCCCGAGGCCGGCCGCGAGCTCCAGGCCCTCGACGCGGAGCTGGCACGCTTCGACCCGTGGCGCACCGCCGGGCGTGTGCTCGTCAGCGAGCGCGCACGCTGGGCCGAGGACCTCGCAGGCCTCCGCGCGCCGGACGCGGACGTGGAAGCGGGGATCGAAGCGCTGTGGCAGTGGCCCGCCGACGAGCTGTCGGCCGCCGAGCTCCTGACCTCCCGCGAACTCTCCTTCGCGCTCAGCCGACTGCCCGCCGAGCGCGCCTTCGTCGACCCCCGTTTCGCCCAGTGCCTGTCGGCCAAGGACCCCGGCGCCCGTCACCAGTTCGAACTCGGCGGACTCGACATCCTGCTGACGGGCGGACGCCAGCTGCAGCGCCTGACCTTGATGCGCGCCGCGCTGTGCGCACGCTTCGAAGGCCTCGACTCCGCCCGAGCCCGGCTGGCGGGAACCTCCGACATCATCAGCGGCCGTCCGATCGGCCAGCGCCTCGAGACCGACGGCTCGCTGACCCTGTGGTGCTCATCGAGCCCGCACCGGCCCGTCAGCGCCGACGGCTCCGGCGACTGGGACTGCGTGATCCGCGTGCCGTTGCCGCAGAAGTGAGGCGCGGGCGGCCACGCGCGCTCAGGTTCGCCCGCTCACCAGCCCTTGCGCGTCATGACCCAGCCGGCCCAGTCGCGCAGCGCAAAGCGCGGTTGGTTGGCCTCATCGCGCGCCGCCCGCAGGTGTCGGCGCGCAGCCTCGAGCGCCTGCTCCGGAGCTTCCCCCTCGACCCACAGGTGCCGATAGAACTCGAGCATCAGCGCGTGCGCCGCCGAGTCGGACACGCTCCACAAGGGCGCGAGCACGTGCCGCGCGCCAGCGAGGTGCGCTGCTTGACGCAGGTTGGCGACGCCCACTCCGGCCCGGCGAACCAGGCCCTCCGAGGTCGCTGGGCAGGTGAACACGACCAGCTCCGCGCGCTGGAGATCGAGCGCGGCGAGCTGGTCGCCGGTCAGGAGTCCGGGTGGGGGACCCGCGGCAACCGAGTTCGTATTCATGTCGAAGAACATGAGGCCGCAGCGTTCCAGCGGGGACGCACCCGCCGGCTGCAGTGCCTGCACCGTCCCGGTCGGTGAGGTTGCTGACGGGTTCGATGAAAGCGCGGGCTGGGGCGTGCTCCAACCGCCCGCTGCGAAGTGCAGCCAGCGCGCTCGCGGCGCGTTCGCGGTGACGGCGTCGCGTGAGGCGCTCCTTCCGTCGAGCACCAGCCGCTGCCCCAACGGTCCGCGAGCTCGCTGCTCCACTTCGACGGCCGCGCTCCGATCGACACGGCCGGCCGCCAGGAACAGGCCTTCGGACGACGCTGCCTGTTCCAACGGAGCTGGGTCCTCCGGCGTTCCGCTGAACGAGATCCGCCAGCGGTCGCCGACCAGAGCACCGTTCGTCGTCGCCTGCGACGCATCGAGCGGTAGCGCATCGAGCGGGACGCAGTGCAGCGCGCCCTCGGGAACGACCCGCAGGTGGCGCACGCCCTCGAGCACGGGCAACAGCGGGTCCAGCACTAGGGTGCGCAGTCTCGACCCGCACGCCTGCGCGTCGAGAGGTGCAGCTCCCAACAGCGGCGGCCTGGCGCCGATCGCATTCAGCCAGTCGTCGACCGCCTCCTCGATCGCCGCTGGCGAGCCCAGGTTGATGTGTGCCGTGGCCACACCTTCACCGCGGCTGACGAAGGCGTAGAGAACTCTCTCCGTGTCGCCTGCGGCGGGTACGTCTCCGCCCTTGCGAGCCACGATCCGGTAGAAGATCTGCGCCTCGTCCTGCAGCTTCACCGCGGGCGTTCCGACAGAAACTGGACCGGCCTGTGCGACGGCGTCCGCCGGTGTTGCGCGACAGATCGAATCTCCAAGGGCTGCGCGGCCCGTGAAGCCGGTGGATCGCTCGGGGTCGGGCTCACTGAGTGCCTCTTCTTGCATCCGGCGCATCTGCAACAGCGCGTTCGCGTTACCTTGCGGCGCCTGCCCCGACGGTTGCGCCTGTCCCGGCGCCTCAGCCGGGACCGCGGCGGGCTGTTTCGCGCGCTCGACGCTCTCGCGCAGCACGCGCGCGCCCTCGGTGTCGCCGAGTCGCTCGAGCGTCTTCGCCAGCTCCAGACGCGCCGCGAGCACGTCAGGATGGTTGGCCGGCAGGTGCTCGAGGAACCAGGCGTACAGGTGTTCGCGCGCGCGCCGCTCCGCCGTCGGCTCCTCCGCGTCCCGCGCGGTGTCGGCCGCCGCGAGCAGGAGCTTCTTCCAGTGCACGCCGCGCTGCGTCTTCGGCCGCGCTGTCAGCCGGTCGATCGCCTGCGTGATCGTGCGCCGCGCCTCGGTGTACCCCCCGGTCGTCACCTCCGCGCGCGCCTCGATGATCAGCGCGTCGACCTCGCCGAGCTCGATCGCCAGCTGCTCGTCCGTCAGCGGCGCGTCCGACCCCGCGTCCGCCGACGACGCGCAACCCGCCGCGAGGCCCGCGACGAGACCCAAGCCGACCACCAGCGTGCGCAGGGACATGCGAGACCTCCGTTCCGGACCGGCGCCCGCTCGAAAGGGGCGGCTGGCCCGCGATCGTACTCCCCGAGCGCCCGCCGCGCGCGCGGCTAGCGATAGCTGTCGACGTCCGGGCAGGCGCACACCAGGTTCCGGTCGCCGTACGCGTTGTCGATGCGCGCCACGTGCGGCCAGAACTTGTGCTCCTTGACCCACTCCGCCGGGAAGGCCGCCGTCTCGCGCGAGTAGGGGTGCGTCCACTCGCCCGCCGCGATCATGTCGATCGTGTGCGGCGCGTTCTTCAGCGGGTTGTCGAGCTTGTCGAGCTTCCCCGCCCCGACCGCGTCCGCCTCGCGCTTGATCGTGACCAGCGCCTCGATGAACCGGTCGAGCTCCGCCAGCGACTCGCTCTCCGTCGGCTCGATCATCAAGGTCCCCGCCACCGGGAAGCTCATCGTCGGCGCGTGGAAGCCGAAGTCCATCAGGCGCTTCGCCACGTCGTCGACCTCGATGCCCGAGGCCTTGAGGATGCGCGTGTCGAGGATGCACTCGTGCGCCACCAACCCGCCCGCACCCGAGTACAGGACCGGGTAGTGCGCGCTGAGCTTCTTCGCCACGTAGTTGGCGTTGAGAATCGCCACCTGCGTCGCGCGCTTGAGCCCCTCGGCACCCATCATGCGGATGTACATCCACGAGATCGGCAGGATCGAAGCGCTGCCCCACGGCGCGGCCGAGATCGGACCGATCGCGTCGGCCCCGCCGGTCTTGATCAGCGGGTGGCCCGGCAGGTACGGCGCGAGGTGGCGCCCGACGCAGATCGGCCCCATGCCCGGACCGCCGCCGCCGTGCGGGATGCAGAAGGTCTTGTGCAGGTTGATGTGGCACACGTCGGCGCCGAACTCGCCCGGCCGCGAGAGCCCGACCTGCGCGTTCAGGTTCGCGCCGTCCATGTACACCTGCCCGCCGTGCTGGTGCACGATGCGGCAGATCTCCTGGATCGAGCCCTCGTAGACGCCGTGCGTCGAGGGGTAGGTGATCATCAGGCAGGCCAGCTTCGTCGCGTGCTCGGCCGCCTTCTTCGCCAGGTCGGCGACGTCGACGTTGCCCTGCTCGTCGCACTCGACGACGACCACGCGGTAGCCCGCCATCACCGCCGTCGCCGGGTTCGTGCCGTGCGCCGAGTGCGGGATCAGGCACACGTCGCGCTGCGCCGCCCCGCGGCCTTCATGGAAGGCGCGGATCACCGAGAGACCCGCGTACTCGCCCTGCGAGCCGGCGTTGGGCTGCAGCGAGCAGGCGTCGAAGCCCGTGATCTCGCACAACCAGCGCTCCAGGCCGCGGAACAGCTCCTGGTAGCCCTGCGTCTGGCTCGGCGGCGCGAAGGGGTGCAGCTTCCCGAAGCCGGGGAAGGTGATCGGCAGCATCTCCGCCGCCGCATTGAGCTTCATCGTGCACGAGCCCAGCGGGATCATCGAGGTCGTCAGCGACAGGTCGCGCGACATCAACCGGTGCAGGTAGCGCATCATCTCCGTCTCGGAGTGGTGCGTGCGGAACACCGGGTGCTGCAGGATCTCGCCCTGGCGCGCCAGCGCGCCGAAGTCGAGCGGACGCGCGTCGCGGGCCAGCGCCTCGGCCGCCGTCAGGTCGGGCTTGTCGCCGCTGAAGCAGGCCAGCAGCTCGCTGATCTCCGCCAGCGTGGTGGTCTCGTCGAGCGCGATCCCCAGGCCGTCCTCGTAGACGCGCAGGTTGATGCGCCGCTCCAGCGCGCGGTCCTGCACCTTGCGCAGCTCCGAGTGCGTCAGGTCGACGCGCAGCGTGTCGAAGTAGAGCCCCGGCCGGACCTTCTTCTGCAGGCGCCGCAGCCCGTCGGCCAGCGTGGCGGTCAGCCCGTGCACGCGCGCCGCGATGCGCTTCAACCCCTCGGGGCCGTGGTAGACCGCGTAGGCGCCGGCGATCACCGCCAGGAGCACCTGCGCCGTGCAGATGTTGCTGGTGGCCTTCTCGCGGCGGATGTGCTGCTCGCGCGTCTGCAGCGCGAGGCGCAGCGCCGGCTTGCCGCGCTTGTCGACCGAGACGCCGACCAGGCGGCCGGGCATCGAGCGCTTGAAGGCCTCGCGCGTGGCGAAGAAGGCCGCGTGCGGCCCGCCGAAGCCCAGCGGCACGCCGAAGCGCTGCGTGTTGCCGATGGCGACGTCGGCGCCCAGCGTGCCGGGCGAGGCGAGCTGCACCAGCGCCAGGAGATCGCAGGCCATCACGACCTTGGCGCCCGCCTCGTGCGCGCGCTCGATGAAGCTGCGGTAGTCGCGCACCACGCCGTCGGTGCCGGGGTACTGCACCAGCGCGCCGAAGCAGCGCTCGGCACCCGCGCGCGCCGCGAAGTCGAAGGTCGCCGGGTCGCCGACGACGATCTCGAAGCCCAGCGGCCGCGCGCGCTGGCGCACGACCTCGATCGTCTGCGGGTGGCAGTCGGCGGCGACGAAGAAGGCCTGCGCCTGCTTGTCCTTGGCCACGTCGTGGCACAGCGCCATCGCCTCGGCCGCGGCCGTGCCCTCGTCGAGCATCGAGGCGTTGGCGATCTCGAGCCCGGTCAGGTCGAGCAGCATCGTCTGGTAGTTGAGCAGCGCTTCCAGCCGGCCCTGGCTGATCTCGGGCTGATAGGGCGTGTACTGCGTGTACCAGCCCGGGTTCTCGAGGATGTTGCGCACCAGGACAGGCGGCGTGACGCAGTCGTGGTAGCCCAGGCCGAGGAACGAGCGCGCGACCACGTTGCGCGCCGCGAGGCCCGCGATCTCGGTCAGCGCGTCGCGCTCGCTGGCGCCCGTGCCGACCACGCGCGGGTCGAGCCCCTTGGGCGTGCGGATCGTCGCCGGCACGGCGGCGTCGGTCAGCTGGTCGAGCGTGGCGTAGCCGAGCACCGCCAGCATCGCGGCCACCTCGCGCTCGTCGGGTCCGATGTGGCGTTCGGCGAAGCGGTCTTGCGGGAAGGGCTCGGTGGTCATCGCTTGGGGCGCGGGCGGAGTGGGCCGGATCGACTCGGCGGGGGGCGTGGACGTGCGCGGCTGCATGGCGGACGGGGCGCTCAGTGCTTGTGCGCGGCCAGGAACTTCTCGTAGGCGGCGGCGTCCATCAGCTTGTCGAGGCTCTTCGCCACGGGCTTGATGCGCACCAGCCAGCCGGCGTTCCAGGGATCCTGCGAGAGGATCTCGAGGTGCTCCTCGGTGGCGGTGTTGATGTCGACCACTTCGCCCGCGATCGGGCAGTTGAGGTCGGCGACGGCCTTGACCGACTCGATCTCGCCGAAGGTCTCGCCGGCTTCGAGCACGCGGCCGATCTCCGGCAGGTCGCAGTAGACGAGGTCGCCCTCGTTGCCGTTCGAGAGCTCGGCGACGGCGAAGTCGGTGATGCCGATCACCATCGTCTCGCCGTCGGGTTTGATCCACTCGTGGGACTCGGTGTACTTGCGGTCGTTGGGGCGCATGGCGGTCGAAGGGCTGGAGGCGGGGTGGAGGGGAGCGGGGGACAGGGGAGCAGCGCGTGCGGGGCACGCGCCGTGGTTCACTTGCGCGTGCGCGAGAAGAAGGGCAGCGCGCACAGCTCGGCGGCCTGGCGCTTGCCGCTGATCTCGAGCTCGACGGCGGCGCCGGCCTGCAGCGCGACCGGGACGTAGCCGGTGCCGATGTTGGCGCCGATCGTGGGGGAGACCGAGCCCGAGACGACGTAACCGACCTCGGTCGCACCCTGGAAGAGCTTGTGCCCCTGGCGCGGCACGCGCGGCCCGGCGGTCTTGAGGCCCGTCAGTCGGCGCACCGGGTTCTTCGCCACCGCCGCCAGCGCGGCGCGGCCGATCCACTCGCCTTTCTCGGGCGCGAAGGAGATGCCGAAGTTCAGGCCGGCCTCGACCGGGTTGTGCGTCGCGTCGATCTCGTGGCCGTAGAGCGGCATGCCGGCTTCCAGGCGCAGCGTGTCGCGCGCGCCCAGGCCGATCGGCTTGAGCCCGCGCGGCGTGCCGACGCGCGTCAGCTCGTTCCACAAGCGCTCCGCCTCGCTCGCCGGCACGTAGACCTCGAAGCCGTCCTCGCCGGTGTAGCCCGTGCGGCTGACGCGCGTGTGCTTCAGGCCGCACACCGTGCCGAAGCCGAACTTGTAGTAGCCGATCGAGGCCAGGTCGAGATCGCGCGTCAGCTCCTGCAGCACGGCCTGCGACTCCTGGCCCTGCAGCGCCAGCATCGCCAGGCTGTCGGTCTGGTCCTCGATGCGCGCGTCGTGCTTCCCGAGGTGCTCGCGCATCCACGCCAGGTCGACGGCGGTGTTCGAGGCGTTGACCACCAGGAACACCTCGTCGGCGCCGCGGTAGACCAGCAGGTCGTCGATCGGGTTGCCGTCGGCCTTGCAGAACAGCCCGTAGCGGATCGCCGACTGCGGGATCTTGCCCACGAAGCAGGTGACCAGCGACTCGACGAAGCGCTCGCGCTCCGGCCCGGTGACGCGCACGCGGCCCATGTGCGAGAGGTCGAACAGGCCGACCTTGCTGCGCACGGTCTTGACCTCCTCGAGGATCGGCCCGTACTGCACGGGCATGTGCCAGCCGCCGAACTCGACCAGCTTGGCGCCCAGGCGCTGGTGCAGGGCGTGGAGGGGAGTGTGCTTCATGGGTGAGCGTGAAAACGAAACAGGGGCGCACGGCGATGGCTTCGCTGCGCCCCTGTTCGGTCGCGGTCTGCGCGGGTCCAGGGTCTCGCCGGGTTGGGTCCTTTGGCCTGAGAGTTTCGCGCGCGGCGCTTGCCCCTTCGGCGGCCCGGGCACGCGGCCCGGACGCTCTCCCCAACTCGGGTGGGATCCGTTGTGAGGCGGCCACTCTAATAAGAGGAAGGAGGGCCGCCAACCCCGGCCGCAGGGCCTTCCCGAGGCCGGTCCGGCGCCCGCCGGACACAGGGGCGCGGGGTAGGCTTGAGCGTGCAGTCCCGCCCCGCCCGCCCCACGGGCCCCATGGCGTGGAGCGCCCCGGCCTGCGCCGTCCGGACCGCCCTGGCCCTGGCGGCGCTGCTCGCGCCCAGCGCCCCGGCCCAGGATCCCTTCGCCCCCAGCCTGCGCTGGACGCGCGCCGCGACCAACCTCGACGCCTGGTTGCCGCGCAGCCTGGCCTTCGGCGCGGGCGGCGAGCTGGTGTGGTGCTCGGCGACCGGTTCGCGGCCGCACGTCGAGCTGCTCGCGGCGCACGCCGGCGGCCTGATCGAGCCGCTCGCGCGCGACGACCAGCCGGCGAGCGCGCTGTCTGTGCTCTCGGTCAGCGCGGGCAGCGAGCGCGACGCGCTGTTCACCGTCGCGCAGTACCCGGCACCCGACGCGCAACACCGCCGCACGCGCGTCACGCGCCACGGCTGCGCTTCCGGGCCGGGGACCTTCGCGCCGCAGTGGAGCGTCGACCTCGGCCGCCCGGCCAACGGCCCGGCGCGCATGGCCTGCGACGAGCTCGGCACGCGCGTCTTCGTCGCGGCCTGGAACGACGTGCTGCAGTCGGTCGAGCTCGACGTGCTCGACGGCGCCAGCGGCGCGGTCTTGGCGACGCAGCATCTCGCCGCGCTCGGCCTGTCGGAGCTGGCGGTGTCGCAGGACGGCAGCTGCGTGGCGCTGACCGCCGGGCTCGAGCTCTACGTGTGCGACGCCGGCGCGCGGCTCGTGCACCACGAGCCGCTGACGCAGGCGACGCGCGCGCTGGCGCTCTCGCGCGACGGCGGACGCCTGGCCGTCGGCGCGGGCGACGCGCTGCGCATCCTGGTGCCGGGCGTCGCCGGTCACGTCCTGGAGCGCACGATCCAGGGCGCGGCCGGTGAGCTGGCGGTGCGCGTCGACCTCGCGCCCGACGGCGATCTCGCCGCGATCGGCTGGTGGGAGTCGCTGGCCGGCGAGGCGCTGCGCCTGGAGGCCTTCGACCTGGCGCAGGGGCTGAGCCTGTGGAGCGCCGCGCAACCGGCCGGTCCCGGCGGCCTGCAGAACCTGCCCGAAGTGGTCGAGGTCTCGGCCGACGGCCGGCGCATCGCGCTGGGCGCCTGGGGCAACGGCGTCGCGCCCGAGCTGACGCTCTACGAGCGCGGCGGTCCGACGCCGGTCTTCAGCGCCGACCTGCCCGGCAGCGTCAGCGCGCTGGCGCTCGACGGCGCGGGCCGGCGCCTGGCGGTCGGGCACAAGAACACGCACGCCAACCAGTTCGCGACCACCGGCCAGTTCCGCCTGTACGACACGGGCGAGTCCGACCTGACCTTGCTCGCCACGCCGCGCGTCGGCGGCACGCTCGAGCTCGCGGCGCGCCGCGCGGGCGCCAGCGAGGTGTTGTTCCTGTTCGGGCGCCGCTCGTACACGCCGCTGGGCGTCGGAGGGACCGCCGGGACGCTGTGGCTGCGCCGGCCGACGATCCAGACCGTCGCGGTGGCGGCCGACGCGTCGGGCGCGGCCGAGCTCTCGCGCGCGATCCCCAACCTGCCGCACCTGATCGGCGCGCGCTGGCACGTGCAGGCCGCCTTCCGCATCGGCGGCGTGGTGCACTTCTCCGAGACGGTGCTCGACCCGCTCTTGTTCTGAGCCGCGCCGCCGGAGCGAGCGAGCCGGGGGCTGCGGAAGCGGAAAAGCTTTCGCGCCGCGCGCGCCGCGCGTCGCGTCGCCGCCAGGTCGCCTCAAGACCGTGGAGAAGGCCCTCCGATACGGACCCCGTGTCGCGCCGCCCCGGCGCCTGACCGTCCCGCATCCCCGCGCGGCCGCCGGCCGTCTTCGACCCGTCCTCCGAAGGATCCACGTCATGAGTCTTGGCAAACACCTGGGCCTCGCCTCCCTCGTCCTCGCGTTCGCGCTCGCCGCGGGCTGCTCCTCGGGCGGCTCGTCGAGCTCGAACACGCTGACCGCGGCGCTGCAGGACCTCGACCTCGACGCCACCGGTCAGACCACCGTCTTGACCTTCGCCTCGAGCAGCGGGTTGGCGTTGGCGACGGTCGCCGACTTCGAGTGCAGCGGCGGCCAGAACGCGACCAGTGTCACCGTCGACGGCGACGAGGTCACGATCGTGTGGGACGCGCGCGTCACGCCCGCGCACCTGGTGCGCGCCTTCGGCCTGTCGGGCGTCTCGAACGCCTTCGAGGCCGTGACCACCAGCGACCCGGATGCGCCGACCTTCACGATCACCGACGGCACGCAGAACGCGGGCCTGGGCGGCGACCTGATCGAGGTCACCTTCGACGGGGCGAACATCGTCGAGGCCAGCGCCGAGGACCTCTCGAACTGGACGCTGAGCATCGACGGCACCGTGCTCGACCTGACCGGCACGACGCTGGACTTCGACGAGGGCACGCAGACGCTGGCCTTCACGCTGGGCCTGCAGGCCAACCTGCACGCCAGCTTCACGCTGGCCGCCAGCGGCGTGCTCTCGGTCGCCGACGTGGCGGTCGAGGACGACGACGTCGCCGGCACCGCCAGCGGCGACGCGGTGGCCCCGACGCTGATCTCGGCCGAGCAGAACCTGAGCGAGGACGAGTTCGGCCGCGTGATCGACTTCACCTTCGACGAAGCGATGGACCCGGTCTTCGCCACGCACCTCGCGCGCTTCAGCGTCGGCCTGCCCGACGTGGCGATCGCCGTCGAGCAGCCCAGCGAGGGCGTGCTGCGCGTGACCTTCAACAACCCGATCGTGCCCGGCGTCGACGAGGTCGACCTCAACGGCCTGATGGACGCGCACGGCAACGTCTTCGGCGACACGACCCAGGCCATCGCCCAGCCCGCGCCGGTGGCCAACGCCTTCGACAGCGGCCAGGCCGCCACGCTGCCCAACGCCGACAACGACTACGTCACGGCCGTCACCGACCAGGCCTTCGACCCCGACAGCGCGCTCGACCCGGCCAGCTGGACGCTGGTGGTCGACGGCAACACGATCGACCTCTCGACGCAGACGATCGAGTACGTGCTGACCTCGAAGACGCTGACGATCACGCTCGACATCAACATGGACAACGGCACGGCCTGGTCGCTGACCGGCGTCAACGTCCTCGACGTCGACGGCGAGACCTTCGCCCTGACCTTCAACGGCACCGTCGGCGGCGACATCGCGCCGCCGGCCGTCAGCTCCGTGACGCAGAACCGCACGCTGGACGAGAGCGGCCAGACGCTCGACGTGCAGTTCAACGAGGACGTCGACGAGACCACGGCCGAGACGCTGGCCAACTGGTCGATCTCGGGGGCGCAGAACCTCCAGAGCGCCACGCTGATGCCCAGCCTGGATGTCGTGCGCCTGGTGTTCGACGCGCTGGTCGTGCCCGGCGACGTCACGCTGGGTGCGGACGACGTCGCCGACCTGGCCGGCAACGTGATCGGCGCGCCGCAGCTCGGCCTGGCGATCCAGAGCACCGACACCGCGGACCCCGACCTGACCAGCGTCGAGGCCAGCGCGGTCGAGGGCGCGAACAACGACGTCGTGCACGTGGTCTTCGACGACGACATGATCGAGTCGGAGGTCGAGACCGCCGCGAATTGGACAGTCGAGTCGCCGGTCGGCACGCCGCTCTCGACCGTGGGAGCCACGATCGAGTACGACGCCCTGACCAGCAGCGCCACGCTGACCTTCAGCAACGGCGTCGACCTGCGCCGCGGCGACGACGTGCTGGCGGGCCTGAGCCTGGCGCGCGACTTCGCCGGCAACGTGATCCAGAACACGACCCTGGAGAACGCCGTCGACGCCGAGACCACGCTGCCCAGCGTGCACACCGTGTACCGCTCGACGACGGACACCGACCACTTGATCGTCGGCTTCAGCGAGCCCTGCGGCCGGCTCGACGACCTGTACGAGGCCACGCTCAATCCGGCGGGCACGCGCTACGTGCTGCGCACGTCCGGCGGCACGCTGCGCGGCTACGCCACCGGCGCCACGGTCTTGCAGGACGGCCTGCAGGTCGAGGTGGCCTTCGGCGTGGTGGTCGCCAACGACGACACGCTGGACGTGATCGGCGTCGAGGACCTGGCGGGCAACCCCTGCTTCCCGGCGCTGGCCCTGACCACCGAGGCCGAGGACCTGACCGAGCCCTCGCTCGACCTGGGCCTGTCGGTCTTCACCGCCGTCACGGGCGCCAACAACGACACGGTCACGGTCAAGTTCGACCGGCCGATGAGCCCCTGGCAGCTGCTCGACGCCGCGAACTACACGATCGAACAGGGTGCCACGACGCTCGACCTGGGCAACGCCGTGTTCAGCTTCGACGGCACCGACACGGTGACGATCCGGCTGGCGAGCGGCACGGGCAACAACCTGCAGACCGGCCTGGCCTACGACCTGACCGTGGTCGACGTGTTCTCGGCCCAGGGCGTGCAGCGCACGCTGGCCCACAGCGAGGCCGGCATCGTGTGCGGCGGCGACTCGACCGCGCCCGGCGTGCAGGTCGGCCGCGTGCGCATCGACCCCTCGACGGCGGACTCGCTGCTGATCGAGGTCAACGAGGACGTCGACTTCACGGTGGCCGAGACGGCCGCCAACTACGACTACGACGGCGGCAACCTGGCGGTCAGCGCCGTGGCGGTCGGTCCGCGCACGGTGCGCGCCACCTTCGCGGTCACGCCCACGGCCGGCAACACGCTGCAGATCGACGTCACCGACCTGGCGGGCAACGCCTCGGGCTCGATCGCGCGCACGGTGACGGCCGCCGACGCCAGCGGCCCCCTGGTCTCCAGCGTCGCCGGCACGATCGCGCCGGGCCTGGGCGGGGACACGGTGACGATCACCTTCAGCGAGCCGGTCGACGCCTCGACCGCGCTCGACCCGGCCAACTACGGCGTCACGACCGGGGTCACGGTGCTCTCGCTGGCCAACGCCACGCTGGCCTACACCGGCAACACGAACGTGGTCACGATCACGTTGGCTGCCGGCCAGGAGCTGCGCGCGGGCGCGGCGCTGACCGTCCACATCCAGGACATCGAGGACATGGCGGGCAACGTCATGGCGGCGGCGCTCGACGTCGGCGGGGTCACCAGCGGCGACACGACCGCGCCGGCCTTCGAGGCCTCGTTCGCGCACCTGGCGCTGGACGCCAGCGGGGCCACGATCGACGTGCTGTTCAGCGAGCACGTCACCTCCAGCCAGGTGCTCGTGCCGGCCAGCTGGAGCGCCACCGGCGTCACGGTCGACGAGGTCTTCCTGCTCGAGAACGACCACGTGCGCGTGGTGCTCAGCGCGGCCATGGCCTCCAACGGCACGCTGGGCTTCAGCGGCCTGACCGACCTGGCCGGCAACGCCGCCGGCGCGATCACCACCAACCCGGTCGAGTGAGCCGGGCTCGCACGCGCCGCCGGTGACGCTGGGCGTCGCCGGCGGCGCCTTTTTTTCCGGAACCCCGTGCCGCGCGCGCCGCGGACCGAACGCGCGCCACCGACTTTTCCAGCCCGGGCTTCAGCCTCGGGTGCAGCGCTCCCGATCAGGAATTCGCGACCTAGCGCGGGATCCCGCCGCGCGCCAACCGTCGCCCACTTCGCGTGCACTCCACCAACACGAACCACCCGGTGATCGTCGACGACGTCGTGACGGCCCTGACGGCCGACGTCGGCGCCGGCCCCGACGCGCGCAGCGCGCTGCGCGAGCGCATGCAGCGCGCCATGCAGGAGTTCGACGAGCGCACGGCCGAGGCCTTCGCGCGCGCCCTGCTCGACAGCCTGACGCACAGCCCGACCGACCTGCGCCAGCTCGAGGCGCTGGTGATCCTGGGCTTCGCGCACCCCGAGATCCTGGACCGCCACCGCATCTCGCTGCACGACGAGGCCGAGCGCCTGGTGTTCCTGCTGGAGCGCGATGGCGAGGCCGACCGCGCCGCGACCGTGCGCGAGATGCTGACCGACAGCTTCAGCGTCCACACCGAGCCGCCCGCCGCGGCCCCGGCGCCCGGTGCTCCCGGCGCGTCCGGTGCTCAAGGGACCCCGGCCCCCGCCGCCGACGAGCGCCGCTCGCGCGTCGAGCGCTGCCTGCGCCAGGCCGACGAGGCCGCCATGGCCGGCCGGCACAACGAGGCCATCGCCTGCCTGCAGGAGGTCCTGGGCCTCGACCCGGGCCGCCGCGACGTGGGGCGCATGATCCGCGAGCTGCGCGGCCGCCAACGCGAGAAACGCTGGCGCTTCATGCGCCACGTGCGCGCGCTGTGCTTCACGCTGCTGGCCCTGGGGGCCGTGGCCTGGGGCGTGTGGCGCGAGTTCGAGCTGCGCCGCGAGTACGGCGAGCTGTCGGTGACCACGCAGGGTCCGGACGCCGTGCTGCAGGCCAACCTGGCCTCGATCGACGAGTTCGTCGCCGCCAACCACTTCTGGTTCGGCATGCACCAGGCGCTGACGGACAAGCAGGCCATCGAGACGGCGCTGGCGCGCACGGCGCGCGTGGCGCAGCGCAACAAGCACGAGGCGCGCGTGGCGCTCGAGGAGCGCCTCCTGGGCGCCGACGCGGCGCGCGTGCGCGGCCTGATGTACGCGCAGAAGGGCCAGTACGAGCAGGCGCTGGTGGACTTCCGCCAGGCGCTCGAGCTCGCGCCCGACAACTGGGAACACCGTCCGCGCGTGCAGGCCGACCTGGAGGCGATCGAAGCCTTCCGTTCCCAGACCGAGTCCCGCCAAGCCGAGTCCCGCCAGGCTGAGTCCCGAGGGGTGAAGAAACCATGAGCTTCCTGAAACGCCTGCTGTCCCAGGGCCGCGTGCGCAACGCCGCCAAGCGCCTGGCCGAGGACCCCTCGGCCAAGGGCTACGCCGAGCTGGCTCACGAGTACGTCGTGCACGGCGAGATCGCCGAGGCGCTGCGCATCACCACCGAAGGGCTCAAGCTGCACCCGCACGACGGCGAGCTGCGCCGCGTGCACGAGCGCGTGCAGCAGCTCTCGATCGAAGGCCGCATGCGCGAGCTGCAGCAGGAGCTCAAGGTCGCCGCGCGCCCCGCGCTGTGGGCCGAGCTGTGCCAGCTCCTGGTCGACTCGGGCCGCGTCGCGCGCGCCGAGGACTCGGCCAACGAGTGGTACCAGACCACCAAGTGCCCCGAGGCCCAGTTCTGGCGCGCCCGCGCGCGCGTCGAGCGCTTCCTGGCCGACCGCCGCCGCGACGACGGGCGCCTGGCCTTCGACCTGATCAGCGGCGCCGAGGAGGTGCTGCCCGGCGATCCGCGGCCGCACCGGCTGCGCCTCTCGCTCTCCTCGCGCTGCGGCGCCTGGACCGAGGCGCGCCGCGCCCTGGCGCGCCTGCTCGAGCTGCAACCCGGCGACGCCGCGCTCGAAGCGCGCTTCCGCACCGTGTCCGCGCTGGCGGAGAAGGCGCGCACCGTCGACCAGGCGCTGCGCGAGGTCGAGAAGACCGGCCGGCTGGTCGACGAGGACCCGACCGACACCGGCACCTGCAGCACGGCCGACGTGCGGCCGCAGCTGCAGAACCTGGCGCGCGAGCCCGGCGTGCGCGCCGTGTTCTACGTGCGCGGCGCCACGGCGCTGGTGCAGGGTCCCAAAGGCCCGACGGCCGACCGCATGGCGCGCGGCGTGCGCGAGGTGGTCGCCAGCTGCCGCGGCGCGGCGCGCCGCCTGGGCCTGGGCCAGGCCAGCGAGGTCACGCTGGAAGGCGACTTCGGCCGCCTGCACGTGCGCCCCGACGAACTCGGCGCCGCGGCCCTGTGGAGCGCGGGCGAGGTCTCGCGCAAGCAAGAGGACGGACTGCGCGCGCTCCTGACCCGCTCGGGCGGCGGTGCGCTGGAGGCTCGCTCATGAAAAACGTTCTCGAACCCCTGACCCGCATCCCCGGCGTGCGTCTCTCGGCGCTGGTCTCGCACGACGGCGTGCCGATCGACGTGCGCTCCAACGCCCCGGCCAAGCCGCGCCCGGCGCCGACGACGCCCGCGCCGGCCGAGCGCGCCACGAGCGCGCCCAGCGAGGCTCCGATCGGGGCCGACGATATCAACGTGTTGTCCGCGCTGGCCTCGAGCTGGGTGGCGGAGATGGCGCGCTCGGTGGCGCCGATGTCCTGGGACGTGCCCAAGCGGCTCGTGCTGCAGGCCGCCCGCGGCACGCTGGTGCTGGTCCAGGCCCCGCGCGCGATCCTGCTCGTGGTTCTCGATGCCGGAGTTGGAGCCGAGGAGCTGCGTCTGCCGATGGGAGTGGCGATCGCGCGACTCGAACGTCACCTGCGCGCTGCCAACTCCAAGGGTCAGGAACGCAGCGCCGAGCCCGCTCCGCGCGATCCGGGCCCTCCCGGCATCTTCCCGGCACCCACGCAAGCTCACCAAACGGCCAACACCGTCCACGCAACCGGCAACGAGGCCCCCGAAGTTCCCGGGGAGTGAACCATGGTCCAGATCAACTTCGCTCAGAAACAGGTCAACGCCAAGGTCGTCTACTACGGCCCGGGCATGTCCGGCAAGACCACCAACCTCGAGATCGTCCACCAGCGCGCGCCGACCGGCAACCGCGGTGACCTGACGAGCATCTCGACGGACGGTGATCGCACGCTGTTCTTCGACTTCATGCCGCTCGACCTGGGCACGGTCGCGGGCATGCGCACCTGCTTCCAGATCTACACCGTGCCCGGGCAGGTCTACTACAACTCGACGCGCAAGCTCGTGTTGCAGGGCGTCGACGGCGTGGTCTTCGTCGCCGACAGCTCGGCGGCGATGGTCGAGGAGAACCTCGAGTCGCTGCGCAACCTCGAGCAGAACCTCAACGAGTACGGCAAGAGCCTGGCGACGGTGCCGCACGTGATCCAGTTCAACAAGCGCGACCTGCCGGACGCGATGTCGCTGGACGAGCTCAACCGCCTGCTCAACCCGCACAACGCGCCCTTCTTCGAGGCCATCGCCAACACCGGCCAGGGGGTCTTCCCGACGCTCAAGGCGCTGGCCGCGCGCGTGCTGGAGTCGATCCACCAGAGCGGCAGCCGCGCCGGGTCGCCGCAACCCGCGGCGCCGATCCCGGCCCAGGCCGCGGCGCCGATCGCGATGGCCGCACCGGTCGCGGCGCAGGCCGCGGGCCAGGGTGCGTACTACAGCGCCACGCCCTCGGCCTCGCCGCAGGCGGTCGCCGCCGCGCAGCGCGCGCTGCAGCAGACCGGTTTCCACGGCGCGGTGCAGGCGCCGGGCCGGCCCGGCTCGATGCCGCCGCCGCTGGCGTTGCCCGCGCAGCCGATCGCGATGTCGCACGGCGCGCCGGAGATGGCGCGCACCACGGTGCACGCTCCGCCCCCCGTCGGCCACGGCGGCCCGGTCGGCCACGGCGGCCATGCCCCGCACGCCGCTCCGGCGCAGCACGTCCAGCCGCCGGCGGCGAACCACGCGGCCGCCAGCCTGCGCATGGCGCCGCAAGCGCCGGTGCTGCAGCACGGCGCCCCGCAGTTGGGGCGTCCCGACGCCAACGCCGCACGCCGCGCACCCGCGCCGGCCGCCGCGGCGCATCCGAACGCGCGCCCGGCCGCCAAGCCGGAAGCACGCCCGCAGGCCGCGCACCGGCCGGCGCCGGCTCCGGCACCGGCTCCCGCACCCGCCGCACCGGCACCCGTCCGGCGCGGCAGCAAAGCCTGGCTCTACGCCTCGATCTTCGTGGTCGTGGCGCTGGGCATCGGCGTGGTGGTGGCCAAGACGGTCCTCAAGGTCTTCTGAGCGAGGTGGAACATGGGAGTACGCGAACAAAAACTGCGCACGGATCGCCTGGTCTTCTACCGGACCGACGTCACCAAGCTCGAAGGCGAACTGGACGGCTTCCTGGAGCTGTCGAGCGCGCGCTCGGCGCTCTTGATCGACCGCGAAGGTCACCTCGTGACCAAGCGCGGCGAGGTCCAGCAACACAGCCTCGATTCGATCTCGGCCCTGGTCGCCGGATCGTTCGCCGCGACGCGTGAGATGGCGCGCCTGCTCGGCGAGGAGGAGTTCAGCACGCTGTACCACCAGGGGCAGCGCGACTCGATCCAGGTCTCGCTGGTCGGCGACCGGGCGCTCTTCGCGGTGGTCTTCGACGAGCGCACCAACCTGGGCATGGTGCGCTACTACGCCACCGAGACGACGCGCCGCCTCGACGTCGTGCTGACCGAGGTCGCCGAGCGGCCCGAGGGCGAGGGCGAGGAGAAGCTCGCCAGCGACTTCGGCAGCTCGGCCACCGCGGCGCTCGACAAGCTGTTCTGAGCCGCCGGCGCGCGCCGAACCGCGCCACGCAGCACGCCGGCCGTCCCGCGGGGGCGGCCGGCCGCTTTTTCAGGCCTCCGGATCGGCCCCGGGCCTTGTCCTGGCCGGGGGCCTCGGGTAGCTTCCTCCCCCTTCATCACGGGGGACACCCCCCCCAGGACGGAACCATGGCACGCAGTTGCGAGTTTTGCGGCAAGAAGACCCAGAGCGGCGGCATGATCGCGCGCCGCGGTCTGGCGAAGCGGGATGGCGGCGTCGGTCTGCGCTGCACGGGGCGCACGCTGCGCAAGTTCAAACCCAACATCCAGAAGGTCGCGGCGATCGTCGACGGCGTCGCCAAGCGCGTGCGCCTGTGCACGAAGTGCCTGAAGAGCGGCAAGGTGCGCAAGTCGGTGCGCAAGCCGAGCGCGACGGCGCTGAGCTGAGCGCGAGCGCGACCAGAGTTCACGAGGAGCCCGGCCCATGCGCCGGGCTCCTGCTGTTTCGGGTGGCCAGTCCCGCGGTTGGCACGCAGCGCGCAACGGCGTGCGCGTGCCGCGCCGAACGTCGCGCGCACGCTGCTCGCGCGTCCGCGCGCGGCGCTCGAGCAGCGCGCGCGCGCCACGCTGCGCGAGGCGCGACGCGCTCACGCAACTCTCAGTGAGCGCAAGGACTTACAACGCGCGCACGCGAACGCTGCGCGCGCGTCCGCACGGCGCGCGCGCGGGCCGTGTCGCAGCGCTTCCGAACAGCAAATCGAAGCGTGCATCGAAAGCGAGCACCGGCGCCTCGCGACAAAAAGTTTCAAAAGCCTGGAAACGATCTCAGGCCGCGCGCCGATGGAGACGAGTGATGTCGTGGACGTGCGCGTCTCTGCGCACACAACGAATGGACATCGAGTCCAAGGAGTTTCACTCATGGCGATGAAGAAAGCGACGAGGAAGAAGGCTGGCCGCAAGGGCGCTCGCAAGGGCGCGAAGAAGGGCGGCCGCAAGGGCAAGAAGAAGGCCCGCCGCGGTTGATACGAGCTCGGGAGGCTCGACATGAACAAGAGCCACCTGATCGCTCACGTCGCGGACGAGTTGCGGACCTCCAAGTTGCAGGCCGCACTCCTGGTCGAAACGGTTCTGACCGGCATCAGGAAGGGTTTGGAGTCGGACCAGAGCGTCACGCTCACCGGCTTCGGGACCTTCGAACTGAAGCCGCGTCGGGCGCGCGTCGGGCGCAACCCCCACACGGGTGAGCCCATCTCGATCGCGGCCGGCAAACGTGTCGGCTTCCGAGTCGGCAAGGCGCTGAAAGAATCGTTCTGACCTTCCTCGACCTTCCGTAACGCACTGGCCGACCTGTCGGATCTCCGGCAGGTCGGCCTTCCCGTTTTCCGGGGGCTGCCGCGGCGCTCAGCTCGCCGGCGCCAAGCGGGCCAGCTCGGCCGCGATCGTCGCGTCGTCGAGCTTCGGGAACAGCCCCTCGACCACGCCCAACTCCTGGCCGGCGGGCAGGATGCGCCAGCTCCCGGCCTGCGGCACGCCCGGCCAGGGCTGCTCCGCGACGCGGCCCGGCTGGCCGAGCATCGCCCACAGCGCCTGGGCCTTGCGCGGCAGGAAGGGCGCCATCCAGCGCGCCTGCCAGGCCAGCCACTGGCAGCAGGTGTTGAGCACCGAGGCGGCGCGCTCGGGGTCGGTCTTGCGCAGCGTCCAGGGCGCCGAGCGGTCGACGAACACGTTCGCCACGCGCGCGTTCTCGATCAGCTGCTCGGCCGCGCGGCGGAAGCGGAACTCGCGCACCAGCGCGGCCGGGTCGCCGAAGCTGCCGCACTCGCCCAGGATCTGGCGGTCGAGTTCGTCGGCGTGCGCGGCGGCGAGGGCGGGGATGCGGCGCTCGCAGTTCTTCTCGATGAACTTGAGCACGCGCGTGGCGAGGTTGCCGATCGTGTCGGCCAGGAGCGCGTTGTTCGCCGCCTGGAAGTCCTGCCAGCGCCACTCCGAATCGGCGGTCTCGGGCGCGCTGGCCAGGATGTAGAAGCGCGCCGCCTCCACGTCGAAGCGCGCGCAGAAGTCCTCGATCGGGATCGTGCGCTTCTCGGAGGTCGAGAACTTGCCGCCCTGCAGGCTGTAGAACTCGTTGGCCGGCACCTGCCAGGGCAGCACGTAGTCCTGGCGCACGCCCAGCAACATGGCGGGGAAGATCAGGCAGTGGAAGGCGATGTTGTCCTTGCCGATGAAGTGCACCAGCCGCGTGTCGGGCGAGCGCCACCAGCGCTTCCAGTCGTCGGGCCGGCCCTGCAGGCGCGCCCATTCCTGCGTGAACGAGACGTAGCCGATCGGGGCGTCGAACCAGACGTACAGGACCTTGCCCGTCTCCGCGCCGGCGCGGTCGCTCGGCACCGGCACGCCCCAGCTCATGTCGCGCGTGATCGGCCGCTCGCCGATGTCGCCCAGCTGGTTGCCGATGAAGCCCGTGACGTTGGGCTTCCAGGGATGGTTCTTGAACCACTCGCCCAGGCCCTCGTCGCGCAGCTTGGCCAGGTCGAGGTGCCAGTGGCGCGTCGCGCGCCGCTCGGGCGTCGTGCCGCACACCTTGCAGGCGACGGTCTGCATCTTGAGCGGCTCGAGCTCCTGTCCGCAGCGCGGGCACTCGTTGCCGCGCGCCTTGTCGTAGCCGCACAGGTAGCAGGTGCCGACGACGTAGCGGTCGGCCAGGAACAGGCGGTCCTTGGGGCAGTACAGCTGGTCGCTGGAGCGCTGCACCAGGTAGCCGTGCTGGTCGAGGCGCCGGAAGAACTCCTGGCTCGTGGCGCGGTGCTCGGGGCACAGGCTGGTGCCCGACCAGACGTCGAACTCGATCCCGAAGCGGTCGAAGGTGGCCTTGATCTCGTCGCGCCAGCGCGCGACGTATTGCGCGTAGGGCACACCCTCCTGCTCGGCGTTGATCGTGATCGCCGTGCCGTGTTCGTCGGCGCCGCACACGTACAGTACCTCCTCGCCCAGCATGCGCAGGGTGCGCACGTAGACGTCGGCGGGCAGGTAGGCGCCGGCGATGTGGCCGAAGTGGAGCGGGCCGTTGGCGTAGGGCAGCGCGCTGGTGACGAGGTAGCGGACCAAGGGACTCCCGGGGTCAGGTGGTGCGCGCCTCGACCGCGGGAGCGGACCTCGAGGCAGGGCGGAGCAGGAGCAGGCGCCGAGCGTACACGATCGCGAGCGACGACCGGATCCCGAGTCGGGCGAGCTCGCGGTCGGCCCGACCGTCGCGGTGCCTCCCGAGCGCGAACGAAAGTACCTGGCCCGCCGCGTCGACCCTGCCCATGATGCGGCCGGCATGCACGCCTTTCGAGCCCCGTCCGCCGCGACGACGCAGGCCGCGCCGGGGCCCTGGCTGGGCGGGTGGTACGCGCTGTTGCCGATCGTGCTGCTGGCCTCCGTGCGCGGGCTGTGGGCGCCCGACGAACCGCGCTACGCCGAGATCGCGCGCGAGATCTGGGACGGGGACTGGCTCGTGCTGCACCTCAACGGCGAGCTGTACCCCGACAAGCCGCCGCTGGTGTACTGGCTGGCGGCGCTGTGCGGCGCCGCGTCGGGCTGGAGCGAGCTGGCGCTGCGCCTGCCCTCGCTCGCGGCGACCGCGCTCAGCGCCTGGCTCGCGCAGCGCCTCGCGCTGCGGCTCCTGACGCCGGGCGCGGCCGCGTGGGTGCCGTTGTGCTACCTCGGCTCGCTGATGCTGCTCGAGATCGGCGGCCGGCTGCAGCTCGATCCCGTGCTCGCCTGCCTGTGCTTGGCGAGCGTCACCCTGGCCAGCGACACGCGCGGCGCGCCCGGGCGCGTGCGCAACCGGCGGCTGGCCGCGGGGCTGTGCGCGGGGTTGGCGGCGCTGGCGAAGGGGCCGGTGGCGTGGTTGCACATCGGCGTGGGGCTCCTGGCGCTCGGCTGGGTGCTGCGCGATCCGGAGTCCGAGCGGGGCGGCGCGCCGCGCGCGCGAGCACCCGGTTGGCCGAGCTGGTGCGCCTGCGCCGCGCTGGCGCTGGCGCCGGTCCTGGGCTGGGCCCTGCTCGCCTCGGCGCGCGAGCCCGCGCTCTACGGCGCGCTGTTCTTCGGCCAGCACGTCGGCCGCGTGGTCGACGGAACGCAGCACCCCGGGCCGCCCTGGGAGCACCTGCTGCACTTCCCGCTCCTGTTCCTGCCCTGGACGCCGGTCTTCGTGCTCGCGCTGGCCGAGGTCTGGCGCCGCTGGCGCGCGCGCGCGTCGGTGCCGCTCGACGCCGGGATGCGCGCGCGCCTCGCGCTGTCCCTGTGGTTCCTGGTGCTGTTCGCGGTCTTCAGCGCCATGCCGCCCAAGCGCGACCTGTACCTCCTGCCGCTCTATCCCGCGGCGGCCTTGCTGGCCGCCGCCGCGCTGGACGAGCTGGTCGCGTCCGGGCGCGTGCCGCGCCGCATCGGCTTGCCGGTGCCGCTGCTCTGGTCGCTGCTCGGCCTCGCGGGCCTGGCCGGCGGCCTCGCGACGCTCCTCGTCGACGGGCCCGGCGCGCTGTCGTCGAGTTCAGCACTGGCCGAGAGCTGGCCGCTGCTGCTCGAGCTGCGGGCGGGTCTCTCGGCCGTGTCCGCGCTGCTCCTGGCGGGCGGGACGGCGAGCCTGCTGCTCGCCTGGCGGCGGCGGCCGGCGGCGCTCGAGCTCGGCGCCGCGACGCTGATCGCGGCCGTCGCGCTGGCGGCCGTGCTGGTCGTCCCGCGCGTCGACCGGTTGAAGTCCGCGCGCGAGCTCGCGCTGCAGGTCGCCGCGCGGCCCGAGCGGCCGTCGCGCATCGCCTGCGTCGGCGTGCAGCCCGAGGGCTACCGCTTCTACGCGCGCCTGCCGACCGTCAAGGAAGAGCTGGCCCCCGCGCTCGAGCGCGAGGGCCGTCAGTTCCTGGCGCTGATCACGCGGCCGGCCTTCGAGCGCCTGCCGCCGGAGCTGCGCGCGCGCGTCGTCGTGCTCGCCTCGCGCAGCGTCGGCGCGCGCGACGTGCTCGTGCTCGGCGCGTCCCCGTGAGTACGGTGCCAGGACACTTCTTAACCTGATCGACCCGTGACCAGTACGGTGCCAGGCACTTCTTCACCCTGTACGCAACGACGGCCCAGAAGGGCCGTCGTTGC
>Ga0315912_10001072_pt1 | contig 36732 bp, 23 predicted proteins | sample VfabasoilMG_FD_204469 | JGI IMG/M metagenome (GOLD analysis project Ga0315912, IMG submission 204469) | Garden soil microbial communities collected in Santa Monica, California, United States - V. faba soil | ecosystem: Environmental > Terrestrial > Soil > Garden | place: USA: California... | reverse complement strand
TCCTGACGCTGCGCTTCCTGCCGCCCGAGGAAGAGGCCGTCTTCACCACGCCGCCGCCGGATGCGCCGCGCGACCCCAACGTCGAGCGCGACTTCGACCAGTCGGCTGGCCATCTCGTGACGCGCGTCGTCCTGCCGGCCGACAGCCTGGTGAGCCTGGCCCTCGAGTTGCCGCCCTGCCGCGTCGCGCTGCACCTGGTGGTGGTCGAGCTGCAGCTGCCGCTCGAGCTGGCCGTGGCGCGGGACGGCGGCCGGCGCGAGGCGCTGCTCAGCCTCGATCCCGGGGCGCCGGCCGGCGTGGTGTACACCGACCTCTCGCAGTATTCGGGCGAGATCGTGCGCCTCGAGCTGCGCACCGCCGCGGGCCCGCCCGCGCCGTCGCCGGATGGTGCGGTCGCGGCCGCGGCACAGGCCGTGCTCGAGGGCCTCACGCTGCTCGTGCCGGAGGGCGAGGAGCTGCCTCCTCCCACCGAGGGCCGTTTCGAACTGCTCGCCGAGCAACCTGCGGTGCTGGCCTGGACGCGCGGTGCGTTGCGGCTCGAAGTGGATCTCGCGCGCCGCCAGCCGCGGCTCTACGACCTGGTGACCGACGGCGGGCACCAGGTGGACGTGCTGCGCGATCGCATGGCCTCCGGGGCCCTGCTGCTGCGCGAGCTGAGCCGTCACGTGCGCGACGAACACGGCGAGCAGCCGTGGTGGGACGGCCTCATGCAGTGGCAGCGCCGCGAGTAGCGGGGGGGCCGCCCCGAGCCGGCGCGCCCGGGCGCCCGGCGCCCTGAGCCGGCGCGCCCGGGTGCCGGGGTGCCCGGCGCGGGCGGGTGCCGGCTCCGCAGGTGACGGTGCCGGCCGCTCGGAGGCGCGACTCGTGCTGCACTGCTCCGGCCCTCCCGCGTCCCGCGCCGCCGTGGTCGCTCGTTCAGCCCGACAGCAGGCGCACCACCTCACCGGGCTGCCGCGCCGCGAGCACCTCCTGCAGCATGCCCGGCTCGGCGAGCCGCTCCGACAGCAGCTTGTAGACCTGCAGGTACTGCCGGTCGTCGTAGGGTGGCCCGACGATCGCGACGACGAGCTGCAGCGGCTGATCGTCGGGCGTCGGCAGGGCCAGGCCGCTGCGGCTCAGGCCGACCGCCATGACGAGTCGCCGGGCCTGCAGCGTGCGCACGTGCGGCAAGGCCACGCCGCCGCCGAGGAGCGAGGGCGCACGGCGTTCGCGATGCACCAGGTCGAGGCGCAGCTTGTTGGCGTTCACCACGGCGTCGCTGCTCGCCAGCAGCCCGGCCATGTGCTCGGAGAGCGAGTCGACGCTGAGCGGATGCGTCTCCGGGTCGAACCTGCCATCCAGGTCGAGATCGACGCGCGCCTCGGTGAGGAAGCGCGCCAGGTTCACGGCGTGTCGAGCAGCTGCCCCACGGGCAGCACGCCGGGTGCCTCGGCCCGCCCGCACAGGACCTTGACCACGGCCTGTGCGGCGGCGGGGCTGGCCTCGTAGGCCAGCAGCGCGGGCACGTTGTCGGGCAGTTCGAGCAGCTCGTAGGGCGATCCGAGCACGACCACCGCCGTGAGCCGCCCGTTCGCGGCGGCCCAGTGCAGGCGCTCGCGCACGCGCTGCGGCAGGCGCGCGCTGTCCTTCCAGGCGCGCACCGAGGTGATGACGAGCCCCAGCACCGCTGCGCCCGGCTGACGCTCGATGCCCTCCACCGCCAACGCCTCGACCAGCGCCGGGACCACCATGCCGCTGTCGTCCTCGCCGAAGAGCTGCAGGTCGATCGGCGAGCCGGGCTGCAGGCGCGGCGTCTGCTCGCCGCGCACGGTGAGCGAATCGGCGAGCAGTTCCTCGGCCAGGCCCGGGCGCACGCGGATGCGCTCGGGGCGCGCAGCGCGCACCCAGGCCCGCGCCGTCGCGATGTGCGCCACCGCCGCGTCGAGCACCTCGTCGGCCAGGTGGCGCGCGGCGTGCGCCGCGGCGAGCGCGCGCGCCGTGGCCAGCGGGTCGGCCGGCATGAGCAGCACGTCGTGGCCGGAGTGCAGCACGTCCAGCGCGGCGGCCGGCTCGCTGCGGAAGCCGCCCATGTCGAGCGCATCGGTGATGACCAGGCCGTCGAAGCCCAGCCGCCGCCGCAGGTGGTCCAGCACGACGTTGGGCGAGGCCGTCGCCGGGCGGCCGGGCACCGGGTCGAGCGCCGGCACCTCGAGGTGGCCGACCATGATGCCGCCGATGTCCTCGGCGATGAGCGTGCGGAAGGGCACGAGGTCGATCTCCTGCAGGGCGGCCTCGTCGCGCGTGACGCGCGCCAGCACCGAATGGCTGTCCTGCACGGTGCTTCCGTGCCCCGGGAAGTGCTTGCCGACGGCGATGACGCCGCCCTCGGCCAGCCCGCGGGCGAAGGCCGAGGCCAGCGCCGCCACGCGCAGCGGATCGTCACCGAACGAACGCGTGGCGATGATCGGATTGGTCGCGGCGGTGTTCACGTCGGCCACCGGCGCGAAGACGACATCGATGCCCACGGCGCGCGCCTCGAGCGCGGTGAGCAGGCCGGCCTCGAAGGCCGCCTCGGGCAGGGTGCAGGCCGCGATGGCCATGGCCGGCGGCAGGGCCGTCTGCTCGGCCACCTGCTGGCCGCAGCCGCGCTCGAGGTCGGCCGCCACCAGCAGGTCGCCGGGCGAGGCCAGGCGCAGGCGCGCGATGAGCCGCTCGACGTGACGCTCCCCCTCGCCGAAGACGATCACGCCGCCCGGCGGGAACTCGGAGAAGAGCGGTGAGAGCGCCTCGATGCCGGCGGCGCCGCGACTGCAGCGCAAGGCAGGCCACACCACCTGGCCGATGCGGGTCTCGAGCGTGTTCAACAGGCTGTCCCTCGACGTCGGGAGCGGGCTCGCGCCGCGGCCCCTCGCTCCACGGTGGCAGATCAGGCTAGCACAGCCCTCTCGAGCCGAGGGCCGGCCAGCTCGTGCACGCGCTGCCGCAGACTGCCGACGTGCGCAGCGCTGCGACGCACGACGTCGATGCACGGCAGCGCCGCACGGTCGCGACGCACGGGCCCGATGCACGGACCCGATGCACGGTCGCGACGCACGGGCCCCGATGCACGGACCCGATGCAGGCTCGCGACGCACGCCCTCGCCGCGCGGCCACGACGCACGCTCGTCCGGGGTCGCTGCCGACCCGACCACCGACGCGCCAGGAGCGACGTGCAAGGGGCGATCCGGTTTCGGCCGCACGCCGGAATCCTTGAGCACGAAATTCTTGAATCTGCGTTCGGGGCGGCGACACTCGTCCCCGGTCATCCGTCGGCGGGTTGGGGACGGCTGCACCCGAGTGCCCGCGCGGGCGGGCGAACTCGATCTCGGGACCTGCCATGGGACGGAGCCTCGTCTTGAAACGAGCGGCGCGCGTCACGCCGGACAGCCTGTGGGGCAAGTACCTCCGCACCCGGCGGAGGGCCTTCAAGGACGAGCTGGTGCTGCACTACATGCCGCTGGTGCGCATGGTGGCCGACCGGCTCTCGATGCGCCTGCCGCGCAGCGTGGACCACGAGGACCTCATGAGCGCCGGGGTCTTCGGGCTGTTCAAGTCGGTCGAGGCCTTCGACCCCGACCGCAACGCCCGCTTCGAGACCTACTGCCGCCTGCGGGTGCGCGGCGCCATGATCGACTTCCTGCGCCAACAGGACTGGATCCCGCGCGAGGCCCGCAATCGCGGCAGCCGCATGCAGGAGGCCATCGCCGAGCTGGCCGAGCGCCTCGGTCGGGCCCCGACCGACCTCGAGCTGGCCCGGCACCTCAAACTGGGCCTGGACCACCTGCGCGAGACCCTGTCGGAGCTGCGTTTCGGCTCCATGGTCTCGCTCTCGGAGAGCAGCGAGAACGACTCGGGTGACGAGCACCCGGACATGCTCTCGGAGGACCCCGAGCCCTCCGACATCCTGCACCGGCGCGAGATCTACGAGGTGGTCAAGCGCGAGCTGACGGCCGTCGAGAAGCGCCTGGTGGATGCCTACTACTTCAAGGGGCTCACCCTGAAGGACATCGGCAAGAAGGAAGGCATCAGCGAGTCGCGCGTGTGCCAGATCCACGGGCGCATGCTCGACCGGCTGGCCGAGCGCTTCGAGAACCAGAGCTGAGCGGGCCGGTGGGTGCCGCCGGCCCTGCCACGGTTCAGCGCCCCCCGCGGCCCGAGGCGCCCTTCGCGCTGCGCGGCGACGAGCTGTGGCTCGAGGGCGCGCGGCTCGGCGAGCTGTCGGCCTCGCTGGAGGGGCGGGCCGTCTGGCTGCTGTCGCACGCCGCGCTGTCGGCCGTCGCGGCGGGAGCCGCGGCGGGAGCTGCGGGGCCGCGCACCGTGGCCGTGGCCGATGTCGGCCCGCCGGCGGTGCTCGCCCTGCTGGCGGCGGCCGGCTGGTGGGCGCGCGCGGGCTCGCCGCACGAGCTGCTGCTGGCGCGTCAGGCGGGCTTTGCGCCCGAGCGCCTGGTGGCCGGGGCCGCGGTCGCGGACGACGGCTTCATCAAGGAGGCGCTGGTGCAGCGCGTGGCGGTGCTCGAGGTCGGCTCGACCCCGGAACACGCCGGGCGCGACGAGCTCAACGTGCAGCGCGTGGCCGAGGCGCTCGGGCTGCCGCGTCCGCCGGCCAGCGGCGCGCCGGACGCGGCCGGGCCGGAGGCCTTCGCGCATTGCGGTGGACTGCTCGCGCCCGTGCTGCGCGGCGCCCCGGCCCTGGCGCTGGATGCGAGCTGGCCCGACACCTGCCGCGCGCGCCACGCCTGGACGCTGCGCCACCCCCTGCCCGCCAGCGAGGCCACGCTCGAAGGCCTTTCGGGCCCGCTGGCCGCCCCGCCGCGCCGGCTGACCCTGCACGGCGTGCCGCATCGCGGCGACGGGCTGCTGCTGCCTTGCCGCGAGGCGGCTCGCCTGCAGGCGTTCGACCCGAGCTGGCCGGAGCTGCCCGTGGTGCTGGTGCGCGACGAGCGCTGGCGGCTGCTCGAGCCGCGTCCGCGCCCGGCCTGAACGGCCTCGCCCGGGCTGGCCGCATCGGCCCCGGCAGCCTCGCACCCGCCGGACGCCCTGCCCTGCCCTGCCCTGGTGAGGCGGGCGCGCCGCCCTCAGGCGCCGGCGTGCACCGGCAGCGTGCCCTGCAGGCGCGCCAGCTCCTCGGCCTCGCCGCGGTCGAGCGCCATGGAGATGGTCTCCCAGGGGCACATCACCGCGCACAGGGAGCAGGAGACGCAGGTGCCGTAGTCCACGCGGCAGACCTGGGTGGGCGAGCTGTCGCCGGGCGAAGACGAAGGCACCTTGGCGATGGCATCGACCGGGCAGCACTCCATGCACACCTCGCAGCCGGTGCAGCCCTCCTCGTTGATCCAGGCCACCGGGCGCTCGTCCTTCTTGAGCTTGGGCGGCACGACGCCGTGCTGGTTCACGATCGCCTCGGCCGGGCAGACCCAGGCGCAGAGCGAGCACTCGATGCACTCCTCCGGCGCGAAGATGCGGAAGGGCTGCTTGGTCTCGCCCTCGATGATGGCCACCGGGCACTCCTTGGCGCAGAGCGTGCAACCGACGCACTTCTCTTCGAGGATGAAGAAGGCCATGGGGGCGAGCGGCTCCGGGTCCGGCGGGGCGGCGAGGCGTCCGACCGAGGGGTCGGGCGAATGTGGAATGATAGGTGACGCCGGCAGCAGGTGCCAACGACCGGGGCCGGCAGCAAACCCGTCACCCGAGCGGGCACGCGCCCGAGTGCCGTACGATCGGTGCCGTGAGCCGCCTGCCTGAAGCCCTGCGGGAGCATCTGCGCCACCCAGGCCACGTCGGGCCGCCGCCGGGGCCGGGCGCCCTGCTGCAGGGCGAGGCGCGCAATGCGGCCTGCCGCGACCACGTCGTCATCTACCTGCGTCGCGATGCCGCGGGGCAGGTGGCGACGGCGGGCTTCCGCGCCACGGGCTGCCCGGCGGCCATCGGCACGGCGTCGGCGGCGAGTGTGCTGCTGCCGGGGCTCGCGGGCAGCGGCGCCGAGCTGTTGGCCGCGCTGCGCGCGCGCTTCGTCGCGGCGCACGGCGAGCCGGCGGCCCTGCACCGGCACGCATGGGAGCTCGTCGGCGAGGCCCTGCGCGGGCTCACGGCGGCGCCCGACTGAGGTTGCGGGCGCGCGCCCTGGCGGGGCCCGCCCCGGTGGCCGTCGCCGCGCCCTCTGCGCTAGACTCCGCAGCCTCGACGCGGCGCCTCCGCGGCCCGCCCCACGGCGCCTCACGCCCGGCCGCGTCCGAGCTTTCACGGAGAGCCCACCCGATGTCCACGCCGTTCGTCCGCCTGTCGCGCGCCGCCTTCCTGGCCCTGTTCCTGCTCGTCCCGCCGCTCGCGGCGCAACAGGTGCTCAACACCAAGGCCGGTGACTCCTTCGAGGGCACGGTGGTCTCCGACGACGGCAAGACGGTCACCTTCCGCACCGCGGAAGGCATGGAGATGAAGATCCCGTACGCCGACCTCGACGCCGCCAGCGTCCACCACCTCATGGCCGCGCGCACGGCCAAGACCGACGGTCCGGGGCAGGTGCTGGTGGGCGACCAGGCGGCGGCGGCCGGGCTCTTCGTCGCCGCGCGCGAGGCCTACTCGCTGGCCCTGCAGGCGGACAGCTCGCTCGGTCCGGCGGTGGACGGCAAGCTCGCCAGCCTGCGCGTGGCCGCCAGCAATGCGCTGCTCGCACAAGCCAAGCAGGACATGGCCGAGAAGCGCCCCGACGTGGCCGCGCACACGCTCGCCACGCTGATGCACGAGTTCCCGGCCGAGGCCGCGGCCAAGGAAGGCGCCGCGATGCTCGACACGCTGCATGCGAGCCAGAGCGCCGCGCGCAGCCAGGCCAAGGCGGCCACGCTGAGCCAGGAGGTGCAGCAGGCGCTCGCGCCCACCGAGGCCAAGTACAACGAGGCCGCCAAGAAGATCACGAAGGGGCTGCAGAGCACCAAGAACCAGAGCGCCTCGATCGACGAGTTCAACGGTGCCATCGAGCTCGACAAGTCGGCGCGCCAGTCGCTCAAGGACCAGCAGGCACGTGCCGCCGCCATCGCCGGGCTGGCCGACGCCATGAAGCAGCTGGACCAGGAGCTGGTGGACCAGATGGTCAACGCCTACACGCAGCTCGCCAACGTCTACAACCAGCGCACGTCGTACAACGACGCCACGAACGCCGTGAATGCCGGCCTGGCACTGCAGCCGGACAACAGCCAGCTGCTCGCGCTGCGCGACCAGATCTCGTCCAACGCAGCGCAAACCGGCGGGGTCATCGGCTGGGGCTACGGGCGCGAGCGGCGCTGACGTGGCCCGCAGCCCGGGCAGCGGTCGGCTAACGCTCCAGCTCGAGCTGCTGCACGAAGCGCGCCAGGTCGACGTCGCCGGGCCGTAGCTCCAGCAGGCGCTGGGCATGGTGCAGGGCGGCGTCCGCATCGCCGGGCTCGCCGCGTTCGCGGTGGACCGAGACCAGCGTGGACAGCAGCTCGATGTCGTACGGATGCTGCTGGGCGGCGGCCGTCAGCGTCTGCAGCGCCTCGCCGATGCGTCCGACCGAGTGCAGACCCACGGCGTAGACGTAGGCGTAGCGCGGGTTCTCGGGTGAGAGCACGGCGGCACGGCCCAGCTCGGCCAGCGCGCCCGACATGTCCTGGCGACGCACGAGCAGCAGCCCGAGCGCATGGTGCAGGTCGGCGGCACGCGGCACGGCGGCGAGGCCGTCGCGCAGGGCCTGCTCGCCCTCGTCCTCGCGCCCGAGCTGGCGCAGGGTGTCGGCCAGGTTGACGTAGGCGCCGACGAAGCGCGCGTCGAGGGCGATGGCGCGCCGGAAGGCCGCGAGCGCCTCCTCGGTGCGGCCCTGGCGCAGCGCGAGGTTGCCGCGGTTCACGGTCTCGGCGGGCCAGTCGGCGTTCAGCTCGAGGGCGGCGAGGCACTCGTCGAGCGCGCGCTGCCGGGCCGGGCGGCGCTCGAGCGCGAGCTGGCCGTCGGGCACGTCGGCCAGCACGCGGGCGGCCTCGATGCGCACGCCGCGCACGGGGTCGCTGAGCAACGGGCCGGCGAGGCGCACGCGCGTCGGTGCATCGAAGGGCTCGAGCAGCTGCAACGCCTCGCTGCGCACGGCGGGGTCGGCGTCCCGCAGCAGGCCCTCGATCGCGGGCTGCGCCGAGGGTTCGAGCAGCGGCAGGGCGAAGGACACGGCCGTGGCGCGCACGAGGCCGGGGCGCTCGGGGTCGCTCGCCAGCGCGAGCAGGGACGGCAGCGCGCCGGGCGCGCCCTGTGCGGCGGCCTGCAGCGTCGGGCCCCACTGCGGGCGCTGTCGCCAGGCGCTGCCGTACCAGCCGTCCATGCTGGCGGCGGCCCACGCGGGCTGCTGGTCCGAGTGGCAGCTCGTGCAGGCGTCGGGGCTGCCCAGCGCGGCGCCGAGGTCGGGGCGCGGCACGCGCAGGCTGTGGTCGCGCCGGTCGTCGACGACCATGTAGGTGCGCGCCGGCATGTGGCAGCTCACGCACCGGGCGCCCGCACTCTCCGGCTCGTGGTGGTGGTGGCTCGGCGTGTCGAAGCGCGCGCTCTCGTGGCAGCGCTGGCAGAGCGCGTTGCCGGGCTGGCGCAGCTCCAGCGAGTGCGGGTCGTGGCAGTCCACGCAGGTGACGCCCGCGGCATGCATGCGGCTCTGCACGAACGAGCCCCAGGTGTAGACCTCGTCGTGCTGCTGGCCGTCGAGGCGGTAGTTCGGCGGGGCGAGCGGCACGGGGCGGTGGCTGTCCTGCAGCGGCGCACCGGGCAGGCCGCCCTCGACGAGCGTCGAACGCCGCGCGTGGCAGGCCGCGCAGACGTTGGTGAGCGCCGGGTCGAGCGGCGCCTGGCGCACGGAGAAGCGCGCGCCGGGTTCGGGCAGCAGCCAGGCGCCGGCCCAGTCGCTGCGGAGGTGGACGGCGAGGCCGTCGCCGGTGGCGTACGTGTCGGGTGTGGTGCCGGCAGCGGGCCCCTCGGCGTCGGGGCGCCCCGCTTCGCCCGCTGCGGCCGTGGGCGCACCGGCGCCCCCACCGGCGGCCCACTCCACGTGCCGGCGGCCCGGCCCGTGACAGGCCTCGCACGCGACGTCGATCTCGCTGTAGGTCGTGGCGTAGCTGTCGGTCGCCGCGTCGTAGCCCTTGCGCAGGTCGGTCGAGTGGCACTCGGCGCACATGAGGTTCCAGTTCTGGTAGCGGCCGCTCCAGTGCAGCGCGTCGTTGTGGTCCACGCGCTCGTCCGGATAGAGGTGGAACCAGCGCTGGCCGCCCTCGGCCTCCGGCCGGCTGTCCCAGGCCACGCCGAGCGCCTGCAGCCGCCCGCCCGGGAACGGCACGAGGTATTGCTGCAGCGGGTAGATGCCGAACACGAAGGCCACCGCGTAGTCGGTCAGCGCGCCGTCCGGCCCGTCGGTGCGCACCATGTAGCGGCCGTCGCGGCGCGAGAAGGTGGTGACGACGCCGAAGTGCTCGAAGCGCGCGTCGTCGAAGTCTCCGAGCACGCTGCTCTCGTCGGCCGGCTGCATGGCGAGGTCGTGGTCCGAGCCGGTCCAGGCCCGCGTCTCCTGCGCATGGCAGTCGCGGCACGCGGCCGAGCCCACGAAGTCGGCGCGCACGGCGAGGTCGGCAGGGGGTGCGAGGTGTGCCGGGGCGGCGCCATCACCTGCCGCGCTCGGCGTGCCGGGAGCGTGCTCGGGTGCGTCGGCTGCGGGCGGTTCCGGCTCTGCCGCGGGCCGGACGCGCTGGGCCTGCCACAGACCCCACAGCAGGGCAGCGGCCGCGAGCAGCGCCACGCCCAGCGTGAGCGCGCGCCGACCGCCGGAGGACGCCCGCGCGCCTTGCACCTCGGCCCTGCGTGACATGACCCGGTCGCCCTCCGATGGCTGCCGCGCCGGCGCGCGACGTGTGGCGCGCGCGCTGCGGAACCCCCAGCCTACTTGCGGACGCGGACGGGGAAAGGCGGGCGCACCGGCGACTTCGGCGGGTTCGTCGCCAGCTCCGCGAGCACGATCTCGATCGCCTGGTCGAGCTGTGGGTCGCGCCCGGCCATGACCTCGCTCGGCCACTGCTCGACCTCGACGTCGGGCGGCACGCCGACGTTCTCGACGCCGAAGCCCTCTTCCTCGGTCCAGAAGCCGAGGTTCGGGGCGGTGACCTCCCCGCCGTCCATCAGCTCGGGGAAGCCCAGGATGCCGACCAGGCCGCCCCAGGTGCGTCGGCCGACGAGCTTGCCGAGGCCGAACTTGCGGAACATCCAGGGCAGCAGGTCGCCGCCCGAGCCGGCGGTCTCGTCGATCAGCATCACCTTGGGACCGAAGATCGCGGCCTGGGGCGTGGCGAAGTCCTCGCCGTAACGCGTGGCCCAGCTCGAGACGTAGGGCCGGCGCAGGATGTCGATGTAGTAGTCGGCGACCGCGCCGCCGCCGTTGTGGCGCTCGTCGACGATGATCGCCTGGCGGTCGGCCTGCGGGAAGAAGTAGCGCTTGAAGTACAGGTGCCCGAGGTCGGCCGTGTTCGGCACGTACACGTAGGCCACGCGGCCGTTCGTGCGCTCCGTGACGTAGCGGATGTTGCCCTCGACCCAGTCGCGGTTGCGCAGCGCCGCCTCGCTCGCGACGGGCACGACCTTCACCGTGCGCGAGCCGCTCCCGTCGGGGTTCGGGCCGACCGTGAGCTCGACCAGCTTGTCGGCCGTGTTCTCGAACGGCTGGTAGAGTTCCTGCGGCGGCCGCAGCTCGACGCCGTCCACCGCCAGCAGGTATTCGCCCGCGCGGACGTCGACGCCGGGCTCGGTGAGCGGCGCGCGCAGGTCGGGGTTCCAGTTCAGGCCCCCGTAGACCTTGGCGAAGCGGTAGCGGCCGTCCGCGATCTCGTAGTCGGCCCCGAGCAGGCCGCCGGGCACGCGCTCGGCCTCGACCAGCGTGTCGCCGCCGAAGACGCGGTGGTGGCCCACGGCGATCTCGGAGCACATCCAGCGGATGACGCGGTTCAGGTCCGAGCGCACGGCGAGGTGCGGCAGGAACACCTCGTACTTGGCCTTCATCGCCGGCCAGTCGGCGCCGTGCATGTCGGGGTCGTAGAACCAGTCGCGGTTGATGCGCCAGGCCTCCTCGAAGATCTGGCGCCACTCCGCCCGCGGGTCGATCTTGACCTGGATCGCGTCGAGCGCGAGGCGGCCCTTGGACGTGTCGACCGTGTCGCCGAGCGCGGTGATCCACATGCCGTCCGCCGTGCGCAGGAGCACTTTCTCGTGGTCGCCCGAGAGCGTGAAGTCCGTGACGCCCGCCAGCAGGAGCTTCTCCTCGCGCTTCTCGAGGTCGAAGCGCGAGAGGTCGGCCGCCGGCGGCTCGTCGGAGAAGGCGCCGCGCTCGGCCTTCAGGTAGTAGAGCTGGCCCGCGTCGCCGGCCTGCAGGCTGGAGTAGAAGGCGGCCGGCAGCGGCAGGGCGACGATGCGCTGCGCCAGCCCTTCGAGGTCGATCTTCACCTCGACCGGCTGCTCGTCGCTCTTCCCGGCTGGCTTCTTCTCCGCCTCCTCCTGCGTCCCCTCGTCCGACTCCTTCTCGCCTTCCCTCCCCGGCGCGGCGTCGTCGCCGTCCTGGGCCTCGGCTTCCTCGGCCTCCTCCTCGTCGCTCTCGCGGGCGAGCGGCGAGGGCGTGTCCTGGGCCAGCACGACGAGGTAGAGCGCGTTCGTCTGCTCGATGTCGGCGCTCGACTGCGCGAACCAGGTCAGGAAGGGACCGGCGTCGGTGGAGGCGGCGACGTAGAGATACTTGCCGCCCGCATCGAAGACGGCCTCGGACACGTCCGAGAGCCCGTCGGTGATCGCCTGCGAGCGGTCGCTCGCGAGTTCGTAGAGGTGCAGGCGCCGGAAGTTCGTGGCGGTCGCAAGCGTGTAGGCGATCCAGCGCGAGTCGGGCGACCAGGCGAACTGCATGCTGCCGTACACGCCGTAGATCGGCTCCGCCGCGATGCGCGTCACCACGCCGCTCTCGACGTCGAGCCAGGACAGCACCCGCGCGTTGTCGAGGAAGGCCAGCTTCTTCCCGTCCGGCGACCAGCGCAGGCTCTCGTAGAAGCCCGCACCGCCGGGTGCGAGCACGCGCCGCTCGCCGCGCCCGTCCTGGGGCGCGAGCACGATCTGGTTCTCGCCGCTCTCGTCGGACACGTAGGCGATCGTCTTCCCGTCCGGCGACCAGGCCGGGAAGCGCTCGTTCGCCGCAGGCGTGTTCGTCAGGTGGCGCGGATCGCCCTTCTCGGCCGGCACGGTGAGGATCTCGCCGCGGAAGGCGAGCGCGGCGCGCGCGCCGGAGGGCGACAGGTCGGCCGAGCGCACGTAGCCCTCGCCCTGCACGAAGCGCGGCCGCGTCTCCACGCAGTCGCAGGCCACGTGGATCGGGACCCGCGCGCTGCGCGCGCTCGCCGTATCGAAGAGGTGCAGCCAGCCGGCCTGCTCGAAGGCGATCCTTCCGCCGCCGGAGCTGGCGTTGACGATCGGGAAGTCGTCGTGCTGCGTGAGGCGCTCGACCGCCTTCGAGCCGGCGTCGTAGGCGTAGAGGTCGAACTCGCCGCCGCGGTCCGAGCGGAAGCAGAGCCTGCCGGCCACCCACATCGGGTCGGTGTCGTTGCAGCGCCCCTCGGGCTGGGGCACCTGCACGACCGAGCGGCTCGCCACGTCGAAGATCCAGATGCGCGAGCAGGTCCCGCCGCGATAGTTCTTCCACTGGTTGAACGCCTCGGGCAGCGGGACGTACGCGATCTGCGCGCCGTCGGGCGAGACGCTGGCCTTGAAGCACGTCGGCAGGCCGATGGCCTCGGGGAAGCCGCCTTCGACCGGCACGCGGAAGAGGTGCCAGAAGCGCAGCGTGTAGACGTCGCGCTGGGACGTGAAGTAGACGGCCGAGCCGTCGGGCGCGAAGCCCTGCACGACGTCGTCCCCGGGATGCCAGGTGAGGCGCCGCGGCTCCCCGCCCCCGGTCGCGACCAGGTAGACGTCGGTGTTGCCGTCGTACTGCCCCGAGAAGGCGATCCAGCGCCCGTCCGGCGAGAAGCGCGGCCGGCTCTCCTGCCCCGCGTGGGTCGTCAACCGGCGCACGTCCGTCCCGTCGAGCTTCGCGACCCACAGGTCGGCCGCGTAGACGAACGCCAGGTGGCTTGCGCTCACCGCCGGCTGCTCGACGAGCCGCGTGGGCTCGTCGGCGGAGGCGCTCAGCGCGTCCTGCGGTTCGTTCGGGGTGACCGGCGCCGCGCTCGTCGTTGCCTGCGGGATGGCGCAGGAGACGAGCAGGGTGAGGGCGGCGAGGCGGGAAGGCAGCTGGTTCATGGCGGGCGCTCCGTGGCGGGCGCGGATCCTACTCGCGTTCCGCCTGCGCGGCCAAGCGACCGCCAGAGGGATCCGTGGCAGTGCTCCCAGGCGCGCCCCGCTCAGTCAGGGCGCAGCGCCCTCCCGCACCGCCGCCTGCACCTTCATCAACACCGCCAGCAGCGCCGGCAGCTCCTTCAGCGGAATCATGTTCGGTCCGTCCGACAGCGCCTTGTCGGGATCGGGGTGCGTCTCGGCGAACAGGCCGTGCGCGCCGGCGGCCACCGCCGCCTTCGCCAGCACGGGCGCCATGCGGCGGTCGCCGCCGCTCTTGTGTCCGGCGCCGCCCGGCATCTGCACGCTGTGCGTCGCGTCGAAGATGACGGGCGCACCGAAGGCCGCCATCTGCGGGATGGCGCGCATGTCGGTCACGAGCGTGTTGTAGCCGAAGCTCACGCCGCGCTCGGTCACGCACACGTTCTCGTTGCCGGTGCTGCGCACCTTTTCGAGCGGATGGGCCATGTCCCAGGGCGCCATGAACTGGCCCTTCTTGATGTTCACCGCGAGGCCCGAGCGGCCGGCGGCGAGCAGCAGGTCGGTCTGGCGACAGAGGAAGGCCGGGATCTGGATCAGGTCGACCTGGCCGCGCGCCAGCTCGCAGTGCTCGATCTCGTGCACGTCGGTCATCACCGGCACGCCGACCTGTTTGCGGATCTCGGCCAGCAGCGCCAGGCCCTCGACGGCGCCCGGGCCGCGAAAGGCCGTCAGCGAGGTGCGGTTGGCCTTGTCGAAGCTGGCCTTGAAGACGAAGGGCAGGCCGAGGCGGGCGGTCTCGTCGCGCAGGCGGCGCGCGATGTCGAAGGGCGAGCGCTCGTCCTCGAGCACGCAGGGGCCGGCCATGACGAGCAGCGGCCCGCCGGCGACGAAGTCGAGGTTTCCGATGCGCATGGCGGCTCCGGCTGAAGGCGTGCGGGGAAAGGCGGCGCGGTATTCTACCGACCCCTTCCGGAGGAGCCGCGTTGCGCCTGCCGCTCGCTCGCCTCGTCGTCGGTGGTCTCGCCGCGCTGCTCGCCGGCTGCGCCGCCGGCAGCTACCAGCCCGATACGGTCTGGCGCGCGCGCGTGGAGGCGCTCGCGGCGGCCTGGCCCGTGGGCCACTACACCGTCTCGGTCGCGGGGCAGGAGGTGGGCACGATGACGCTGCGCCAGAGCGTCGTGCTGCGCGGCGAGGAGCCCGTGCTGCTGCTCGAGGACGCCGCGCGCATCACCCTGCCCGACTCGGACCGCTCGGGGGACGCGACCTGGGTGGTGCACTGCCGGCTCGACGACCACTTCACGCCGCTCGAGATCGAACTGCAGGAGCCGACGGCGGACGGCATGCGCAGCTCGACCCTCAAGCTCGACGCCGGGCGCCTGCACGGCACCGCCTTCGATGCGCGTCTCGACGTGCCGCTGCCGCACCGCGTCGCGCTGCGCCAGGGCCTGTTGCGCCTGGTCGGCCTGCTGCCGCGGCAGCAGGGCGGCGAGGTGCGCCTGGCCTTCCTGTCGCTGGACGCCGGGCTCGAACGGCACGCGCGCGTCGACGTGCAGCGTCCCGTGCGCTGCGCCGGCCTGGACGCGGTGCAACTGGGCGATCGCCCGCTGCCCTGCTGGCGCTTCGAGTACGACTCGGGGCCCGAGGGGCGCACGCACGTCGTCTCGTTGTGGGTCGGCGAGGACGGCCGGCTGTTGCGCTTCCACGACGAGCAGGGCCTGCAGCTGCTGGCGCGCGATGACTGAGTTCCCGCGCAGGGTGCTCGTCACGGGCGCCGGCGGCTTCGTCGGCGGCCATGTCGTGCGCCTGCTCGAGGAGGGCGGCTGCGAGGTGATCGGCGTCGGCAACGGCGCGCTCGTCGCGTGCGACCTGTCGCAGGCGGGGGCGGCCACCGCGCTCGTCGAACGCTGGCAGCCGGAGGCCATCGTGCAGCTGGCGGCCATCCCGGACATCGCGCCCTGCAAGGCCGATCCGGCCCGCGCCGCGGCCGTGAACGCCCGGCTGCCTGCCGACCTCGCCCGCACCGCGGCCGCCCACGGCCTGCGGCTCGTGCACGTCTCCACCGACCAGGTCTTCGACGGCTCGCGCGGCGGCTGGCGCGAGAGCGACACCGCGCGGCCGATCCACGTCTACGGCGAGACCAAGCGCGCCGGCGAACTGGCCGTGCTCTCCGCCGACCGCGCAGCGCTCGTGCTGCGGCCGGGGCTCGTGACGGGACTGCCGGCGCCGGCCTTCGCCACGAGATCCTCGGGCACGGCGTGTGCACCGGGCGCGCCGCCGGGCGCCGCCCCGCGGCGGTCCGCCACGGCGAGCCTGCTCGCCGCCGTGGCGCGCGCGGCGGCCGGAGGCGAGCGCCCGCGGTTGTTCACGGACGAGCTGCGCACGCCGATCGCCGTGCAGGACCTGGCGGCTCTCATCGCCGACCTGCTGCCGCGCCGCGAGGTGGTCGGCCTGCTGCATGCCGGCGGCTCGGAGCCGCTCTCGCGCTACCACCTCGGCCTGCGCGAGGCCGAGCTGCACGGCTTCGATCCCGAACTCATCGAGCGCGGGACGCGCGCCCAGGCCGGCCTCGCTGCCGAGCGCCCCGCCGACCTGACGCTGGACAGCAGCCGCCTGCAGGCGCTGCTCGGCTGGTGGCCGCGGGCGCTCGTGGATGCCGGCGCAGGCTCACCGGGCTGTCCTGCGCCCTGAACCCGGGGGGCGGCCGGCTGGCCGCCTGCGGCTGGCCGCTTGCGGCCGTCGCCGGCGCTGGGTCCCGTTGCGCGCCGTCGTCGGCTGCCGCGCAGCGGAGCGCGCCGCCGCGGATCCTCGCCCCTGCCCCGCGCGGACGCGCGCTGCTACGCTCAGGCGCGTTGCGGATCGCCGGCGGTCGCAGCAGCTCCGGGGGGGGCCGGCCCAAGCCGTGAGGATCGAGCATGCGCTCTCGCGCGACGACCCGGGTGTCGGTCTCCCTGCCCATCGGGCGCCTCCTGCTGGCCCTCGCGGCCTGCGCGACGCCGCTGCCGGCCCAACTCGTGGCCCTGCCGGGCCGACCGCAGATCCGGCCGCAGCTGCCACCGCCCAGCAACTACCACCCGGCGCACGTGCTCGTGCGCTTCGCGGCCGGAGCCACGCCGGCCCAGCAGCAGGCGGCGCACACGGCAGCGGGCGCGCTCGAGGTGCTGAGCAGCAGCCAGAACGTGCCGGGCCTCGTGGTCGTGCGCGTGCTGCCGGGCGGCGTGCCCGCCGCCATGGCGTCCTACGGTCAGCAGCCCTTCGTGCAGTACAGCGAGCCGGACCTCGTCGTGCGCGGCCTCGAGACGCCGGACGACCCCATGTTCGGCCAGTTGTGGGGGCTGCTCAACGTGGGGCAGACGGTCAACGGCGACCCCGGTGTGCCGGGCGCCGACATCCATGCCGCACAGGCTTGGGACCAGTGGACCGGCGACCCGGGCTTCCGCATCGCGGTGGTGGACACCGGCATCGACTACCTGCACCCGGCCCTGGCCGCGAACATCTGGACCAACCCCGGCGAGATCGCCGGCAACGGCCTCGACGACGAGGGCAACGGCTGGATCGACGACGTCCACGGCTACGACTTCCAGAACGACGACGGCGACCCGCTCGACGACCACAGCCACGGCACGCACGTGGCCGGCACCATCGGCGCCACGGGCGACGACGCGCTCGGCGTCGTGGGCGTGAACTGGCGCTGCTCGCTCGTCGCGCTGAAGATCCTCGGAGCGGACAACGCGGGCAACCTCTCCGACGTGATCGAGGCGCTCGACTACATCGTGGCCAACGACCTGCGCCTCTCGAACCACAGCTACGGCGCATCCGGCTTCTCGCAGGCGGTGCACGATGCCTTCCAGGCGTCGCTGGCCGCCGGGCAGCTGCACGTGGCGGCGGCCGGCAACGACGCCCTGGACATCGACATCGACCCCTTCACGCCGGCCTCCCTGGATCTCGACTGCCTCATCACGGTGGCCGCCACCACCAACGACGACGCGCTGGCCTACTTCTCCAACTGGGGCGCCCAGGCTGTCGAACTCGGGGCGCCGGGCCACCGCATCCTGAGCACCATCCCGGGAGGCGGCTACGCGTACTACTCCGGCACGTCGATGGCGGCGCCGCACGTCACCGGCGTGGCCGGGCTGCTCATGTCGCGCTACCCGAGCGAGCCCATCTCGGTCATCTGCGACCTGCTCGTCTCGCACACGCGGCCGATCCCCGCGCTGGCGGGCATCACCGCTTCGGGCGGCCTCGTCGACGCCTGGGCGGCGCTCGAGGATTGCAACGGCAACGGCGTGCTCGATCGCAACGAGCCGTCCGTGGACTGCGACGGCCAGGCAGCCGGCAGCCTCGGCCTCGGCGCGACCGACTTCGCGCTCGACGAGCTGCTGCTCTTCGGCGCGACGGAGTCGATGAGCGGCGGCGCCGACCTCAACGGCGACGGCGACCTGGATGACTCCGTGGCGCACGCCTGGGACCCTGTCAGCGACGCCGTCACCAACCTCGGGCTGGCGGTCGAGCAGTTCACGGCATTCAACGACCCGCCGGCGATCACCTCGGTGGCGGTCGACCAGGACCTGCTGGTCTTCTCGGTGCGCGAGGAGGACCACGGCGACCTCAACGGCGACGGCGATGCCATCGACCCGGTGGTGCACGTGCACCGGGCCGGCACGACGACCGGGCTCGCGCTCGCCTCACGCTTCGCCTTCGAGGCCTGGGACGGTCGCTTCGTGGCCTTCCCGGTGCTCGAGGCCGAGCAGGGCGGCGCCGACCTGGATGGCGACGGCGACAGCAGCGGCGCGGTGCTCTTCGTGCACGACAGCCAGCTCGGCACGACGAAGAACCTGCTGCGCGAGCCGGTCGGCGGCGCGATCGGGAGCGGCCACTGGCTCGTCTTCAAGTCGCCGGTGGGCGCGGCGATCCACCTGGTGGCGTGCGAGGTCACGCTCGGCCTGCAGCTCGATCTCGGCCCGGCCCTCGAGTGGGTGCTGGCCGCGCCCTACCTGCTCGTCAGCCGCCCCGAAGCCGAGGCGCTCGTCGACTGGAACGGCGACGGCGACCAGCTCGACCACGTGCTGCACCTCTTCACCACCTCGTTCACGCAGCTCAACCTGGGGCTGGCGGCCCACTCGCTGCTCGTCGACGGCAGCCTGGCGGCCTGCGTGGTGCCGGAGGCCGGCCAGGGCGGCGCCGACCTGAACGGCGACGGCGATGCGGCCGACGGCGTGCTGCACGTCATCGATCTCGCGAGCGGCGGCGTCACCAACCTGGGCCTGGCCGCGTCCTGGCACCGGGTCGACGGCGACACGGTGGCCTTCTCGGTGTCCGAGCAGGAGCAGGGTGCGGACCTGGACGGCGATGGGGTCGTGGAGGCCGGCGTCGGCGCGCTGCACCTCTACGACCGGACGAGCGGCCAGACCACGAATCTGGGCTTCGGCGGGGCGCCGGCCGGACCCGAGCCCCTGCGCGACGGCTGGCTCGCGCTGAGCGTCTACGAGGGCGGCCTGCAGCCCCCGACCGACCTCGATGGCGACGGCGATGTGCTCGACGGCGTCCTGCACGTGGTCGAGGTGGCCACGGGCGCCGTCACGAACCTGGGCCTCGCCGGCCTCGCCACCTCGCTCGACGGCGGCGTGCTCGCGTGCGTGGTGTCGGAGCCCGAGCTGGGCGCCGACGACCTGAACGGCGACGGCGACGCGCTCGACTGGGTGGCCCACCTCGTCGAGCTGGCGGCGGGCGCCACGACCAACACCGGCCTGGCCTGCGGCGACATCGGCCCGAACAGCTTCGAGCGCACCTGGCCCGTGGTGCGCGACGGCCAGGTGGTCTTCGCCGTGCGCGAGGCCAGTCAGGGCGGCACGGACATCAACGGCGACGGCGTGCAGGGGCTGGTGCTGCACACGCTGTCGCTGGCGCCCTGAACGGAAGGGCGAGTTCGGCGCTTCAACCCGACCCGTGCGCGGCCGAGAATGCCGCCCACCATGAAGGCCCTCATCCTGTTGCCGACCGGCATGGCCGATGCGCCGGTGCCGGGCCTCGGCGGGCGCACGCCGCTCGACGCCGCCGCCACGCCGCAGCTCGACGCCCTGGCGCGCACGGGGCGCCTCGGTCTCGTGCGGCCGGTACCCGACGGCATGCCGGTCACGAGCGTCGCCGGGCTGCTCTCGTTGCTCGGCTACGACCCGCGGCGCGAGCGGGCGAGCCGCGGCGGGCTCGAAGCCGTCGGGCTCGGCGTGCCGCTGCTGCCCGACGACGTGGCCTTCCGCATGAACCTGGCCTCGACCTTCCGCGACCACCTGATCGACTTCCAGGCCGGGCCCATCCGCCAGGAAGAGGCGCGCGTGCTCGTGGACGCGCTGCAGGCCGGACTCGGTGGCGACCGGCTCAGCTTCCACGTCGGGCTCGGCTACCGGAACCTGCTCGTGGTGCACCGCGCGGCCGACCTGGACGTGCGCTGCGTGCCGCCGGCCTGGGCGCAGGGCCTGCCGATCGAGGAGCACCTGCCGCAGGGCGCCGACGCGCCCTTCCTGCGCGAGATCATGGACGAGGCCGCGCTGGTGCTCGGCCGGCACGACATCAACCGCGTGCGCCTCGATCTCGGCGAGAACGCGGCCGACCGCATCTGGCTGTGGGGCGGCGGCGGGCCGGCGCTGGTCGAGCCCTTCGCGCTGCGGCACGGGCGCAGCCTGGGCGTCGTGGCCGCCGTGCCGCTGGTGAAGGGCCTCGGGCGGCTCGTGGGCGCCACGGTGCCGGACCTGCCGGGCGCCACGGGCGACGCGCACACCGACTACGAGGGCAAGCTGCGCTGCGCGCTCGAGCTGCTCGACGCGCACGACGTCGTATTGCTGCACCTCACGGCGGCCAACGAGGCCTGCCACCAGACCGACGTGAGCGCCAAGCTGCGCGTGCTCGAGGAGATCGACCGGCGCGTCGTCGGCCCGGCGCTCGCGGCCCTCTCCCGGCGCCTCGACACACGCCTGCTGGTGACCACCGACCACATGACCTCGGCGCTGGTGCACGCGAAGGCGCAACGACGCGAGCAGCTCGAACGCGCCGGCACCCACGTGCCCTTCGCGCTGTGGGGGGCGGGTGTCTCGAGCCACCGGCCGACGCGCTTCACGGAAGAGGCCGCGGCGGGCAGCGACCTGGTGGTGGACCCGGGGCATCAGTTGCTGGAACTGCTGCTGAAGCCGCTGGGGGCGGGGCTGTCGGCGGTGGTCGCGGGGGGCGCGGCGGCGGGCTGAGCGGGGGGGCGGAGGCGGGGCCGGGCGGCGGTGGCGCCCTCCTTTTTTTGGAGGACTCTGGGACGATCGCGCGCGCGGCGGGCACATGCACCCCAGCGATGACTGGCACGAACAGCGCGATCACGACCGAGGAGCTGCTGGCCCAGACGGACTGGATCCGCCGGCTGGCTCGCGGGCTGATGGCCGACCCGGCCGCGGCCGAGGACGTGGCCCAGCGGGCCCTGCTGGTGGCTCTCGAGCGTCGGCCAAGGCAGCCCGGGCGCCTGCGCGCCTGGCTGGCCGGCCTGGTGCGCAACGTCGCGCGCCACGAACGCCGCGCGGCCGAGCGGCGCCGGAGGCACGAGACGGCCGAGCCGTCGATCGCGTCCTCGCCCTCGACGGCGAGCCTGGTCGAGCGGGCGGAGCTTCAGCAGCGGCTCATCACGGTCGTGCTCGCGCTGCCCGAGCCGTATCGCACGACGGTGCTGCTGCGCTACGTCGAGGACTTCGGCGCCGAGGAGATCGGGCGCCGCACGGGTGTTCCCGGCTCGACAGTGCGCACACGGCTGGCGCGGGGTCTGGCGCGGCTGCGTGAGCAGCTCGACAGCGAATCGTGTGGGGGGCGCGAGTCCTGGTTGCCGGCGCTCGTCGCGCTTGCGGGCTCACAACGCCCCGTCACGCTGCTCGCGCCGGCCGCGGGCCAGCTCACTACTTGGGGGACGCTGATGACCATCCAGGGCAAGCTCGCGGTGGGCGCAGCCGTGGTGCTGGGGCTGGCGCTGGCGCTGTGGAGCGTCTTCGAGGTGGGTGGCAGTCCGTGGCAGCCCACCGGGCAACTCGACGCACCCGTGGTGGCGTCCGACCAGCTCCCGCCGGTGCCCGAGCGGTCGCTTCCACGCCCGCCGACTGCGAGTCCCCCAGAGCCCGAGGTGCTTCCGATCTCCGAGGCGCACCCGGGCCAGCTCGTGCGGGTCAGCGGGCGACTGGTCGATGCGCTCGGTGCGCCGGTGGCCGACGCGACCCTGCGCCTGCTTCCGGATGGCTGGACCCTGGCCGCACTGGGCTTCGACCAGTCCGGCGACCCGTTGGCGCTCGGTTGGCTCGACGATGCGCGCGTCGACGACCGCCACCGGCCTTTCGATTCTCCACCGTGGAACCTGGTCGCACCGAGACGCAGCGCCGCTGACGGCACCTTCGTCCTGAGCGCGCGGCTCGTGTTGTGGGACCACAGCGATTCCATGTCCAGCTTCCATCGTTATCCGGAACTCGTGGTGCAGCACGCACAGTTCGCGACCATGCGGGTCCCCTGCTGGGAACGCGTGACGGAGGCGGGCACCTCGCTGTTCGAGGTCGGCACGCTGGTGCTCGCGCCCGGCGTGAGCATCATGGGACGCGTCGTCGACGAGCACGGGGCACCCCTGTCCGGCGTCGACGTGCGCGCCCTGCTACGCGGCAAGCTCTCTCCCGACGAGCGCCTGGTGCGGGTCGGCCAGGACGACTGGGACAACGTCACGGACCATGACACGCTGAGCGGGCCCGACGGCCGCTTCCTGATCCCCGGGCTGTGGGCGGGCGAGTACGAGCTGAGCTTGGAACTCGGTGGTGTGCGCCCGCTGGTGCAGCCGCTCGAACTGTCTGCCGGAGCAGGCCCGGATGCCAGCCTCCGTGACCTCGGCGACCTCGTGCTCGCGGACGGTGAGGTGCTGGCCGGCACAGTCGTCGATGCCCAGGGACGGTCGATCGCCGGCTCCGAGGTGCGCGTCTCGGTGTACACGGACGAAGACTGGCGCAGAGAGTGGAAGCGGGCGTTCCGGGAACGAATGGAGCGGGGCGAGGAGCTGCACTCGATCCACCTCGAGCTCGAGCATGTGCGACGGGGGGCGCATCCGGGGCACTGGTCGACAGCCGGGCGCTGGGAGGCCCGTCACGGCGTGGCCGTCTCGGGGCCGGATGGCTCGTTCCGCATCCTGGGTCTCTCGCAGGGCATGGTCGACGTGTATGCGGCGGCGCCGGGTTTCGAGCCGGTCAGGCAGCGCCAGGTGCTGACGGGCCGAACCGACCTGCGCGTGGAGCTGCCGTCCCAAGGCAGCCTGCGCGTGCGTTGTGTCGATGCGCAGACGGGGCAGGCCATCGCGAGTGTCGAGCTGGAGGCGAGCCGCGAGGACGAAGGCCAGATTGCAAGCGACCTGGAGTCCCTTCCCGTGGTCCCCGTGTCGCGTACGGCGCAGGGAGAGGTGCCGTCACCGGGAGGTCCCGGCGGCGATGCCGGCGAGCAGCTCGTCGTCGAGCACGTGTGCGCGGCGGACGTGCTGCTCGTCGTCACTGCGCCCGGCTATCCGCGTCAGTCCCTGCACGTCGCCGGCTTGCCGGCCGGTCTGGCCTGGGCCGAGCGCACGGCCATGTTGCTCCCCGCAGGAGGAGTGATCGTCGGGCGCGTGCGCGACGAGGACGGGCGGCCGATCGCGGGTGCGCAAGGGTCTGTCTACCCGGGGAATCCCGAACCGCAGGAGGAGCGCCGCCTCGAGCGTGCGTTCACGACGGACGCGGAGGGTGCCTTCAGCACCGAGTTGCTCTCCGCCGGGAGCTGGAATGTCTCGGTCTGGTCGACCGGTTGTCTGCCGGCCACGGCCCGAGCTGCGCTCGGTTCCGGCAACGACCGGGCCGAGGTCGAACTCGTGCTCGTGCGCGGAGCCACGCTCTCCGGCAGGGTCCTGGATGACGCAGCGCGGCCCGTGCGCGGCGCCGGGCTGCGGCTCGAGCGCAAGACCGAGCAGGCGGCGCAGGATCCCGCCGTCAAGCCCTGGGCGTTCGTCAGCCAGACCAGCTTCGCGGGCACCTTCGTCTTCGACCGGCTCGCTCCTGGAAGCTACCTCGTGCAGGCCGAGGACGTAGGCACCTTGGAGGTCGTGCTGGCTACGGGCGAGCGCCGCGAGATCGAGATCCGCGCGGGGCAGTCGCCGGTGGTGCACGGGCTGGTCACGGTAGACGGGCAGCCCGTCGCCGGTGTCGCCGTCGTCGCCGAGTACGCCAACCCGGAGCCGGACAAGCGTTACTCGGGCCTCACCTACGAGGAGCGGACGCTCACGGCAGTGGACGGCAGTTACGAACTCTCGATCACGCGTCGGGCGCCCTTCGAGCTGTTCGTGCGTTCGGACGAGTACCCCGACGTGTCGCGACAGGCGCTGGGGCCGCTGTCCGCGCCACGAACGCGTGTCGATCTCGAACTGCCGTCAGGGTGCGTGCCAGTCCTCGTGCTCAGTGCCGAAAGCGGGCTCCCGGTGGCGGACGCCCGCGTCCAGGCTTGGGCCGGCGTGATCGGGGGGGGGCGGCCCATCGAAGGGCGCACGGACGACAGCGGTCGCTGCACGCTGCGGCACGTGTTGCCGGGAACACGCTATCTCGCGGTCTATCATCCGGAGCATCTGCCGCTCAGGCAGCAGCCCGTGCTCGTGCCCGAGACAGGCGACGCGACCGAACAGCGCATCGAGCTCGCCCGTGGAGGCGGTGTGGCCGGCTTCGTCTACGCCGCCGACGGCAGCCTGTGCCCGGAGTCGCAACTGCGCCTGGCCACGTTCCGCTTGGACGACGTCGACGGTGCGGCCCAGCCCTACGGTTGGACGGTCACCGAGCTGGTCGAGGGGCGCTATGCCGTGGCCAACCTGGAGAGCGGTCGCTGGCTGCTGCTGTTCTTCGGCGAGGACGCCTGGTTCGAGCACTGGGAGCTCGACGACCTGCAGCCCTCGGCGCTGGGACGGCTCGAACTCGACGTCATTGCGGGTGTCGTCGTGGCAGAGGATCTGCACCTGCAAGCGCCGGGGAACTGACCGCCGCTCCCGTTCCGCTGGTGACGGGCCGCCCGCTGGTGCGGTACACAGGAGCCGCGCCCAGGAACGACCCGCCGATGAGCACGACCGACAGCAGCCCCGACTTCACCGCCCTCGACGAGATGGCCTCGCGCTACGAGCCGCAGTCCGTCGAGGACCGCATGCTGCAGCGCTGGGAGGCCTCGGGCCTCTTCACGCCGGGGCCGCCGAGCGGGCGCCCGACCTTCACGATCATGATCCCGCCGCCCAACGTGACCGGCGTGCTGCACATGGGGCACGCGCTCAACGGCACGCTGCAGGACATCGTCGCGCGGCACCGGCGCATGTCGGGCTTCGACACGCTGTGGGTGCCGGGCACCGACCACGCCGGCATCGCCACGCAGGCGGTGGTCGAGAAGAAGCTCTTCGCCGAGAAGAAGCTCACGCGCCAGCAGCTCGGGCGCGAGAAGTTCCTGGCCGAGGTGTGGGCCTGGAAGGAGGAGCACGGGCACACGATCCTGCAGCAGTTCCGGCGCCTCGGCGCGAGCTGCGACTGGACGCGCGCGGCCTTCACGCTCGACCCGGGGCTCTCGCACGCGGTGCGCGTGGCCTTCGTGCGCCTCTGGGAACAGGGCCTCGTCTACCGCGGCGCGCGTCTCGTGAACTGGGACTGCGTGCTGCAGACGGCGGTCTCGGACGACGAGATCGAGTACGTCACGCGGCCGGGCAAGCTCTACGAACTCAGGTACCCCGTCGAGGGCGCGGCCGGGCGCTTCCTCACGGTGGCGACGACGCGCCCGGAGACGATGCTCGGCGACACCGGCGTGGCGGTGCACCCCGATGACGCCCGCTACAAGGACCTCGTCGGCCAGCGCGTGCGCCTGCCGCTCATGGAGCGCAGCATCCCCATCGTGGCCGACGAGAGCGTCGACCCGACTTTCGGCACCGGCGCGGTGAAGATCACGCCCGGCCACGACCCGGCCGACCACGAGCGCGGCGCGCGCTTCGGCCTGCCGAGCATCGACATCCTGGAGAAGGACGGGCGCCTCAACGCCAACGCCGGCGCCTTCGCCGGCCTGCCGCGCGAGGAGGCGCGGAAAGCCGTCGTCGCGGCGCTGGCCGAGCGCGGCCTGCTGGGCGAGGTGAAGGACATCGAGCACAACGTCTCGGTGAGCGACCGCAGCAAGAGCCCGATCGAGCCGCTGGTGAGCGAGCAGTGGTTCGTGAAGATGGCGCCGCTCGCCCAGCCGGCCATCGCGGCCGTGCGCAGCGGTGCGCTCAGCTTCAAGCCCGCGCGTTGGGCGAAGGTGTACCTCGACTGGCTGGAGAACGTGCGCGACTGGTGCATCTCGCGCCAGCTCTGGTGGGGGCACCGCATCCCGGTCTTCTACGACGCGGACGGCGCGGCCGTCGCTTCGGTGACCGACCTGGCCCTCGGCTCGCCGCACCCCAGGACCGGCAAGCCCATCGTGCGCCAGGACGACGACGTGCTCGACACCTGGGCCAGCTCCTGGCTCTGGCCGATCGCCACGCTCGGCTGGCCGGACGACACGCCCGACCTGCGCCGCTTCTACCCGACGCAGTTCCTCTCGACCGCGAGCGAGATCATCTACCTGTGGGTCGCGCGCATGGTCATGGCCGGCTACGCGTTCATGGACAAGCGGCCGGAGGCCGAGCGCTGCCCGTTCAGCACCTGCTACATCCACGCCACCGTGCTCGACGGCCAGGGCCGGCGCATGAGCAAGAGCCTCGGCAACGGCATCGACCCGCTCGACATGATCGCGCAGTACGGCGCCGACGCCGTGCGCTTCTCGCTCGTGATGCTCACGAAGGAGGGGCAGGACACGCGCCTCTCGCCCGAGAAGTTCGAGATGGGCCGGAACTTCGTGAACAAGCTGTGGAACGCGGCGCGCTTCGTGCTCGGCAAGGCCGGGCGCCTGCCGCGGCTGCAGCCCGGCGCCGTGACCGCGCTCGAGGACCGCTGGATCCTGTCGCGCCTCGCCGCCACCTGCGCAGCGGTCGACGGCCACTACGAGCGCTACGAGTTCAACGACGCCGCCAGCGCGCTCTACCGCTTCGTGTGGAACGACGTGTGCGACTGGTACGTCGAGGCCGTCAAGCCGCGCCTCGGCGGCAGCGACACCCAGGCCGCCGCCGTGCTGGGCCGTGTGCTGGCCGACGTGCTGGCGCTGCTGCACCCGATCGCGCCCTTCGTCACCGAGGCGGTCTGGCAGAAGCTGCGCACGGTCTCGGACAGCGAGCTGCCGGAGCTGCTGGCCGGCGCCGGCTTCCCGCACGGCGACGGCCTGCGGCCGGACGCTGCGGCCGAGGACGCCGTGGACGCCGCGCGGCTGGTCGTCAGCTCGGTGCGCAAGCTGCGCCAGCAGAACGACGTGGCCGAGAGCAAGCCCGCGCGCGTCACCGTGGCCGTGCTCGAGGCCGCCCGCGGACCCGCGCTCGCCGCGGCCACCGGACTGGTGCAGCGCCTGGGGAACATCGAGTCGCTCGTGGTGGGCACCGACCCGCCGCGCCCGGCCGGCGCCGCCGCCGACCTGGCTGGCGAGAACCCGGCCGCCTTCGAGGTGCTGCTCGACCTCGAGGGCCTGGTCGACCGCGCCGCGCAGAAGGCCGACCTCACGCGCAGCCTCGGCAAGCTCGAGAAGCAGCTGCAAGGCATCGAGGCCAAGCTCGGCAACGAGGGCTTCGTCGCCAAGGCGCCGGCTGAGGTGGTCGAGCAGCAGCGCGCGCGGCGCGAGGAGTTGTTGGCCGAGCAGCGGCGCTTGCGGGAACTGCTGGAGGCGCTGGAGACGGGCGCTCGGTGATTCGGCGCAGAGGGGCGGACGCACCCGGGCCCGTGTGCTCTCACCTCGGCTTCGGAGAACCGAGCGCCGCGCGGGCCCGACGGCGCCAGGAAGACCCCTCGTCATGCCGCCCCGAGGGCCCGGCTCGACCTCTACCGACCCCGAGGTTGCGCAACCCAGGCCCGAGCCTGCGCGCCGTCCCCGATCAACCCGAGCCGAACTTCAGGGCTCGACCAGCCCCTTGCCGTGCAGCTTGATGGGGAGCACGAACCGCGGCACGCGCTTGGCGACCACGTCGAGGCTGAACTCGATCTCCCACTCGGTGCCGTGCTCGGACTCGCGCGCCACGATCGGCTCGCGGGCGCCTTCCTTGATGTCCATGGCAGGCAGCCAGCCGACGACCACGTTGTTCACGTTGTAGAAGAGGAAGACGTCCTTGTCCTGCGGGAACTCGATGTCCTCGAGGATGTCGTCCATGCCGATGCCCGGCCAGGGGGCGATGCCTCCCGGTGGCTCGCTGCCGTCAGCCACGGCTTCCGGAGCGCTCCCGGCGGCGGGCTCGACCGGCTTGTCGTCGGCCTTGCCCTTGTCCTTCTCCTTGTCGTCCTTGTCCTTGTCCTTGCCGTTGCCGTTGCGACGGGCCTCACGGTGCGCCTTCGACTCGCCCCGGCCCTTGAAGGCCACGGTGTAGTCGCCGTGCGGCAAGGCCGGCTCGACCAGGTTCTCGCTGGTGCTCAGCAACCCGAGCGTGACCGGCGCGTCGACCGACGAGTCGCGCATGCTCGAGAGGCCCGGGCGGCGCTCCGGCTTGGGATGCGCGAAGGCGAGGAAGCGGTAGCTCTCGATCACGCGGCCGTCGGAGTTGGCCAGGAAGGTCGGCACCTCCTGCACGAAGACGTCGGTGTCGTCGAGCGCAGCGGCCGTCGGGATGGCGGCGGGCAGCAGGCGACGATGCGCATGGTGCACGAGCTCGACACCGCGGTTCGTCGAGCGCGCGCCGCGGAAGCCCAGGCCGGCGTCCGAGTCGCTCGGGTCCACGTCCTGCCGGAAGTCGATGCGCGACTGGTCGCGCGTCGAGGCGAAGCAACCACCCTTCACGACGCGCCGGCGCGAATCGAAACCGGGGCTGAGGATGGTGCGCTCCTTCCCGTTCTTGATCGCGGGCGCCTCGAAGCCGGGGAAGGCGGTGTAGCTGGCGTCGACCCATTCGAGAACGTTGCCGGCCATGTTGAGCACGCCGTACGGGCTCTTGCCCTCGGGGAACGAGTCGACGGCCACGGGCATGTTCGGCGGGTTGCCGCCGTACTGCACGACCTTGCCGTTCCACTTGTCGCCCCACGGATAGGTGCGCGTGTCGTCGCCGCGCGCGGCGCGCGTCCACTCGACTTCCGTCGGCAGCCGCTTGCCGCACCAGGCGAGGAACTCCTCGATCTCCGGCAGGTTCACGTTGGTGATCGGGAAGTAGTCCTGGCCCTCGGGGATCTCGCCGCCCGGCCAGCCGTACTTCACCAGGGCCTCGGACGGCTTGCGGCCCGTGGCCTGCAGGAAGATCTTCCACTGCAGGTTCGTGACCTCGGTCTCGTCGATGAAGAAGGCGTCCACCTTCACCGTCTGGCGCGGCGACTCGGCGGCGATGATGCGGATGTTCACCGGGTCGCCCTGCGCCAGCTTGAGCACGGCGTCCGGGTCGGTGCCCATCACGGATTCGCCGGCGGGCACCAGCACCATGCCGTAGGGGGCGCGCAGGCTCTCGGCCGGCGCCATCTTGACCTCGCGCTTGTCGTTCGCCGCCGAGGGGGCAGGTGCCTGCGGTGCGAACGCCGCCTGCGCTGGAAGTTGGCAGGACATGATCGCGGACAGGAAGATGAGGCTGGAGAGCACGGTGCGCTTGCACTCCTCTGGACAGGGCCGACCGGGGGGACAAGCCCTCGAGAACCGCCTCGGGGGAGCTTCGGGGTTCCGGTCGGTGGCGCGGGCCATCCAGCCCTCGGGGTGGCCTGATGATCCGCACATCTAGTCTATCGGCGGCGAGAATGTAACCGATGGTCTCAGGAGGTCAATCAGGAGAGAATCGCCGGTTCACGGCCCGTCCAGGCCGTCTTCGCTCCATCTCGCGGCTGCCCCCATGACCCGCCCCGTCCCCGGCCAGCCGCTCGTCGACGGTGAGGGCCACCTGCTCCTGGTGGTGTCCGAGGGGGACGAGGGCGAGCGCCTCGATCGGCTGCTCGGACGCCTGTTGGCGCCCGGATTCTCGCGTTCCTACCTCTCGGCCCTGCTGGCGGAGGGCCGCATCCAGGTGGACGGGCGTCCGGTGCGACCGGCCCTGCGCGTGCTGCCGGGCATGAGCGTCGAGGGGCAGCTCGACCAGCCGGCGGCCATCCTGCCGGAGCCCGAGGAGATGCCCCTGTCCATCCTGCACGAGGACGAGGCGCTCATCGTGGTGGACAAGCCTGTCGGGCTCGTCATCCACCCCGGCAGCGGGGCGCGCTCGGGCACGCTCGTGAACGGCCTGCTGGCGCGCTACCCCGAGCTGGCCACGGTGGGCCGCGCCGACCGCCCGGGCATCGTGCACCGCCTCGACCGCGAAACCTCCGGCGTGCTGCTCGTGGCGCGCACGAACGAGGCCTCCCGGTTGCTGGTCAACCAGTTCAAGGCCAAGCAGGTGCACAAGGAGTACACGACCTTCGTGTGGGGCGAGATGCCGTTCGACAACGACTGGATCGAGCTGCCGATCGGCAGCCACCCGCGCCACCCGCAGCTGCGCGCCGTGACGGCCGAGGGCGGCCAGCCGGCGTCCACCTTCTACACGGTGAAGCGGCGCCTCGGCGTGGCGAGCCTGCTCTCGGTCTCGCCGCGCACCGGGCGCACGCACCAGATCCGCGTGCACCTGCAGCACCTCGGCTTCCCGGTGCTGGGCGACCCGGCCTACGGCCGCGACGAGCAGGCGGCCTGGGAGCGCTGGGTGCAGGCGCGCCGCGCCCAGGGCCTGCGCGCCCCGCAGCTGGCGCGCCAGGCGCTGCACGCCGCGCGCATCACGCTCAGCCACCCGCTGAGCGGCGCCGAGGTGAGCTACGAGTCGCCGCTGCCTCCCGACCTGCGCGATCTCCTCGAGGTGCTCGAGGACGCCCTGCGATGAGCACGCTCGACGACTGGCGGCAGCGCATCTACGGGCCCTCGCTGCCGGCCGACGCCCCGCGCGAGCGACGTACCGCCTCGGGCCTGCTCGTCGAGCCGCTCTATGAACACCCGCCTGGCGCTCCGGCCGTGGGCGCTGCGACGCCTGGCGCGCCTAGCGCGCACGGCGCGCAGCCCGGCGAGTCCGACGCGCGGCTCGGCGAGCCCGACGCGCGGCTCGGCGAGCCCGACGCGCGGCTCGGGCGGCCGGGCGAGTTCCCCTTCACGCGCGGACCCTACGGCAGCATGTACCGCGGCCGCCCGTGGACCATCCGCCAGTACTCGGGCTTCTCCACGGCCGAGGAGACCAATGCGCGCTTCCGCTTCCTGCTCGAGCGCGGGCAGAAGGGGCTCAGCGTGGCCTTCGACCTGCCCACGCAGATGGGCCACGACCCGGACGCGCCGCTGGCCCAGGGCGAGGTCGGCAAGGTGGGCGTGTCGATCGCCACGGCCGGCGACTTCGAGCGGCTCATGCAGGGCATCCCGCTCGCCGAGGTGAGCCTGTCGATGACGATCAACGCCACGGCCCCGGTGCTGCTGGCCTTCCTGGTCGTGGCGGCGCGGCGCCAGGGCGTCGCCCCGGGTGCGCTGCGCGGCACGCTGCAGAACGACCTGCTCAAGGAGTACATCGCGCGCGGCACCTACCGCTTCCCGCCGGCCCCCTCGCTGCGCCTCGTGACCGACGTCATCGCCTGGTGCCGCGACGAGATGCCCAGCTGGAACCCCATCTCGATCAGCGGCTACCACATGCGCGAGGCCGGCTGCACGGCCGTGCAGGAGCTGGCGTTCACGCTCAGCAACGGCCTGCAGTACGTGGAGCTGGCCATCGCGCGCGGGCTCGACGTGGACGCCTTCGCCGGGCAGCTCTCGTTCTTCTTCAACGCGCACAACGACTTCTTCGAGGAGGTGGCCAAGTTCCGTGCGGCGCGGCGCCTGTGGGCCACGCTGCTGCGCGAGCGCTTCGGCGCGCGCGACAGCAATGCCATGCGCCTGCGCTTCCACACGCAGACGGCCGGCTCGACGCTCACCAGCCAGCAGCCCGACGTGAACGTGGTGCGCGTCACGCTGCAGGCGCTGGCGGCCGTGCTCGGCGGCACGCAGTCGCTGCACACCAACAGCCGCGACGAGGCGCTCGGCCTGCCCACCGCCGAGGCCGCGCTGCTGGCGCTGCGCACCCAGCAGGTGCTGGCCGAGGAGAGCGGCGTCGTGAACAGCATCGACCCGCTCGGGGGCGCGCCCTTCGTCGAGGCGCTCACCGACCAGCTCGAGGCCGCGGCGCGCGCGCTCATCGCGGAGATCGACGGGCTGGGCGGCGCCCTGGCCGCGGTCGAGCGCGGCTTCCAGCAGGCGCAGATCCACCGTGCGGCCTACGAGCACCAGCGCGCGGTCGAGGCCGGCAGCCGCCGCATCGTGGGCGTGAACTGCTACACGGTGCCGGAGGAGCGGACCCCGCCCGTGCTCAAGGTGGACGACGCGCTGGCCCAGCGCCGCGGCGCCGAGCTGGCCGCCTGGCGCGCATCGCGCGACGCCCGCGCCTGCACGGCCGCCCTCGACACGCTCGCCGCCCACGCGCGCGGCAGCCAGAACCTGATGCCCGCGCTGCTCGACGCCGTCGCCGCCGGAGCCAGCGTGGGCGAGGTCTGTAGCCGCCTCGAGGCCGTCTTCGGCCGCCACGAACCCGTCTCCGTCTTCTGAGGCAGGAGCCCATGGCCACCCGACTCGCGCACTTCGGCATCGCCGTCCCCGCCCACGCCGAGGTGCTGCACTTCTGGCGCGACCTGCTCGGCCTGCCGCTGGCCGGAATCGAGCACGTGCCCGGCGACGGGGTGAGCGTGGCCATGCTGCAGCTGGGGGCCGGCAGCGGCTGCATCGAGCTGCTGCAGCCCGACGCGGGCGGCGAGAACCCGGTCGGCCGCTTCCTCGCCAGGCGCGGGCCGGGCCTGCATCACGTCGCGCTGCTCGTGGACGACCTGGTCGGGCTGCTCGCGCGGCTGGCGGCGGCCAAGGTGCGGCTCATCGATGCGGCCCCGCGCGCCGGGGCGCACGGGACGCGCGTGGCCTTCGTGCACCCCGCGTCGACGGGGGGGGTGCTCGTGGAGCTGGTCCAGGCGGGCTGAGCGCCGCCCCGCGGCGGGGGGGCGCTGCCCGGCTCCACGCCCGCCGCGGTCCCGGCGCAGACGCCGCGTTCGTTTTCCGGCGCGACGCGACTGGCAGGCGTATCGGCCATCGCCGGCTCGGCGGTGGTCGACGGCTCGCCGCCGCCGGCAGCTTCCGGCGTCGGTGGGCGCATCCCGAATGCCGGGTCGCAGCGTCGGCCGCTGCGCGCGACGAGGAGGACCATCATGAAAGCCATCCGAACCGACCACCACGACTGCGTGCTGCTGGTGCTGCACGGCGACTTCGACGCCTTCGTCGTGCGCCCCTTCCGCGAGTCGATCGACCGCATGCTCGCCCAGGGCGTGCGCCATCTGGTGCTCAACATGCGCCTGGTGAAGTTCGTGACCAGCTCCGCCATCGGCACGCTCGTCCGCCTGCGCAGCCAGCTGCTGGCGCTCGGCGGCGAACTCCGCATCTCACAGCCCAGCTTGGCCTTCTGCGAGACGATCGCGGCGCTCGGCCTGGAGGGGCACTTCCCGATCCATGACGATGACCAGCTCGCGCTGGGCGTCGTGGCCTGAGGGGCGCCGACCGTCGCCGGGATCGCCGGTGAGGGCCTTCGATCCCACCCTGCGACGCGGTGCCCCGAGGGTTGTCGGAGCGCGGGTCCGGCCCCGCGCTCCGGCATTTTTCACCGGCCCGGCGCGGGCGGCCGCTCGTCGGCGTTGGCCAGCAGCCAGGCGGTGTTGAATACGAGGCGGCTCGTGGCCAGCACCTTGTCCAGGTCGATCTCCTCGAGCGTGTCGCGCCAGGTGTGGTAGTCGGCGTTCTTGTCGATCGGCAGCCCCTCGAAGAAGAACAGCACCGGCACGCCGACCTGGTGGAAGCTGTAGTGGTCGCTGCGCGCGAACAGCTCCAGACCCTGACCGGTGACCACTTCCTTCACGCCCGTCGGGCGCAGCTTCTGTGCGGTCTTCAGCAGCTTCTCGAAGCCCGGGTTCTGGTTCACCCCGAGCACGGCGACCTCTTTCACCTCGCCGCGGCCGATCATGTCCATGTTGAGCATGGCCACCATCTGGGTCACCGGCACGGGCGGGTAGCGGCAGAACGAGTTGCTGCCGACGAGCCCGTCCTCCTCGGCCGAGAAGGCGCACACCAGGATCGAGCGGCGCGGCCGCGCGAGCGCAAGCGCCTCGGCGATCTCGAGCAGCGCCGCGGTGCCCGAGGCGTTGTCGTCGGCGCCGTAGCCGATGCGCCCGCGCGGGTCGACGCCCACGTGGTCGAAGTGCGCGCCGAGCACCAGGTACTCGCCGGCCAGGTCGGCGTCGCTGCCGTCGAGCAGGGCGACGACGTTGGGGATGTTCACGCCCTGGTCCGAGGTGGCGGCCGACATCTCGACGGTGCGCCCCGTGACGATGGGCTTCGGCGCCTTGGCGCTGGCATCCACTGCGGCCGCGCGCGCGAGCACGTCCTCGCCGGTGAGCGCCGTGGCGGCGGCCGGCGTGATCTCCAGCACCGGCAGCGGCACGGGCGGCGGGTCCACCGGCGAGCCGCCGTTCCAGAAGGCCCAGGTGTGCCGGAACGACAGCGCCGCGCCGCCCTCGGCCGGGATGCGGCGCGTGACGAGCACCCCGGCCACGCCCGCCTCCGCCAGGACGCCCAGCTTGGCGTAGAGGTCGGCCTCGGCGGTCACCTCCGGCCCCTCGAAGCGCTTCTTGTGGTGGGGCTCGCCCTCGACGATGACCACGATGCGGCCACGCAGGTCGCCCGTCACGTCGTCGTAGGACTCGTTCTTGGAGTCGATGCCGAAGGCCAGCAGCACGAGTTCGCCGCTGGCGCTGCCGCTCGTGCGCCAGACGGGGACGAAGTCGCGACCGAGCTCGAAGGCGGGCGGCGGGTCGGCCGTCGTGCCGCCGCTCACCGCGAGCGAGCACTGCTTCTCGACCGGCGCCGGCAGGATGCGCTCGAAGTACTGCAGGTAGCCGCCCTCCGGCTTGACGGGGCGCAGGCCCGCGGCCTGCAGACGCGCGGCGATGTGTTCGGCGGCCTTCAGCAGGCCGGGGCTGGGCGAGTCGCGGCCCTCGAGTGCGGGCGAGGCGAGCAGCGCGAGGTCCTGCTCGAGGTCGTCCTTGCGCAGGCTGTCCCAGGCGGCGGCGGGTGCGGCAGCCACGTCGCCGGCGGGGTGCAGCGTGCTCGCGGCCACGAGCAGCGACAGGAGCAGCGCGGCGGGATCCATGCCGCGATTCTGTGCCGGGAGCACGCGGTCGTCCATGGCGCAGCCGCAGCGGCCGAGCGGGGCCGGGCGGCTCGGCTTCCTGTGGCCGAGGCCGCGTTCCTATAATCCGCGCCCTCCACGCCCTCCGGAGCACCCGATGTCCGAACGCCTCGAGGAACTCCGCCGCCGCTCGCAGCAGGCGCTGGGCGGGGGCGGGCCCGAACGCGTCGCGGCCCAGCACGAGAAGGGCAAGCTGAGCGCCCGCGAGCGGCTCGAGCTGCTGCTCGACGAGGGCTCCTTCGAGGAGTACGGGCGGCTCATCCGCGGGCGCAGCACGGCCTTCGGGCAGCAGCCGGCGCTCACCGACGGCGTCATCACGGGCTTCGGCACCATCGACGGCCGGCCGGTGGCGGTCTTCAGCCAGGACTTCACCATCAGCGGCGGCAGCCTGGGCGAGGCGCACGCGGCCAAGATCGTGGCGCTCATGGACAAGGCGCTCAAAGTCGGCGTGCCGGTGCTCGGCCTCAACGACAGCGGCGGCGCGCGCATCCAGGAGGGCGTCGTCTCGCTCGGCGGCTACGCCGACATCTTCCTGCAGAACACGCTGGCGTCCGGCGTCATCCCGCAGCTCTCGGCCATCATGGGGCCGTGCGCGGGCGGCGCGGTGTACAGCCCGGCCATCACCGACTTCATCGTGATGGTCGAGGGCACCTCGTACATGTTCGTCACGGGCCCCAACGTGGTGAAGACGGTGACGCACGAGGAGGTGACGAGCGAGGAGCTGGGCGGCGCGCGCACGCACACGCGCACGAGCGGCGTGGCGCACTTCCGCGCCGAGAACGACGCCGACGCGCTGGCGCTGCTGCGGCGCCTCATGAGCTACCTGCCGCTCAACAACCGCGAGGACCCGCCGCGCCTGCCCTGCCACGACGACCCGGCGCGCGCCGACGCCGCGCTCGACACGCTCGTGCCGGAGAACCCCAACAAGCCCTACGACATCCGCGAGGTCATCACGCGCGTCGTGGACGACTCCACCTATCTGGAGGTCCAGCCCGACTTCGCCGGCAACATCACGGTGGGCTTCGCGCGCCTCGACGGCCGCCCCGTGGGCATCGTCGGCAACAACCCGGTCGTGCTGGCCGGCGTGCTCGACATCGACAGCAGCGACAAGGCCGCGCGCTTCGTGCGCTTCTGCGACTGCTTCAACATCCCGCTCGTCACCTTCGAGGACGTGCCGGGCTTCCTGCCGGGTACGGCGCAGGAGTACGGCGGCATCATCCGCCACGGCGCCAAGCTGCTGTACGCCTATTGCGAGGCCACGGTGCCCAAGCTCACGGTCATCGTGCGCAAGGCCTACGGCGGTGCCTACGACGTGATGAGCAGCAAGCACATCCGCGGCGACCTCAACCTGGCCTGGCCCTCGGCCGAGATCGCCGTGATGGGCGCCAAGGGCGCGGTCGAGATCATCTTCCGCAAGGAGATCGCCGCCGCGCAGGACAAGCAGGCCGAGATGGACCGCCTCGTCGCCGAGTACGAAGACAACTTCGCCAACCCCTACGAGGCCGCAAGCCGCGGTTACGTGGACGCGGTGATCGAGCCGCGGCAGACGCGCGCGCGGCTCATCGCGGGGTTGAGGTTGCTCGAGACGAAGCGCGATCGGAATCCGCCGCGGAAGCACGGGAACATCCCGCTGTAGCGGGAGAGTGAGGGGGCCGGCGGCGGCAACCGCAACGGCAACGGCAGCGGCGACCGCAACCGTGACCGCGACCGCGACCGCAGCCGCAGCCGCAGCCGCGACCGCAGCCGCAACCGCAGCCGCGACCGCAGCCGCGACCGCAGCCGCAACCGCAACAGCTACCTCGACCGCGACGGTAGCGGCGACCGCAACGGAGGCAGGAGCCTCTACCGTTCGCTGCTGCGGCTCCGGCTCCGGCTCCGGCTCCGGCTGCGGCTGCGGCTGCCGTTGCGGCTGCGGTAGCGGTTGCGGCTGCCGTTGCCGCTTGCGCTCCAGCTGCGGTCCAGCCTCCCCCCGGCCGCGCCGTGGTCCCTTTCCCCAGGAGCCCGTGGGCCCGGCTTGGCGAACCCACGACCTCCTGGAG
>Ga0315912_10001071_pt1 | contig 36742 bp, 30 predicted proteins | sample VfabasoilMG_FD_204469 | JGI IMG/M metagenome (GOLD analysis project Ga0315912, IMG submission 204469) | Garden soil microbial communities collected in Santa Monica, California, United States - V. faba soil | ecosystem: Environmental > Terrestrial > Soil > Garden | place: USA: California... | reverse complement strand
GCTGCGGCGCCGCCGCCCGCTGCCTCCCAAACAGCTCCTGCCTCGGACCCGCCGCCGGCGTCGGCTCCAGTGGCAGAGGTAGCGCCTGCCGTACCGTTCCAGGCCCCCTCGGACAATGCCAAGCCGGTCCCGACCCCCGCGCCCGGGCGCGCCGATGCACTCGCGCTCACCGTTTCTGGCGCGGTGTCTCTCGGCTCGCACGAAGCGGGACAGCTCTTTCTCATCACCGAGGCGCTGCGTAAGTCCGAGCAGTCGGTGCCCCTGCGTGTGACCACGGGCGCCTCGGCGGGTTCCGCCAACGCGCTCATCTACGGCAATGAAGCCTGCTTGACCGGGGACTTCACCGCCGAGGAATCGATTGGCTATCGCGCGTGGGTCGATGTCGGGCTCGACGACCTGTTCGATCCGGAGCGCGCCACTCGGCAAGCCATCTTCCACGGCGATGCGCTCGAGCAGTCGTATGCCTACCTCGAAGACGTGTGGAAGAAGGGCATCCCCGAGGACTGCCAGTTTGCCTACGGCGTGGCCGTGACGCGCAAGAAGTCGGCGGACATGAAGATTGCCGAGGGCCTGGTGATCCCGCGTTCGGCCGAGCGCTTCGTGGTGCGTGTCGACGGGCAGACGTCGGGCCCGCCGCGCTTCGAAAATTTCATCGACGAGAGCACCAGCCACAATCGCCCGCTCTTGCCCTTCACGGGCACCTTCGCCGAGGACCAGGCGGCCCTCCGGCCCGTGGTGCTGGCTTCAGCGGCCTTCCCGGTGGCGTTTCCGCCCCAGCCCATCGAGCACTGCCTGTCCGACGAGTCGAAAGGAAAGGCCGCCGATCAATGCAGCGAGGCGACGCACGTCGACCTCTTCGTCGACGGCGGTGTCTTCGACAACAATCCCCTCGGCATCGCGTACCGCACCGCGCGGGCCGGCCTCCACAAGGTGGGCTCGAGCGTCGAGCTCAGGGAGCACCCCGACGGAAGCACGCCCGAGGACGTCGACGTCTTCTACGGCTACATCGATCCGGATCTGCGCACCTATCCGCTCTACAAGCCGCAGAGCAGCGAGGAGGAGCCCGAAGAAGATGCCGTCATGGGCCTGGTGGCGCGGCTCGGCGGGCAGATGCTCGAGAACGCGCGCGGGCACGAATTAGCCAGTCTGGCGGACGAGAACTATGGCCTGCTCGAAGACTTGTGGCTGGTGAGCGCGAACTATCCGCCGGTCAGCGAGCTGTTGGGTGCGTTTTTCGGCTTCTTCGAGCGCGACTTCCGCGACTTCGACTTCCACCTCGGCACCTACGACAGCTTCGTCGACCTGCGTGACAAGAGCGCCGTACGCCTCGGCACCGAGGGATACATTCAGGCGCTGGACCAGACGCTGCAAGGACCGCTCGCGGGCGTGCCCAAGCGCTACCGCAAGCTGGCCTGCATCGCGTCGCATGTTGGCGAGAAACGCTACCGACACTTGGCACCCGCCTGCGACGGTGACGAGCTCAGGAACTTCCGTGTGCTCTTGCAGGTGGCCATCGATCGCCTGTGGTCGAACTGTCGTTTCCTTTCGGAAGACCAAGTGGCCCAGACGGCGCACGTCGGCTGCAAGCAAGCGCGCGGCGGCTTGCCCGCTCCGGTCGTGGACAAGTCGTTTGCGGTGCGAGGCGCGCGCTACCAGGGGCGCAAGGAGTCGCAGTTCGACTACGCGCTCAGGCTCCTCAGCGATTATGGCTTTTATTTCAAGGATTTGGGCCTGTCGCCCAAGCAGGCTGGTCAGGCCCGCATCGCCGTCAGGCGCAAGCTCGTGGCCATGGTGGAGGCGCTGAGCTCCGCGCAGGGCTCGTTCATGGACCGCACGGCGGTGATGACCGCCGGCCGCACGCTGGTGAATGCCATCTATTACGAGCCGCCGCACAAGCGCGCCTATGTCGGCGTCGGCAGCTCGATCTACGCGGGGTACTTGGGGCGCCTGGGCAAGATGCGCGCGCTCTACTGGAACCCGGACCTGCGCATGGTGAACATGCGCGAGCTCCTCACCGACGGGAACTACAACTTCAGCATGCAGGCGAGCCTCGGTGTCGAAGTGGCGGTCTTGCCTTTGTCGGGCCGCCTCTGGCAAACGGCCGTGGGCGCACGCGGGGGCTATCAGTTTGCCGGCACCGACGGCATCGGCATCGATCCCTGCGTCGACGTGGAGGTGGGAGGCGATTCGCGGCAGTGCTCGGGACCGGTCATTCACGTGCCGTTCAACTTCACCCTGCTCGAGCGCGTGCGTTTCTCGGTGACGCCCGTCTTCTACCCGCTTGCCCAAGACTTCGGGCACGACTGGTTCGAGCTCGAGCTCGGCATCGGCGCCGAGCTGTATTGACGCTCCTCACGACGTCGGCGTTCCTCACCGCCCCCTGCACGTGCGCCCACTTGGGAGTTGTACAATTGTACCACTCCCAAGCGCACTGGCGTCCGGACGCACCATCGACCCGCTCGTGTTGGTAGCGGACCCGCCCGCCGGAGCGGTCGAGCGGATCATGCTGCCGGAGCGGTCGATCGGATCAAGTAGTCGAACGCGCCCAGGGCCGCTTTGGCGCCGTCGCCGGTGGCGATGATGATTTGCTTGTACGGCACGGTCGTGCAGTCGCCGGCGGCGAACAGACCCGGCACGTTGGTCTTGCCGTGATGGTCCACGACCACTTCTCCGAAGCGGCTGAGCTCCACCGTCCCCTTCAAGAAGTCGGTGTTGGGCAGGAGGCCGATCTGCACGAAAATCCCCGCAATCTCCAGCTGCCGAAGCTCGCCCGTCGTTCGGTCCTCGTACGTGAGCGCCGTCACCTGGCGCCCGTCGCCCACCACTTCAGTCGTGCGCGCCGAGAGCACGATGTCGACGTTCGGCATGCTCCGGAGCTTGCGCACCAGGATGTCGTCGGCCTTCAGCTGGGGGGCGAACTCGAGCAGGGTGACGTGTGCCACCACACCCGCCAAATCGATGGCTGCCTCGACGCCCGAGTTGCCGCCGCCGATGACGGCCACGCGCTTGCCCTTGAACAAGGGCCCATCGCAATGCGGGCAGTAGGTCACGCCGCGCGTGCGGTATTCGGCTTCCCCTGGCACGTTCATGTCGCGCCAGCGCGCTCCCGTTGCCACGACCACGCTCTTGGCCGAAAGGGTAGCGCCGCTTTCGAGCTCTACTTTCAGGGTGTCGCCTGGCGTGATGCCCTTGACCCGCTCGTGCTTCATCACGTCCACCGGGTAGGCCAAAACGTGCTGCTCCAGCGCGGCAGCCAGCTTGGGCCCTTCCGTTTCCGCGACCGAGATGAAGTTTTCGATGGCGAGCGTATCGAGCACCTGGCCGCCGAAGCGCTCGGCGACGATGCCCGTGGTGAGCCCCTTGCGTGCCGCATAGATGGCCGCCGAAGCGCCCGCCGGTCCGCCGCCCACGATCAGCATGTCGAACACGGGCTTGTCGTTCAGCTTGGCGGCGCGCCGCTCCCCGGCGCCCTTGTCGACCTTGGCCAGGAGCTCCTCGAGCTCCATGCGACCCTGACCGAAGCGCTCACCGTTCAGGTAGATCGTCGGCACCGCCATCACTTGGCGCTCCTCGACCTCCTTCTGAAAGAGCGCACCGTCGATGGCGATGTGCGTGACGTTGGGATTTTGAGCCGAAAGGATGTTCAGCGCTTGCACCACATCGGGGCAGTTCTGGCAGGACTGGGAAAAGTACGTCTCGAAATGCAGAGGGCCTTCGAGCCCTCGAGTTTGCTCCAGGACTTCCGCGCTGACCTTGGGCGGATGGCCGCTCACGTGGAGCAGCGCCAACACCAATGAGGTGAACTCGTGTCCGAGCGGCAGGCCCGCAAAGCGCACACGCGCTGGCTCACCCGGACGGTGCACACTGAAGCTCGGGCAGCGCTCGCCGGTCGCGGCTGCTCCCTCGCTCGGCTGGACGCTGATCAGCGGCGAGGCGCTGGCCACGTCGTCCAAGAGCGCTCGGAGGTCCCGCGAGCCCTCCCCGTCGTCGAGAAAGGCAGTGAGCTCCACCGGGCCCTTGAGGTGCACGAGGTAGGCTTTCAACTGGGCTTTCAGGTCGTCGTCGAGCATGCGGAGCGCCTCCGTGGCGCCTGGGAGAAAAAAACAGCGAGAAAGGGGGAGGGTAGGGGGCGGGCGGGCCGACGCGCGCGTTTGCGAGCCGGCGCGCCCGCGGTCCAACTTCAGATCTTGCCGACCAGGTCCAGGCCCGGCTTCAGCGTCTTGTCGCCTTCTTGCCACTTGGCGGGGCACACCTCGCCGGGATGGCTGGCGACGTACTGAGCGGCCTTGGCCTTGCGCAGGAGCTCGGCTGCGTCGCGGCCGATGCCGTTGTCGTGCACTTCCATGACCTTGATCACGCCTTCGGGATTGACCAGGAAGCTGCCGCGCAGCGCGAGGCCCTCGTCCTCGATCAAAACCTCGAAATTGCGTGACAAAGTGGCCGTCGGGTCGCCGATCAGCGGGTACTTCACCTTCTTGATCGCGGGCGAGACGTCGGCCCACGCCTTGTGGGCGAAGTGGGTGTCGGTCGACACGCCGTAGACTTCGACGCCGAGCTTCTGAAACTCCGCGTAGCGGTCAGCCAGGTCCTCGAGCTCCGTCGGACAGACGAAGGTGAAGTCGGCAGGGTAGAAGACGAACGCGCTCCACTTGCCGCGCACGGTTTGATCGGTGACCTCGAAGAACTTTCCGTTCTGGTAGGCGGTGGCCTTGAAGGGCTTGATGGTGGTGTTGATGAGCGACATGGAGATTCTCCTGAGAGTGTTTGGGTTTCATCGGGCCTCTCTGGGAGGCCGAACGTCATGGGGGGAACCTAGGCCTCCAGCGGACCAGACTCCAATCGAACGTTTTGTTGTTGCGTTCAATCCAATTGATGATTGACTGGTCCGCATGGACCTCGAGCAGGTGACGTTGACGCAGATGCGCTACGCCGTTGCCATCGAGGAAACCGGGAGCTTTCGCCTGGCGTCGGAGGCGTGCCACGTCTCGCAGTCGGGCCTCTCCATGCAGATCCAGAAGCTCGAGGACCTGCTCGGACTCACCCTGTTCGACCGCAGCAAGAAGCCGGTGCTGGTCACGCCGGCCGGTGGGCCGGCCCTGCAACAGATGCGCGCCGTGCTGCGTGAGACCGAGCGGCTCGGCCAAATCGCGATGGAGGAAGACGAGCCCGCCGGTCGCTTTCGTCTCGGCGTGATCCCCACGCTCTCCTCCACGGTGATGCCGCTCTTCCTCGGCACCTTCAGCCGCGCGCATCCCAAGGTAGAGCTCGTGGTCGAGGAGCTGAAGACGCAAGAGATCATCGCGCGGCTTCGCGCCGACACACTCGATGCGGGCCTCGCGGCGACGCCGCTCGGCGTGCCGGGTCTGACCGAAACGCCGCTCGCCAAGGAGGCCATGTACGCCTACTTGCCTCCCGGCGATGCCCTGGCCAAGAAGCGCGAAGTCAGCCAAGCGGAGCTGAAAGGGCGCACGCTCTGGGTCATGCCGGAAGGGCATTGTTTCCGCAGTCAGGTGCTCTCGTACTGTGGCCGCGGTTCCGCTGAGGGGCCGCTGTCGATTCAGTTCGAGAGCGGCAGCTTCCAGACGCTGGTGCGCCTCGTCGACGAAGGCCTCGGTGCCACCATCTTGCCGGAGCTGGCGCTCCGTGACTTGCCGGATGCGCGCAAGAAGGCGCAGGTGCGTCCGCTGGTCGCGCCCGTCCCGGTGCGCGAGATTGGCCTCGTCACGTCCCGCGCCGATCTCAGGCGCCAAGTCACCGAGGCGCTCGAGAGCTCGATCCGCATCGCCCTGCGTGCTGCCCTCTCGCCAGCCCCGCGCCGCGCCAAGACGCTCGATCCGCTGGCTTGAGCGGCGCTCGGGTTCTTTCAGACTAGCTCCCTTGGGCCAAGACCGCCTGCGCGAAGTCGTGGCCCGGATCGCCTTTGCGAAAGCGGAAGCCGGCCAAGAGCTCGCGCCCTTCCGTCTTCTTCTCTTCGTCGCCGGAGAGCTGCAGGGCCACGCCGAGGTGCAGGCGCACGTCGTCCTGATGCAGGAACTCCCGCGCGTGCCGAAGCAGCGTGACCGCGCGTGCTCGATCCTCCGGCTTGCCGCGACGCAGGAGCGCCCAACCGAGCGTGTCTTCGATCACCGGACGCGCCCCCGCGAGCTTGTGAGCGCGTTCGGCCACTTCCACCGCGCGCTCCGCCTGGTTCAGGCGATCGGCATAGAGGTAGCCGAGGTTATTGAGCGCGTTTTCGTCGTTCGGCGCCAGCTTGACCAGCTCTTCGTACTGCGCTGCGGCGTCGGCCCATTTCTCTTGGCGCAGGGACCACTCGGCCAGATGCTGCCGCGCGGCCTTGGACTTCGGTTGGGCCAAGAGCGCGGCGTCCAGCGCGCGGCGCACGGCGTCGGCATGGTTTTCGCGCTCCTCCAGGCGCGCCAAGGAAAGCCAGGCGTTTTCGCTCTTCGGAACGGCTGCCGTGTAGCGGACGAGCACGGAGCGGAGCTCGGCAGGGGTCCCGGCTTTTTCCGTGGTCTTGGCCAGGAGGATCCACGGCCCTTCCTCGCTCGGGCTCGCTTGGACTCGCGTTTCGAGCTCCCTCAGCGCGTCCGCCTTCCGCTCCACGGAGAGCAGGAGCTCGACCAGTGCGCCGAGCGCGGCCATGTCGCCGGGTGATGCGGCCAAGCGCTGACGCGAGGCCTCGATGGCGCCGTCCGCATTGCCCGCGGCGAGCCGCGCACGGGCCAACCGCTCCAAGAGCTCAGGCTGTTTCGGTCGCTCGGCGAGCAGGGACTCGATGCGGCGGACAGCGGCCGCGGCATCGCCGCGCTCGAGCTCGAGCTCCGAGTAGAGCAGCTGCACGTGTACGTTCTTCGGGTCACGGGCGAGCAGCCCATCGGCCAGGAGCGCTGCGTTCTCGCTGTCTTTCTGGCGCAAGTAGGCTTGGGCGAGGACGAGCTCTGCCCGATCGCGGTTCGGCCCTGGGCCGGGAGGCAAGAGCGCGAGGCCGGTCTTCAAGAACTTCAGCGCGCGCGCGGGGTCCCCGGTCACGAGCTCGATCTGCCCGAGCACGATCTGGCTCTGCGCGGTCTCCGGGAAGGGCTGAATCGACCGGGCGGCCGCCTTGGCCAGGGGCACGTCGTCCAGGCCGATGGCCAAAATGGCGAGGTTGGTGGCCTCTGGGCTCGCCAGCTTCTCGGCCACGATGCGCTGGCACAAGCTCTGGGCCAGCCAGGGCTTCCTGGCCAGCAGGGCAAGGCGAGCCAGGACGAGCCCGCCGGTCACGGATTGGACCGGCGCCTGGCGAGCCTGCTCGGCGCGGTGCGTCAGCGGCGTCGTGGGGCTCTTGTCCCGCTCCAGCGCCGCCAGCGCGAGGAAGTACTCCGCGGGTGCCTTGGACTGCTTGGCGCGCTCGGGGAAGGCGGCGAGTGCATCGAGGGCGCGGGCCCGATCTTCCTCGCTGGTCGCCACGACCGCGTAGAGCAGGAGCGCTGGCAGCTCGGTGGGCGCCTTGGCCACCGCCCTTGCCAGACGCTGCGCGGCCGGCTCGGTTTGCCCCAGGAGCAGATCGATGCGGGCGCGCGCGGTTTCGGCGCCGATGAAGCCGGGACGCTCGACCAGGGCACGGTCGTAGTGGGCCTTGGCTTCCTCCAGCTGGCCGAGCGCCTCGTAGGCTTGGCCGAGAGCATGCTCCTTGGCGCCCTTCTTGTCCTTGGAGCGCTCGAACTCAGCCAGCGCCTTTTCCGGCGCGGTGAGCAGGAGCGCATAGCCGGCGTCGAGGTGCGCGTCCTTTTTGGCAGCGGGTGAGGAGCGGCGGCACCCACTCAGAGCGAGCAAGAGCGAGATCGCACACACGCAGGCGAACGTTCGTCTCATCGTGCCGATGCTAGCAAGAACTGGATCTGACCTGCGATCCAAAGAAAAACGGCGAACCCGTGAGGGTTCGCCGTCGTTCAAAGGGCTGGGGGGTACTCAGGCCGCCACGCGCCGACGGCGGGAGCGGAAGAGCATCAAGGAGCCGAGCAGGAGCGCTGCAGCGGGGGTCGTACCAGCGGCCGAGAGCTCAGGCACGTCCGACACGGTCACGATGGCCCCGTTGTGCGAGTAGGGGGCGAAGATCAGCTTCTTCTTGCCGTAGCCGTAGGCGTCGATGATGACGGTGCCCGACAGGTCGAACAGGGTCAGGTCGTAGCTCTGCACGTGGCCCAAGCCGCTGCCTTCGCCGCTCACGTACTCGATGGTGGCGTCTTCCGTGCCCGTGAAGGTACCGAGAGAGAAGGTGAGGTAGCTGATCGCGTTGTTGGCGTCGCCACCGTTCAAGAGGGGCGTGTTGCCGGCGGTCGAGCTCGAGCTCAGGTTGAGCGAGGTGTCACCGCCCGTCAGCGTGGCGCTGAAGGCGTCGTCGGTCAGGGCCGAGACGACCATGGTCACGCCCGTGAACGTAGCCTCCGGGGAGCCACCATTCTGCGTGGTGGCGGCAATGACGACCGTGGCGCTGGCGGTCGTGGTGTCGAGCACCCAGGTCTGGTTGGCGGCGTCATACGTCGCGCCCTCGATGTACACCTGGAGCTGCGGGATGGCGTGGGCGAAGCTGGAGCCCAAGGTCAGGCACAGCGCCGTGAGCATGCCGAAGACGTTTGCTGCGAGTCGTGTAGTCATCAATCAAGTTCCTCTCGGAGGCAGGGCTAGGATGTAGGTCCGTGGGCCTGATTGCAACACAATTCATCAAGCTTCTGATATCTCACCGAAATCGCACCGGTAATTGCTAATTGACTATAACCAGCCAGAGCCCGTCCGGCCTCGGTCGCCCGACCTTCCACCTAAATCCTGCCCAACGCGGCCCCCGGGAGGTACCCCGTTTTCGGACCCCAGACGGTCGCCCGGCCAGGGGCGTTCGAGGCCCCGGGGGGAAGGCGTCCAGTCCTCAGTCGAGCTCGAACTCGGCCAGGACGGGCGCGTGGTCGGAGCCTTCCTCGCCGATCCGCTCTCCCGGTGTCCCGGTGATGTTTTCGCCCTCGATCAACCGGACCAAGCTCACGACGCTGGTGACGCGAAAGTCGTCGCTTCGAAAGACGAGCTCGCGCGACGCCAGGATCTGATCGAGCATCTCGCCGCGCCCTTCGTGCCGCCGGCTGAAGGCAGCGTTCGGGTCGATGAACTGCTTGACCGCGTTGCCCCGCAGCGGCACCGAGTCGGTCAGATTGTAGAGGCGCACCGGGTCGAGCCCGTCCTCTCGCACGATGTCCCCGTCCGCCGGCCCGAGCAGGATCTGCGAAGTCGCCGCATCCGGCCCGTCGTTGAGGTCACCCAAGAGGATGATGCGGGAAAGGCCGTCCCCGCTCAGCGCGTTCAGGTGTCGACGCAGGGTCACGGCTTCGGCCGTGCGCCTGGCCAAGGCGATGCCTCCTGCCTCGGCGCGTTCGTTCTCGTCGCGCGGGTTGAAGCGCCCGCCTGGGTAGCTGAGCAGCTTGGATTTCAGGTGCGTGTTGACGATGCGGATCCGCGACCCGGAGGGCCTGACCTCCACCGAGAGCGCACCGCGACCCAGACGCCTGATCGGATCCTGCCCCTCGTGATTCGGGACGGTAGCCAGCGGCCCGGGCGCAAAATCCACGATGTCGACGGGCGCGAAGAGCTTGAGCTTGGAAAGGAACGCCACTCGGATGCCTCGACCATCGGGCACACCAGCCCTCCGGTGGTCGTAGGCGGGACCCAGTCGCGTCTGCAGCGCCACGAGCATCGACTCGTCGTCCGCGCCGCTCCCGCCGATCTCCTGCAGCGCCAGCACGTCCGGCTTTTCGGCGAGCACGGCGCTTGCAAGGAACGCCAGCTTCTTGTCGAACTGAGCCTGCGAAATGGGCTGCGAATTGGCGGAGAGCCTCGTCCCGACCGGGAAGAGATTCTCCACGTTCCACGTCATCACCTTGAATGTCATATTGACCCCCTCAGCATTGATCAGTGACCAGAGCCCGCGGGGCGGCAACCTGGTCCAGGCCGCGGCCCCAATCCGCGGGCGGTCGATCGGCCGGCAGCCGATCGGGCACTCTGCCCGCTTGGTCAGGCGAGGATCCTCGCGAGCGTGCCACTCCGCGCGAGCAAGACGGCGAGATCGGTGCGAAAACCCCCTCATTTTGAGGGGTTTTCGCGCCTCCGCAATGCCAGGCTGCGCGCGGGCACGATTGTTGTCGTTTGCAGGGTGCTTTTTTAAGCACCCTGCTACGGTCGCGAGCGATGTCGATGCGGGCACCTTTGGGCTTTTGGACTCTTGGCTTTGGTCTCGCGAGCGCGTGCGCGCTCGGGCTCGGGCTTGCCCCCGGTTGCAAGCCGGACGAGCCGCCGGACGGGATGGGCGGCATGGGCGGTATGGGTGGTTCAGACGGCGGCCCTACGGGCGCTTGGACCAAGGTCGAGCTCGATGGCGCGGTGTGCGCAGACGGCTCGCCGTACAAGTTCTTCGTTCGCGCGGCGGAGCAGTCAGCCGGCCTGGTCGTCACCATGGAGCCTGGCGGCGCGTGCTGGGACTACGAGACGTGCGGGGGCGGGGGCGGGGAGACCCGGGCCGCCAACCTCGATGGCCTGGCCGACAATCACATGACGGCCATGCCGCCGCCCCTCGGCGCCGATCCCGACGCGATCCCTTGGGGCCTGATGTTTCCGCACATGGGCGTTTCGGACCGCGACCTGCCCACCGCCAGCTACGACCAGGTGTACCTGCCGTATTGCACCGGGGACGCCTTCGTCGGCGACTTCGCGGCCACCTATTCCGAGTCGGGCGGGAGCGACACCATCGCCATCGAGCATCGCGGCGCCGCGAACATGGCGCTCGTGAAGATGTGGCTGGCTAACGCGTTCCCCGAGCCGCAGCACCTGCTCGTGGTCGGCTCGAGCGCTGGCGGCTTGGGCGCGACGTTCCACTATGCCGGCATCCGTGACGCCGTCCTGCCCTCACGATCGTCCTTCATCAACGACTCCGGGCCCGTGTTTCCTCCTGGTGGTCCCCAAGGTCCTGCGCGCCAGGCGTTCATCGAGCGCTGGCAGACGCAGGACTTCCTGACCGAGCTGTCGGAGCGGCTCGACGCGCCTGCGGCACAGATGCTGTCCGACGATCCGGGCCACATCACCGCACTCCTCGCGGCCGCTTTCCCGGACGATCGCTTCCTGGTGACGTACTTCCTGAGCGACCTCGACAACTCCAATTTCTCCTACGGCGAGGCGCTCGATCCGCCCACCGTCGACGACCTCCAGACGCTGTGGCTCGAGGACACCGAGCTCTTGGTCGATGTGATCGAGACCACCGACAACTGGGGCTACTACTTGCCGGGCTTCCGCGCCGACAACTGCAGCCACGCCGTCACCATCCTTCCGGTCGATGAGCTGGAAACCGTGGCCTATCTGCTCGACGCCGCCGAAGGCACCGCCAACGGCTACCTGCGCACGGAGCTCGGCGACATCGATTTCGGGGCTGCGCTCGACTCGGTCGTCGCCGAAAGTGGCGACCTCATCCGCGAGCGCGCCACGGATCCGATGACGGATTTCACCGACGCGCAGGCGGCGGAGTGCCTGGATACGACGCCGTAGCGACCCGAGTGAGAGGCGAGCGCAAAGCTCGCCATCGCCACCATCGAGACGCCCAGTCCGAGGACTGCTGGCTGGAGCCAGGACACGAGCCCGATGATCGCCAGTTGCACGGCGATCCAGCCGAGGAGCACGCCCGCGGCGACGAGCGCCGCCCACTCCGCCCACGGCTTTCGGGTCCACACGGCGATCGCGGCAAACAGGAGCGAACCGCCGACCACCACGAGCAGGATCAGGCTGGGCACGAGGTAGTCACGAAACGGGCTTCCAGCCAGCCACTCTTTCGGCACGCCTTCGGCGCCCGAAAGGCCATACACACCTCCGCCAAGCGCGTTCAGTGCGCCGAGCGTGAGCAACGATCCGAGCCCGCGACGGAGCCACGCGTTCATGGCGCCTCCAGTGGATCGTACTCGACCTCGGTGACCTCCCAGCGGAAGTAGTCGAAGTCTCCCTCCGCTAGCCTCCAGCGGACGACCCCGCGGGTGGGGACCTCGATGCCCCCGAAGCGGCTCCAAGCGGTGCAGGACGCGGACCAGGGCGTGAGCTTCGCGGCGTCGCCGCCGCCGAGGTAGCGCTCGGCAGAGAGCCCGACCATTCGGCCCTGCTCGTCGAAGTGGAACACCGCGCTCGCGCTCAGGCCCGCGTGGACGATGGTCGCCTCGGCGCTCGAGCCGTCACGCGCTTTCCACGTCAAGTAAGGGCTCAGGGCAGCCGAGGGAAACCAGACGATCTCGCCCAGGAAGCGCAGCAGGGCCCCGTGCGCGATCTTTTCGTCTCTGGCGTCGATCACGTCGAGCAGGCTCGCTGCCTTGATCAGCATGTGACCCGATCCGGCGGAGTAACGGTCGCGCCCGGTCAACGGCAGGATCCCCCAGAGCCGCGCATCCACCTGCCAAACGAACGCCGGCTCGCTGGTGGTGAAGTACTGCTGCGCGTCGGCGGGCATCCAGGCCGCCGTCGGGCTCGTGCGCAACCATCCGCGTTGCTTCAGGCGCACCGCGAGAGCTGGCGCGCGATCGACCACCCCCGCCCGCTCGAGCCAGGTGGCGACGGGCGCTGGGAGGGCTCGGACCTCCTCGGGCGTCACGACGCGCTCAGGCTGCTCCGCTGGAGCGGCGTAGAGCGCCCGCACCTCTGCGTCGACGTTCGAGACGAAGCGGGCATGGGCGAAGGCGCTCGCGATCGGCAGCATGAGGAGGACGTTGACGGCCGTGCCAGCCTGGGCGTCTTTCCAGGCGAACAGGATCAAAGCTTGCGACAAGAGAACGCCTAGGATCGCCGGCAGCGCCCAACCGTCGCCTCCGCCCAGCTGCGCTGCCCCGGCCACGATCAGGAGCAAGAGTGCGACCAGCCAGAGCGCGCCGAAGGTCCAGCGCCCCGCTGGAGTGAGGGTCCAGAGGGTGCGGCCGCTCAGCTGAGGCACGTCGGTCAGGCCCGTCCACTCGAGGAAGCCGAGCACGTGGATGGCCCCATGGACCATGAGAATTGCCGTCAGTACGAAGCGCATGGACCAGGACGATTGCCAGAAACGTGCCGCACCCTGGCCGCCGCAGCTCGCGGGAACAGCCTGCTTTCGCCGGGAAATGCGAGCCGCCGACAGCACCGGCCCACTCCGAGGTGCAAAGAAAAGCCGTCTGAGCTCGGAGGCTGCAAAACCTGCGCACGTGGCTTGGGGGCCAACCTTTGCTAGCCAGCCCGGAAACGGAGATGGGGTTGGACACGCCACGACAGCAGCCGGCCTCACCGGTGTGGCATGCGCTCCCGGGCTCCGACGTCGCCATCGCCGTCGACACCGACGGCGCACTGGGCCTTTCGGCGACCAAGGCTGCTCTGCGCCTCGCGACCTCGGGCGAGAACGCTTTGCCCGAGCCGAAGCGGCGCACACTGTTCGGCGTTCTTTTGGGGCAGTTCAAGAGTCCGCTCATCTACCTGCTTCTGCTTGCGGCGCTGATTGCGCTGGCGCTCGGCCACAGCAGCGACGCCGCGGTGATCGCCACCGTCGTCCTCGTCAATGCCGTGATCGGAGCGCTCCAGGAAGGTCGCGCCGAGCGCGCGCTAGCCGCCTTGCGGAGCCTGGCCAAGCAGGACGCGCGGGTGGTCCGGGACGGCAAGCAGGAGGCCATTGCGGCACGTCTGATCGTTCCCGGCGACGTGCTCTTGGTGGAAGCCGGCGAGGTCGTGGGCGCCGACGCGCGACTGCTCGAGCAGGCGGCCCTACGGACCGCCGAGGCTGCGCTCACCGGGGAGTCGATCCCGGTCTCGAAGGCGCTCGAGCCGCTCGCTCCCGAGACGCCGGTCGCCGAGCGCAGCAACATGATCTACGCCGGAACTCACGTGACCGCCGGCCGAGCGCGTGCGGTCGTGGTGGCCACGGGCCTGGGCACCGAGATTGGCCACATCGCGGCGCTGGCCGAGCAGGCCAAGCAAGAACCGACCCCCCTCGAAAAGCGAGTGGCGCGCTTTGGCCGGCAGCTGATGGTCGTTGCCGCGCTGGCCTTTCTGGCGGTGCTTCTGGTCGGAAGCTGGCGCGGCCGGCCACTGGGAGAGGTGCTGATGATCGGCATCAGCCAGCTCGTCGGCGTGATCCCCGAGGGATTGCCGGTCGCCATGACGATCGCCTTGGCGGTCGGCGTCCAGCGCATGGCACGGCGGCGCGCGGTGGTGCGGCGCCTGTCGGCGGTCGAGACGCTCGGCTCGACCACGGTCATCTGCACGGACAAGACCGGCACGCTGACCAAGAACGAGATGACCGTGACCAGGGTCCACCTTGCGGCCGGTCGCGAGCTCTTGGTTTCCGGGGTCGGCTACGAGCCGCTCGGTGAGTTCGTGGAGCAGTCTGCACAGGGTGCTGGCCGCGTCGAAGCGGCTCTGGACGCCGACCTGCGCGAGCTGCTCGAGGCAGCGCTCTTGTGCAATGACGCGCAAGTCGACGGACCAAACGACGAGCACCAGAGCTGGACCCCGCTCGGAGATCCGACCGAGGCAGCGCTGGTCGTCCTGGGCATCAAGGGGGGCCTGGTTCCGGCCGATCTGCGCGCTCGCTGCCCGCGCCGCGCGGAGATCCCCTTCGACTCGGCCACCAAGCTCATGGCGACCCAGCACGAAGAGGGTGGTCGACAGTGGGTGGTGATCAAGGGAGCCCCGGAGCTCGTGCTCGGGCTGTGCGCGAGCAGGCGGGAGCAGGGGCAGAGCCTCGTGCTCGGCGAAGCGGAGCGCGCCGACGCCGCTCGGGCCGCGGAGGGCATGGCCACAGCGGCGCTCCGAGTATTGGCGCTGGCCATTGTCGAGGGCGCCACCATCGATGCCCAAGCGGGCTTCGCCCCCTTTCGAGGCCGGGCAACGCTGCTCGGGCTGCTCGGGCAGATCGACCCGCCGCGCCCCGAGGTGAAGCAGGCCGTCGAGCGCTGTCGTGCGGCCGGGATCCGGCCCGTCATGGTGACCGGAGACCACAAACTGACGGCGCGCACCATCGCCACCGAGCTCGGCATTGCCCACGCTAACGATTTGGTCGTCGATGGGACCGAGCTCGAAGCCATGTCGAGCCAGGACCTCGGCGTTTGCATCGACCGCATCTCCGTCTTTGCCCGGGTGCGCCCGGCCCAGAAGCTGCGCATCGTGGAGGCCTACCAGAGCGCCGGACAAGTCGTGGCGATGACCGGAGACGGCGTCAACGATGCACCGGCTCTGGTCAAGGCCGACGTGGGGGTGGCGATGGGCGTCACCGGGACCGAGGTCGCCAAGGAAGCGGCCAAGATCGTCCTCGCCGACGACAACTTCGCCACCATCGTGTCGGCCGTCGAAGAGGGGCGCGTTGCCTATCGGAACATCCAGAAGGCCGTCCTCCTGCTGTTTTCGACGTCTGCGGCCGAGGTGCTCGTCCTGCTCGTGGCCATGCTCGCCGGGTACCCGCCACCGTTTGCTGCCGTTCAGATCCTCTGGAACAACCTGGTGACCGAGGGGGCCATCACGGTCAATCTCGTGCTGGAGCCGGCCGAAGGGGACGAGATGGACCAGAAACCTCTGCCCCGAGGCGAGCCACTCGTCACGCGGGTCCTCTTGTCGCGCATGGCGCTGATGGTGCTGTCGATCGCGCTCTGCACGCTCGGCTGGTTCGTGGTCAGGAGCGCAGAGGGCGTGCCCGAGGCTCAGGTGCGCACCGAGACGTTCACGCTGTTGGCGATTTGCGAGTGGTTCAACGTGCTCAACTGTCGCTCCGCGCACCGCTCGGCGCTATCGCTGGACCTCTTGCAGAACCGCTGGCTGCTCGGAGGCCTCCTGCTGGGCAATCTGCTCCAGGTAGCCGTGGTGTTCTGGGCGCCTCTGGGGCGCGTTTTCCACACCGTGCCCATCGGCCTCGGCGAAGTGGCGGCCCTAGCGCTCGTGGGTAGCTTCGTGCTTTGGGTCGAGGAGGTGCGGAAGCTCGTCGTACGCTGGCGGGCGGCGAATCCAGTCGCCCGCGCCGCAGCCTGACTCACTGAGCGTGCGCCCTGCGCCCTAGCGCCGTCCTACGAAGCTGTTTCTGACGGGTGGGTCGAGGTACCCCGCGCGCTCGCCCAGCCAACGCATCACGTCGAGGGAGGACAGGATGCCGACCAGGTCGCCCGCGGCCGAGACGACGAGCAGGCGATGCACGCCCTCGCTGGCCATCAGCGCCGCTGCTTGCGGCACGCCCACGGTTTCGTACACGGCCAGCACCAGCGGCGTCATCACCTGGCCCACGCGGACGGAGGAAGGTTCCGGGCCCGCTCGTTCGGCCACCTCGAGCAGCAGATCCGTCTGCGAGAGGACGCCGAGCAGACGACCGGAGGCGTCCACGACCGGCGCTCCGCTGATGTGCTCCTCGAGCAGGATCTCGAGCGCAGCCCGCGTGTCTTGGTCCGGTCGCATGGAGACCACCTCGGACGACATGGCCGAACCGACTTGATCCTGGGTGCATGGAACTTCGATCGGTGGCTCGTGTGGCTGCATCGGCATCGCTCCCTCTGACCAGTCCCTTGAAAGAGTCGTGCCAGCCACATTCGCAGCGCTTTGTGCAAACGTAGGCCGCAGATCCTGCGCCAACGGGGGCGCGCCCCGCCTGATTTGCGCGTCTGCAGTCGCCATGGCCGCCACTTGCTCGGCGATCGTGTTGGCGTCCTTCTTGCTCAGACAACGGGAATGACCAAGCCAACGATCGAGCGGTTCATGACGCGCACTCCGCACACCATTGGCGGGCATCAGACCCTCGCTGTCGCCCATCGCCTGATGCATCAGTACGGCATCCGACACCTGCCCGTGCTTTCGGCCGGAAAGCTCGCGGGGCTGCTCTCGCAGCGTGATTTGCATTTCATCCAGACGTTCCAGGACGTGGACCCCGAGGCCGCGCTCGTGAGCGAAGCGATGAGCCAGGAGGTCTTCACCGTCGGGCCCGAGGCATCGGTCGCGTACGTCACGGCCGAAATGGCTGCCTTCAAGTACGGCTGCGCCGTCATCGTCGATCACGGACGGGTGCTTGGCGTCTTCACGACCATCGATGCGCTGAAGCTGCTCTCGGACTTGGTCGACGACCGGCAGGGCGCATTCGCGAGCGCTAGGCTCCACGCCTGACCCGCGGCCTTGCGCTGGGCCCCGGACCGCTCCCCTTGCCGAAGCGCGTGCCTGGGGAGACCCTGGTGCCGAGCGAACCAGGCATTATGGAAGACGCGAAGAGCGCCGACGAGGCGCGGCTCGAAGGTCAGGTGCAGCGCGTCGACGGGCGCCCGCCCGCCGACTTCGTTTGCCTCGAGGTGACCGACACCGGCACCGGCATCGGCGCTGACGATCAGGAGCGCATTTTCGAGGCGTATTTGACCACCAAGGGCGAACGGGGCACGGGTCTCGGTCTGGCCTCCGTCCGCGAGTCGCTCCGCGCCCTTGGCGGCGAGGTGGTCGTCGAGAGCGGTCTCGGAAAGGGCTGCCGCGCGCAGGCCGACTCGCAAATGCGCCAAAAAATGCGACAGCTGGGGAGGGGAGCGCCCTCCGTGGAACTTTCCGGCGCGCACGATTTTGCAACCTGAAGGTACGGAGTTTCAGGGCAACGGCCTTCATTCGCGGTAGACAACCCGGGCGGGAAACAGCCTTCGGCCACCGGGCCACTGCTGCTCTTGCGACCTCACGCCCACCTGCGGAAGCACAGCATGCGCACCTCTAGAATTGCCCTTTCCCTTTTCGTCACTTCTTCCCTCGTCGCACTGGCCTGTTCGGAGACGCCCCCCAGCACGGGTGGCACCGGCGGCGTCGTGGGCGTGGGGGGCACCGGTCCCACGTCGGGTGGCGCAGTCGGCGTTGGTGGCATCGGTCCTACGTCGGGTGGAGCAGTCGGCGTCGGCGGTATCGGTCCCTCCTCGGGTGGCGCGGGCCCTGGTTCGGGTGGCGCGGGCGCGGCTCCGGGAACTGGCGGTGGTTCGGGAGGCAACGCGCCCGCTGGCGTCTACATCGACCTGGCAGCGGAGCGGCAGATCATCCGCGGCTTCGGCCTCAACTCGGCGCTCGCGCCCGTCAGCACGTTGCCGTGGGACGATCTCTACACGACCGACGCCAACGCCAACTCCATCGGCCTCTCCATCCTGCGCGTCGGCATGAACCCTGACGGGAGCCTGACGGGCTTCGGCATCCAGGAAGTAGAGAACCGAGGCGGCCTCGTGATTGGGTCGACCTGGACTCCCCCGGGCAGCTGGAAGGACAGCGGCACCGAGGAGAACGGCGGGCACGTGGAACCCGGATATTACCAGGAATGGGCGGAGAGAATCGCTACGTTCGCGAACACCAACAACCTCTACGCCATGTCGATCGCCAACGAGTCGGACTTCAAGTCTTGCCCCGGCGTGGCCGTGTGCACGGTGGCCTACGACACGACCGAATGGTTCGCTTCGGAGATGGTGGAGTTCGTCAAGGTGGCTCGCGTGGCGTTCGATGACATCGCCCCGACCGTGCTCATGATCGCGCCCGAGGCCTCGGAGTGGATCCACGTCTGGAGCAACATCTCGGGCACCGGGTCGCTGCAGGCTAGCCACCCGCACAGCTCCGATCCGTACGACTGCGGCTGCTACGGCAACGCGATCACTCCGGAGCTCGAGGCCACCTGCGCGCAGACTTGCAAAGACGGCAACGGCTACGACTACGGGCACTTCCTGTGGGCCGATCAGGCTGCCTGGGACGCCTTCGACATCATGGGCGTGCACGAATACGACTCGCAGATCGCCTTCGCCTGGCCCGCCGACGTGAACAACGGCGTCCGCGACAAGGAGGTCTGGCAGACCGAAATGTCGGGCGTGATGCACTGGCCCGAGCAGGGCCCGTCGATGGACATCGCGAACGGCATCGCCGTCGCCGGCTGGGTCCACTCGGCAATGACCGTGGGCGAGGCCTCGGCCTGGCTCTACTGGTGGTACGAGGCCTACTACGAGAACGACAACGAAGGCTTGGGGCTCCTCAAGAATCGTGAGGGCGTTACGAACCCGACGGGCCTCGCCAAGCGCTACTTCGCGGTGGGCAACTACAGCAAGTTCGTGCGCCCGGACTCCCACGCAGTCGCCATGGGCGGCAACACCAATCCGGACGTGCTGCTCTCGGGCTACAAGAGCCCGACCGGCTCGCCGATCGTGGTGGCGATCAACAAGAGCGCCACGGAAGTCACCATTCCCATCACCATCACGGGTGGGACCGCTCCCGCCACGCTGATGCCCACGGTGACCTCCGCCAGCCAAAACCTGGTCGATGGCACCCCGGTGGACGTGACCGGCGGCGTCTTGATGGCCACACTCCCGGCCACGTCCGTGACGACGTTCCACTGAAGGAATCGAGCAGCGGGAGCGCCCGCGTCGAGCAAGCACACGGCCCTTCTCCGCGACGGAGTGGGGTCGTGGCCCATTGGGGGGCGACGGTCACTCGTCCATCATCGACTGCTCGATTTCCCATTCGGCGTCGGTGCAGAGCAGGCACGACGCGCCGTAGAACCAATTGCGGAGGGCCGTGTCGCCCATCAGGTGCACCCGCATCCAGGCCGTGACCGCCGTTTCCGCAGGACTCGGCGTGGTGCCGACGAAGGTGATCCAGTTGGCATGGTCCGCCGCCAGCAAGTTGGCGAACATGGCCGGCTGGTTCGTCACCGACGCGAAGGCATTGTGGATGTTTTCGCAGGTCGCGATCTCGTCCCCGCCGCCGCAGAAGAAGAACGCCGGCCCGCTGAGGTCGTCGCCGGGCCCCGACGAGCCGCAGAGCGGCGCGATCGACTTGACCAAGGGATCGCGGCCCGCGTTCGAGGTGGCCAGGCCCCCTTGTGAGTGCCCCGTCGCGCCGACGTTCTCCGTGTCGACGTGACCGAAGTACGGGCTTGCCGCATCGGCGTTCTGCTCGATCAGCCATTCGACTCCGACCACCATCGGCGGCGGATTGCCTTGCGCCACGTTCGGGCTGTTCGAGCCAATCACGATGAAGCCGTGCGACGCCAAGTGCTCGAGCAACGTGCCGTAGAGGTCCGGCGTGGACCCAGTGCCGTTGCCCCAGGTCACGATGGGATGACAGTGCCCATCCTGGCCGAGCTCGGCGGGCCGAAACACCATGAAGTCCGTCGGCTGGTCGTCTTCGCCCACGCCGGCCAGCGGCCCCACGTTCTCCTCGGTCACCACCTCGAACGGCCCCGGCTCGCCGGGATCGGCCGTGGTCCAAGGCGCGCAGTCCCCGGGACTGCCGCCTGATGCGCTGCCTCCGGATGCGGCGCCTCCCGACGCGCTGCCGCCGGTCGCTGCTCCCCCGGACGCGCTCCCGCCCGTGCTGCTACTCCCACCGCTCGCGCTCGCTCCACCCGAGCCCGGCCCGCTGCCTCCGGAGCCCACCGTCGCGCCGCCCGTTCCAGCTGCGCCCCCCGTTGCTGTCGTGCCACCGCTCGCGCCGCCTGCATCGCTCGGGTCACCGTCGGTGCTGCAGGCTGCCGAGAGCAGCGCCGTGAGAGCCATCGAGGTGAGGCACCTCCCGTATCGCGAGGAAATTTCCATGTGAGCTGCTCCTCCTGCCTGGCCCGGTCCGGCCAAGAGTCTGCGGCACCGTACGCCTCCAGGCTGCCTGGGCCCGGGGACAAAAATGTCCCCGGGGGTGTGGAAAAGGATCGGGGCGGAGGCGGCTATCGAGCGAGCCCCAGCGCCAGAACCGCGATCCCCACGAGCGGAACGAGTCCCTGTTTGAGCGCAGCGGCCGACTTGCTGGCGCTCGACGCGAGGAGCACCAGGCTCGCCGCGACCATCGACCCGGCGCCGACGAAGACGAGAGTCACGCCGACCGTCTCCGACCCCGCCGCAACGAGCGCGATGCCGAGCGCAATCTCGAGCGCAAGGAACAGGTTGTAGAAGCCCTGGTTGAACGCGAGGAGCTTCATGCCTTCGGCCTCCTCGACCGTGCGGATGCCGAACACCGCTCGCGCCGTCCTTCCCGTCCACACGATCGACTCGAGATAGAAGATGTAGACGTGCACGAGCGCCGCAAGGCTGCACAGCACGAGCCCGAGGGTGACCATGCGCCCCTTCTAAACTGTGGGTGACTCTGCTCCAAATCTCGGCCCCGGCCCTCGAGCCTTCCGGAAAATTCCAGGCCCCTAACCACACATCACTCATGGAGAACTTTGTTCGCTCGAGAGCCTTGTGGGTTTCTGTGTTCCTGGGGGGGTTGGCGGCGGCCACGGGGTGCGGGGGAGGCGGCGAAGCCGATAGCGGCTCTGGCAGCGGCGGGTCCGGTGCGTCGGCCGGGACGGGGGGGACGAACTTGCTCGGAGGCGCCAATTCGGGCTCGGGTGGATCCGGGACCGGCGGCTTGTCGGGGGTGGACACCTGCGCCGGGGGGCCCTGCGCCAACCACAGCGGCGACATGACCTTCGTCGCGGATGGCGTGCCGGAGAGCATCGTGGACACGTTCGACACCGGCACGGTGAACGAGAGCGGGACGGACGCCGCGCGCGAACCGGCCATCGTCTATCCCAGCCACGAGACCATGTTCCCCATCAATGTCTCGCGCATCCGCCACGAGTGGACCGCCGGCGACGGCAACACGGACTTCGAGCTGACCTTCGAAGGTCCCAACACCACCGTGCGTGTCTACACGAACGAAGCGGCCTTTCTGCCCGACGCGCCGAGCTGGCTACCGAGTGAAGAGGAATGGGATTGGATCGCCGAATCCAATCGCGGCGAGGCCGTCACCTTCACGGTGCGCGCGCTCGAGCCTGGCACGGACGACATCTGGAGCTCCGAGCCGATCGAGCTCTACTTCAGCGAGGCCGAGGTCGAGGGCGCCATCTACTACTGGTCGACCGGCACCGAGGGCATCATGAAGGCGCTCGTTTCCGATCCGACACCGACCAAGTTCTACACCGATCCAGCCGCTGCGGACGGCGACAAGTGTGTGGCCTGCCATACGCTGTCGAGAGACGGCACCCGCTTGGCTGTCGGCTACGACGGCGAGACGCTGCGCGAGGTCAGCGTTCCCGACCGAGAAACGCTGGTGCCGACCGACAACACGGAGCGCAAGTCCGCCTGGACCACGTTTTCTCCGGACGGCGAGCTCCTGCTCGTGGCCGCCGACGGCGTCCTCACCCTGATCGACTCGGACACCGGCGCGCCCGTGGGGGACAACGACGGCCTGGTTCCGTTGCCCGATGGCAAGGTGGCCACTCATCCCGACTGGTCCGCGTTGGGCGAAAACGTCGCCATCACGCTCGGCACGAGTGGCGGCAACAAGGACGTCGAGGGCGGCGAGATCGCCATCCTGCCGTACAACGACGGCGCCTGGGGCGAGCCTGAAATCCTGGTGCCGAATGCCGGCGGCGAGGACAACAACTTCTTCCCCGTGTGGAGCCCCGACAGCGCGCACATCGCCTACGTGAACGCCACCGGAAAATCCAAGGACGCGCTCTCAGCGGTCCTGCGCCTGGTGAACGTCGGCGACGGCACCGTAACCGAGCTCGTGCGCCTGAACGAGCGCGTCAACAACGAGGATGGGGTGATCGACATCGGCAATTCGATGCCCACTTGGGCGCCCTCGAGCAAACCAGGCACCTTCTGGGTCGCCTTCTCCAGCCTGCGCGCCTACGCCACGGTCCGAGAGCAGGCCGACAAGGAAGACCAGATCTGGATCGCGGCCATCGATCCGGACAACCCCGATCCGAGCTACTCGGCGTTCTGGGCGCCGTTCCAGAGCGTGGACGAAGGCAACCACCGCGCCTTCTGGACGCACACGGGCGAGGACGAGCAGTGCACGTGCGTGGACGAGTGCGGCGACAACCTGGACAACGACTGCGACGGTACCGCCGACGAGGACGATTGCAGCGAATGCCAGCTCACGGAAATTTGCGGTGACGGCATCGACAACGACTGCGATTGCGTGGTCGACGACTGCAACATCGAGATCTGCGACGACGGCATCGACAACGACGGCGACGGCCTAGCCGACGACTTCGACCCCGCCTGCGCCATCGTCAAGTGACGGACCCTCGCCGCGAAGCGCGTTGACCGGGGCATTCGAGGGGGGGCAGGCCTGTTTGGGACAGCCGCCGCCCTTCGGCGAGCAATCGCTTCAGCGCTCTCCGTGATCGCGCAAATGCGCTGGGCGCCAGTGAATTTGCTCGTTCCGTGACGGATGCTGCCAGAAGGTGCGACCAGAAGGTGCGACCGAGATAGTTAGTATACTAACTAATTTTGCGTGGCTTCGAGCGTGCCCACTCGCGCCATTCGCGCCATTCGCGCGTCGCGTTCAGACCAAGAGCTCTTCGTAGACGCCGCCCTGCATCGATGCGCCGCCGCTGCCTTCGGGAGCACCGAACCAGTCCGACTCGACGCCGAGGACGTTGATCAGGGTGTTCAGGAGCTTGTTGTGGGGGGCCTGGTCGGGGTCGTAGTCGCCGCCGGCTCCCAGCAGGATGTGCTCGCCCATGCGGAGCTGCCCGCCGGCGCTGCCGGCGAGGATGAACGGCAGGTTCATCCAGGAGTGCCCTTTGCCGTCCGAGAGCTCGTTCGTGTAGAGCACGCACGAATTGTCGAGCACCGTCTGGCCGTCGGCCTCCGTGTAGCTGTCGAGCTTCTCGAGCAGGCGGGCGAACTTGGTCTGATGCCACAGATCGATGGCCGTCAGCATGTCCTCGTACCCGGCCACGTCGTCGCAGCCGCCTTCGGTGCTGTCACCGAAGCAGTCGTCGCGCACCTTGCCGTGGGACAGCTTGTGGTGGTTGTACTCGTGATTCATACCGTCCCATTGGAAGGTCGGCCCACCGGCGCCGCCGCCGAACTGGATGGTGGCGACGCGGTTGGCGTCGCAGGCCAAGGCCAGCGCCGCGATGTCGACGTGCAGGTCGGCCAGGATCGGGTACTGCGACTCGTCGTCGACGAGGTAGGGATCGTTCTCGAAGGGGCCGGCGCGCTCGGCGACGTCCGCATCCATGCAGCTGACGACGCTACCCATCTGACCCATGGCCGTTTCGAGGCCGCGGAGGGCGGTGAAATGCGCGTCCAGCTTGTCCTTGTCCGCTTGGCTGAGCGGACCGCGCTTCAGGTCGGCCAGCTGCTCGTCGACGAGGTCGAGCACGCTCTCGCGGCGGCGCAGGATGCGCTCGGTGGCCTCCGCCGTGTCACCCGGCGTCCCGCCGAGGTTCATGAAATCGGAGTAGGCGTTCCAGGGATTGTCGATCGGCGACACGGCGTCCTCGGGTCCCCGGTACGAGATGTAGTCGAGCCCCTTGTAGTCGTAGCGGCGGCCGACGTGCAGGTTGAGCGGGGCGCGGCGGGCGCCCTCCTCTCCTGGATTGATGTAGCGCGCCAGGTAGTGGTCCACCGATTCGCCCATGGCGAGCCATTCGTCATCCGTGGCGAAATGCGCCGTCAGCTTGGCCGCCATGCCCTTGCCGTGGTCGTCCCCGCCGCCCGGGTCCATGCCCCAGCCGCGCGGGCTCATGTGGATGCCGCGCGGGAAGGTCATGCGCGAAGCGAAGCCGGCAATGGGCTCGTTCGTGGTGCCCGTGAAGTTCGCCGAGGTGAGCGGGCCGAAATCGCCCGTCGGGAACCAGTTCTGCATGTTGACGCCGTTGCAGCAGAAGAACACGCAGAAGCGCTTGATCGTCGTGCTCTGCGCACTAGCGCCGCGTGGGGCCAGCGCCTCGAGGAAGGGCAGGCCGACGGCGAGCGTGCCGAGGCCACGCAGGAAGCGACGCCGGGGCAAGGGCAGCACGGGCTTCTGGGGAGTGGAGCGAGTCACGATGCGACTCATGGGGACACCTCGCTGGCTGGTCGGGTCATGAAGCTCTCGTCGGTCGCGATCAGGGGGAGTAGCTCGAGAATGCCGACGGCCGCGGGCACGTCGTCGGCCCAGCCGAGCTCGTCGGCAGCCAGCTCTCGGCCTTGCGCGAACTCGGCCCACTTGCCGAGGTAACAGCTGTGCGCGGCACCGCTCGTGGCCACGGCTTCCATCAGCTCGGGAGCGCCCGTGAACGTCACCTCCAGGCCGTCGATGTCGAGCGTCCCCGTCGTATCGACAGCAGTGCCCTCTTCCTCGGTGCGCCAGCTACCCGACGCGTCGAACGCTTCGAAGGCGAACCCCGGCGGATTGATGACCTGGTGGCAGTTGAAGCAGCCCGTTTGCCCGGTGAGGATCTCCACCTCCTGGCGCGTCGTTTCGGGCACGGGCGCATCCTCGGGGAACGGCTCCATGCTGGCGCCCGGGGGAGGATCCGGGATGTCCACGCAGAGCAGGTCCCGCACGACGAAGAGACCGCGATGGATGGGGTCCGTCTTCCTGGAGTAGGCGTGCGAGGCTAGGAAGCCCACCTGGCTGAGCAGGCCGATGCGCTCGGCCGGGTCGAAATCGATGCGCTCGAAGTCGCCGGCCACGTCCTCTCCGTAGAGGGGCGCGAGCGCCGAGTCCGCGTAGGCATACGGCGCCGTCAAAAGCTCCGGCAGGCCGCCGCCATTTTGGATGACGTCCTCCAGGAACAGCCTGGACGCGGTCAGCGCACGGCTCGCCAGGTCGTCCGGCGCGTCGGGGAACGTTTCACCATCGAGGGCGATGCGGCTGTAGCGCTCGAAGTCGAAGGCCTGCTCGTGGAACTGCACCACGCGCGCCAGGGTGCCCGCGTCGTCGAGCAGCCGCTCGACCTGTGCCTGCACCTGGGCCGCGTCCGAGAGCTGCCCGGCGTCGGCGGCCTGGAAGAGCTCGGCATCCGGCATTGAGTCGTAGAGGAAGTAGGAGAGGCGAGAGGCGAGCTCGTAGCCGGAGAGGAGGACGCGGCCGCTCGAATTGGTGGCCGTCCCGAGCTCCTCCCGGTAGAGGAAATCGGGGCTCTGCAGCATCGCTTCGATGGTGACCTGGACGCCGTCCTTGAACGCGTCCCCGCTCTCGACGAGCTCGGCTCCTTCGGCAAAGAGGAGCGCGAAGCGATCGACCTCGGCCGTGGTGAGCGGACGCCGGAACGCGCGCAGCCCGAACTCGCTGATGAAGATCTCGGGGCAAGCAGAGTCCGCGACGTCGCAGGAGACGATGTTGCCGAGCACGGCGTCGTCGCCCACCACGCGCACCGAGAGCGCCTCGGCGGCGGTGCGGTACTGCTCCACCAAACGGCTGTCGGCCACCAGGTTGATGCTGGAGTCGAAGGCAAAGCCGTTGAGCGCATCGGGGACGAAGCCCTGGGCCACCTGATCGTCGATGCCGAAGAGGTCCTCGATCGTGTTCTGGTACTGGGCGTGCGTCAGCCGCGCGACGCGCGTCGCATAGTCCGGGGAGGGAAGGTCCGGCCCGCCGCCCGTTCCAGAACCGCTCACCCCGTCCTGCCCGCCGGTCCCGCTGACCGTGCCGCCGGTTCCGGTCTGCCCGTCGCCAATGGGCTGGTCTTCACAGCCCGCCAGCACCGCTCCGCCCACGAGGGCAGCCAGCATGCCGCCCGCGACTGGGCTCCAGGTGCTCGAGGTCATCCTCGTCACCGTGGTCGGAGCGACGGGGTTGGTCAAGCGCTTTCACGGCGCCGAATCCATACGGTGCCTTCCGTCGTCTGTCGCTCATGCACCGACAGCGGTGCCTCCACACGTGTCCTCCGCGCTAGGGCAGAATATTGCACCGGCGGTGCTAGCCCGTCCACGTCCTCGGCAGCTTGCAGGCCCGAAGGAGGGCTCCCACGTGGCGCTCGGTCACATGGATCGCGCCGCTCTCCGCGCCGCTGACCATGGGCTGCGTCACGCCGAGTCTTCGCGCGAGCTCGGCCTGCGTGAGCCCCGCCTTTTCGCGCGCAGCCTTCAGCGCCTTGGCGACGGACCAATGGACGAAGGCGACCGCATCGACCACCTCCGTGTTCACAGCGGTCAGCGCGCGAAGGCGCGCGTACTCCTCGCGCGGAACGACGAGGTATTCGGCCTTGGTCAGCTTGCCCATGGTTCGGTGCTCGTCTCAATCGCGTAGGCTTCCGAGCGGGGCTTGATGTGCACCACGATGACGTCCGCCTGCACGGCCTGGAAGATGATCCGCCAGTCGCCTGTGCGGATGCGGTAGTGCTGCGCCCGTTCTCGGCGTAAGCCCTTCGTTTCCGACACGAACGGCCACTCCGTCAGTCGCTCGAATACACGTAGGACGCGCAGGACTCGCACGCGAATCCTGACCGGCAGCCGGTCGAGCTCGGCCTGTCCCTCCGGAGCGAGGAGTACCTTCACGGGAAACTCGTTGCAGGCCGCTCAGAACATCTCGAAGAACGCGGTGATGGCCTCGGTGCTCCACTGCGGAATGTTGTGGGGGTAGCCCGGGATGGGGCACCAGATCACCGGATAGCCAGGTTGGCAGCCCACGTACGAGCCGGCTTCCAGCTCCGTCTCGGGGTCCGTCTTCGCGCACTCCGGATCGATGATGGGGGAGGGCTCGGTCTCCCTGGTGCAGCCGTTGTTGTCGATGATCGGCCCGACGAGCGACTCCCCGCCGCTGATCGGCAAGACAGTGTCTTCCTCGCCGTGGATGCCCAGAACGGCCACGGGCCGCGCCGGCGTCTGGTTTGCGCAGGAGGCTTGGCTGACGACCGAGCCGGCCATGCCCGCGACCGCGCGGAACTTGTCGCTCATGTCGCACGCGGCGGTGTACGACATGGAGCCGCCGTAGCTGAAGCCCGTAGCAAAGTAGCGCGCTCGATCGACGCAGAGCCTGGCCTCGATGTCCTCCATGATCTCGCGCGTCATCGTCTCATCCACGTTGCCACCATTGGGGAAGCCGTTGTCGCTGCCCTCCTGGCTCACGTAGATGGCGTCGAAGTCATTGACGCCCAAATACATGTTGCGCGCGCCCGTCGCGCTGCCGCCGAGCGGGTGATACTTGAAGATCACCGGGTAGGGCGTGTTGGGATCGTAGTCGTTGGGCATGTCGACGTAGTAGTCCCGGCCGCTGGCTGTGCAGGGCAGGCAGTCGGTCGGATCCGCCTGGCCGCAGCCCGGCGACGGATCGGGATCCCCTGCCAGGTTGCCTTCTCCACCCGGCGCGCTGCCGCCGGTTCCAGCCGTCTCGCCGCCCGTACCTGCGCCGCCCGTGCCTGCGCCGCCTGTGCCGTTCACAGCTCCGCCCGTCGCGCTGCCGCCGCCCGTCGCGGTCCCGCCGCCGGTCGAGACGTATCCACCACTGCCGGGATTGGCGCCGCCCACGCCCACTGCGCCGCCCGAGCCAGGTGCCGCGCCGCCCGAACCAGGGCCGGTGCCACCCACGCCCACTGCGCCGCCCGAGCCGCCCCCCTCCATTGGAGGCGAACACCCCTGTGTTCCGGCCGTGCCGACGAGGGCGAGAGTCAAAGCGAAGGGGACGACAGAAAGTTGGGCGTAGATTTTCATATGGACACCTGGGGCTGGATCGACCGTATCCAGTCCGTTGCGCCCGAGGAGGAGACGGATTCGTCCCCCGCGCATTGACGGAATATTGCGCCAGCGGCTGAATGGGCGCTTGGCCGCTGCGCGTTGGCGCCCGCGAAAACTCACACTTCGCAAAAGCAGGCAGCCAAATGTATGGGGCCCCCCAAATGTCCTACGGCCCCATCCACTCCACCACGTCGTCGAAGAGCTCGCCCGGCGCGCGCAGCGTGACCATGTGCCCGGCCGTCTCGTACTGCGGCATGCGCAGCTGCGCCACGCGGCCCTCGCCCAGGTCGACGCTGACGAGGCCGGGCCGTGGGGACCCTTCCGGCAGATCGTCGTGCTCCTCCGTTGCCAGTCCGCCGTCCTCGAACATGCGAACGATGCTGTGCGCGTCGACTACCAGATCCCGTTTGGCTGCCGTGAGGAGGACCTTCTTCAGGTAGGGAAGCATGCCGGCGAACTCGACGAGGGTGTCGGTCCCGTGGCGGTTCCTGTAGCCAACGGCGTCCTCGAAAGAGCGCAAGGACACGTAGACGTCCGATTCGCCCGCGACGGCGTAGGCTGGCGAGCGGAGCGCGGGATCGAGCCAGGCGATGGTCGTGGGGTCGGTGCCGAGCATGAGCTCGAGGTGTTCGGGGGTGAGCAGGCGCCGCACCAGCTCGGCGTCCAGTGCTTCCGAGTAGCCGAGCGGTTCGTCGCATTGGTACGGCGCGGGGTCGGCCACGCAGGCGGACGTGTCGAACACGGAGTGCTGAGGTTGTAGGAAGCCGAGCAAGTAGTGCTGGATCAGCACCAGGTGCCCAAACTGCGAGGCGATGTCCGTCACGTCGAGCTCACTCGTGGCGGGCTCACTCGCATCGAGCAGGCCTCGACTCGCGAAATGTGCCTGCAGCGCGCAATAGAGCGCCGCATCGCCGTAGGGGCTGTCCGCCTCGAGCAGGGATTCCGGATTGTGCAGCTGGCGAGCCATCTGCACGGCGCGCGTGGCGCCATAGCTCTCTCCGACCAGGAGGACCTCGTTATTCGCGAGCGCGGCGTGGTGACGGAGAAAGAACAGGAGGACGTGATTGAAGACGCCCGCCTCGCGGTCCATGTCGAAAAGGTGGGGCGGCGTGTCGCCATTTGCGAGCGGCTGGGCGTAGGAAAATCCGGTGCCGGGCGCGTCCACGTAAAGCAAGTTGTAGGCGCGGCTGAAGCTGTGCTCGTTCTCGGTGATTTCGCCATCCCCGGTGTGCGCGGGATCGAGGGTGAGCGGCCCCGTGTTGAGCACCATCAGGCCGGAGGTGGTGGATGCTCCCGGCCCGCCATTGAAGAAGACGGCGAGCGGACGCTGCTCGGGAGACTCGTCAGCCGGCTGAAACGAATAGAAGACGCGCTGTGTCGGGCTCAGCCGCACCTCTCCCATGGTGGTGTACTCGCCCCCGGGGACTTCGATGTAGCCGGCTTCGGCTGCTAGCCCCTCGACCTGCCCGTCGGCGTCCGTGCAGGTGTCCGCCGTGCAGGACCAACGCGGACTCGCACACAGGCAACCGCAACAGGCCTCGCCGCCAGCGGGCGTCTCCACGTCGACGCCGAGCGCCGAGCAGTCGGCGGTGAGGAGCGGACCGTCCCCCGTTCCCGGCGGTCCTTCGGTGCCCGTTTCCCCACCACAGGCGCCAAGGGCGAGGGCAACGAGCAGACAAGCTACGGGCGGCGGCACTTTGGCCAGCGCCGCGGATAGGATTCCCACTCCCTTCTTTGCAGGCAGGGTGGCGGATCCTTCAGGCAGCTGACAATGGCTGCTTCCCGCACGCTCTGCTACTCTTCTCGAGTGGACGGCGATCCGGATCGAGCTCTGCGGAGGGCACGCGCGGAGGCGCGACGCGCCAGCATGACCGTCGAAGTCGTCCCCCTCGGAGAGCCTGAATCGCCGCCCTACGCGAGCAGTTCCCCCGACGAGCGGCTGGCCGCGGCCGTCCGCCTCATCGCGCATCACGCTGCGCTCCGAGGCCCGCGTGCGACGCTGCCGCGGGCGGACTGGCCTGGAGAAACGTTTCGTTGTGGCTGACGGCACCGACAAGCTGCCTCAGGACTTCGTCGATCTGCTCTACGAACTGGACGAGGCCGGGGCCGAGTTTCTCCTGGTCGGCGGCTGGGCGGTCATTCTGTACGGGCACGTTCGAGGCACGGAGGATCTGGACATCTTCGTGCGCGCAACGTCCGAAAACTCGAGCCGCGTCTACGCAGCACTGAGCGAGTTCGGGGCACCCCTCGCAGCTCACCAGGTGACGCCGCACCACTTTGCGGCTGAAGGCAACGCCTACCGATTCGGGCTCGCGCCGAACAAAATCGAAGTGCTCACCAAGATCAGCGGCGTCACGTTCGACGAGGCACTCGTGGGGGCGAAGACGTTCGACCTCGGAGGGCGGGCCATCCCGTACATTGGCTGGGCTGCCCTGATCCAAAACAAGAAGGCGGCAGGTCGTTACAAGGACCTAGCCGACGTTTTGGAGCTCGAGCGGATCGGGTCGTGACTGCGCCACGACGAACCCCGAGGACCGGGCTTATCGACACTCGATCGTTCCATTTCCCGTAACAATGAAGCGGTCTTGAACCCCGCTGAGCTCCACTACGCCGGTGTAGCCACAGGTCTTCGTCAGAAGGCGTCCCCTGGCGAGGCGAGCTTCAATCGAAAATGATCCCTCGCCGCATGCGGGGAGGCGCTCCAACCTCGAGTACTCCGGCGGTACATCACGGAGTGTCACCTCGCTCCCCCTACACCGAATCCGTGCTTCGCGGACGTACTGGTCCGTCGCGTTCTCGAAAATCACGTCCACCGGCGGGCTGCACCCTTCGAGGCCGACGAGCGCTCCAAGACAGATCGTGAGGACTCGCAAGATGCTCCCTACGTCGTCACGACGAGCTTTTCGAGGCAGGAGCTCGAGGCGGCAGCCGAACCCGGTCGATTGCCACGGTTAGGGCAAGGCCCCAAAGGCCGCTATTCGCGAAGCCAATGCACCAGTCCACGATCCCTGGGGCGCGAATCGCGCGGACCACTAGCCACCCGGGGAACGCAAGGACGTACATCCCGGCGCGGGCGGTGCTGCGCCAAAGTTCGGGGGCCGAAAGCTCTCCTCGGTCAAACGCGTCGCCGTACCCCCACATGAAGACCAAGGCTAGCCCAACCGTCAGGCACTGGTGCGCGATGGAGATCCAAGCCACCGTTCGCAACGAGATCCGCGCCATGATCGCCCCTTCGGTTCCCTCGGAAGTCAGCAGTGCATTCGAGAGTACCCGCAACTGAATCGCCCCGGAAATCCCGGGGCAATGGAGAACTACCGGGCGTCACGTGTCCTGACCGTCGCGGGGAAGGAAAAGCACGTCAAGTCGAGTCGAGTCCTCCCACAACGGTCCCACCCATCGCTCGAGGTGGTCCCCTTTCGGCGCTAGGCGCAGGGTCACTGAAGACCCAGCAAGTCGAAACTCCTTGCCGGAGCACAACTCGACCATGAAGCTCACTTGTCCCAGGTCCCTCGACAAGGTTCCTCCACTCGCACTCATCTCGACGAGCCCAGGGAGCTCGCTCACGGAACACACGCTGTCGTCCTCGGCCGGAACCGCTGAGGGCCACTCCGACGGGTTCTCAACGATCAGCTCACCCTCGTAGGCCCAGACGTCGAAGTCGTCCGGGGCAAGCTGCTCGAACACGACCATGGAGAGGATCTCGATGCGCCCGTGGATGGCCGATCTCGTGAAGGCGCCCAACTGGGTGTCGTGAAATTCAGCAAAGCAACGCATCAGATACCCGCTGGAATGGGCAGAGGAACGGGTGAACCACCGGGCAACGGCATTGGAGCGGGAGCGCGGGTCAATCGGGAAGCGTGCGGACGAGGCGGAAGCCGGTGGTCGGACTGCGAACATCCCAGGGATCTGACAGAAGAGCAGCTGTGCTCAACAAGTAGCTCTTTGAGTTGAACTGCGGAGAGAATCGGAGGCGCTGGTCGCTCGTTCCAACCAGCCCCCGAGGGTCCTCCCCTCCGGGACTCGAACTTCCGTGTTGCCACTCGTTGGTCCACTCCCCGAGATTTCCGATGATGTCGTACAGCCCAAAGCCATTGGACTCGAGCTCACCGCCGATGTGAGCGCGATTGCCGGAGTTGAAGCAGTACCAGGCGATCTCCTCGAGGGCTGGATCGATTAGGCAGCTGGCGGAGTCTTGGTACTCAGTGATGTCCCCCGAGTAGAAAGTGGACCAGGTGCCCGCGCGAGCGGCGTACTCGGCTTCAGCGCGTGTCGGCAGGCGGTAGCCCTCGCACTCGTAGACGGATTTCTCCGGGTCAGCCACGCCCGTGCAGGTGAGGTCCTGCCCGAGCTCACCCGTGCAACCAACGGGCTCGTAGCAAGGGTCCAAGCTCCTCTGCTCCGACAGGAGATTCGCGGCGTGGACGGCGTCCCACCAAGAAACCATGGAGACTGGGCAGGCGGGGCCCGTACAGGAATCGGGACCGCGCGGATCGAGACTGGTGACCTCAGTCCACTGGGCGCGTGTCAGTTCCTTCTGCTGGATCTCGATCCCGTGCGTGAGGGTGACCGCGGTCTGGTTTTCGCTGTCGCGGCCGCGGTGCCACTCACCTTCCGGCGAGCCCATGACGAAGCAGCTGGGGGGCAGCTTGCACCAGCCGTCGGCGCAGTCCTCTGTGACCGGCGCATGCACGCAGGCCTCGAAGCCGGGCACCGGGTAGAGTTTGGGTTCTGGCTCGGGTAGTGCCCCGCCCGTGGCTGCCGAACCGCCGTCTGCCGGACCACCGCCAGCGACCGAGCCGCCGGTGGCGTCAGGAGATCCTCCGGCGCCGCTCGTGGATCCTCCGCCGCCAGACGCATCGGTGGTGCTGGGCGGCGTCGACTTGCAGCCACCTGGAGCAACCAATAGGACGAGCGCGATGGCAAGCGGATTACGGAGCGACATTCTCGTCGACTCCGTGGTCGAGCCCCGCTCGTTCAACGTCGTCTCGCCTAGCATCACCCGGCGCCCACTTCCTCCGTGCCCCAGCGAGGAACCCACCCCGGTCCACCTTCCGCGCGGCGGCTGAGACCGGCGGGGGGTCGATCGTGCGGTCGAGCCAGTAGGTGGGCAGCGGGACGCTGACGCCGAAGCCGACGTTATCCACGCAGCGCGCGCGCGGGGCGTAACAGGCGTTCTGGCTCGGCGTTTGGCCGGCTGCGCAGAGGGGCAGTGCTGCGCCCCCAGCGTCGAACTGCTGGTTCTCGGGCTGGCAAGCGTGCTGGGGGAGCCCCCTCCCGGCGCTCGTCCTCGCAGAGCTGCGGAGAGCGCCGCCTCCCCCTGACGCGGACTCGCTCGCGCTCGCGCGCGTGGGGGAGGAGCGCGGGCCGGCAGGCGGAGGGAGCATACGGGGAATTCCAGCCTGCGGCCGTGCCAGCCGTGGGTCAATCGGGGAGGGTGCGGACCATGCGGAAGCCGAGCTGTTGGCCGCGATCGCCCCAGGAGACCGACAGAAGGCCGGCAGTTCTGGCCAGGTAGTTGTTCGCATCGTACTGCGGTGAAAAATGTAGACGACGTTCACCGGTAGAGATGGTTCCGCGCGGATTCTCTCCCCCCGGGCTCGAGTCGCCGTGCTGCCACTCGTTGCTCCACTCACCGAGGTTCCCGATCATGTCGTACAGGCCGAAGCCGTTGGGTTGGAGCTGGCCCCCCTGGTGCGCTCGGTTGCCGGAGTTGAAGCAGTACCAGGAGATTTTCTCGAGGGCCGGATCGATGAGGCAGCTTGCCGAGTCGTCGTACTCGGTGATGTCACCCGAGTAAAAAGTGGACCAGGTGCCAGCGCGAGCGGCGTACTCCGCTTCGGCACGAGTGGGCAGACGGTAGCCCTCGCAGTCGTAGACGGACTTGTCGGGGTCAGCGACGCCGCTGCAGGCCAAGTCTTGACCGAGGCTGCCCGTGCAGCCGATGGGCTCGTAGCAGGGCTCGAGGCTCCTCTGTTCTGACAGGAGATTGGCGGCATGGACCGCGTCCCACCAGGAGACCATCGAAACCGGACAGTTGCTTTCGGTGCAGGAGTCCGGACCGCGCGGAGAAAGGCCCGTAATCTGAGTCCACTCTGCTCGTGTAAGCTCCTTTTGCTGGACCTCGATCGAATGGGTGAGTGTCACGGCGACTTGATTCTCGCTGTCGAGGCCCCGGTGCCACTCACCTTCTGGTGAGCCCATGACGAAGCAGCTGGGCGGAAGCTTGCACCAGCCGTCGCTACAGTCAGCCGTGACCTCCGCGTGGACGCATGTTTGGAATCCAGGGATTGGGTACAGCTTCGGCGTCGGCTCGGCGAGTGCGCCGCCCGCTGCTGATGAGCCGCCCGCTGCCAGACCGCCGCCAGTGACCGAACCGCCGGTGGCGTCGGGAGATCCTCCGGAGCCGCTGGTGGATCCTCCTGTGCCAGGCACATCGGTGGTGCTGGGCGGCGTCGACTTGCAGCTGGCTGACGCAGCCAACACGGCGATCGCAGTGGTAAGCCCCCTACGGAGCGACATTCTCGTCGACTCCGTTTTGGAGGCCGAGGTCCTCAACGCGCAAAGTGCGCAGGTCTGTGGGGCCCCACTTTCGGGTTGCCCCAGCGAGGAACCCGCCCCGGTCGACCTTCCGCGCGGCGGCAGAAACCGGCGGGGGATCGATCGTGCGGTCGAGCCAGTAGGTGAGCAACGGGACATTGGCACCGAAGCCGACGTCGTCGGCGCAGCGTGCGGTCGGGGCGTAGCAGGCGTTTTGGACAGGCCGCTGGCCGGTTGCGCAGAGGGGCAGTGCTGCGCCCCCAGCATCGAACTGCTGGTTCTCGGGCTGGCAAGCGTGTTGGGGGAGCCCCCTCCCGGCGCTCGTCCTCGCGGCGCTGCGGAGAGCGCCGCCTCCCCCTGACGCGGACTCGCATGCGCTCGCGCGCGTGGGGGAGGGAGTGAGCACGAGTGAGAGCATGGTGAGTCCGGGTTGCGGAATGCTGCTACCGGCGTGCGTCAGTCGGGGAGCGTGCGGACAAGGCGGAAGCCTGTCGTAGGGCTTCGAGCACTCCACGGGCCCGAAAGCAACGAGGCTGGCCGCAGGATGTAGGGTTTGGAAGAGTACTGGGGCGAAAGTGTCAGGCGCTCTGCCCGAGTGCCCACAAGGCCCTGCGGATTCTCTCCGCCGGGGCTCGATGCGAACCTCTGCTCCTCATTGCACCACTCGCCCAGGTTTCCGATCAGGTCATAGAGTCCGAAGCCGTTCGGTTCGAGTTCACCGCCGACGTGTGCACGGTCACCCGAGTTGAAGCAATACCAAGCGATCTTCTCGAGGGCTGGATCGATGAGGCAGCTTGCCGAATCGTCGTACTCGGTGATGTCGCCTGAATGGAATGTGGACCAGGTGCCGGCGCGAGCGGCGTACTCGGCTTCAGCGCGTGTGGGAAGGCGGTAGCCCTCGCATTCGTAGACAGACTTCTCGGGGTCCGCGACGCCCGTGCAGGTGAGGTCTTGTCCGAGCGTGCCCGTGCAGCCGCTTGGCTCGTAGCAGGGATCGAGATCCTCCTGCGTCGAGAGCAGGTTTGCGGCATGCAACGCGTCCCACCAAGAGACCATCGACACCGGGCAGGCCGGATCCGTGCAGGACTCCGGGCCACGTGGCTCGACTCCGGTGAGGTCTTCCCATTGACTGCGCGTAAACTCCTTCTGCTGGATCTCGATCCAGTGCGTGAGCGTGACGGCGGTTTGGTTCTCCGTGTCGAGGCCTCGCATCCATTCATCCTCGGGTGAGCCCATGACAAAACAGCTGGGCGGGACCTTGCACCAGCCATCCGCACAGTCGGCGCTCACTTCTGCGTGGATACAAGACTCGAAGCCCGGCGGGGGATGAAAACGAGGTGTCGGCTCCGGCAGGCTGCCTTGCCCACCGCTAGCCCCCGTCGGAGATGCACCGCCCGCGCCACTTGCAGAAGTGGTTCCTCCGGTGGATGGAGCTCCTCCCGCGACCGGGCTTGCGCCGCCGGTGTCCGAAGGAAGACCGTGGGACTTGCATGCGCTGCCCAGGAGAACCACGAGGCCGAGGACATGGCGTCGCATGGCCGGACCCGACTAGGGGCTGACGTCTTCGCTGACGCCGTTGAGGTTTCCTCGACTCAGGACCTCCAAGGCCTCGTCCGAGTTGGCCCCCCACTTCCTTCGCGCCCCACTCAAGAACCCACCCCGGTCCACCTTCCGCGCGGCGGCAGAAACCGGCGGGGGATCGATCGTGCGGTCGAGCCAGTAGGTGAGCAACGGGACATTGGCACCGAAGCCGACGTCGTCGGCGCAGCGTGCGGTCGGGGCGTAGCAGGCGT
>Ga0315912_10001070_pt1 | contig 36742 bp, 16 predicted proteins | sample VfabasoilMG_FD_204469 | JGI IMG/M metagenome (GOLD analysis project Ga0315912, IMG submission 204469) | Garden soil microbial communities collected in Santa Monica, California, United States - V. faba soil | ecosystem: Environmental > Terrestrial > Soil > Garden | place: USA: California... | reverse complement strand
CATGAAGTTGAACGCCGCAGCGGAGATGTTCCCCGTGACCTGGGCCGAGGTGGGCGGCCTGCATCCCTTCGCCCCGGTCGCGCAGACGAAGGGCTACCGCGAGCTGTTCGACCTGCTCGAGCGCGCGTTGGCTGAGATCACCGGCTTCCATGGCGTGTCGTTGCAGCCGAACGCCGGCTCGCAGGGCGAGTACGCCGGACTGCTGGTCATCCGCGCCTGGCACGAGTCGCGCGGGGAATCCGGCCGCGACATCTGCCTGATCCCGCAGAGTGCCCACGGCACCAACCCGGCCAGCGCGGTCATGGCCGGCATGACGGTGGTGGTCGTGAAGACCGACCCGCAGGGCAACATCGACGTGGCGGACCTCCGCGCCAAGGCGGCCGAGCACTCGGCCCGGCTCGCGGCCCTCATGGTCACCTATCCGTCCACGCACGGCGTGTTCGAGGAGGCCATCACCGACATCTGCCGCATCGTCCATGAGCACGGGGGCCAGGTCTACATGGATGGCGCCAATATGAACGCCATGGTGGGCCTGTGCCGGCCGGGCGACATCGGCGCCGACGTCTGCCACCTGAACCTGCACAAGACCTTCTGCATCCCGCACGGCGGCGGCGGTCCCGGGATGGGCCCGATCGGTGTCGCCCGGCACCTCACCCCGTTCCTGCCCGGCCACCCCGTGGTCACCACCGGCGGGTCCAGTGCGATCGGGGCGGTGAGCGCCGCCCCATGGGGGAGTGCCAGCATCCTGCCGATCTCGGCCATGTACATCCTGATGATGGGCGGGGACGGCCTCACCCAGGCCACCCGGATCGCGATCCTGAATGCGAATTACCTGGCCAAGCGCCTGGCCCCGCACTTCCCGGTGCTCTACCAGGGTCAGCACGGCACCGTGGCACACGAGTGCATCGTGGACCCGCGCGGCCTCAAGGCGGCCACGGGTGTCGATGTGGAGGACATCGCCAAGCGGCTGATGGACTACGGGTTCCACGCGCCGACCATCTCGTTCCCGGTGCCGGGCACGCTCATGATCGAGCCCACCGAGAGCGAGTCCAGATCCGAGCTGGACCGATTCGTCGAGGCCCTGGTCGGGATCCGGGGCGAGATCGCCGACATCGCCAACGGCACGCTCCCCCGGGACGACAACCCGCTCAAGCGCGCCCCGCACACGCTCGAGACCGTGGTGGCCGACGAGTGGAAGCGCCCCTACTCGCGCGAGCGGGCGGCATTCCCGCTGGCGTGGGTGCGGGAGCGCAAGTTCTGGCCGGCCGTGGGGCGCGTGGACAACGCGTTCGGCGACCGCAACCTGGTCTGCGCGTGCCCTCCGGTCGAGGAGTACGCCAACGTCTGATGGAAGCGCCGCCCGAGCGGCGTGCACACCGGGGCGGGACGCATGGGCGTCCCGCCCCATCTTCTTGGTGTTCACACCCGATGGAGGGCGGATCCGCACCGATTCGGATATGAGAAGTGGTGCCACCACTGGTGTTCGGTGGTGCCGGACATCGTTTCATGCTGCTGCGCGCAGGCGACGAGAGGTGCCGGAAACGCTGATTCCCCGGCCTGGCGCGGCGATCGGCACGCGGTCATCCGGTACCACATCGGCGAGCGTGTGATTCGCGAACAGGCGGCATGGAACTCGCAAGCTGGGTCAGGTGAGCGCTGAGTCGCTCGCAGGAACCTCGAGTGCTCCGAGGCCCGTCGCGACGAGAACGCCACCCTCCGCCTGACCGCATGCACCGCGGCCGCGCCGCAGGCCGGCTTCCGCTCGTCCAACCTCAAGCGCTCGGCCCGGTTCCCGTGAAGGCTCGTCTGCATTTCGCAATGCCGGCTCGAGAAGGTTGTCGTCACTCGCGAGCCGAGCGGAGTTCAGCAGGCGCTTGCGTCGTGAGGGTGAAGTGAACCGTCGGGCCCGAGCGGCGAGTGTGCGAGCAGATCCTGACGTCCTGCTCGATGAAGTGTCGTGTGCTTCGACGGTGACGCTTCGCGTCCTGCACGAACCAGAATATGCAATTGCCCCTTGTTCAGGATTTTTCCTTGCAGCAATCATATTCAACTGCGTAATCTGATGCAGGGTTCGAATGCGACCACCATCGAGTCCGCGAACCGCCACCGACCCACACAACTGAATATCGTGAAGGCGCACCCGCCCACGGTGCGGACGGCCGCTTGTTCCCGGCCGGACCGCACGACGCGAACCCTCTCTCCTCGCGTGAAGGGGCCGAAACGCCGGATCGAATAACGAACGGGAACTGCCCCCACCATGTTCCTCTCGCATGATTTCGAGGTCCGCGACCTCGGCCCGGTACTCGCGCGCAGACGCGGTATCATTCTCGGATTCCTCGTCGTCTTCCTGGCGCTCTCGATCGCGCTCAACGCCGTCACGCCGCCCGCGTACCGGACGGCCGCAAGGCTCGCGATCCTGCCGGTGGCGTCTCGCTCGCCCGTGACGGGTGTGATGCTCGAGACGGTTTCGCCAGCGTCGGAGAACCTCTCGCTGCTCACGACGGCCGAACGCATCATGAGCCGGGACGTGCTCGAGCGCGTCGCCCGCGATCTTCGCGGCCGCGGCATCGTGATGGGCCACCCCACGAAGCTCGCGCTCGCCGATGCGGGGGCGCCTGGCGTGGCGCACGCCGCGTCGAACGTGTCCGATGCCACCGATGCCACCGCGTCCGACCCGCAGTTGGTCGCCGATGTGGACTGGCTCGCGAAGAACGTGTTCGTGCGGCCGATCCGTGACACGCGCCTCGTGGACGTCGTGGTCGAGCACTCCGACGCCCGGGCCGCAGCCGAGATCGCGAACAGTGTCGCGCGCGTCTTCGTGAAGAGCCAGATCGACTCCCGCCGGGAGGCCGACTCGGACCGCATCACCGCGCTGCGCCAGCAGATCGCCGACCTGCGCAGCAGCATCCAGGAGGCCGAGCGCCGGCTGTACGGCACGCGCAGCACGACGCTCGTGCTCGCCGACGAACGCAATCGCCGCCTGTCGCAGGCCGGGAGCGAGCTGAGCTCATCGGCCATCCGCGCGCGCGCCGACCTGCGCGTGGTCGAAGCGCAGTTGGCACTCATCGCCGCGTTCCGCCGTGCGGCGGCTCCGGACTGGAGCAGCCCGCCGGTGCAGACCGATGGCATGGACGACCTGCACAAGCAGCTGCTGACCGCCGAGGCCCGCGTCGGGGAGATGCGCCGCCAGTACCGCGACCAATCGATCGAGGTGATCTCGGCCGAGGCGCAGGCGGCCTCGGTGCGCGACGCCATGCGCCGCGAGCTGCAGAAGGCCGCGACCGATCTCGAGGGCCAGCGCGACGTCCTCATCGCGCGCGCCGAGGGCTTCGAAGAGGCGATGAACCGCAATGAGCGCTCGCTCAAGGCCGTCAACGACAGTTCGTACAAGTACTCCACCGCCGAGAGCGAACTGCGCTCGCGGAAGGAGCTCTACCAGGTCCTGATCCAGAAAGCGCAGGAACAGGACGTGGCCACCGCCATCCAGCCGTCGAACGTCGAGATCGTCCAGGGAGCCGCCATCCCGCTCGATCGCGTGCGCCCGCGCAAGGCACTCAACATCAGCCTGGGGCTCGCCCTGGGGCTTGTCTTCGGCGGCGGCACGGCGTTCACGCTCGAAGCCCTCCGCCGCACCATCCGTACGCCCCAGGACGTGATGCACGAGCTGCGTCTCCCGGTCCTCGGGATGATCCCCCGCCGCAACGCCTGATCCCACACCTCGCTCTGCAACCACCGCGTGCTCCGCGGCGGTCGATTCATCCCGTCTGTACCTCCGGAGGCACTCATGCCGCGCAGCAGGCATCCCGTGAAGTCACTCGTGCGCAAGCCGACCGAGATCGTCGAGGACACCTACTTCGATGCGGTCGCGGCTTCGCTCGGCGAGGACCTGCAGCGCGGGCTCAAGACCTTCGTGGTCACGAGCAGCGGCCCGGGTGAGGGCAAGTCCACGGTCACGGCCAACCTCGGCCGCGCCTTCGCGCGTGCCGGCCGCGCCAGTGTCTGCATCGTGGACACGGACCGGTTCCGGCCCACGCTGCACCGCCTGTTCGGTCTCGAGAATCGCCGCGGCCTTGGCGAACTGCTGACCGAGCTCTACCACCTCGAGATCGGGCGCGAGACGCCGAGCCAGTTCGGCATCGGCGACTGGCTCGAGGTGCTCGAGGCCCAGACCCGCAGCGGCGAGCTGCTGGTGAAGGACGGCAGCCAGCAGTTCCGGCTCCGCATCCAGCGCGGCCAGATCCGCAGCGTGCAGATGCCGCAGCACCAGGAGGACATGCGCCTCGGCGACATGCTCGTGGCTGCGGGCTGCATCACCGACGACCAGCGCGAGCGCGCCTTGACGCTGCAGCGCACCGCAGGGCGGCCGCTGGGCGAGGTGCTGCTGAGCCTCGGCTACCTGGGTCGCGAGAGCCTCGGCAACATGCTCACCACCCAGATCCGCGAGTCGCTCCGCTGCCTGGCGGCGCTGCGCCGGCCCGAGTGTTCGTTCACCGAGACCGCCGAGGCGTACCTGCCGGCCACGTCCGGGCAGAACGCCGAAGCGCCGAACGGGGACGTGCTGGGCGAGGAGGTGTTCGAGCAGCTCGCCCGCTACCTCAAGCGCCCGTTCCTCACCAACCAGATCCCCAGCTTCCTGCAGGACACCACGCACGAGAAGCTCAAGGTGCTGACCGCGGGCGCCGTGCCGTACACGCTCATCGACGACCAGTTCTCGCAGCCGTTCGAGCGCCTGATGGCGCGGCTGTCGCGCATGTTCGACATCGTGCTCATCGACTCGCCGCCGGTTGCGATGGCGAGCCCCGCCGAGATGTTGGCCGGCATGTGCGATGGCGTGCTCATGGTCGTCAAGGCCGACGGGTATGACACGCGCATCGTCCGCCAGGCCAAGGCCCAGCTGGATCGCTCCAACCCGAACTTCGTCGGCGTGGTCTTGAACCACGTCGATCTGCGTCACGCTGATCCCTTGCTCCACTACTACGGCGCCTACCAGCACTGATGGCGTCTGGCCCAGACATCGAGGCGAACCCGCACCGGGAGCCCCAGAGGATCCGTATGAGAAGCGAGTTCCTTCCGTTCGCGCAGCCCCTCCTCGGCGAAGAGGAGATCGGCGAAGTCGTGCATTGTCTCCGCTCGGGCTGGTTGACCACCGGCCAGAAGGTCAAGCAGTTCGAGCGCGAGTTCACCGAGTTCACCGGCGCGCGGCACGCGCTCGCGGTGAATTCGTGCACGGCCGCCCTCCATCTGGCGCTCGAGGCGGTGGGAGTGGGCCCGGGCGACGAGGTCATCACCACGCCGATGACGTTCACCGCCACGGCGGCGGTGATCGAGCATCTCGGGGCCCGCCCGGTGCTGGCGGACGTGGATCCGCGCACGCTCAACATCGACCCGGCCCAGATCGAGCGCCGCCTGAGTGCCCGTACCAAGGCCATCCTGCCCGTTCACTTCGCCGGACAGGCCTGCGACATGGACGCGATCTGCGCCATCGCCCGCGACCGCGGTGTCCCGATCATCGAGGACGCCGCACACGCCATCCCGACGCGCTACAAGGGCCGGCTGGTGGGCACGCTCTCGGATGTCACGTGCTTCAGCTTCTACGCCACCAAGAACGTCACGACCGGCGAGGGCGGCATGGTCACCACCGACCGCGACGACCTCATGGAGCGCATGCGACTCATGCACCTGCACGGCATGAGCAAGGACGCCTGGAAGCGCTATACGCAGGCGGGCTCCTGGTCGTACGAGATCCTCGCGCCCGGCTTCAAGTACAACCTCACCGATATCGCCGCCGCGATCGGCGTGCACCAGCTTCGCAAGGCCGAGGACTTCCGTCGCCGCCGGCTCGCCATCGCGGACGCGTATGACGCCGCCCTCGGCGGCCTCCCCGGCGTGCGCCTCCCGCAAGTGGACGACCGCGAGGGGCACGGGTGGCACCTGTACGTGATCCAGGTGGACCCCGAGCAGCTCACCATCGGTCGCGACCAGTTCATCGAGCGCCTGGTGGCGCGCAACATCGGCGTCTCCGTGCACTTCATCCCGCTTCACATCCATCCGTACTACCGCGAACGCTATTCGCTCCAGCCCGGCGACTTCCCCAATGCCTTCGCGGCCTATGAGCGCATCCTGTCGCTACCCATCTACGCCAAGATGAGCGACGAGGACGTGCGCAACGTGGCCGATGCCGTGCGCGACATCGCGGAGGAGGCCCGACGATGAAGCGCTTCATGGACATCGCCCTGTCCGCACTGGGCCTGCTGGTCCTGTGGCCGCTGTTCCTCGTCGTGGCCGTGCTGATCAAGCTCGAGGATGGCGGTGCGGTGATCTTCCGGCAGCTCCGCGTGGGTCGCGGCTGCAAGAGCTTCTACATCCTCAAGTTCCGCACCATGCGCGTGGACGCCCCGCTCAAGGGCCCGGCGATCACCGTGCGCAATGACCAGCGCATCACTGCCATCGGGTCGGTACTGCGCAGCAGCAAGATCGACGAGTTGCCGCAGCTCTGGAACGTGTTCGTGGGCGAGATGAGCCTCGTGGGCCCGCGCCCCGAGGTGCCCCGCTACGTGGACCTGTTCCGCGCGGAGTTCACCGAGATCCTGGCCGTGCGCCCCGGGATCACCGACCTCGCGTCCATCAAGTACCGCAACGAATCGTCGCTCCTGTCGGAGACGGAGGATCCCGAGGCGGAGTACGTCCAGCGCATCCTCCCCGAGAAGCTCCGCCTGTCCCGCGAATACGTGCGCAACGCGTCCCCGTCGTATGACCTGCAGCTCGTCTTCACCACGCTCGCGTGCCTGCTCTATCCGTCCCGCGCCGTGGAACGTGTGGTGGATGTGCTGAGCCCGTATCGTTTCTGGATCGGGCTGATCGTCCAGGCCGTCGCCGTCGGGGCGGCGTACATGTTCGCGTACGAGATCCGGTTCGACGGCCGCGTTCCCGCCGGCGAGCTGGAGGTCGCGCTCCGGCTGCTGCCCGTCGTGCTTCTGGTGCGCCTGCTGTGGCTCAACGTGTTCCAGCTGTTCCACGGCGTGTGGCGCTACTCCGGCGTGCGCGACCTGCGCAACATCGTGCTGGCCGTCAGCCTGGGCTCGCTCAGCTGGTGGTCGGTGGCCCACTGGGTCTACGGCATCTCCGGCTTCTCGCGCGGTGTGATCGCGATCGACTGGCTGCTGTCCATCACGTTCCTGGCCGGCCTGCGGATCGGTCGCCGCCTGCACCGCGAACTGCGGCCGGATGCGTCGCCGAATCGCCGGGTGCTGCTCGTGGGCGAGGAAGACCCGATGGCGCGCGTGGCCCGCGACCTTCTCGACCGTCCGGCGCACGACTGCCAGATCGTGGGCATGCTCAATGGCGACATCCGTCGCAAGGGCGCCCGCATCCACGGCATCCCGGTGCTGGGGACCAAGTCCGATCTCGCCGATGTCATCCGTGCGACCGATCCGGACGAGGTGCTGTTCGCCATGCCGAGCGCGAGCCCGGAGATGCGTGAGGCCATGCTGGCGCAGTGCCGCACCCTCGGTAAGACGGCCCGCCTCGCGCCGGACGTGAGTGACGTGCTGCTCAAGCGCGACTCACCCCGGCTGGGTGGCGACTACAGTCCGGAGGATCTGCTGTTCCGCGAAGCCATCCGCACGGATGGCGAATACGCTCGCGCCGTCATCCACGACCGCTGCGTCATGATCACCGGCGCCGGCGGCTCGATCGGCTCCGAGATCAGCCGTCAGGTCGCCGCGCAGAAGCCGTCGTGCCTGGTGCTGTTCGAGCGTCACGAGTTCGCGCTCTACGAGATCGAGCGCGAGCTTCGCCGCCTGCATCCCGAACTGGTCATCGAACCGGTCATCGGCGACGTCGCCGACTACCTGCGCGTGGACGGCACGATGGAGGCGTTCAAGCCCCGTGTCGTGTTCCACGCCGCGGCCTACAAGCACGTCCCGATGATGGAACGGAACCCGAGCGAGGCGCTGCGCACGAACGTGGTGGGCACGCGCATGGTCGCCGAAGCGGCCATCCGGCACGAGTCCGAGACCTTCCTGCTCATCTCCACCGACAAGGCCGTCGAGCCGGTGTGCATGATGGGCATCTCCAAGCGTATGGCCGAGCTGAGCGTGCAGCTGCTCAAGCAGGAATCGCGCACCAAGCTGCTCACCGTGCGATTCGGCAACGTGCTCGAGAGCTCGGGCAGCGTACTGCCCCTGTTCCGCGAGCAGATCGAGCGCGGCGGCCCGGTGACGGTGACGCACGCCGAGGTGACGCGCCTGTTCATGACCGTGCCCGAGGCGGTGCAGCTCATCCTGCACGCGGCCAGCATGGGCAGTGGCGGCGAGGTGTTCGTGCTCGACATGGGCAAACCGATCCGGATCCTCGACATGGCCAAGGCGCTCATCCGCCTCTACGGCCTCGAGCCCGGCAAGGACATCCCGATCCATATCACCGGGCTGCGCCCTGGCGAGCGGCTGTTCGAGAAGCTGCTGAACGATCACGAGACCGTGTGGAAATCGGGCCATCCGAAGATCCTGCGCGCCGTCAGCGATGGCGACAGGCAGGTCGTGCGCGACGAGATGTCGCGACTGCTGCGCGAGTCCGAGCGCCGCATCGGTGGACGGCCGGACCTGATCGAGCATGTCGAGGGGACGATCGCGAGATGAGAACCCGCGTCGCGCCCAGCCGGGGGCTTCCCGTGGAGGCGGACCGTCCGATGGCGGACGGAACGGGCCGGGGCTGGCGCGCGTACCTGGCGCTGGCGGCGGTGCTGGCCCCGCTGTGCGTGCCTGCCGGGCCGGGTCAGTCGGCGCTGCTCGACGTTGTGAACCTCATCGCGTTGGCGGTGTTCTTCGTGGTCACGATGGCGGGGTACAAGCTGCGCGTGCCGCTCGCGGTGCCCATGCTGACCATCGCGGCCGGGAGCCTGCTCGCCACGCTGGGCGCGCCGTCCATCAAGCTGGTGGCGCTGTCGCTGATCCAGGATGTCTACCTGTTCGCGTGGTTCGTGGTGCTCGTGAACGTGCTGCGCACCGAGCGTGACCTGCGACTGGTGCGCGTGGCGTGGATGTGGACCGCGGCGGCCGTGGCCGTGGTCGCGCTCACGCAGTTGTTCCTGCGCTACGGCACGCTGGCCACGCTGCTCGGCTCGCGTGGCCTGCGCCCGCCGGCGACGCTTTACAACCCGAACATGCTCGCGGACTACATGGTGATCAGCCTGTTCATCACCGTGAGCCTCACCGGGCTCGTCCGCCGCCGCGTACTGTGGCCCGTGCTCGCACTGCTCGCCTTGGCGCTGCTCAGCACCAAGTCGAACGGCGGCATGATCTCGTTCGCGGCCGGCGCCATGGTGTGGATCATGGTGCGCGCCTGGACGGCTCGTGTCCCCGTGCGCGTGCTGGCTGCGGTCGGATTGCTGTCGCTCGGCGTGCTCGGGTTCGGCGCCTGGCTCAACAAGGAGTGGGGCGTCGGCAATGGGCTGCTCGCCTCGCTGCAGGAGCACACGTTCGCCGGCCGCATGGAGCACAGCTCCGAGAGCCGCATGCGCATCTGGGACCAGCTCGAGCGCTCGTACGCCCGTTCACCTCTCGGAATCGGGCCAGGCAACAGCGGTGCGCTCACGCTGACCATCGCCGAACGCGAACGTCCGGATTCGTATCGCTCGAAGGAAGCGCACAGCGACTACCTGGCCTATGCCATCGAGCGTGGGCCCCTGGGCATCATCGGGCTCGTGGCCCTCACCGTGGTGATGTTCTTCCAGGTCAGCACCTATTGGCGCCACCGCCCGCACCGCGGCGTGGCACGCCGGCGCTATGCGCGCTGGACGGCCGCCATGGCCGCGGCACTCGCCGCCTCGGCGGTGCACTCGACCGTCATCGAGAAGCTGCACTTCCGTCATTTCTGGCTGTTCGCCGCCCTGGTGGTGGCGTCGGCGCTGGTCTCGGCTCGCCGCTCGGAACGCCGCCCCGTCGTGCTCGAGACGGAGCCGGGGCCGGTCACGCTGCGCCCGGCGCTCACGTCGGGACCCCGCGGCCGCCTGCTGGCGAGGGGGATGGCGTCATGAGGACCTCACGCACGCCCTGCATCGTGGACATCATCAACTTGAGCTCGTCCGCCGACACGTTGCTGCGCGAGCGCGTCCTCGCGCTGCGCGCCAAGGGCGTGGACAACCACATCCTGTGCATGGACGGCCCTTACGTGAAGCCGTTGCGCGCCGCGGGCATCCCGGTCGGCACGGTTCGCCTGCCGCGAGGGTTCGACCCGGTCAAGCTGGTGTGGTCGCTGGTGGAGATCGTGTCCTACCTGCGCCGCGTGAAGCCCGACCTCGTACACACGCACTGTTCCGTACCCGGCATCATCGGCCGCCTGGCCGCGCGGCTCGCAGGCGTGCCCGTGGTCATGCACACCGTGCACGGGTTCCACTTCCACGACGGTGGCAAGGGGTTCTCGCACCAGATGGCGGTTGCCGCCGAGGTGTTCGCCGGCCGCTTCACCGACGTGATGCTGAGCCAGAACCGCGCCGACATGGAGCAGGCCCTGCGCCTCGGCATCGTGTCGCGCGATCGGCTGCACTACGTCGGTAACGGCATCGCCGTGGATGAGTTCGCGACCGCGACGGCCGAGCGTACGGCCGGCGGGCCGCTGGTGATCACGTGCGTGGCACGAATGGAGCCGGTCAAGAACCACGCGATGCTGCTGGATGCGGCCGCGCGGCTGGCGGCTCGCGGCGTGGCGTTCGAGCTGTGGCTGATCGGCGGCGGCGCCGGCCGCGACGCGCTCACCGCGCGCGCGACGGCGCTCGGCATCGCCGCGCAGGTCCGCTTCCTCGGGTACCGCGACGACATCCCGGCCCTGCTCGGCCGCTCACACATCGGCGTGCTGACCTCGCTCAAGGAAGGCATCCCGCGCGCCGCCCTGGAATCCATGGCCTCCGGCCTGCCGATGGTGGCCACGCGCGTCAATGGCACTCGCGAAGTGGTGCGTCATGGCGACACCGGCTTCCTCGTGGACGTGGGCGATGTCGCGGGGCTCGCCGCTGCGTTCGAGCGGTTGGCGGTGGACCCCGAGCTGCGCCTGCGCATGGGCGAGCGCGGCCGCGAAGTGGTGCGAGAGGAGTTCGACGAGGCGATCATCGTGCGCAGGCTGGAGCGGCTCTACAGCGAGAGCCTCCAGCGTCGCGGCATTCCGGTGCCGCCGTCGCTCACGAAGGAGGCGCAAGCGTGAGCGCGGTCGAGATCATGCCCCAGACGGCCCGCGTGCCATCGGCGGCTCCCGCGTCCCCGCGTTCGGGCGCCACGCGCGCCGGGCGCAACACGGCCGTGCGCGCCGCGTCCCAGGCCCTGAGTGCGCTCATCAATGTGAGCGGCATGCTGCTTCTCGGCAACTATCTCTCGGCCGCGGGCTACGGCCAGTACGCGTTCTACTACGCGCTCATCCCGCTCATTGCCAGCGTCGCGGATCTCGGCACTGGCGTCATCGTGACGCGTGAGGCGGCCCGCGATGCCGGCGCGGCCTCCCGGCTGCTCGGGGACGCGATCGTGCTGCGCATCTCGGTCGCCGTGGTGCTCATGCTCGGCGCGGGTGTCGTATCGGTGGTCGCACTCGCGCCCGCCGATGCGTTGTTGGTCATGCTGGTCACGGCTGCGGCCGTGCTCGATTTCGGTCAGGACGTCTCGATCTGGATGCTGCGTGCGGCGGAGCGCCTCGACCTCGAGGCCTTCCTGCTGCTCATCAGCCAGACGGCCTGGATCCTTGGTATCGCCCTGGGCGTGGCACTCGGCGCCACTCTCCCTGTCCTGCTGGCAATGGCCGTGGGGGCCTTCCTGCTTCGGACTTGGGTGGGTTCGACGATGTTGTCTCGCCTGGGGCTTCATCCTTCGCTCTCGGTCCAGCCCGCGCGACTCGCGCGGCTGGCGGCCGAGGGCTGGCCGGTGGCGGCGTCGCTGCTGCTGGTCGTGCTCTACGGACGCGTCGGCGTGTTCGTGCTCAAGGCACTCGCCTCGGACGCGGACGTGGCGTGCTTCAACGTCGCCTATCTGTTGTCGCAGCCGTTCGGGTTCCTGGGTTCTGCGCTGGCCATGGCGGTGTTCCCGGCGTTCGCACGCCTGGGCGCCGAAGCCGCGGCCGACCTGTCCGCCCCGCTGCGTTCGGCGTTCAAGTACCAGCTGCTCATCTCGCTGCCGCTCGCGGCCGGGCTGTTCATGCTCGCCGATCGCGCCGTGCCGCTGCTGTTCAAGGACGGCACCGGCTACGCGGCCGCGGCTTCGGCGCTGGCCGTGATGTCGCTGGCGCTGCCCTTCGTGTTCTTCAACCTGCAGTCGCGCTACCTGCTCGCGGCCGTCGGCCGCCAGCAGGTCTACCTGTGGGCGGTGACCACGGGACTGCTCGTGAACGTGTTCGGCTGCCTGCTCGCCGTGCCGCGGTTCGGCGTCATGGGCGCAGCGTGGACGTTCGTGGCGGCGGAAATCCTCGTCTTCGTGGCCTGTCACAGCGCGCTCGCGAACCACGTGAGCTTCGAATCGGTGGCTCGTACCGCGGCGCGCCCGCTCGGCGCCGCGCTGGTGATGGCAGCGTGGCTGTGGGCGCTGCGCACCGCTCCGTTGCCGCTGGCGATCCTGGTCGGCGTCGTGACGTATGTCCTGACGCTCGTGCTCGTGCGTGCGCTGACGCCGGCCGAGTGGCGGGTGATCCGTGAGGTGTGGTCGTCGTTCCGCCTGTCGCGTCCGCGAGGGGCGGGGAGGTCGGCATGATCGGGCAGGGAGTGGCCGTGGGCCGTCACCCGTCCGGGGCGGGACCCCGGAACGAGGAGGCTGTGATGTCTGCTGCGAGCGCGCTCGATTCCACGCGTTCCGGTGCGCTGCCGCAGGTCGCGGCAGACCGGGACGTTCTCTCCCTGTTGTCGCTCGCCGGCCAGGACACTGCCGCCGTGGACGCGCGCCTCGCCCAGGTGTCGCGGCTGCCCTATGTCTCGTCCGTGCTGGGGCTGCCGGATCGCCACCAGAAGGGTTCCATGGAGGTGCCGTCCAGCATCGGCATCGCGACGCGAGGCGTGATCGTGCCCGAGTTCACTTCGGTCGCGGTGAACGACGGCATGGGCGTCGTCGTGACCGACCTCACCGAGCAGGACCTCACGCCGGAGCGCATCCAGGCGCTGTTCCTGCGCATCGGCTCGCACAGCGCCGGTCATGTGTTCGAGCGCAACCGCTACAGCCTCGACGCGGCGACGCTGCGCCGGGTGCTGGTGGACGGCGGCCGCGCCGTGGCCCCGCGCTACGACCTCGATCCGTCTTACGCCGATCGCATGGAGAACGGCGCGCGCATCGCGCTGCCCGGCGACCCCGAGCGTTGCATCCGTGAGTGCGTGCCGCCGGCGCTCCTGAACGCGAACCTGGTGGCGTCCGAGATGGGCCTGAACTTCGGCGGGAATCACTTCCTCGAGGTGCAGGTGGTGGACGACCTGCCGGACGGTCCGCTCGCCGCCCGTTGGGGCCTGCGCGCGGGCCAGGTCGTGGTCATGTACCACCTCGGGCCGGGGCCGTTCAGCGGCAACTTGCTGCACCACTGGTCGCGGCGCACCAAGCTCGACGCGCAGCGCGCGCCGGTCTACTTCCTGTCCAAGCTGGCGTTCCATTATGGCCAGCGGCTGGGGCGCGGGGATCTCGGCGCCAAGTGGCGCGCGCATTTCCGCAGCAACGGCTGGACGCCGCTCGCCGAGGAGTCCGAGGAAGGGCGGGCCTTCAACGCCGCCATGGCGATGGCCATGAACTTCGGCTACGCGTACCGGCTGGCCACCGTGCGCGCCATCGTGGACGGGCTGCGCGAGGCGGTCTCGCCGCGCGTGCGCACGTCGCTGCTCTGCGACATCTCACACAACAGCATCACCGAGGAGTCGGTGGCGGGCGAGCGCCAGTGGGTCGCGCGCCACAACGCGTGCCGGCTCGCGCCCGGTCAGCCCACGCTCGTTGCAGGCGCGTGGGACGTCCCCAGCTACCTCGGCATCGGTCTCAGCGATTCCAACGGCAGCATGCACTCCTATGACCACGGCGGCGGCCACCTGATCGAGTCCGCGCGCGCCGAGGGGCGACTGCAGCCCACCGAACAGACCGTCACGCGTGTGCGCATGACCCGCGGCCGAAACGCCCAGGTCACGCGCGTGCGCACCGTGCCGGTCATGAATCCGGGCCCGCTCGACAGCCTCATGAAGAAGCTGGGCGAGCACCACATCATGCGTCCCGTCGTGCGGCTGCGCCCGCTCGGCAATCTGAAGAACTGACCCCTTCCCCGACGAGAACTCCCATGATCGAACCCAACCGTTTCCGCGAAGTCGCCCAGGCGGGGAAGGACCGAGATCCCTCTTGGTACCGAGTCCACCGGCGCCTCTCGATCCACATCACGGCCGTGCTGCTGCGCACGTCCGTGAAGCTGGACCACGTCACCTATTCGATGATGCTCATGGGACTGCTCGCCGCGGCCCTGCTGTTGTCGCCCTCGGTGTGGCTCAACGCGCTGGGCGTGCTGGCCGGCTACGCCTCGTTCCTTTTGGACAAGGTGGATGGCGAGATCGCGCGTGTCCGGGGTCAGCAGTCGGTGCGCGGCATCCTGCTGGACCGGTTCCACCACCGGCTCGTCGAGCCGTTGCTGTTCCTGGCGGTGGGCGTGCGCGCGTGGCAGGCGACGGATTCGACCGTTCCGGTGATCGCGGCGCTCGCCACGATGCTGGCGGCGAACATCATCGAGGAGACCCAGCAGCTGCCGCCGTTCATCGCGGCCAAGCATGCTTGCGAGACGCAGTCCTGGCCGGTCTCACGCCGCGTGCCATCGGCCGCGGTCGAGCGCCTGGCGGCGGTCATGCGCTCGCTCAAGACGTTCCGCATGTACCTCACCGTCCTGCCGCTGGTGCTGCTCGCGATCCTGGCCGAGGCCTGGACCGGGCGCAGCGTCACCACCGCCTACCTGGTGGCGAGTGCGGTGGCGCTTTGGGGCTACACGCTGTTCCAGGCGTGGTACTACACGAATGGCCAGCTCGACGCGGAGATCGCCTCGCTCGAGCACAAGCTCCCGCCGCTGCCCGAATCGGATGTGCAATCGAGTGAACCGCGCCAGGCGGAGGCCGTCGTGCGACCCGTCGTGACCCCGCGACACGCGGGCGCCGCGCAGCTCGTCGCCGTCGCCGTGCTGATGCTGGCTCTCGTGGCCGGTCCCGCCATGGCCGCGAGCTACTACGTGGACATCAACAACCCGCTCGCGTCACCGACCGGCCCGGGCACGCTGACGAATCCCTACAACAGCATCAACGCAGCCATCGCGGCGCGCGGCGCTCCCGGCAACACCATCCAGGTGCGTGCCGGTGTGTATCGCGAACAGGTGAACATCAATATCTCGGGCGCGGCCGGCTCGAAGTTCGTCGTCAAGACGTCGGGCAGTGGCGCCGTGATCATCGACGGGGCGGACGACTTCACGGGGACCGCGAAGTGGGTGAAGGACGCGGGCAACGCCTACGTGGCCGCCAGCGTGACGTGGTTCCCCAAACAGGTGATCGTGAATGGAGTGCGGCTCACCTCGACCGCCAGCACACCGGCGGCGATGCCGGTGAACACGTTCCGTTATGCCGCCGGACAGGGGCTCTACGTGAACGTCGGCGGCGCCAACCCCGGCTCGACTCCGACGTTCGTGGGCCGTCGTAACTACGCGTTCGCCATCTCGGCGGCGTCGTGGGTGACGGTGGACGGGTTCCAGTGCCTGCGCGCGGATGACCGCGCGTTCAACGTGAACTCGGATTGCGCGGACATCGAGATCCTGAACACCAATGTCAGTTGGTCCGGCAAGTACGGCATCTACGTCAGCGCCAGCACTCGCGTTCGGATCGCCAGCAACAAGGTCTTCGACAACGCGCACCACGGCATCATGCTGACGCTGGGTGTGACGAACTGCACCGTCGAGGACAACGAAGCGTACCGGAACGCCCTGCCCGCCCAGCGCGCGGCGAACGGCTTGTACCTCTACGGTGCGTCCAGCAACGTGATCCGCCGCAACAATTGGCACGACAACCAGGACACCGGCCAGCACGTGCAGACGGGCTCCAACGACAACGTCAGTTACAACAACATCAGCTGGAACAACGGCGACCACGGTTTCGACCATCTGGCCGCGCTCGGCACGAAGCACCTGAACGACGTGGCTTACGGGAACTTCAAAGACGGGTTCTCGATCGAGGGCGCCTCCACGGGCACGACCCTCGTCAATTGCATCGCCACCCAGAACGGCCTCACCACGAATGAGTTCGACCTGTGGGTGGATGACGCGTCCATGATGGGATTCCAGTCCAACGACAACATCTTCTGGAAGTCCACGGCGCAGGCGCCGATCAAGATCGGGCCCGTGCTCTACCCGCAGCTGTGGGGCTACTCCGCCGCCACGGGCCAGGACACCCGCTCGATCCAGGCGGATCCGAAGTTCGCGGCGCCAGCCACGGGAGACTTCCACCTTCTGGGGACCTCGCCGGCCATCGACAATGCCAACTCGAGCGACCCCATCTGGCCGAGCCGGGACCGCGAGGACCGCCAGCGCTACGACAACCCCAGCGTTGCGAACACCGGACTGGGCAATGTCAAGTACGGCGACCGCGGCGCGTACGAGTTCAGGGCCACCGGCCGTGTGCCGGTGGCGGCGCTCACCGCCACGCCCAGCTCGGGTAATGCACCGCTCTCGGTCAGCCTCAGCGCCACGGGTTCGAGCGACCCCGACGGCACCGCACTGACCTACACGTTCAACTTCGGCGACGGCACGAGCGTGGGCCCGCAATCCAGCCGGAACACCACGCACGTGTACGCGGCCGGTGTCTACCAGCCCATGGTCACGGTCACGGACGCCTCGGGCCTCTTCGCCACGAAGTCGGTCACCGTCACGTCGAACGGTCACATCGACGCGGCACCGGTGATCAACGCACCGGCCACCGCCTCGGCGGCGGAGAACTCGCCGTTCACGCTGAGCTTCACGGTGACGGATGCCGACGGCGATGCGATCACGTCGCTCACCGCCGAGCTGGCGGGCTTGCCCGCCGGTCACAACGCGGTGTTCGTCGCGGGCTCCGGCAACAACAGCGGCACGCTCACGTGGACGCCGACCTTCACCAACGTGGGCAGCTACACGGTGAGGTTCTACGCGTCGAATGCCAAGATCGACACGGCGACCACGGTCATCACGGTGGCGAACACCGACCGGGCACCGATCGTGACCTCGCCGCCCACGGCCACATTCTCGGCCGGTGCGCAGGGCACGGTGAACGTCACGGCGACCGATCCCGACGGCGATGTCATCACGTCGCTCACCGCCAATCTCAGCGGGCTGCCCGCGGGGCACACCGCGGTCTTCACGGCCGGGCCCAACAACACGACGGGTGTGCTCACGTGGACGCCGACGCTGGCACAGGCCGGTGCGTACAACGTCTACTTCAGCGGGACCAATGCCCTGGTCGGTGCCGACACGACGAGGATCACGGTCGTGCAGAACAACCAGCCCCCCGTGGCCTCGCTGACCGTCTCGCCCTCGAGCGGTGTGGCACCGCTCACCGTGTCGCTCGACGGTTCGGGCTCGAGTGACCCCGACGTCGGCGCGCTGAGCTATACGTTCGAGTTCGGCGACGGCGCCGTGCTCGGCCCGCAGGCCCAGGCCACGACCACGCACGTCTACATCGCCGGCACGTACACCGCGAAGCTCACGGTGACCGACCCGGTCGGCGCGACGAGCGTCGCCACCCGGACGATCACGGTCACGGGCTCCGGCCTGGGGCCCAACCTCGTCCAGAACGGCCTGTTCGAAACCAACCTCAACGGCTGGAGTGCCTACTCGACCGCGACGCTGGCTCGAGTCGCAGGCGGCTACGAGGGCGGGTGGGCCGCCCAGTCCACGTCGACGGCCTCGACGCCCGGAGGCTTCGGCTTCAACGACAGCCCGAACTGGGTGGCGAACGCCGGAGCGCTCGGCACGCGGTATCGCTTCAGCGCCTGGGTGCGCTCCGATGCCGCCCGCGGCACGGCCAAGCTCCAGATCCGCGAGTACCTCGGCAGCACGAAGGTGGGGAACACCACGTTCTCGCCGGCCGTGACGCTGTCCTCCACCTGGCAGCTGTTGACGGTGGACCACGTCACGCAGGGTGCGGGGACCACGCTCGACTTCCAGATCTACGACATCCCGCTGGTGCTGGGCGAATCGTTCCTCACCGACGCCGTGTCTATCAACGTGATCTCGGGCACGGCTCAATCCATCGCCACGAACGGACCGCTCGGGACCTCGTTGTCGGCCGGGGAGGGGCTCCAGTTCAGCGCGCGTATGTTCCCCTCCATCACCAGCTCGTTCTCGACACTGCAGTTCACCACCACGCGCCGCGGGCCCGTTCGCGCCGACCTGTTCGACGCCTCCGGACGCCGGGTGCGCGAGCTGATCGACGAGAGCGACATGGAGGCCGGCTCGCACAGCCTGACCATCGACGCGCGAGGCGATCGCGGCGATCGGCTGGGTTCCGGGATGTACTTCTATCGCCTGCAGACGGCGGAGAAGACCGTCACCGGCAGGTTGATCTTCATGCGCTGAGCGGCCGACGGCGACACGAGGGTTCCGGGGCCGAGTTCGCCCGCACGGAGCCGTCGCGCACGACGCCGTGTAGACGAAGCCCAGTGGGCCGCGAGAGCGGCCCGCTGGGCTTTCGCTCGTTCGGACCGAAACCCGGGGGTGGCCGCCTCGGCCTGCGGCTCCGTGAGGCAGGGGGGGCGCGACCGTGCGCGTCACGTGGGTCCGCGGTCTCGAGGGTGCGGACAGTCGACGGCACGTCCGCGTGTCGGGCAGGTCGCCCGCTTGCGAAGCCCTCCCCATGGCCCTCTGTTTGCACAGAGTGAACGGAGATGCACTCGCCGATCGATCGGATCGAGTGAGGCACGGCATCCAGTTCGTTCGCGTGCAGCCGGCTATGGGTTCCGCCGGAGTCAGCAAGGTCCCGCTGCGAGGACCGGGCTGCCCGCGGGCTGGGTGGTTCCGCGCTTCGTACGGGGGGATTCACCATGCAGGGTGGAGCAAGGAGGCAGCAGCACGCCTTCGGCTGGGGCGTCTGCGCGCGCGCCATCGGCGCGATGGCCCTGCTGTGCGCGCTGGGCCCGCGGAGTGCCGCCGCGGCCACGTACTACGTGGACCAGGCCAATCCGCTGGCTTCCCCGTCGGGTCCCGGAAGCGAGGCCTTCCCCTACAGCACCATCGCCTCCGCGGTCGCCGCGCGCGCGGGCGCGGGCATCACCATCGTCGTCAAGCCCGGCACCTATCGCGAGCAGGTCGTGATCTCGACCTCGGGGCAGAGCGGGGCGCCGTTCATCCTGCGCGCCCTGGGCGCGGCCGTCGTGGACGGTGCCGAGGACTTCTCGTTCGCCGGCCAGTGGGTCGCGGGCGCGGGCGGCAGCTATGTCGCGTCGAGTGTCACCTGGAGCCCCAAGCAGGTCATCGTGGGAGGCACGCTGCTCACGGCCTCCACCGAGAGCGTCAGCGCCCTGTCGCCGAACACGTTCCGCTATGTCGCCGGACAGGGACTGTACGTGAACGCCGGGGGTGTGAATCCCGGCACGCTCGCCACGTTCGTCGGCCGCCGCGCCTCGGCGTTCGTCGTCTCCGGGCGGTCCTGGGTCACGATCGAGGGATTCACGGCGCTTCGTGCGGATGACCGGGCGTTCAACCTCACGTCCGATGTGCGCGACCTCGAGATCCTCGGGAACACCGTCCGGTTCTCGAGCAAGTACGGCATCTACGTGAGCGACGGCGTGCGTGTGCACATCGCCGGCAACCGGACCTACGACAACGCCAACCACGGCATCATGCTCACGGTCGGCACCTCGAACTGCGTCGTCGAGGACAACGAGTCGTACCGGAACGCCGTCCCGGGGGTGCGTTCCGCCAACGGCCTCTACCTGTACGGCGCCACGAACAACATCGTCCGCCGCAATCGGTGGCATGACAACCAGGACTCCGGCCAGCACATGCAGTCGGGGGCGAACGACAACGTCTGCTACAACAACCTCAGCTGGAACAACGGTGACCATGGTTTCGACCACCTGGGCGTGACCGGAACGCTACGCTTGAACGACGTCGCCTACGGCAACTCCAAGGACGGCTTCTCGATCGAAGGCTCGTCCACGGGCACACGGATGTTCAATTGCATCGCCGCCGAGAACGGACTCACCACCAATCACTTCGACCTGTGGGTGGACGCTTCCTCACTGGCGGGATTCCAGTCCGACGACAACATCCTGTGGAACTCGACAGCCCAGGTCCCGGTGAAGATCGGCTCGACGTCCTACTCGCTGGTCTCGAGCTACTCGGCCGCGACCGGGCGCGACACACGCTCGGTCCAGGCGAACCCTCGCTTCGTCGCTCCCGCAGCCGGGAACTTCGGGCTTCAGGCCGACTCGCCGGCCATCGACAACGGCAACTCGTCCGACCCGAACTGGCCCGTGACCGACCAGCAGGGCCGCGCGCGCGCGGACGTGCCGCTGGTGCCCGACGCAGGGCTCGGTCCGGTGACCTGGTCGGATCGCGGCGCGCTGGAGTACCAGCCCGCGGGCATCCCTCCGGTCGCGAGCTTGTCGGCCGATCCCGCCGCGGCGCTGGCTCCCGCGACCGTCACGTTGGATGCGTCCGGCTCGAGCGACGCGGACGGGACCATCGTGTCGTATGAGTTCGATTTCGGTGACGGGACGAGCAGCGGGCCGCAATCGAGCGCAGTGGCCAGCCACGTGTACCCGGCGGGGGCTTACACCGCCACGGTGACGGCGACCGACGATCAGGGACTCACCGGGGTGAGCACCGCCAGCGTGACCGCGAACCGTCCGCCGCTCTCGGCGCTCACGGCCGATCCCCCGGCCGGGCGTTCGCCGCTCGCCGTCCAGTTCAATGCCGCGGGCGCGGTGGACTCGGACGGGTCGATCGTCTCGTACTTCTTCGACTTCGGCGATGGCACCTCCCAGGGCCCGCAGTCGAGTCCGTCCGCGTCGCATCTCTACGGCACCGGCACATGGCGGGCGCGACTTCGAGTGCTCGACAACCTCGGGGCCTCGGACACGCTCGACGCCCCGCTGACGATCACCGTCGGCCCGCCGAACTCGCCACCCACGGCGTCGCTTGCCGCGAGCCCGGTCTCGGGCCCGGCCCGACTCACGGTGACGTTCGACGCGTCGGGTTCGCACGACCCGGACGGGGGGATCGCGACATACTTGTTCGAGTTCGGCGACGGCAGCTCCCAGGGGCCGTTGACGACGCCCCACACTTCGCACACGTACGCGGGCGGCAGCTTCACCGCGCGCTTGACCGTGACCGACACCGATGGCGCGACTTCGAGCCAGTCGGTGGGCGTCTTCGTCACGACGTCGAACCTCGCCCCGAACGGGGACATCCTCACTCCGTCGGCGAGTGCGGTGACCGTCTCGGCAGGACAGAGCGTCTCGTTCACTTCGGCGGCGAGTGATCCCGACGGTCACGTACCGCTCCACTTCGACTGGAACTTCGGCACGGGCGCGACGTCGACACTGGCGAACCCCGGGGCCGTGGCGTTCCCGGATGCGGGGACGTTCGCCGTCACGCTCCGGGTCACGGACGCTCTCCTGCTGAGCGACGCGACGCCGGATACCTGCTGGGTCACGGTGCTCGCCGCGGACCCGTCGGTGGCCGCAGACGGGATCCACTGGACGATGTCGGGCCCCACGTCGGTGACGGTGAACTGGCGCGGTCCCGTCGGGACGCTGCGCTTTGGGCTCACGCCCGACTACGGAACCGTCGTGGCCGCAGTCCCGCCGGTGCCGTTGCCGTGGTCGTCCGCCGGGCCCTACTGGCAGGCGCGCATCGACGGGCTCGCGGTGAACACCACCTACCACTATTCCGTGGCCGGCGGCACGGACCACACGTTCCGTACAGCGCCCGCGCGCGGCTCGTCGGGGTTCACGGTCGTGGCCGAGGGCGATATCGGAGCTGCCGTCAACTACCCCTCGGTGGCCACCGTGCAGTCCCTGGTCGCCTCCCAGTCACCCGCGTTCGTCCTGACGGTCGGGGACCTGAGCTACGCCAACGAGAACGGCATCGCCGCGTGCGACCAGTTCTTCAACGACGTGATGGCCTGGTCCACCGATGCGGCCATGATGCCGATCTGGGGCAATCACGAGTGGGAGAAGGTCACCGACGACCTGCGCAATTACAAAGGCCGGTTCGAGCTGCCGAACCCGCAGACGACTCCCGCCATCCCGGCGCCCAACGACGGCGGAGAGGATTGGTACTGGTTCGATCATGGCAACGTCCGGTTCATCGCCTACCCCGAGCCATTCTCCGGCGCCTTGGACGATTGGTACCCACGGGCCCGCGTGCTCATGCAGGAGGCACAATCGGATCCCGCGATCCAGTTCGTGGTCACGTTCGGTCACCGGCCGGCCTACTCCTCGGGACGGCACCCGGGCGAGGAGCGCCTCACGGGCTACCTCGATCTGCTCGGCGCGTCGTTCCCCAAGTATGTGCTGAACCTGAACGGCCACAGCCACGACTACGAGCGTTCGTTCCCGCAGTCGGGTGTCGTCCACGTCACCGCGGGCGCCAGCGGCAGCCCGTTGGAGACCTCGGACTCCACGAATTGCAGATGGGACGGCGGATGCCCGCCGCCGGCGTGGTCCGCCTACCGTGTCATGCACTCCGGCGTCTTGAACCTGCGATTCTCGTCGGGCGGCATCGAGGGCACGTACATCGCGGGTCCCACCCAGGCGCATGCGGACACCGCCGCTCCGATCGGCAGCGTGCTCGACCACTTCGTCATCGGCACGCCCCAGTCGGACCAGGCACCTGTCGTCACGGTGCCGGCGAACGCGCACGTCGACGAGGGCGGGCTGTTGAGTCTCGAAGTGAGTGCGACCGATCCCGACGGCGACGCGCTCCTGTCGCTGAGCGCCGACCTCTCGCGGCTGCCGCCGGGAAACGATGCGGTGTTCACGCCGGGAAGCGATCACACCTCCGGCGTGCTCTCGTGGCGCCCGACGTTCACGGACGCCGGATCGCGCCTGGTCACGTTCACCGCGAGCAACGTGCTCGCGGGTTCGGCCTCCGCCACCGTGGTGGTCCACGACGTGGACCGCGCGCCGGTGGTGAGCATCCCCGACACGCTCTATGCGGTGGCCGAGGGCACTCCGCTCTCCATCCTCGCCACCGCTCACGATCCCGACGCCGACCCGATCACCAGCTTCGAGATGAACGTCACGCCCTCCCCGGCGGGCGGCGTGCCTTCGTTCTCGCCGTTCGCCGGCGGACCGCTCGGCGAGCCTTCGGCCAGGCTGGAGTGGACGCCGACGTATGCCGACTCGGGTTGGTACCGGGTCACGTTCACGGCGGCGAATGCACTCACGGGCGAGCGACAGCTCCATGTCCATGTGGACGACGCCGACCGCGCTCCGGTGGTGTCGGCGCCCTCCGCGCTGACGGTCGCGGACGGCCAGCACGTGAGCTTCGTGGTCACGGCTGTGGATCCCGACAGCGGCGCGATCGCCGGGCTGTCCGCCGACTTCGCGGCACTGCCGGCGGGTTCGGGTGCGGTGTTCACCGTGGCGCCGGATCAGCGCTCCGGCGTGTTCGACTGGACGCCCTCGGCTGAGATCGTGGGCACGTTCACCATCCCGTTCACGGCGACCAACGAGCGCACGGGAAGTGCGACCACCGTGCTCACGGTCCATCACACCGACGCCGCACCGATCGTGAGCGGCCCGGACACCGTGCAGGTGGGTGAGGGAGCACTGCTCCGCTTCGGCATGAGCGCCTCCGATCCCGACAGCACGGCGATCCACAGCTTCACCGCCTTTCTGGGCGGCCTGCCCGCGGACCACGCCGCGCTGGTCAGCGTCACGCCGGACCATCGCAACGCCACCCTCGAGTGGATTCCGGGGTTCACGCACGCGGGCACGTACAGCGTGAGCTGGATCGCCGCCAACGCGCTCACGCGGACGCGCTTCACCGTGATCCGCGTCGTGCAGTCCGACCGGCCGCCCATCGTCTTCGCTCCCGCCGCGGCATCCGCACCCGCCGGCGCCCCGGTCACGATCCCGGTGACCGCGAGCGATCCGGACGGCGAACCGCTGGCCTCACTCACGGCGAACCTCACCGGACTGCCGGCGGGGAATACCGCGGCGTTCATCGCCAGCCCTGACGGACACTCGGGGGCGCTCCAATGGACGCCCACGCCGGCCGACACGGGCAGCTACACGCTCACCTTCAAGGCGGCCAACACGCTCGAGGGCGTCGCGACCACCGTGCTGACGGTCTCGCGTCCCAACAGCCTGCCCACCCTGAGCGTGTCACTCTCGCGCTCCTCGGGGATCGCGCCGCTCGCGATCACGGCCGACGCCTCGGCGTCGAGCGATGCCGAGGGTCCGATCCTCTCGTACCGGTTCTCGTTCGGCGACGGTGCCGTGGTCGGTCCGCAGGCGACTCCCGTGGCCTCACACACCTACGCCCCGGGCCTGTGGACGCTCTCGGTCACGGTCACCGACACGCAGGGCGCGGTGCGCTCGGGCGAGTACAGGATCACCGTGGCGACTCCCGGCACCGGCCCCAACCTGTGCGGCAATCCCTCATTCGAGACGAACACCACCGGTTGGAACTCCACTGGCAGCGCCAGCTACCAGCGAGTGCCAGGGGGCTTCGGCGGGGCCAGCGCGCTGCAGCTCACCGGCACGTCCGCCGGAACCTCGACGTTCGGCGTCAACGACAGTCCGAACTGGGTTGGCCAGACCGGACCGGCGGGCACGCGATTCCGATTCAGCGCATGGGTGCGGTCCGCGTCCGCCACTGGAGCCGTGCGCGTGCAGGTGCGCGAGTACATGGGCGACGACAAGATCGGCGCATCCACGCTATCGACGCCGGTCCGGATGTCCCCCGACTGGCAGCTCGTGACCGTGGACCACGTCAACCAGGTCGCGGGCTCGATGCTCGACTTCCAGCTGCTCGACTCGCCGGAGGCGCCGGGAGAGGTGTTCCTCGTGGACGAGGCCTCCATCCATCGCGTGCCGCCGGACCAGCCGGTCGTCGCCGAGGGCGATCCTGACGACCCGGAGAACCCCATGCTGCCCCGCAGCCAGGCGCTCGGGATAGACACCCACGCGGTGTTCAGCGTGCGGCTCGTGCCCACCGTGACCCGTTCGGCGGCGACATTGCATTTCACCACCACGCGGCGCGGGCCCGTTCGAGTGGACTTGTTCGACGTCCAGGGCCGTCGCGTGCGCGTCCTCGTAGAGGCCCCGGACGTGGCACCCGGTTTGCACTCACTGAACTTCGATGCCTCTGGCGGTCCTGGTGATCGCCTCGGCTCAGGCCTCTACTTCTATCGATTGCAGGCGGCTGAGCGATCGGCCGTCGGAAAACTGGTTCTCACGCGCTGAGCATCCCACCCGGTCGGGTCGGGGGAGAAGGCGCAAGCTTCGGGGGATTCTCACCATGTGCGGCATCGCCGGAAGGCTGGAGTTCGAGCCGGGCTGCATGGCCGAACCGGCGTTGGTCAAGCGCATGTGCGACGTCATCGCCCACCGCGGGCCCGATGACTCCGGGGTGTGGGCCCAGGGCCCCGTGGCCCTTGGCCACAGGCGACTGGCGATCGTGGACCTGTCGGCCGCCGGGCACCAGCCCATGTCACACGCCGACGGCACGCTGTGGATCACGTTCAATGGCGAGATCTACAACTTCCTCGAGCTGCGAGCCGATCTCGAGCGTGACGGCCACGTGTTCCGTTCGCGCACCGACACCGAGGTGATCCTCCACCTCTACGAGCGCCACGGTGTGGACTGCCTGCGCTTCCTGCGAGGTCAGTTCGCGTTCGCGATCTGGGACACTCGCGAGAAGCAGCTGTTCATCGCCCGCGACCGCCTGGGCAAGAAGCCGCTGGCCTACCATGCCGACGACCGCGGCATCACGTTCGCGTCCGAGATCAAGGCCGTGCTGCAGGATCCGGACGTGGATCGCGATCCCGACCCGGTCGCCCTGCACCACTATCTCACCTACCAATGCGTGCCCGCGCCCATGTGTGCGTTCAAGGGCGTGCAGAAACTGCTCCCCGGGCACTACCTGATCGCGCGCGAGGGTCGCGTGAGCGTGGAGCGGTACTGGCGACTCGAGTATGGGCCGAAGCTCACCGCGCGCGACGCGCGTGAGGAGCGCGACCTTCAGGCCGAACTGATCCACCGCCTCGAAGAAGCCACGGCGCTGCGCATGATCGCCGACGTGCCGCTGGGGGCGTTCCTCTCAGGCGGCGTGGATTCGAGCGCCGTCGTGGCCATGATGTGCCGCCGGGCCACGGGTACGGTGCGAACGTTCTCGATCGGCTTCGACGACGACGCTTATGACGAACTGGCCTACGCGCGCGCCACCGCAGCGCACTTCGGCACGCAGCACACCGAGTTCACCGTGCGTCCGAATGCACTCGAGGTGCTCCCGAAGCTGGTATGGCACTACGACGAGCCCTACGCCGACGCCTCGGCCATCCCGACGTACTACGTGAGCAAGCTGGCACGCGAGCACGTCACCGTCGTCCTGAACGGCGACGGCGGGGACGAGAACTTCGCCGGCTATGACCGCTATGTGGCGAACGCGCTCGCGGGCCGGCTGGGCCCGTTGGCGGCCGTACTCGGCAGCGAAGCCGTGCGCCGGATGATCGACCTCCTGCCGCACGGTGCGACATCGGCGAGCTCGCGCTGGCGACTGAAGCGCTTCCTGGCACCGCTGGGGCGCCGGCCCGAGGCGCGCAATGCCGCGTGGCAGGCGCAGTTCGACATGGAATCCAAGCAGCACCTGTATACGGCGGCGTTCCGCCGCGACGCCGGAGGCGCCGACGCCGAGGAACTGCTCTACGCGCGTTATCGCGAAGCGGGCACCGCGGACTTCCTCGACGCGACGCTCTACACCGACGTCACCGGTTACCTGCCCGACGCGCTGCTCACGAAGGTGGACATCGCCTCCATGGCGGTCGCACTCGAGGCGCGCTCCCCGTTCCTCGACCACACGTTCATGGAGTGGTCGGCCCGCCTGCCCTCGCGGCTCAAGCTGGACGGACGCAAGACCAAGGTGATCCTCAAGCGAGCACTGCGCGGGGTCGTCCCCGACGACGTGCTGGACCGCCGCAAGATGGGCTTCAACGTGCCCGTGGACGTGTGGCTCCGCGGCGAGCTCAAGGACCTGTCGCACGACCTGCTGCTGTCGTCGCGGTCACTCGACCGCGGCTACTTCGAGCGCCCCTTCGTGGAGCGCATGCTGCGCGAGCACGCCTTGGGCACACGCAACTGGCACACGCAGATCTGGAACCTGATGATGCTCGAGAGCTGGCATCGCAAGTTCGTGGACCACGCACAGCCACGGGCGGTCGCGGTATGAGCCGGGCCCTCTCGCGCCGGCTACTTCTTGCGCAGGTCCTGAACGGTATCCGGCGGAATGGTGTCGCGGCCGGTGCGCGCGTCGAGCACGTAGCCGCTGAACACACCGGTGTTCCCGCAGTCGCTGCCGCAGCCCTCGGCCCAGTCGCTGGCGAACAGGATGCGGCGGCCGTCGGGCGAGGGCACGGCGTGAGCCTGGGCCCGGTAGGTGCTGGCGGTGCTGCGGTAGTGGCCGAAGCGCTGCACCGTGCGGCTGCCGTCGAGCTTCACGGCGACGATCTCTCCCGCGAAACGCCGGCCGGTGCTGCCCGAGGCCTTCGCGTAAGTGACGTAGAACCAGCCCGGCCGCTGCGTGTTGCGGGCGGAGCCGTGGGAGTAGGAAGCCTCGTTGGAGGGGTCGGTGAGTTCGGTCACCTGGCCGTCGCGCAAGCGCACCTTGACGACGCGACCCAGCGAGCTGCCCGGGCAGGCGCGACCCCCCACGAGCACGTCCTCGTTGTTGTCGAACGGGTCCACCGCCATGTCGGCGTGCTTCAAGGGGAACACCCAGCCGTTCGGGCGGGCGGCGAACGAGCCGCAGCGCAGCGCGTTGTCCGCCATGCGATGCGGCCGGATGGCGAGCGTGCTGTCCACTTCGAAGATGCGGTGCATGTCACAGAGCGTGTCGCAGCTCACCCCGCCGCTGCCGAACTTGAGGTCGATGTAGCGGCCCGAGGGCGAGATGCTGATGTTGCCGTTGGGGCAGAACGAGGCGTCCCCGGTCTGGAGGCTGCAGGGCGCGAACGTGTAGACGGGGCCGATGCGCTTGAACGGGTAGGCAGGAGCGTTGCCACGCGGATCCATGTCCACCACGACCATGCGCGTGCCGTCGCTGATCACCGCGTAGCGGCCGTCTCCGGAGACGTTGCCCTCTCCGCTGCCGATGCCGTAGTTGGCCGGGAACGGCAGCGTCCAGGTGCGCAGCTTCCGGCAGTTGGCCACGTCGAACCACATCAGTTCGGTGCCCGCGCGGCTGACCGCGATCTGGACGTTCGGGTATTCGGGACTCGGGTGCCAGCGATAATCGTAATTATCGAACGCGTCGCACGGCGTGTACTTGGGCTGGTAGGTCTCACCGTCCAGGATGAGCGGCGAGGTGCTGGCGTCGCCCGCCCGGTTCTCGATCGAGAGCAGCGTGCCGTCGGAGTTCCAGGGCTGCTGCTTGGCGTAGACCTGGCGCGCATCGGTGCCCCACATGCCGAGCGTGGGCGAGATGACCGTGCCGGGCTCGCCGGTGATGCGCGTGATGCGCGTTCCGAACGTGGGCTCGAGGACGGGCGTGAGGTAAGCCGGCCGGGGCAGGGCGGGCAGCGAGAACACCGCCATGGAATCGGTGATCGTGCCGAGGAAGCCCGGCACGCCCTGTGCGTGCGGGCGCTCCGCACAGGCCAGTGCGGTGGCAAGTGTGATCGCGCCGGTAAGCACCGTCCGAACGCCGAAGCGAACGGGGTTACGGGTGCGACGGATCGAGTCGTGACGGTGCCGAGCCCGGATCATGCGCATCTTCATCCCATTCTATCACGTGAGACCGCCGTGTTGCGTGACGCGCCTTGATCCACGGATCGCCTCGCGACGCACTCGACACGGAGGATCGGGCCGCGGGCCGCTCGGCCCGCGATGCCGGCTTCGGGACGCCGGGCCGAATCACCCAACTTCACCACCCACTCCCTCTCTCTCCACTCGAACTCTCTCCGGAGGAAACCATGTCGCGTCAGCTCGAACCCCATCGCGCACCGGAAGGCGTGCGGCGGGAGTTCCCTCCACGACAGCGAGCCCGCATCGGACTGATGCTGGTATCGGTCCTGTGCTGGACCAGCTTCAGTGTCCCTGCCGCACGAGCGGAGCGGTTCCTGTATGTGGACAAGGCGCATCCCAGCGCCTCGGACACCGGTCCCGGAACGGCGAACCTGCCCTATCGAACCATCACCGAGGCGCTGGTCGCGAATCCGGACACGGGCGTGACGATCATCGTCCGCGCCGGGGTGTATCGCGAGCGCGTCGCGATTCCGGTCTCGGGATCCAAGACCGCCCCCATCGTGATCCGCGCCGCGGGCAACACCGTGGTGGATGCGGCCGACGACATGAGCTGGCCGGGTTGGTTCACCCAGTTGTCCGGCAATGCCTGGGTGGCGTCGAGCGTGGGATTCCGTCCCAAGCAGGTGTTCGCCGACGGCGCCCGCCTGCTCGAGTCGGCACAGACCGACCCCGCACTCGTCGAGGCGGGCCGGTTCGCGTGGTTCGCGGGTGTGGGCCTGGTCGTGAACGTGGGGGGTGGCAACCCCGCGAGTCACGCACTCTCGGTGACGAACCGGACGCACGGGTTCCTGCTCCAGAATCGGAACTACATCGTGATCGAAGGCTTCACCGTCTCGGGCGCCGGCGACAAGGGCATCGAGGTGATCGGTGGCACCGGCGTGAAGGTGCGCAACAACGTGGTCACGAAGTCGTTCGCCGGTGGGATCTGCCTCGACAACTGCAGTGGGGCGCTGGTCCAGGGCAATCGCGTGAGTGACAACAACCACCACGGCATCGAGTTCCGCGCCGGCGTGACCGGCTCAGTCGTCGAGCGCAACGAGTCGTTCGCCAATGCGCACGTCGGCGAGGCGTGGGCGACCGGCATCTACCTGGCGAACTCACCGAACAATGTCATCCAGGACAATGTCGTGCACGAGAACCAGGACAGTGGCGTCGAGATCCAGTCGGCATCGAACGGGTGCCTGGTGCGCCAGAACGTGTCGTGGAGCAATGGCGACCATGGATTCGCGATGCTCTACGCCACGGGCACGGTGCTGCTCAACAACAGCGCCTGGGGGAATGCCACCGAGGGCTTCTCCGTGGAGGGCAACTCCACCGATACGCATCTGTACAACAACATCTCGGTGAACCGTGCGCTGGCACCCGAGTCCTATTGCCTGTACGTGGACGCGAGCTCGCTGCCGGGGCTGGACGCCGACCACGAGATCTACTGGAACATCGCCGACCTGCCGCCCGTGAAGCTGGGACTCACGGTCTACCGCACCGTGGCCGACATGCAGGCCGGGACCGGCATGGGCCAGCACAGCTTCGGGGCCGATCCGCGGTTCGTGAACGCGTTCGCCGGGGACTTCCACTTGCGCAGCGACTCGCCCGCCATCGATGCGGCGCGAACGGACCTCGCGGGCTGGCGCGAGACGGACGGCGAGCTGCACTGGCGCATCGACGTGCCGGCCACGCCCAACACGGGCACGGGCAGCATCGTGTTCGCCGACCGCGGCGCGCTGGAGCACCAGGGCGCCACGCTGAGCGTGGACGCCGCCGGCGCGATGCGCGACGTGACGGTGCAAGCGGCCTACCCGAACCCGAGCCGGCGTGCGGTCACGTTCGCGCTCGAGTTGCCCACGGCCGCACGCGTCGGCCTCAGCGTGTTCGACGTGCTGGGCCGCGAGGTGTGGAGCGACGACCAGGACCGTCCCGCCGGCCGCAGCGAGGTGGCCTGGGGCCTGTCGGATCGCACCGGCGGGCGCGTGCCGAACGGTCTCTACCTGGCGCGCGTGAACCGGGGCGGCTCGAGCAACGCGGTGAGGTTCGTCGTCGTGCAGTGAACTGCAGCACCGGCGGCCGGTGCATGAGCGAGCGAGTGGACGTGAGCGGGCCCGGCCGGGAGGCCGGGCCCGTTCGTGCTTCGAGTGCTCGGGCTAGTTGCCGCTGGCGACGATCACGGCCACGGCGACGGCCGTGCCGACAAGGCCGCCGATGAGCGCGGAGTTCTTCTTCTTCTTCCGGCCGGCTTCCCTATACGCATCCTCATAGGACATACGACAGGCCGGATCCCTGTTCATGGCCATCTCCCCCGACGTCGGCCTCGGTTCGGCCTGGGTGAAGTACGCGATGCCGGTCCCGATCAAGCCCAAGAGGAGCCCGCAGGTGACGCCGACCGCGAATGCACCTCCGGTCGACGTCTCTTCTCCGTCAGCGCGGCCACGCTCCATGCACTCGGTCGAGTTGGACGGTGTGGCGACCGGTGCTGGCGCGGGTGTCGCCGCGGCGGGAGCGGGAACGGCCGTGGTGTCGGCGGGCGGCGTCTGGGCGAACGCGGGCTGGATCTGGAGCAGCGACACGGAGCACAGGAGCAGGGTCGCGACCAACTTCCGGAACATGAGGCCTCCCATCGGGGGCGAGCAGCCGCGAGGTGCGCCTGCCCGTCTGCACTTTGGGAACCCCGCACTCGCTGCGACAAGGGAATTCGTGTGGGGCGTTCCGCGTGTTCGCCGCCGCATCAAAGGCAGATCTCGCGCGAAGGACCTGAGCCGCAACGCCATCGGGCCGCCTCGCGCCGAGGCTCGGGGTTCGAACCCGTCTTGCGCACGGTCATGAGATGAGCGCGCAATCGCAGTCTCGGCGGCGCGGCTGTGGCTACCGCGCGCGCGGCCCCGCCAACGGATCGCCGAGGATGGAGCGGCCGCCGAGCGCCGTGGCCGTGCCGTAGCCGAGCAGGACCAGCAGCAGCGCCAGCGGTACGAGGATGCGGTCGGCGTACCACGACGAGAAGTCGAATGAGGCCACCGCATAGCTCATGACCAGTCCCACGAACGCGGTCGTGACTCCGGCGAGCAGGCCGACACGCATCATCACCACGATCGTGGACGAGATGAGCAGGGCTTCGAGGATCGCGACCGGCCAGCCGGTGTCGGGCGCGGAGCCCATCGCGAACGTGCTGGCGACCAGCAGCACGGTCAGCGTCACCGCAGCCAGGGTGTGCCTCAACAGCAGGCGCAAGACCAGCACGATGACCAGCGACTCGAGCACGTTGAGCACGCACACCGAGCCCGAATAACTCAGCAGGCAGCCGGTGTTGGAGAGGCTGGTGATGGACTCGTACATGGAGGGCCCTGCCTGGGCGGGCACCGACGTCCAGCCGAGCTTGTCGGCGCCGAACTTGAGCAGCACGTCGAGCGCGGCCACGCTCATACCCACCGTAGCGCCCACCAGCAGGTCCCGGCCCACGAGCGGGTCGTTCACACGACCCGAGACGAGCCGCGTCCACGACACGAGGATGCGAGGCCACAGGCGACGCACGTAGGGCTCGAGCGCCATATAGGCGAACCACATGCTCACCGCATGGATCAGCGAGTGGCCGAAGGCCCGGCCGGAGACCCACTCCCAGCCGGCGCCCACAAGGCCCACTTCCGAGAGCTTGGTGGTGAACAACGACTCGAGCATGTTCATCACGAACACGAAGCTCGCGATGCGTGTCGCGCTCCGCCAGTCGCCGCGGCCGAGGTGGAGGTTGCGCAAGCCGAAGAACACGCTCGCGACGAGCGGCATGAAGCCGAACACGAACAGCTCGATCAGGTCCTGCGCCGTGCTCGGCGGGCGGCGTGCGGCGTCCACCGGCGCGGTGGTCACACCCCAGTCGTGCACCATGCTGAAGTACGTGAGGCGCCCGCGAGAAGCCCCCATCTGCACCGTGATCGTGTCACGGCTGTTGGCGGGTGTGCCCCGCCATGCGCCCGACGTGTCGCACATGGCGGGGATCGCTCGCGCGAGCGCGATCGGCTGGAACGCCATCGTGTCGAGTCCGGCGGCGGCGAGCCAGCTGCCCCAGCGGACCGGTCCCGACGCGGCTTTCACGCTGTCGGGCGGCACGGCGCGGAAACCCTCGAGCTTCCCGTCGGGCGTGAGCATCACGACGGCCTCGCCGGGTGCGATCCCGCCGGGTTCACCCACGCTGGCGATCTCGGAGTGGATGTTGTTGGACTCGATCAGGCGCGGACTCCAGCGCCGCCAGAAGTAGGCGGACGAGCCGGCGACGCGCGCCGTGTCGGCATGCGTGCGCTGGTGGTTGAGCAGCGACTGGCGCTGGGCGAAGCCCTCGGTGCTGTAGCGCGGCAGCGTGGTGAATGATCCCGTGCGCGACAGCAGGTCGGCGGCGCGCACCGACAGCACGGACGTGGGCTCGGTGAGAGCGCGGAACTCAGGACCGATGAACCCGGCCCACACGGCGAGCCCCGCGAGCGCCACGGCCACACAGCCCACCGCGATGGCGGGCGAGAGCCCGCCGCGGTCGGAGGCGTTCGCGACCAGCTCGGGTGACGGTGTCTCGCCGGCCGCGAGCGCGGCCGCGAGCGGGTCGCCGCCCGGCAGTGCCCCCAGCACGGCATAGGCCGAAGCCGGCCGCGCATCGGGGTCGCGCTCGAGGCAATGCAGGATCAGCCGCTCCACCGCCGGATCGATGTCGCGCGCGAGGTCCGAGGGCGAGGTGACCGAGCTCGAGTCCTGCAGCTTCCGCAGCTCGGCGGCCGACGAGGCGACGAACGCGCGCTTGCCGGTGAACAGCTCGTAGAGGACGAGCCCCAGTGAGTAGATGTCGCTGCGTACCGACACCGTGCCGTCGGCCAGCTGCTCGGGCGCCATGTACGCGGGCGTGCCGGCGATCTGGCCGCCTCGCGCCAGCTCCACGGCCAGCCCCGCGAGACCGAAGTCGGTGATGCGCGCCCGGCCGCGGCCGTCCACCATGATGTTCGCGGGCTTGAGGTCGCGGTGCAGCATCCCGGCCTCGTGTGCTGCCGCGAGGCCGAGGCAGACCTGGCGCGCCAGCTCCACGGCCTTGTCCGGCGTGGGGCGGCCCATGCGTCGCAGGACCGCTGCCAGGTCCTCGCCGTCGATGTACTCCATGGACAGGAACACGTGACCGTCGGCTTCGCCGATGTCGTAGACACGGCAGACGTTCGGGTGCGCGATCTGCCGGGCGACGCGCACCTCGCTGCGGAACCGACCGAGTTCGGTCGCATTCGCCGCCACGCCGGGGGGCAGGAACTTGAGTGCCACCGACTGGCCGAGTTCCAGGTCGTCGGCGCGGAAGACCTCGCCCATGCCGCCGCGGCCGAGCAGCGCCACGATGCGGTAGCGCGTGCCGAGGCGGGTGCCGGGCTCGAACCGTCCGTGCTGCCCCGACGACGACATCGAGAGCGGGACCGGGGACTCCGCGTTGTCACGCGGAGCGGACGTGCGCGTGGGGTCGTCCAGGCTGCCCGTGCTCGCCCGGGGCGGTGACGTGGGCCGCGGCGACGCGGGCACCGGGGCGGCGGGTGCCGCGGGCGGCGGGGTCGGGGCGATCGTGGGAACCGCCGCACCGCAGGCCGGGCAGAAGCGGCTGCCCTCCGGGATCGCGTGCGCACACTGTGTGCAGAAGGGCATGGCGGAAGGTTCCGGGGTGGGAGCGAGAGAGCCACGGAGCGAGTAACCAGTATGAGCCACACGAGACTATCACGAGCGGCGTTGTCCGCGGTGCTCGACGCGCGTTTCGACACCGCCTCCCGCCGCGATTCCACCTTTCATATCGAGTCGGCCGGGGGATATCGTCGAGGTCTACCCCTCGACCGCGGAGGCCTTCCCTGGAGACCGCACGTCCAGCCGCGACATCTGCGCCGGACCGCCTCGCGCAGGCGAAGCGTGAGCACACCCGGTGCGTGAGGCACGCGGTCCACCCGCCGCGCGCGCTCTCGAGCGACGCATGGCTTCACATCGTGCTCCTGCTCGCGCTCGCAAGCCCGCTCGTCGTCGCCGCGGCCGCGCGGGCGCAGGTCTACACCTCCCGTGTGAGCAACGGGAGCGACGTATGGCTCAACGTCACCAACCACGGCGTGCTCGGGAACAACTTCGTCTCGCGCTCGGCGTCGTTCGAGTACCCGGGCGGCGTGGGCTATGAGCACCTGACGCACGCGGGCCTGTGGTTGGGTGCGCAGGCCACAGACGGCACCGGGCCGTTCACCGGAGTGGTGACGGGTGGCCTCGATCAGTTCTTGGGGAACAACACGGCGTCTCTCACCGAGTACTCGCCGCTCGGCACCACCGTCCAGTTGCGATCCAGCGACCCGCTCTCGCCTGCGTACAGCCCGGATGCCATCAGCGACCACGAGACGCTCGCCTTCTTCGACGACCACCAACCCAAGGCCGGCAGCCCCGAGCCCCATCGGCCGATCGGCCTCACGGTGCGGCAGGTCACGCACGCATGGACGCATCCGGCCTATCGCGATCTCGTGATCGTGCGCTACATCGTGACATCGCAGTCCGCGCACCCCGTGCAGGACCTGTGGGTCGGCATGTACAGCGAGCTGTCCAGTGGCAACAAGAGCCTGTACGCGAACTGGCCCCCGAGTGGCAGCTGGTTCAACAAGAAGCTCATCGAGTGGGATCCCACGTGGAGGATGCTCCGCGAGCACTACTGCGCGAATCTCCCTGTGCCCGCGGCGTGCAACTTCCAGCTGGTGCCGCCATGGGTCGGCGTGCAGCTGCTCACATCGCCCGGGCAGGACCGGGAACTGACGCTCGCGGCGTGGCAGTACGCACCCGGAGACGCGTCTCGCGACCAGGACGTCGAGCGATACGCCCAGATGACGGCAGGCACGATCGCGAACCTGGCGGTGCCCGAGCTGGGGCCGCGCGATGGCGATCCCACCGAACTCATCGCCACCGGGCCCTTCCAGCTGCCGTCGTTCGGTGACAGCGTGGAAGTGGCGTTCGCATTCGTGGGCGGCGCCGACATCCCCTCGCTCCAGCAGCACGCGCGCTCCGCTCAGACGCTCGCCGACAACGGCTATCTTCTCGGGGTCGTGAGCGCTCCACCCGCGCGCGCCGGCAGGCAGGTTGCGATCTCGCCGAGCGTGAACCCGGCGCACGCCGGCTCGATGGAGTTCGTGCTGGACTTGCCCGAGCAGGGCGATGTGAGGATCGAGCTGCTGGATCTCGCCGGACGCATCGTCGCGCACGAGTCGTTGGGTGCGCTGCCCGCCGGAACGCCGCGCGTCGCGTTCACGCCCTCGAGCCGGCTCGCACCGGGGATCTATGTGGTGAGACTGATCCACAGGAGCGGAACCGCCACGACGCGTGTGGCAAGGCTTCGATAGCCCGACCGCCGCGCACCCGAACCGGAGCGACGTCCTGAACTCGTCATGGCGTGGACTGCGGGCGCCGTGGCAGTCGCGGGGGTAACATGCGCCCGAAGGGCCGCGCAGCCTGACGAGAGGAAGGGACTCCCATGACGCAGAACCTCCGCAGCAGCGTATTCTTCGCACTCGCACTCGCGTGTGCGCTCCCGAATGCCACCTCCGCCGGTCTCACCGGCCCCAAGGGCGAGACCCAGAACGAGAAGCGTGCCGCCATCCGGCGCGAACGCGACGAGATCCTCGCCAAGCTCTACCAGGCCCATCCCGACACGAAGGCCAAGATCGAGAAGGCGGTCGGCTACGCCACGTTCAACAACAAGAGCCTCAAGATCGTGCTCCTGAGTGCCGGCGCCGGCTACGGCCTCGTCGTGGACCGGCAGACGGGCAAGGAGACGT
>Ga0315912_10001069_pt1 | contig 36759 bp, 30 predicted proteins | sample VfabasoilMG_FD_204469 | JGI IMG/M metagenome (GOLD analysis project Ga0315912, IMG submission 204469) | Garden soil microbial communities collected in Santa Monica, California, United States - V. faba soil | ecosystem: Environmental > Terrestrial > Soil > Garden | place: USA: California... | reverse complement strand
CGGATGAACGGCACGATGCCGCCCGTGTGATCAGAATGCGGATGCGAATTCACGAGATAGCGGATCGGCTTGTTCGGCAACAGGGCCTTGACCTCGGCGAGCACCTGGTCGCCGCGGGACTCGGGCTGGCCGGCCTCGATCACCATGACGTGATCCGTGAACTCGGCCACGAGAGCAACATAGCCGCCGGTCACGAGCCAGGCATTGTCGCCCAGTGACTCGATGAGGCTGGCTGGCGCCGCCGGCGCCGCGGCGGGAGCACCGCCCGGAGGACCACCGCGACCGCCGCCCGGAGCGCCTCCCGGCGGACCGCCGCGGCCGCCGCCAGCCGCGGCCGGCGGGGCCGGAGGCGTCATGAGCTCGGCCAGGTTCGCAGGATTTGCCTCGGCGTCGACGACGATGACGCCGAAGACACCGCCGCCGCCTCGCTGCTGCTCGATTGTTTGCGGCACCATGAGTCCGTTGACCTCGTGATAGTCGCGATACACCTGGGTCACGTGGAAATCGCCCATGAAAGCGTCCTCGACCCAGGTCTCGACGGCAGCAACGAGATTGTCATCGTTGATGTAGCCGTTGACTGTGTAGCGCAGCCCTCCCGGCGACACTTGTGTTTCCGGCGTCTGCCAGCTCAGTACGCGATAGTCGACGCCATCGAGCTTGCCCGCTGAGAGGGTCGCATTGTTGGCGGCGGCTCCCTTCAGGAATCCCCAGGGCGTGATCCAGATCTCGAGCTGCTGCGCCCAACCCGCTGCTGCAGGCTGAATGTTTGGCGTAGCAAGCGACTGGACGTTTTGCGTGTACGTGCCCGCCGTCGCCGGCTGCAGGAAGAGGTTCTGAGCGAAAGTATCGCCCCGCGCAAATGAAGCGGGTTGCGCCAGATCGATCGTACGGCGGTAGTTTGTGATCTCGTCGCGCGAATCCCAGGGTGGATTCGCGTGCGGGGTCTGCATCCAGCCATTGCGGATGCGCCAGGCCCGGCCCGTCATCGTGATGGAGTTAACGCTCTCGGTGCCCATTGCCGAGACGACGTCTCCCAACACATCCGCAGCCGCCGGTGGCGCCGCAGTTGTCGCCTCGGGCTCGCCCGAGCAGCCAAGAACCAGCAGCGCAGGCAGCACGGCGGCCAATGTCGCTCTCTTGAACATCTGTAGTCCCCCGGAATGGTTGTTCTTGGTCCTATATTCGGCCGCGGCACGACGGGAGCGCAAGTGCTGCGGGACACAGGCCGCGCTCGCGGGCTAGGTTCCCCGACGCGCCTTGATTATGATGGCCCTCGCGAGCTCCAGGGGGATCGACCATGCACAGAATCGCAACGATCGCATTGCCGGCGGTTGCCGCCCTGTCCGGGCTCGTGGCGACCGCTCCCGCACGATCGCAACCTGCCTTTCCGGCAACCGACGTCAGCAATCGGCCGTCGATCGTCCGCACGGACGCAATCCCCTATGCGGTCGTGGATGGGCAGGAGCTCATGCTCGATCTCTACCTGCCGGCCAATGTCGATTCGCCACCGCTGATCGTCTACATACATGGCGGCGCCTGGCGATTCGGTTCACGCGACTCCGTCAGCCCGATCGATCTCGTCGATCGCGGCTATGCGATCGCGAGCGTTTCGTTCCGGCTGACCACAGTCGCTCCCCTGCCCGCCCAGGTGCATGACATCAAGGGCGCCGTACGATTCCTGCGCGCGAACGCCGATCGCTACGGCTTCGACGGCGATCACATCGGCATCACGGGCGTGTCCTCAGGCGGTCACCTCGCCGCCCTCGTTGGGCTAACCAACGGCAGCAAGGAGCACGAAGGCGATGTCGGAGGGAATTCCGCCGTCTCCTCCGACGTGCAGGCCATCGTGAGCTATTTCGGCGCCTCCAATCTGACGACGATCCTCGCGCAATCAACGCCGCGCGGCATCGAGATCCGCGAGCCCGCGCTCGAGCTGCTGCTCGGTGGCGCTCCCGCGGACCGAACGGAGCTGGCGCGATTCGGCAGCCCGGTGTTTTACGTCGATGCCGGCGATCCGCCACTGCTGTTGCTGCACGGCGATCAGGATCCGCAGATGCCGATCAATCAGGCGCATGAGCTGCATGGCGTCGCCAAGGAGGCCGGTCTGACGGTGGCCTTCGAAGTCGTCCACGGCTCCGGGCATGGGGGCGACGCGTTCTTCGACGAGGCGCGAACGCGACTGGTCGCCGACTTTCTCGCCGCCGCGTTCGCGCACTGAAGCGCTGAACACGACCGGCTAAATATCAAGCGCTTAGCCGACTAAGCTCGGCTTCCTCAGATCTCGATACGACCCGAGCTGACGCCGATCGATTCGATATCCGAACCGAGCCGGTCTGCCATCGCGAGGAGCAGATTCGACGTCGGCTCCTTGTTTTGCACGGCAATGTGGCGATCCCCTTCCATGCGGCCATTGGCGCCGCCGACGATGATCGCAGGAACGTTATTGCGATCGTGCACGACGCCATTGCTCATGCCCGAGCCGAAATAGATCATCGAGCTGTCGAGCAGGTTGCCGTCGCCATCGCGAGTCGCCGCCAGCTTGTCGAGGAATTCGCGGAGCTTGACCATGTGGTAGGTCGGGATGCGGGCGTACTGATCGAGCCCTTCCGGCGAACCGTCATGGTGCGAGGTCGAGTGATGCGGCTTCTTGACGCCGACGTGCGCATAACTGCGGCCGCTGCCTTCATGGCCGACCATGAAGCTGAAGACGCGGGAAATGTCGCCCTGGAAGGCGAGCAGCAACAGGTCGTAGCTGACCGTCATGTGCTCGTCGAAGTTGTCGGGAATCCCGACCGGTGCTTCGGGAGTGCTCTGCAGCGCCAGTGAGCGGGCTTCCATCCTGCCGAGTTGCTCTTCGACGCGACGGATGTTCGTCAGGTACTCGTCGAGGATCGCGTTATCGGACGCACCCAGCATTCGCTCGAGCCGCGCAGTTTCCTGCAGCACTGAGTCGAGCATGCTCTGCTTGCGCTCGATGCGCTCGAGACGCTGCGCCGGCGTGCCCGGATCGCCGAACATGCGCTCGAAGGTCGACTGCGGATTGACGGCGACCGGCAGCGGACTCGAATCGTCGCGCCAGGAAATCGTGTTGAAGAACACGCAGGGATAGCCGTCGCAGGCCCCGGCCGAGGTTCCCATGTCCTCGGTGCCGAGCTCGAGCGAGCGCAGCGGCGTGTCTTCGGCGATGACGTCGGCGATGTGCTGGTCGACGGACTTTCGCGATTCGATCCGGTTGAAATCCCCATTGGTGCCGAGCGGGCCCGTGCCGTTGAGGAAGTGCGAACTCGCGCCCATGTGAATGCCGCCCATGTCCTTGTCGCCGTCGGGGGCCTTCATGCCGCTGACGGTCGTGAGATACGCGCGATGGGGCTCGAGCGGTTTCATGATCGACTTGAATTCGAACCCCTTGCCGACGGCGTCGGGATGCCACATGGCGGGGTAGATGCCGTTCGGGATGTAGATCGCGCCGAAGCGGAAGCGCTCGCGGGCGGCAGTCAGCGACTGTGCGGTTGCCGCCGGCACCATCGCATCGAGAAGCGGCAACGCGACTGCGGTGCCCACGGCCCCCCGGAGGAAAGTGCGCCGATCCAAATGCTTCCTGGTAATGAACATGCTGTATCCCCTCATTGCGCGGCCGCCAGAACGTCGCCCTCGCCCGAGACATTTTGCCTATATTGGAACGGAAAGCTATCCACTATGCCCAGTATTATGGATACCAGGCGGTAATCGTCCTCGGCCGCGGTTCTCAGAATGTCCCTGACCACGGGCATATCTTGCGGCGCCAAGCCCCGGCCGAGCCCGTAAATCATGAGTTTCTGGGTTACGGTGCCCGCAAAGACGTCGGGTTTGGCCAGCAAGGCCTCCCGCAGGGCCACGGGGCCGTCGATGGACGTCCCGTCTCCCAGGACACCGGCCGAATCGATTTCCAGCCCCTCGGGAGTCTGGTCGCGCCAGCGTCCCACGGCGTCGAAGTTCTCCAAGGCGAAACCGATGGGGTCGATGTTGTTGTGACAGGAGGCGCAAACCGGGCTTGCCCGGTGCAGCTCGAGCTGTTCGCGGACGGTGGACGGCCGTCCGACGGGGGCGCTCTCCTCGAGCGCCGGCACGACGTCCGGGGGCGTCGGCGGCGGGTTGTTCCAGAGCTCCGTGGAGATGAACTTGCCGCGAATGATCGGCGAGGTGCGGCTCGAGACCGACGTCAGGGCCAGCAGGCTGCCGTGCCCGAGCAGTCCCCGGCGATTGACGTCCGTGACCTCGACGCGCCGAAACCGGGAACCGTATACGCCGTCGATCCCGTAATGTCGCGCCAGCCGTTCGTCGACGAACGTGTAATCGGCGGAGATGAGCTCGTGGACGGGCCGGTCCTCACGCAGGACATTGGCGAACAGCAATTCCGTCTCGCGCCGGAATCCCTGGCGCAGGTTGTCGTCGAAATCGGGGAACAGCAGCAGATCGGGCTTGACCTTGACGTCGAGATTGCGCAGCTGCAGCCACTGGCCGGTGAAGTTCGCGACGAGCGCATCGGCGCGTCGGTCCGCGATCATGCGCCGCACCTGGCCCTCGAGGACCTCGGGCTCGCGGAGCCGGCCTTCGTCAGCGAGCGCGAGCAGCTCCTCGTCGGGGATGCTGGACCACAGGAAGAATGACAGTCGCGACGCCAGCTCGTGCTCATTGACCCGGTGCGAGGAGCCCGCCGGAACGTCTGCCGACTCGACCTCGCCGCGGAACAGGAAGAACGGGCTCACGAGCATGCGAGCGATCGCCGCATGGATTCCCTGATCGAAGCTGCCGCCGTTTGCACGCTCATCGGCGTAATACTCGAGGGGCGGGCCGGTGTCTTCGGCATCGACGGGGCGGCGGTAGGCTGCCCGCGCAAACCGCGCGACGATCTCCTCGGCGCACGGCATTTCCTCAGCCGGCGACTCAGGACGGCAGCTGAAAATGGCGGAACGCGTAGGCGTGTCGCTGACGCCGGTAACGTTATAGGGCCCCTCGACGACACCGAACTCGAGGCGCGGCATGCCCGATGGATTGTGCGCTTCGAGCGAGGCCCGCAATCCGGGCTCCCAGACATCCTGCGCCGCGGCACTACGCTCTTTCCAGGTGAAGACGACCTCGTGCGGTCCCGCGGTCACCGCGATAGGTGGCGAGGTCAGTGTGCTGTCGACGGAATCCTGCGCGACGTTGATCCCTTCCGCGACGCTGAGCTCGTGCAATTCGCGCCCGCCGATCTGGCTCTGGTAGACCGTTTCGCCGTCCACCATGACGAGAAAGTCGTGCGGAATATCGTGACCCTCGATGCCAAAGAGGCCCTCTTCGACGCCACGGACAAGTCGTCCGGCGAAAACGTACTCGGCGTCGGCCGGGAAGTAATGTGTCACGCGCTGGCCGCCCCGTGTGCCGAGCGGCAGTCCGTCGAGATGGTGATCCTGCGTGACCTCGACCGGAATACGATAGGTCGCCGCCGTCGCAACCGCCTCCGGATTGCCGATCGCGTAATCGGCCACACGCAACGCCACGGTGAGGTAGCGCTCGAGTAGCATCGGCGACGTCGTCAACACATCGGCGATATTGTCGAAGCCGAAATCCCCGCCGTCGCTCGGGAGAAGCTCCTCGAGATTCGCCTCGACGCCCAACAGGTCGCGAATGGAATTGGCGTACTCGGCGCGATTGAGCCGATGCACCTGCGTCGGAGCCGCATAGGGCTCGCGGGCGGCCGCGGCATCGAGGGTTCCTACCAGCGCACCGAGAAACTCTTCGCGCTCGGCCGGGTCCGGCTGGACAGCGTCCCGGGGCGGCATCAGGCCGATAGTGAGCTTGTGTACGACTTTCTCGAAGATCTCGGCGTTCGCTATGACGTCCGCGGACGTCAGATGTTCGAGGGACAGGTCGCCATTGAGATCGACGTCGTTATGGCAATCGACGCAGTAGCTCCCGAGCATCGACCAATTCTGCTCGAGCTCTGCGGCCGGCGATCGCGGCAGAAACCAGTAAACACCGAGCCCGAGCGCGACGGCCGCGCCGCCGGCCCAATATGCCGCCTTGCGCATCGTTAGGCGCCGTCCCCGCCGACGGCTTCCGGCGCAGGCGGACCAGCGATTCCGTGCTCGACGATCGCGACACCCTGGGCTTGCATGAGCTCGCGCAGCAGCGCCGCGACGTCCTCATTGGTCGGCCCCTCGTTGGCCGCCCCCGGCGGGCCGAAGCCGCCACCCGGTGGCCCAAAGCCGCGTCCTCGTCCACCGCCGCCGCCGCGGCCTTCGCCGCGACGACCCTCAGCGACGTCGAGCGCCGTGAGCCCGCCGCTGTTGAGCGCGTCGAGCTTCGCCCCATGGTCACCCAGGGCGCGAATCATCTCGAGATTGCGGGCGCGAGCAGCATCATGGAGCAGCGTGGAACCACCTGACGTGGGCCGATTTGGATCGGCGCCGCCTTCGAGCAGGACGCGTACGGCGTGCGCAGGATCACGATCGATGGTTTCACGGAAGGGCGCGGTCTCGTTCTCGCGGATGTCACCAGGACCGCCGGCCATGCCGACGCCCTTGCCGCCATTCATCGCCGCGACGAGGGGCGAGCGCCCGCCTTCCGGGGCACCCATGTCCGGGGCGGGCGGACCGCCGCGCCCGGCGGGAGCTGCCGGAGTCCACTCGACGTCGGCCCCGTGCTCGATCATCAGCTTGAGCCCCTCGACGTCAGCGGCGACGGCTGCACGGTAGAACGGCGTTCCGTTCTCCCGCGTGTCGCAGCACATGGACGTTGAATGCATCTGTCCGGAGAACTCCCGGTCGGGGTCGGCACCGGCTTCCAGGAGGACGCGCATCAGGTCGAGCGCGGTCAGCTCATTCGGATAGTCCGCGCGCCAGCGGCTGCCGTCCTTCGCCAGCCAGTCGGTCGTCGCATCGCGCATCAGCGCGGCGTAATAGAGCGAGCCGTCATCGGTCGTCGCACCCATCTCGATCATGCGGGCGGCGAGGTCGAAGCGATCGTTGATCACGGCAATCATCATGGCGGTCGCGTTGTCGCCGTTCGTGAGCCCCAGGTTCGCGCCGCCCTGGACGAGCTCCCGAAGAACGTCTTCGTGGCCCTCGCGTGCAGCAAACATGGCAGCGGTGAATCCGCCGGTCGGAAAATCGGTGCGCACGCTGCGCTCAGTGAGCTCGGAGACATGCGCCTGAATATCCGGGCTCGCTCCGCCTTCGAGCAATTGGCGGACGACGCCCACATGCCCCTCGGCCGCGGCCCACATGAGGGCAGACTGACCCTGGTAATTCTCGACGGCGTTTGGATCGCTGCCGCGCTCGAGCAGCAAGCCTACGGCGGCCACGTTGCCCGTGCGCGCCGCGGCCATCAACGGTGTCTCGCCGCCGAGTGTGGCTGCCGTGAGGACGGCGCCCTTATCAAGAAGGATTCGCAGCATCGGCTCGTCGCCCGTGCGCGCGGCCTGCAGCAGTGGTGACACTCCGAGGTCATTGGCCGCATTGACGTCCGCCCCTGCCTCCAGGAGCGCCGTCACCATGTCGGCATCGCCGTGATACACGCCCCAGAGCAGCGCGGTCGAGCCGTCATTCTCGGCTTCGTTGACGGCCGTGCCTGTAGCAAGAAGTTCCTGAATCGCTTCGAAATCGCCGTTGCGCGCGGCCCGTGCGAGATCTGCGGCGTTTGCAGCGGGGAACCCGCCGATTGTTGTCAGAGCGAGGACAGTTGCGCCGAAGGTTGTGCCTACAATCGTGCCAACCCGCTTGCCCGAAATGAACCTGCCAACGTCCGCGCCCATTCGACCCCCCGGGGTACGCAAGAACGACCCGGGGTCGGGCGCCGGCCGAGCGTTGCTTCAGCCAGCTATACCCATCCGACGGGCCTGAAAGTCCCTGAGACCGATTCTAACAGGGTTTAGCCGGCGGGCTATAGCGGATTGCCCGTGCGCAACGGTCCGCTCCGGATGGGCCGCGGGCGCCGGATCCCGGCGCCCGGAGCGTCTGCTAATCCGCGATGCGGTTGAGCGTGGCGACGCCCGCCATGCCGAATTCGTCGAAGCCGTTGTTCTGCCACTGGTCGCGCACGGTGAGTCGCGACCAGCTCAGCAGCACCGAGTCCGGGCTCAGCAAGGTGAGGTTCAGGGTAATCGAGCTGATCCAGTCGTTGTTGCCTTCGACGCGCGCCTCGATGACCGCGTTCGAATCGCCGATCGGCGTGAGCCGGAAGCCGCGCTGGCCGTCGGTCTGATTGTTTTCACCCTCTTCGATGTGATCGGTGAATTCCCACTCTTCCTCTTCGAAAGTGAAATAGAGCTCGGCGCCACCGCGGTTTTCGACCCGGATTTCGAGATCGACGGTCTTGCTCATGCGCTCGAGCTGGTCGGGCGGCACGTCCACAATGGTGTCCATCGTCAACGTGCCCTTCCAGTTACCCCTGAAGGCGCCCGCCGAAGTGCGCTGAGCGTCCGCAGACGGCGCCAGCAACAGCAGTGCCGAGAGACCGATCGTAAAAGTCGCTTTTGAAATGTTCACTGCAGTATCCCTCGGAAATCTTTAGAAGTTGGCCCGGTTCAGAATGCCCATCGAATTGACGGGCGGCGGAACCTGGCCATCGTTGCCGGGACCCTGCACGCGCGACATGTGCACAATGATCGAATCCTCGGTCCAACGCACGATATTGAGCATCATGGTGTCGATGGCGCCGTCGTTGGCGCCCAGAGCCGTGATGACGACCGCGGTGCGATCCTTCTCGTTCGTCCGCAGGTCCGCACCCTCGGCATTGCCGAGCGGGATCCACCCATCGGCGCCCTGGAAGTACATCACCAGATTGGTCTGCCGGATCTCGAGACGGAACCCGTATTGCCCACGAGTCTGGTCGAACGGCGGGACAGCTGCAGGAGCGCCGGTGGCCGCCGGGCCCACGCCCGTCATGACACCCTCCCACTTGCCCGTGAGATAGGGACGCGACAGGATTTCCTCTTCCGAGTTCGAGAATTGACGAAGTACCTGCTGTCCATCTGCGGACTGCAGGAACAGCATGGCGCCGCAGCAGGCTGTGGCAATTCTGGCGAGTTTCTTCATAAGACTCACTGTTGGTGTGTTGCGTGTTCTGGGGGAGCGCAAGCCAGCTCCGTAACTGGGCCGGAATGTAGCAGATTCATCGTCCCGATTTCCATATTGCGACTGGTGACAACCGTATCGTCGCCAGCCTGAACGCAGGCTGACTCGTCGATTCGATCGCACTCTCGTCAGGCAATCGACAAGGTGACGGGATCGATTTCCCGCCGCGGAGGTCGCAGGTATGATGCGCGCCGGCCTGCCGTCGAGGTGACGGGACGGAATCCCCGGCGCGCCGCAGGCACAGCGGACCTCGAGCCTCCCCATGCGTCAACGATTCTCGAAAGACCCGAAGGTCGAGCGGGCGCTCAGCCACTCGATCCGTGACGGCGTCGCCTTTTCGGTGCAGGTCGGCGCCGGCGAGACCTATTTTTCGGCCTTCGCGCTTTTTCTGCGGGCGACGGCGCCACAGGTGGCCTTACTGTCGACGCTGCCCCCTCTGCTCGCCTCTCTGGCGCAGCTCGTGTCGGCGTGGCTCGGGCGGTTCGTGGGCCGCCGGCGGCTCGTGCTCGTGGGCTGCGCCCTGCAGGCCCTGCTCTGGCTGCCGATCCTGCTCGTGCCGCTGCTCTTTCCCGGACAGGTGATCGTCGCCCTGCTGATCCTGCTCGTGCTTTATCACAGCACGAACAATCTTGCGGCGCCGCAGTGGACGAGCATCATGCGCGACCTCGTGCCCGAACGCTGGCGCGGCCGCTACTTCGGCACGCGCACGCGGCTGACCACGTTGACCACATTCATCGCCCTGGTCATCGCCGGCGTCGTGCTCCACCTCTTCGATACCTCTGGCCATACCTACGTTGGCTTTGTCGTGGTCTTCCTGGGCGCCTTTCTGGCGCGCGTCGTGTCGACCTATCACCTGACATTTCTCTACGAGCCCGAGCATGCGTCTCCGCTGGCGGACATGCACATCTCGCACTGGTGGAGCAGCCTGCGGCAGAGCGGCACCGTGAGCTTCACGGTCTACTTCGCGCTGATGAATGCCGCGGTGGGCATTTCGGCGCCGTTCTTCGCCGTCTACATGCTGCGGGATCTCGAGTTGTCCTACCTCGCCTTCATGCTGGTGGGAGGAAGCAGCGTGCTCACGCAGTTCCTGACGCTGACGATGTGGGGGCGCATCGCCGACATCTACGGGAACCGGCTGATCCTGCTCGTGACGAGCATGTCGCTGCCGATCGTCCCTGTGCTCTGGCTGGCAACCGACGAGTTCTGGTACCTCGTGGTCATTCAGGCCGCCTCCGGCTTCACGTGGTCCGGGTTCACTTTGGCCACCGGCAATCTCTTGTATGAGCTCGTGCCGCGATCGCGGCGGGCGGCATACGTCGCCTTTCATAACGTCGGAACGGCCAGCGGCGTCTTCGCGGGAGCTATGATCGGCGCGGCGCTGGTGCCGCTACTGCCGGAGCTGACCGTCTTTTTCGGTGATTCGACGGTCGCAAGCAATCTGCTCTATCTGTTTGCGCTGTCGGGGATCCTGCGCGGCATCCTCGCTGCGCTGCTCGCACGCCGCGTGCGCGAGCTGCGGAAGCCCAGGCGTGAAATCTCGGCGCAATCGCTCGTCATGCGGATCACAGGGACGAGTGCAATGCTGGATGTGCTGTACGACTTTATCGGCAAGCCGCCGCCGGACGACGACACCGAGAGCTGAACCGCCCGGGCTGGCAAGCTCGACAGATCAGCTTTGCTTGGCGGACAGGATCTCGACAGCGCGAGCCGCCAACGGCGAGAGGCCCAGCACCTGCTTCGAGTGCCCCTCGATGACGGCCGCGCACATCGTTGAGTTCCAGAAGCGCTGCAGGTGGCCAGCCGCCGCCGCGGCCACTTTCTCTTTGTCCGGGCCGTAGTCGAGGTTCGCGGCGATCTGATTCGCCATCCGCACGAGCTTTTCGACGTCCACGATCTTCCTCAGCCAATGGCCTGCGGCTCGCGCGCGCGGCGCAGATGCTCGAGCTGCTCATCAGTGAACTTCGCGAACTTCATCTGCCAGTCGGACAGCTTCGTAACTTTCGACGCCTGTACGGCCGTGACCTTGTACTCGGGGCAGTTCGTCGCCCAGTCGGAGTTGTCTGTCGTGACGACGTTCGCACCCGAGAACGGATGGTGGAACGTCGTGTAGACGACGCCGGGCTGGATGCGCTCGCTGATTACGGCGCGCAGCACGGTCTCGCCGGCACGGCTCTGCAGCCCGACCCAGTCGCCGTCCTCGATGCCGCGTTGCTCGGCGTCGTGCGGATGGATCTCGAGGACGTCCTCGTCGTGCCACTTGCCGTTCTCGGTGCGGCGCGTCTGCGCGCCGACGTTGTATTGGCTCAAGATTCGCCCCGTCGTCAGCAGCAGCGGATACATCCGAGTCGTGACCTCGTCGGTCGGCACGTACGGCGTGACCTTGAACAAGCCCTTGCCGCGCACGAACTCGCCGATGTGCATAGTCGGCGTGCCGTTCTCGGCGTCGTCGTTGCACGGCCACTGGATGCTGCCGAGCCGGTCGAGCTTCTCGTAGCTGATGCCGGCGAATGTCGGCGTCAGGCGCGCGATCTCATCCATGATCTCGCGGGGATGCGTGTAGTTCATCGGATAGCCGAGCGCCTTCGAGAGCTCCTGCGTGACCTCCCAGTCCTCGAGGCCCGCGAGCGGCTCCATGACCTTGCGTACCGGCGAGATGCGGCGCTCCGCGTTCGTGAACGTTCCATTCTTCTCGAGGAACGACGAGCCCGGCAGGAACACGGTCGCGAACTTCGCCGTCTCGTTCAGGAACAGGTCCTGCACGATCATGCACTCGAGCGACGACAGCGCCGCCGTGACGTGGTGCGTGTCGGGGTCGGACTGCGCGACGTCCTCCCCTTGGATGTACATCGCCTTGAATGTGCCCGCGACCGCTGCGTCGAACATGTTCGGGATGCGTAAGCCGGGGTTAGCCGAAATCTCGACGCCCCACGTCGTGCCAAACAGCGCACGCGTGGCGGAATCCGACACGTGCCGGTAGCCCGGCAGCTCGTGCGGGAACGAGCCCATGTCGCACGAGCCTTGCACGTTGTTCTGGCCGCGCAGCGGGTTCACACCGACGCCTTCGCGCCCGATGTTGCCCGTGCACATCGCGAGGTTCGCGATCGCCATGACCGTCGTCGAGCCTTGGCTGTGCTCGGTGACGCCGAGGCCGTAGTAGATTGCGCCGTTCGGCTTGGACGCGAACAAACGCGCCGCGCCGCGCACGACTTCCGGCGACACGCCCGTTTCTTCGAACACGTGCTCGGGCGAGTTGACGGGATCCAGGATGAACTCCTTCCAGGCATTGAATCCCTCGGGGTCGCAGCGCTCGTCGATGAACTTCTGGTTCTGCAAGCCCTCGCTCATGATCACGTGCGATAGCGCGTTGACGACCGCGACGTTCGTGCTCGGGCGCAGCTGCAAGTGGTAGTCGGCTTCGACGTGCGCCGAGCGGACGAGGTCTATCTCGCGCGGGTCTAGCACGATGAGCTGGGCGCCTTGGCGCAGCCGGCGCTTCATCTGCGACGCAAACACGGGGTGCGCAGCCGTAGGGTTCGCACCGATGATGACGATGACGTCGCTCTTCATGACGGAGTCGAACGACTGGGTGCCGGCCGATTCGCCGAGCGTGGCCTTCAAGCCGAAGCCCGTCGGCGAGTGGCAGACGCGGGCGCACGTATCTACGTTATTGTTGCCGAACGCTGCTCGCACGAGCTTCTGGATGATGTAGACCTCTTCGTTCGTGCAGCGTGAGGACGTGATGGCGCCGACCGAGTTCTTGCCGTACTTGGCTTGAATGCCCTTGATCTTGTTCGCAGCGAACGTGAATGCCTCGTCCCAGGAGACTTCACGCCACGGCTCGTGGATCGTCTCGCGAATCATCGGCTTCTTGATGCGGTCCTTGTGGGTCGCGTAGCCGAACGAGAACCGGCCTTTCACGCACGAGTGGCCGTGGTTCGCGTGGCCGTCCTTGTTCGGCACCATACGCACGACTTCCTGACCCTTCATCTCGGCGCGGAACGAGCAACCGACGCCGCAGTAGGCGCAGGTCGTGATGACCGAGTGCTCGGGCACGCCTTTCTCGATGAGGCCGACTTCGCTGAGAGTCGCCGTCGGGCACGCCTGCACGCAGGCACCGCACGAGACGCACTCGGAATCCAGGAACGACTGGTTCTGGCTCGGGCTAACTTTCGACTCGAAACCGCGGCCCTGGATCGTCAGCGCGAACGTGCCCTGCACTTCATCGCACGCCCGCACGCAGCGCGAGCAGACGATGCACTTGCTCGGATCGAACGTAAAATAGGGATTGCTCGTGTCCTTCTTCGCGTCGAGGTGGTTCTCGCCCTTGTAGCCGTAGCGAACTTCGCGCAGGCCAACGGCGCCCGCCATGTCCTGGAGCTCGCAGTCGCCATTCGTCGGACACGTCAGGCAGTCGAGCGGATGATCCGAGATGTAGAGCTCCATGACCCCGCGGCGCGTGTCTGCGATCTTCTTGTTCTGCGTCGTGACCTTCATGCCGGGCCGGGCCTCGGTCGTGCACGACGCCGGCAGGCCCTTCATGCCCTCGATCTGCACGAGGCAGAGGCGGCACGAGCCGAACGGCTCGAGGCTGTCCGTGGCGCAGAGCTTCGGGATGTTGATGTTGCTTAGCGCCGCGGCGCGCATTACGGATGTGCCCTCGGGCACGGTGACCTCGTTGCCGTCGATCGTGAGCGTGATCAGCTTCGTTCCCGCTTCTGGCGCCGGAGTGCCGAGATCGGGTGCACGTTCGTAGCTCTGATACACAGTGCTCACATCAATGCTCCTTGCGTCATGCCGCCCGGGGCTTGCCCGCGCGGACTTTCAAATCTTCGGGAAAATGGTTCAGGACGCTCAACACCGGGAACGGCGCCATGCCGCCCAGTGCGCACAACGAGCCCGTGATCATGGTGTCGCACAAGCCGCGCAGCAGTGAGGTGTTCGCCGTCTCGTTTTCGCCCCCGCGGATCTTGTCGATGACCTCGACGCCGCGCACGGCGCCGATACGGCACGGCGTGCACTTCCCGCACGACTCGATCGCGCAGAACTCCATCGCGAAACGCGCTTGCTCGCCCAGATCGACAGTGTCGTCGAACACGACGAGCCCGCCGTGGCCGACCATCGCGCCGACGGCCGCGAACTGCTCGTAGTCGAACGGCGTCTCGAAATGCTTCGGGTGGATGTAGGCGCCGAGAGGCCCGCCGGCCTGCACGGCGCGGATCGGCTTGCCGGTTGCCGTGCCGCCGCCGAAGCCGTAGAGGATCTCGCGTAGCGGCATCCCGAATGCGAGCTCGATCAGCCCACCGCGCTTGATATTGCCGGCGAGCTGGATCGTGATTGTGCCGCGCGAGCGACCGACGCCGAAGTTCTTGTAGAAGTCGGCGCCCCTGTCCAGGATCACGGGAACGCTCGCGAGCGACAGCACGTTGTTGATGATCGTCGGCTTGCCGAACAGGCCCTTGATCGCCGGCAGCGGCGGCCGGTAGCGGACCATGCCGCGCTTGCCCTCGAGACTCTCGAGCAACGATGTTTCTTCGCCGCAGATGTAGGCACCGGCTGCTTCGCGGACTTCGAGATGGAATGCGCGGCCGCTACCCATGACGTCGTCACCGAGAAAACCCGCGGCCTTCGCTGTCTCGATCGCTGCGCGGATCGTCTTGATGGCCTGTGGATACTCGGCACGGATGTAGACGAAGCCCTTCCTGGCACCAACAGCAATGCCTGCAATCGTCATGCCCTCGATGAGCACGAACGGGTCGCTCTCGAGAATCATCCGGTCCGCGAACGTACCGGAGTCGCCTTCGTCGGCGTTGCAGACGACGTACTTCTGCTCCGCCGACGTCGCGAGCACGGTCTTCCACTTGATGCCGGTCGGAAAGGCAGCGCCACCGCGGCCACGCAGGCCGGAGTCCGTGACCGTTGCAACGATCTGCTCACCGCTCTGCTTCAGCGCGTTGCCGAGGCCGCGGTAACCACCGTGGGCTTTGTAATCGTCGAGCGATAAGGGATCGATGATGCCGACTCGCGCGAACGTCAGGCGCGTCTGCTCCTTCAAGTAGTCGATGTCTTCCGTCGGGCCCAATGCGAGCGCGTGCTTGCCGCCCGCGAGGAACCCCGCGTCGAACAGCGCCGCAACATCCTTTGCTGCAACGGGTCCGTACGCATGGCGCACGTTGCCGACGAGGACCTCGACGAGCGGCTCCAGCCAATAGAGTCCGCGCGAGCCGTTGCGGACGATTTCGACGTTCGCGCCGCGCCGGTTCGCTTCGGCCGAGATTGCCGAGGCAACTACGTCGGCGCCGAGCGAGCGCGCCGTGGTATCGGACGGAACGAAAACTCTGCTCGCCGCTGCCATAGTCACGCGAGGATCTCGTCGAGCCGCTGCGGCGTCACGCGGCCGTACACTGTCTCGTCGACCATGACAGCCGGCGAACACGCGCAGTTTCCGAGGCAATACACAGGCTCGAGGCTGAAGCGACCGTCGGCTGTCGTTTCGTGGAAGTCGACGCCGAGCTTCTTGCGCGCGTAACTCTCGAGCGCGCGTGAGCCCATCGACTGACAGGCCTCGGCCCGGCATAGGTAGAGCGTCTGCTTGCCGGGCACCTTGGTGCGAAAGAAGTGATAGAAAGTCACGACGCCGTGCACTTCGGCGCGCGAGAGATTCAGAACGTCAGCGACGATCGCCACCGCCGTCTCGGGCACATAGCCGAGCCGGTCCTGAATGGCGTGAAGAATAGGCAATAAGGCCCCGGCCTCGTCTGCGCGTGCTTGTGCCAGCTGGCGAACCTCGGCGTCGTGCTGTGACTCTTCGCGACTCACTGCCGCGTTACCTCTCGGGATTCGGGCTGCAATGGAGCAGCCTGGTATGTTCACGAACGCCGCTATCGTGCGTCCAATGAAAAACCTGAAACGCCCGATAGAGGGCTTCGATCAGCGGACGCCCGCCGCCTCCAGATCCCGCTCGAAATCTACGTTTGCGACCGAGCTCAGCAAGGCCCCGCTCATCGGCGACAGAGGCTCGCGGTCGGAGAGCACGAGCCCAACCGATTGCGTGTGCTCGGGCTCTACTATGTCAACTTGCCTGAAATCCGCGCCGCCGAAGAAAAGCCGCGCGAAAGTGTGCGGGACGATGCTCGCCCATTCGCCGTGACGAACGTGCGAAAGGACGGCAAGATACGAGTTGCTGACGACGTCGGGCTTGATCAGCACGCCGATCGACGCGGCGACGTTGTTGATGATGCGGCGGTTCTGCATGTCCTCGCTGAGCAGGCACAGACGCTGTTCCGCCGCTTCCTTCCAGGTGATCGTCTCGCTCAGATTCGCGGGATGTCCGCGCCCGACGACCAGCACGTAGCGCTCGCGATAAAGAGGTACCTTGCGCACGTGCTGCAACGGCTCGTTTTCGAGATACGTCACGCCGGCGTCGATCTCGAACGCCTCGAGCGCGCGCTCGATAGCGCGCGAGGTCATCGACCGGATCTCGACCTGTGCGGCCGGATGAGCCGCGGCGAAGCGCGCCGTCAGGAACGAAACCACGGACATTGCGGCCGGTATGACGCCGAGATGCAGCGTGCCGACGAGCCCGCGCCGGAGTCCCGCAAGGTCGTCCTTGAGGCTCCCGTAGTCGACGAGTATCTGGCGCCCCCACACCAGCAACTTCTCGCCCTCCTCCGTCAACCGCACGAAGCGATGGTCGCGGATGACCAGCCGGACGCCGAGGTCTTCCTCGAGCTTCTGGATCGCTGCCGTCAACGTCGGCTGCGTAACGTTGCAGGCTTCGGCGGCACGCGCGAAGTGCTGCTCACGCGCCAGCGCAATGAAGAAGGAGAGATGCCGAATCAGCATTGCTTGCTGCGCCCAATCATCCGCGTCGATAGAAACGGCCTGGGCGTCGCGGACCTGCGCCTGCAAAGGTTGGTAGCGGGGGCAGGATTCGAACCTGCGACCTTCGGGTTATGAGCCCGACGAGCTGCCTGGCTGCTCCACCCCGCACCGGATGAGGCGGGGCATCATAGCGGCGCCAGCCGGAAGCAGCAAGGCCCGCTTATAAAACCCGCGCGCAGAGATCGAGCAGGAACGCCGGAAAAATTCCGAGCGCCAGCAGCAGCAGACAATTCACGCTGAGGACGAGCTTGAGATCGAGCGCGGAACCGAGCGGCGTCTCGTCGGTCGGCTCGGCAAAATACATGAACCAGACGATGCGCAGATAGTAGAACGCGCCGACGACGGCGAGAACGACACCGAATATGACGAGCCAGACGAGCCCGGCGTCAAGCAGCGCACTCAGCACCGTGAACTTTGCATAGAAGCCGACAAGCGGCGGCACCCCCGCCATGCTGAACATGATCAGCAGCATCATCAGCGCGAACCAGGGGCTGCGCTGATTGAGGCCACGGAAGTCCTCGAGCTTTTCGGCCACGAATCCGCGCCGGCTGAGCACGATGAGCATGCCGAAGCCCGCGGCGGCCATGAGCGAATAGCTGATCGTATAGAACATCGCGGCCTCGATGCCCGTTTCGGAACCCGCAATGAACCCCATGAGCACGAAGCCGACGTGCGAGATCGTCGAATAGGCCAGCATGCGCTTCAGGTTCGACTGCGCGATGGCGACGACATTGCCGATCAGTAGCGAGAGCACGCACAGCACGATAAGCATGTCCTGCCAGCTCGCCTGCATCGAGCCGAGAGCTTCGAACAGCACCCGCCAGGCGAGCGCGAAGGCGGCGATCTTCGGCACCGAGCCGATGAAGAGCGTCACCGGAGTCGGCGCACCTTCGTAAACATCGGGCAGCCACATATGAAAAGGCACGGCGCCGAACTTGAAGGCGACGCCCACCACGACAAAGACGAGGCCGAGCGCCGCGGGCAGCGATGCGCCCTGCTCGCCCAGCAGCGCGATGCCGAGAGCCGGGAGCTCGAGGGTCCCTGTCACTCCATAAAGCAGGGATATCCCGTAGAGCAGAGTTCCCGACGCGATCGCGCCGAGCACGAAGTACTTCATCGCCGATTCCGCCGACACCGCCGAATCGCGGTTGAACGCGACCAGGGCATAGAGCGCGAGCGAGAGCAGCTCGAGCCCCAGATACATGGTGAGCATGTTCCCGGCCGAGATCATGACCATGATTCCGAGTAACCCGAACAGCGACAGGATGAAGAATTCGCCCCGGAAGAGGTCATGCTCTTCGAGATAGTTCCGGGAATACAGAAAGACGAGCGCGACGACGAAATAGGCGACGAGCTTCAGGACTCCGCCCGCGGGATCGGTGACGAAGCTGCCCGAGAACGCCACCGTCGGCTGCTGTACCGTCGCGAAGATCGAAGCGGCCGCGGCCGCGATGAGCGCGAACATCGACAGCAGATAAGTAATCTGCCGCTGCCCCGGGCGCAGGAACACGTCGACGAGCAGGACGACGCAGATCGCGGCGGCGAGGACGATTTCGGGGGCTGCGAGCCAGTATTGATTCATGGGCTACAACTTCGATTGCATGATCTGGCCGAGCAGATTGGAGAGCGTTGCATCCATCGACTCGACGAGCGGCGCCGGCCAGACGCCGAGCAACAGCACGGCAAGCGCGAGAATGACGAGAATCAGGGCTTCGCGGCCGTTGATATCCTGCAAGGCGGCGACTCCGGCGTTGCCGACATCACCGAAAATCACGCGCTTCACGAGCCACAGCGTGTAGGCCGCGCCCATGATCAGGGTCGTGGCCGCGAGGAAAGCGATCCAGAACCCGCCCTGGAAGCTGCCGAGGATCACGAGGAATTCGCCGACGAAACCCGACGTGCCCGGCAGCCCGGCGTTGGCGAGCGCGAACAGCACGGCCAGCGCCGCGAACTTCGGCATCGTGTTGACGACGCCGCCATAGGCGCTGATCTCGCGGCTGTGGAGGCGGTCGTAGAGCACGCCGACACAGAGGAAGAGCGCGCCGGAGATCAGCCCGTGCGAAATCATCTGCACCATGGCGCCCTGGAACGCCAGCAGGCCGCCGTCGCCGCCCGTCGCCGCCGCGGCAATGCGAAAAACGACGAAAACGCCCAGGGTCACGAAGCCCATGTGCGCGATCGACGAATAGGCGATGAGCTTTTTCATGTCCTGCTGCACGAGCGCGACGAAGGCGATATAGACGATCGCCACGAGCGACAGGCCGATCATCAGCCCCGACAACGCCTCACTCGCATCCGGAGCGATCGGCAGGCTGAAACGGAAGAAGCCGTAGCCGCCCATCTTCAGCAGGATCGCGGCGAGCACGACCGAGCCGCCCGTCGGCGCTTCGACGTGGGCGTCCGGCAGCCAGGTATGCACGGGCCACATCGGCACCTTGACGGCGAAAGCGATCAGGAAAGCGAGGAAGATCAGCGTCTGCTCGGTCATGCCGAGCGGTAGCGCGTAGAAGCCGGCCAGCGAGAAGTCGCCCTGCTGCAGATACATGTAGATGAGCGCGACGAGCATGAAGACCGAGCCGAAGAACGTATAGATGAAGAACTTGAGCGAGGCGTATACGCGCCGCGGCCCGCCCCAGATGCCGATGATGAGGAACATCGGCACGAGCATGGCTTCCCAGAACACATAGAAGAGCAAGGTATCGAGCGCGGCAAAGACGCCGATCATCATCCCTTCGAGCATCAGGAAAGACGCGAAGTACTGCGCCGGCCGGGTCTTGATCACTTCCCATCCCGCGATGACCACGAGCGGTGTGAGGAAAGTCGTGAGCAGGATCAGCGGCATCGAGATGCCGTCGACGCCGAGATGGTAGAAGGCCCCGAAGCGCGCGACCCACGGCACGCGTTCGACGAACTGCATCTCGGCGGTGCCGGGCTGGAATCCCATCGCGAGCGGCAGGCTGACTACAAACGTCAGCACCGACACCCCGAGTGCCGTCCAGCGGGCGAGCCCGCCGTCCTGCAGCTTCGAGCCCAGCAGCATGACGAGGATCGCGCCCGCGATCGGCAGCCAAATCAGCACGCTGAGCAAGGGCAGGTTCGCCACGCCTTAATCCCCGAGCACGAACCAGCCGACGAGCACGACGAGGCCGACGACCATGACGAAGGCATAGTGATAGAGAAAACCCGTCTGCACGCGCCTGACGACGGTCGCCAGCGCGCCGACAGTGGCGGCGCCGCCATTGATGACGATCCCGTCGATGAGTCCGCGGTCGCCGAACCTCCAGAGCAGGCCGCCGATGCCGCGCGTCAGCGCTGCGAGCACGTTCTCGTTGAACCAGTCGAAGTAGTACTTGTTATCGAGCACGCGGTACGGGACGCTCAGTTTCGCGCGGATCAGTGCGGGCAAGTCCGGCCGCTTGAGATAGAGGTACCAGGCCGTCAGTGCACCGGCGATCGCGAGATAGAGCGCGCCCGGATGCGTGATCGCGTGCAGGACGAAGGCTGCCGAGCCGTGGAACTCCTCGTGGAGCTCATGGAGCACGGCATGCTCCTCGAGCACGAAGATCGACTCGCCGAACCAGTCGCCGAGGGCAACGGGCTCGATCGTGAACCAGCCGATAATCGCTGACGGGATGGCCAGCACGACCAGCGGCAGCCAGACGACCCAGCCGGGCTCGTGCAGATGCTCTTTCGTGTGATGGTCCATCCGCTCCTGGCCGTGGAACACCATGAAGAGCAGCCGGAAACTGTAGAGCGCCGTAACGAACACACCGAGCAGCACGCACCAATAGGCGTATGTGGCGCCCGCTGTGTGCGACAAGCCGACCGCTTCGATAAGCGCGTCCTTCGAGAAGAATCCCGAAAAGCCGGGGAAGCCGACGAGCGCGAGCGTGCCGACAACCGAGGTCCAGTAGGTGATCGGCAAGTACTTGCGCAGGCCGCCCATCTTGCGCATGTCCTGCTCGTGATGGAGCGCGATGATGACGGCGCCCGCGGCAAGGAAGAGCAGCGCTTTGAAAAAGGCATGCGTCATCAGGTGAAAGACTCCCGCGGCGTAAGCCGATGCGCCGAGCGCAACCGTCATATAGCCGAGCTGCGACAGCGTCGAATAGGCGACGACGCGCTTGATGTCGTTCTGCACGAGACCGAGTAGCCCCGTGAAGAGGGCTGTCGTCGCGCCGATGACGAGGACGACCGTGAGCGCCGTCGTCGAATGCTCGAACAGCGGCGACATCCGCGCGACCATGAAGATGCCGGCCGTCACCATCGTGGCGGCGTGGATCAGCGCCGAGATCGGCGTCGGGCCTTCCATCGAGTCGGGCAGCCATACGTGCAGCGGCACCTGGGCCGACTTGCCCATCGCGCCGACGAAGAGGCAGATGCAGGCCACACTCAGCACCGACCAGGACCGGCCGTCAAAGATTTCCATGCGCAGGCCGCTGAGCTCCTCCGCCTGCCCGAAGACGGCTGCGTAGTCGAGCGAGCCCGCGTACATCGCGATCGCGGCGATGCCGAGAATGAAGCCGAAGTCGCCGACCCGGTTGACGAGAAAGGCCTTCATGTTGGCGAAGATGGCCGTCGGCCGCTTGTACCAGAAGCCGATCAGCAAATAGGAGACGACGCCGACCGCCTCCCAGCCGAAGAACAGCTGCAGGAAGTTGTTCGACATCACGAGCATCAGCATCGAGAACGTGAACAGCGAGATATAGCTGAAAAAGCGTTGATAGCCCGGGTCGTCGTGCATGTAGCCGATGGTGTAGACGTGCACGGCGAGCGAGACGAAAGTCACGACCGCCATCATCAGCGCCGTCAGCTGGTCGACGAGGAAGCCGACCTCGAGATTCATCCCGCCGATGGTCGCCCAGCGATACACCGATTCGTTGATGACCTCGCCCCCTTCGGGCACGAAGCCCTTGAGGACGTAAAGCGACAGCCCGAAGGAAATCGCGACGCCGAGAATCGTCACGGAGTGAGCGCCGGCCCGCCCGACCTGGCGGCCAAACAGCCCCGCCACGATCGAAGCGATCAGCGGCGCCAGCACGATGGTCAGCAGGATCGGCTTCACGGCTATCCCTTGAGCTTCGCGAGCGCGTCCACGTTGATGCTCCGCGTATTGCGGAACAGCACGACGAGGATCGCGAGGCCGATCGCGGCTTCCGACGCCGCGACGGTGAGGATGAAGAACACGAAGGACTGCCCGACGGTGTCGCCCCAGAGGCGCGAGAATGCGATGAAATTGAAATTGACGGCGAGCAGCATCAGCTCGATGCACATCAGCAGCAGGATCACGTTGCGCCGATTGATGAAAATCCCGGCCACGGACAGGCTGAAGAGCACGGCGGCGACGGTCAGATAGTGCGCGACGGTCACCACGCCCCTACTCCTTCGTCGCCTCGACCTGCACGATCCGGACGCGATCCTGGCGGCGCACAGCAACCTGCGCCGCGACGTCCTGGACCTTGAGCCCCTCACGCTTGCGCATCGTCAGCGATATGGCCGCCACGATTGCGAGCAGCAGGATCATGCCCGCGATCTCGAACGCGTAGATGTGCTCGGTGTAGAGCGCGGCGCCGAGCTCCGTCGCATTGCTCAGGCCCTCGGGCGAAGGCTCGGGAACCGTGACGAACTGGCGCCCCTCGGTGCGCGACCAGAGTACATAGCCGATTTCCCCGATGACACCGAGGGCGACGGCGGCGCCGAGCCAGACATAGCGCGTGAACCCCTTGCGCATCTCCTCGACATTGATGTCGAGCATCATGACGACGAACAGGAACAGCACCATCACGGCGCCGACGTAGACGAGCACGAGAACGATGGCGAGGAATTCCGCTTCGATGAGGAGCCAGAGTGCCGCACTCTGCACGAAGGCGAGAACGAGATAGAGCGCCGAATAGACAGGATTGCGCGACGCGATAACCCCGACAGCCGCGGCGACGAGCACGGCGGAAAACAGGTAAAAGAGGATCTGGGATATCACGTGGCGAGTCCGGACCTAGCGATACTGCGCGTCCGCGGCCTTGTCGGCGGCAATCATCGCTTCGTATTTGTCGCCGACGGCCAGCAGTTTGTCCTTGGTCATGATGTTCTGGCCGCGCTTCTCCATGTGGTACTCGTGGATGCGCGTCTCGACGATCGCGTCGACAGGACAGGCCTCCTCGCAGAAACCGCAGTAGATGCACTTGAAGAGGTCGATGTCGTAACGCGTCGTTCGCCGGGTGCCGTCGTCGCCGACGTCCGACTCGATTGTAATCGCGAGCGCGGGGCAGACGGCTTCGCAGAGTTTGCATGCGATGCAACGCTCCTGGCCGTTCGGATAGCGGCGCAGCGCGTGCAGCCCGCGGAAGCGCGGCGACTGCGGAGTCTTCTCCTCCGGGTAATGAACCGTGACCTTGCGGACGAACAGGTTCCGCAGCGTCACGCCGAGCCCCTTGATGAGCTCGATCATGAGAAAAGTCTTGATCGGATTACGCAAAGCTATCTCCCCGTCCGGTTCAGGCGCCCGGCGCCCATGGGCCGACTTTCAGCACGACGAGCGCGCCTTCGACGGCAATCCAGACGATCGTGATGGGAATGAAGACCTTCCAGCCGAGCCGCATGATCTGGTCGTAGCGATAACGCGGAAACGTCGCGCGAAACCAGAGAAAGCAGAAACAGAAGAACATCATCTTGACGAGCAGCCAGGCAAAGCTCGGCTCGGCGATCCAGCTGCCCTCGAGCGCCTCGATACCCGCGAAGGGCGACAACCAGCCGCCGAGGAAGAACACGGCCGTCAACGCCGTGATCAGGATCATGTTCGTGTATTCCGCGAGGAAGAACAGGCCGAAGCCGATGCCGGAATACTCGACATGAAAACCCGCGACGATCTCCGACTCGCCTTCGGCGACGTCGAAGGGTGCCCGGTTCGTCTCGGCAACGCCTGAAATGAAATAGACGAGGAACAGCGGGAACAACGGCCAGATGAACCAGCCGAGGATGCTCGCGCCCTCCTGGGCGAGAACGATCTCGCCGAGATTGAGGCTGCCGCCAGCCATGAGCACGCCGATGAGCGCGAAGCCCATGGCGATCTCGTAGGCGACGATCTGCGCGGCCGAGCGCATGGCGCCGAGAAAAGCGTATTTCGAATTCGACGCCCAGCCCGCGAGAATGACGCCGTAGACCCCGAGCGAGGTCATTGCGAGCACGTAGAGCAGCCCGGCGTCGATATCGGCAATGACGAAGCGCGGGTCGAGCGGCACGGCGGCCCAGGCGGCGAAGGCCGTCACGAGCGACAGCAGCGGCGCAAGCAGGAACAGGACGCGGGCCGCGTTCGCGGGGACCACGACCTCCTTGAAGAGCATCTTGATGAGATCGGCAAACGGCTGCAGCAGCCCCTGCCAGCCGACGCGATTGGGCCCGATCCGGTTCTGCATCCAGCCGAGGATCTTGCGTTCCCAGTAAGTGAAGTAGGCGACGCCGAGGATCAGCGGCACGAGCAGCACGCCAATTTTCGCGACCACGACGACGACGAAACGCAGCCACTCCGGCAGCGTCAGCCAGTAGGGCTCCAGGCCGTTGAGCCAGCTCGCGATCACGCCGTTCGCCTCGCCGACGGCTCGCCCGACTCCCGCTCCAGGGCGATTGCCGTCTGTTGCAGGGGCAGCGATCGACGGCAGAGCGGATCGATCGCGTAGATCGGCACGTCGAGCTCGTCGAGCGCGACGGCAACGGGCTCGAGATCGAGCTCGGGCGTTCCCGTATAGCCCCCGGCGGCCGGCTCGCCGACGGCCGACCGGACTTCGGCCCGGATCTCATCGATACTCTGGTAGTCGCAGCCATCGGCACCCAGCGCGGACGCGAGGACGCGCAGGACACGCCATGCGGGCCGCGAATCGCCGGGGCAGTCGGCCGCGGCCGCGAAGGTCTGCCAGCGCCCCTCGGCGTTGACGTAGGTGCCTTCAGTCTCCGCGAAGCTGGCGATCGGCAACACGATATTGCAGCAATCGAGCATGGCCTCGTCGGCGAAAGCCGTGAGTGCGACGACAACATCGCCGGACTTGAGCGCGGCTTCCGCGAGTTCGCCGTTCGCGATATCCAGACCCGGCTCGATGTCATGGAGGATGTAGGCATGGCGAGGCGCGCTCAGCATGCTCGCGACGTTGAGGTCCGGATTCGCGCGACGCGCACCCGCATCGGTGCGATGGGATGTAAAGCCGAGCATCGCCGCGCCTGCGGCGTTGGCACCTTCGGGCAGATAACCCAGGCTTGCGCCGGTGGCCGTGGCAATGTGGGCGGCGAGATACCGGATCTCAGTAAACTTCGGGTGGCGCTCGGTCAACTGGCCGAGCAGCAGCCAGCCGCGCTGCTTGCCGAGCAGCACGCCCGCCGCCGCGCGTTGCTCCGACGTCGGTGCATGGGCAGACAAGAGTGAGTCGAGCGCCGGATCGGTGCGAACGGCAGTTACTTGCAGCACAGCCGCCAGCACACCCGCGAGCGCGCCGACGAGTTCTTCCGCCGTGGTCTCGACCTGCACCTTGCACGGGAATCGCAAGGGATATCTGGCCGGGTTGACGAATCCTACTTCGGCGCCCGCGAGCGCGGCCTTGCGCACGTGATGCGCGATCATCGGCGCCTCCATGCGCAGGTTCGAGCCGACGACGAGAATTCCGTCCCGCGTCGCGATATCGGCGATGCTCGTCCCGAGCCAGGGCCAGACGGGGTCGTTGGCCTCATCGCGGAAATCGCGGCGTCGCAGGCGGTAGTCGATACTGCGGCTGCGCAGATGCCGGGCAAGCTTCTGGAGCAGCCACAGCTCCTCGATTGTCGAGCTCGGGCTCGCGAGCACGCCGAGAGCGTCGGCCTCGGCGCCGACGGCCGCCTTCAGCGCCGTGACCGTATGCTCGATCGCCTCCGGCCAGCCAACCGCTACCCATTGCTGGTCGCGCTTGATCATGGGCTGCTCGAGCCGATCCTCGGCGTAGAGGCCGAAGCAGCTGAACCGGTCGCGATCCGAGATCCAGGACTCGTTGATGGCGTCGTTGTCGCGCGGCACTATTCGGCGCAGCTTGCCGCGCAATACGTGGCCGCTCAGGTTCGAGCCCGCGCAATCGTGCGGGGACACCAGCGGCTTCTCGATCATTTCCCAGGCGCGTGCGCTGAAGCGGTAGGGCTTGTTATTGAGCGCGCCGACGGGGCAAAGATCGATGATATTGCCGGACAGCTCGTGATCGACGCTCTTTTCGATGAAGGTGCCGATCTCCATGTCCTCGCCACGCCCGACCGTGCCGAGCTCGGGAAATCCCGCGATCTCCTGGCCGAACCGGACGCAGCGCGTACAGTGAATGCAGCGCGTCATGTCGGTGGACACGAGCGGCCCCAGGTTCTTGTCCTTGACGACCCGCTTGCCTTCCGTATAGCGCGACACGCCGCGGCCGAAACCCATCGCGAGATCCTGGAGCTCGCATTCGCCGCCCTGGTCGCAGATCGGGCAATCGAGCGGATGGTTGATCAGCAGGAACTCCATCGTCGCCTTCTGCGCCGCGAGCGCCCGCTCGCTGCGCGTGAAAATCTTCATGCCTTCCGTCACCGGCGTCGCGCAGGCAGGCAATGGCTTCGGCGCCTTCTCGACGTCGACGAGGCACATGCGGCAATTGGCGGCGATGCTGAGCTTGCGGTGGTAGCAGAAACGCGGGACGTAGACGTCCTGCCGATCCGTGACCTCGATGATCATCTGTCCCGGCCGTGCCTGCACGGGCACGCCGTTGACCTCGACGTTCACGATCTTGTTCGGTGGTGTGCTCATCGCTCAGGCAGCCGCTTGATCCGGAGAGTCGACGATGCTGCGCCCGCCGTGCTCGACCATGTACTGGAATTCGTGGCGGTAGTGCTTGAGGAAGCTCTGCACGGGCCAGGCCGCCGCATCGCCGAGCGCGCAGATCGTGTGTCCCTCGATCTTGTTGGCGACCTCGACGAGCATCGTCAGGTCTTCCGCCCTGCCCTTGCCTTCGGTGATCCGGGTCAACACGCGATAGAGCCAGCCCGTGCCTTCGCGACACGGCGTGCACTGTCCGCAGGACTCCGCCATATAGAAGCGCGATATCCGGCGCAGCATGCGCACCATGCACGTGGACTCGTCCATGACGACCATCGCACCCGTGCCGAGGCTCGAGCCGGCCTTCTTGAGACTGTCGAAATCCATCGTTACGTCGACGATGTTGGCTGCGGGAACCACGGGAACGGACGAGCCGCCCGGTATGACGGCCTTGAGCTTGCGGCCCTTCCAGACGCCGCCGGCGAGCGCAAGCAGGTCCCTGAAAGGAATGCCGAGCGGCAGCTCGAAATTGCCGGGACGCTCGACATGGCCGGAGACTGAAAAGATCGCCGTGCCTCCTGCGTTCGGCACACCAAGCCCCGCGAACCATTTCGCTCCGCGGTGGATGATCGTCGGAATCGAGGACAGGCTCTGCGTATTGTTGATCGTCGTCGGCGCCCCGTAGAGACCGTGCTGCGCCGGAAACGGCGGCTTGAAGCGCGGACGCCCGGGCTTGCCTTCGAGCGATTCGAGCAGTCCGGTTTCCTCGCCGCAGATGTAGGCGCCGGCACCGAGAAAAGCGTGGAGATCGAAGTCGATGCCCGATCCCTGAATGTTCCTGCCGAGCCAGCCGGCCTTGTAGGCCTCGGCGACGGCCGCCTCGAAGCGCGGGTAAGGCTCGTCCATGAACTCACCGCGGATGTAGTTGTAGCCGACGGTGGCGCCGATCGCGTAACCCGCGATGGCCATGCCTTCGACAAGAGCGTGCGGGTTGTAACGCAGGATGTCGCGATCGTGGCAGGTGCCGGGCTCGCTCTCGTCGGAATTGCAGACGATGTATTTCTGCACCGGCGCCTCGCGCGGCATGAAGCTCAGCTTGAGCCCCGTCGGGAAGCCGGCGCCGCCGCGCCCGCGGAGCCCCGAAGCTTTGACCTCGTCGATGATGGCGACGCGATTGATCTCGCCGCGCAGCACGCGCTGCCAGGCCTGATATCCGCCGGCGGCGAGATAGTTCTCGAGAGTCCAGGGCTCCCGCTCGAAATTTAGCGTCGCGAAGCAGACTTCATTCTGTCCGTTCATGCCTTGCTCCGACCCACGGCATCGAGCACCGCGTCGACCTTGGCGGTCGTGAGATCCTCGTGATAAACGTGATCGACCATCATCATCGGCGCGCCACAGCAGGCGGCGAGACACTCTTCCTCGCGCTTCAGGTAAAACTTGCCGTCAGCCGTGCTTTCGCCGACACGGATGCCGAGCCTGCGCTCGATGTGCTCCAGGATCCCATCGGAACCCCGGAGCATGCAGGAAATATTCGTGCAGACGGAAATGCTGTGCCTGCCAACCGGCTTGGTCTCGAACATCGAGTAGAAGGCGGCAACTTCGTAGACCTCGATCGGCGGCAGATCGAGATAGGCTGCCACGGCGTCCATGTTCCCGGTCGTCAGATGGCCGTGGCTTTCGTGCTGAACCGCATGCAGGGCAGCAATGACCGCCGAGCGCTGCCTTCCGGCCGGAAATCGCGCGACCCAGCGATCGATCTCCTCGCGCACATGGGCCGATAGCGCTGTTGCTGCGGTTTCGCTCATCGATCGACCTCGCCGAATACGATGTCCTGGGTGCCGATGACGGCGACGACGTCGGCGAGCATGTGCCCGGCGACCATCTCGTTCATCGCCGAGAGGTGCGCAAAGCCCGGCGCACGGATTTTCACGCGGAAAGGCTTGTTCGAGCCGTCGGAAATCAGGTAGCAGCCGAACTCGCCCTTCGGATGCTCGACGGCCGCATAGGCCTCGCCTTCCGGCACCGAATAGCCTTCGGTGAACAGCTTGAAGTGATGAATCAGGGATTCCATGTCGTCCTTCATCTCGACGCGACTCGGCGGCACGATCTTGCGATCGTCGATGACGACGGGCCCCGGATTCTTGCGCAGCCAGTCGATGCACTGAAGGATGATCCGGTTGGACTGGCGCATCTCCTCGACACGCACGAGGTAGCGGTCGTAGCAGTCGCCGTTGACGCCGACCGGGATGTCGAATTGAACCTGATCGTAGACTTCGTAGCTCTGCTGCTTGCGCAGATCCCAGACGACGCCCGAGCCGCGCAGCATGGGGCCCGTGAACCCGAGCTGCATCGCACGCTCCGGCGTCACGACCCCGATATTGACCGTTCTCTGTTTCCAGATGCGGTTGTCGGTCAGGAGCGTTTCGTACTCGTCGACGCGTCCGGGAAACCGCTCGCAGAAGGCCTCGAGGAAGTCGAGCAGCGAGCCGCTGCGATCCTCGTTCATGCGCGCGAGCTCCTTCTCGCTGCGCGTGGCGCCCTGGTAGCGCGGCATGCGGTCCGGCAGGTCACGATAGACACCGCCAGGCCGGTAATAGGTTGCATGGAGTCTTGCACCCGAGACTGCCTCGTAGCAGTCCATGAGGTCCTCGCGCTCGCGGAAGCAGTAGAGGAACATCGTCATGGCGCCGATATCGAGCCCGTGGGCGCCGAGCCACATCAGGTGATTCAGGACCCGCGTCACCTCGTCGAACATTACTCGGATGTACCGGGCGCGGAGCGGCGGCTCGACGCCGAGCAACTTCTCGATCGCGAGCACGTAGCCGTGCTCGTTGCACATCATCGAGACGTAGTCGAGGCGGTCCATGTAGCCGATCGACTGATTGTAAGGCTTGCTTTCGGCGAGCTTCTCGGTCCCACGGTGCAGCAGGCCGATGTGCGGGTCGGCGCGATGAATGACCTCGCCGTCCATCTCGAGCACGAGCCGCAGCACGCCATGCGCCGCCGGATGCTGCGGTCCGAAATTCAGCGTGAAATTCTGGATCTCAGGCATTGCCTCGATCCTTCAAGCCGGGCTCGTAGCGCGCGTCGTCGCGAATGACCTTGGGTACGAGCGTGCGCGGCTCGATCTGCACGGGCTCGTAGACGACCCGACCACGCTCGGGGTCGTAACGCATCTCGACCGTGCCGACGAGCGGAAAATCCTTGCGGAACGGGTGGCCGATGAAGCCGTAGTCGGTCAGGAGCCGCCGGAGGTCCGGGTGCCCGTGGAACAGGATGCCAAACAGGTCGAATGCCTCGCGTTCGTACCAGTCGGCCGAGGCCCAGACTCCGGTGACCGAAGGCAGTTTCGGACGGGCGTCGTCGTCACAGAATGCCTTGAGCCTGAGTCGTCGATTGTGCTTGACGGAGAGCAGGTGATAGACGACGGCAAAGCGGCGCAACGGTTTGAAGCCTGCTGTCGGCTCTGAAACGCCTTCAGCTGACACAGCCGGTCCGCGCTCGACGCCTCGGCTGAAGCCCGTGCCCGAAGCTTCATACGTGTGCCATTCGCCGAGCCCGTAGTCGAGGTAATCCACGCCGCAAAGATCGACGAGCATCTCGAAACCGAGATCGGGCTCGTCGCGGAGCTTGGCGGCACAATCGATCAGGTCAGCGGCGGCGACGCGGTAGGTCAGCTCGCCGACGGAAGACTGCTGGCGCTCGAGCTTGTCGTTGAAGCACTCGACGATGACGGTATCGAGATCGTGGTACTTTTTTGAGAGTTCTCTTTCCTTCATCCAAGCGCTCGCTTGCAGCGGCCGTCCATCCCGGCGCTACGTCGTCCTCTCCCCCGCTGATCAGCGCGCAATTGTATGAGTGCGCCGAATCTTCTGCTGCAGCTGAATGATCCCGAACAGCAATGCCTCCGCGGTCGGCGGGCATCCCGGCACGTAAACATCCACAGGCACGATCCGGTCGCAACCGCGCACGACAGCATAGGAATAATGGTAGTAGCCGCCGCCGTTCGCGCACGATCCCATCGAGATCACCCAGCGCGGCTCCGGCATCTGGTCATAAACCTTGCGCAGCGCCGGTGCCATCTTGTTGACGAGTGTTCCGGCGACGATCATGACGTCCGATTGCCGCGGGCTCGGGCGGAAAATGACGCCGAAGCGGTCAAGGTCATAGCGCGAAGCACCGGCGTGCATCATCTCCACTGCGCAGCAGGCGAGGCCGAAGGTCATCGGCCAGAGCGAGCCGGTGCGCGCCCAGTTCACAAGCTTGTCGACCTGCGTGACGACGAAACCGCGATTCGCGACCTCGGGCAGATCGAAGGGCATCTCCTGGGTCAATCCCATTCGAGCGCTCCCTTCCGCCACTCATATATGAAGCCGACGACGAGCACGGCCAGGAAGACGCCCATGGCTGCAATCCCGATGACGCCGATCCGGTCGAGAGCCACGGCCCACGGGACGAGAAAAGCGATCTCGAGATCGAAAATGATGAACAGAATCGCGACCAGGTAATAGCGCACGTCGAAACGCATTCTTGTGTCTTCGAATGCCTCGAATCCGCACTCGTATGGAGCGAGCTTCCGGGCGTCCTTTCGACCCCTGCCGAAGGCGAAGCCCAGTGTGAGCAGGACGATGCCGAATGCCCCGGCGATCACGAGAAAAATCAGGATTGGCGCGTAACTGGCTGGCATCGGTAACCGGGGGGACGGAACGGGCGGCATTGTATCAGCCCGTCAACTATCGTCACATCCCGAGCGCCGCCGAGCGCTCTCTTCTCGATGATGGTGCCGACGGGGAGACTCGAACTCCCACGGCTTGCGCCACTGCCCCCTCAAGACAGCGTGTCTACCAATTCCACCACGTCGGCAATGAGTTAATCGGGAACTGCAACCGCTACAGGTCTTCGCTTTCTCCGCTGGCCGCGTCAGCCGAAGCTGCTCCGGCAGGTGCGGCCTCCGATCCGGCCGCGGCGGGCGGGATCGCGACCGAAGGAACCCCCTCGACATCTTCTTGCACGGCCTCGGCCGAATCCTCGCTCGATGCGTCGCCGATCAGAGACTCGGTCCCGGTCGACTGCGTTGCGAAATACGCGAGCGCCAGACTCGTCGCGAAGAACAGCGTTGCCAGGACCGCCGTGGCACGGGAAAAGAAACTCGCCGAGCCGCGGGCACCGAAAACCGTGCCTGACGCTCCGGCGCCGAATCCGGTGCCGGCTTCCGCGCCCTTGCCGCGCTGCAGCAACACCAGCCCAATGATCGCCAGTGCCAGCAACAGGTGGCATAACAAAACCAGAGTCTGAATCATTACCGGTCAACTCGCGGCTTATCGAGCCGCGGCCCCAAAGATCTTCAAAAAGTCAGCAGCATCCAGGGATGCGCCACCCACGAGCCCGCCGTCGATGTCCTGCTGACAGAGCAGATCGGCCGCGTTACTTCCCTTCACGCTGCCGCCGTACAGGATGCGCAAAGGGGCGGCGATTATAGCATCGTGTTTCGCGATCAATGCCCGGATCATTGCGTGTACTTCCTGGGCCTGCCCTGGCGACGCCGTCCGCCCCGTGCCGATTGCCCAGATCGGCTCATAAGCGATGACGGCGTTCGCGAATACGGCAATGCCGAGCTTCGCGATCACCGCAGCAACCTGCGCTGCGACTACCTTTTCCGTCTCGCCGCGCTCGCGCTGGTCCAGATTCTCGCCGACACAGAGGATCGGAACGAGCCCTTGCGCCTGCGCAGCGCGGAATTTCTCGACGACGACGGGGTCGCTGTCGCCGTACAGGGTGCGACGCTCGGAGTGCCCGACAATCACGTAGCGGCACCCCAGGTCCCGGAGCATCGCCCCACTGACCTCACCCGTGTAGGCTCCCGAGCCCTCGACGGCGGCGAGATTCTGCGCGCCGAGCGATATCGCCGTCCCGCCGAGCCACTCGCGGGCGCGATCGATGTAAACGAATGGCGGGCAGATCAGCATCTCCGCCGCATCGTGGTCGATGCCGCGCGCCAGCTGCTCGACGAGCCGGCGACTTCCGTCCAGCGAGCCATTCATTTTCCAGTTGCCCGCTATCAGGGGCCTGCGGGTGCCCGACATGCTCATCCCACCGATGCCTGCACTTTCGCCGCGAGGTCCTGGGCCAGGCGCTTCACCAGTGCCTCATCCTCGCCTTCGACCATGACCCGGACCACGGGCTCCGTGCCGGATGCGCGCAGCACGATTCGGCCGCGACTGCCGAGCGTCGACTCGGCGGACTTGACGGCGGCGCGGATCGAGGGGTTGGCGTCGACGTCGACGCGGCCCTCGACCTTCACATTGAGGAGGGTCTGCGGCAGGCGGCGCATGCCGGACGCGAGGTCGCTCAGGCTCCTGCCGGTTTCCCGCATGATGGCCAGCACCTGGAGCGCAGTGATCAGGCCGTCACCGGTCGTCGTCTTGTCGAGACAGATCACATGGCCCGAGGTCTCGCCGCCAAGAGTGCCGTTGTGCTGCTGCAGCATGGCGAGCACCTGTCGGTCGCCGACCTTGGCCCGCCTGAACTCGATTCCGAGCTCGCCGAGCGCGAGCTCCAGGCCGAAGTTGCTCATGACCGTGCCGACGACCGGCCCCTTGAGCACCTGCCGGCGGGAGCGATCGGCAGCCAGGATATAAAGGAGCCCATCGCCATCGACGATCTCCCCGCGCTCGTCGACCATGATCACGCGATCGCCGTCGCCGTCGAGCGCGACGCCCACATGCGCCCGTACACCCGAAACGGTGAGCTTGAGCAGATCCGGCCGCGTCGAGCCGACGCCGTCATTGATGTTGCGCCCATTCGGGGAACAGCCGACCGGAACGACGTCCGCGCGGAGATCGGCCATCAGCCGCGGCGCCACCTTGTACGCTGCGCCGTGCGAGGCATCGACGACGATCTTGAGGCCGTCGAAATCCATGCCTTCGGGGAGGCTGCGCCGGCAGAAATTCATGTAGTCGAGACGCGCTGTCGTCAGTGTCGTCGCTTGTCCGAGCTCGCTCGACTCACAGGTGCGCGGCGGCTGATCTATCAGCGACTCGATGGCGTCTTCCATTCCGTCCGACAGCTTGCTGCCCGCGCCGTCGAAAAACTTGATGCCGTTGTCGTAGTACGGATTGTGCGAGGCGCTGATGACGATGCCGAAATCAGCGCGCGTCGTGTTGGTCAGATAGGCGATGGCAGGTGTCGGCAAGGGCCCGGTGAGCAGGACGTCAACGCCGGCGGCAACGAATCCGGCTTCGAGCGCCGACTCGAACAGGTATCCCGAGACCCGCGTGTCCTTGCCGATCAACACCGTGCCGCCGCCGGGCACGAGCACCTGAGCCGCCGCGCTTGCGAGCCGCAAGGCGAAATCGACCGTCATCGGCTCGGAACCGACACGACCGCGAATTCCGTCGGTGCCGAAGTATCGCCTTGCCAAGGCTGCCGCTCCCGAGAGTTGCCTGACCCGCAGTGCCCGGGTCAGTGCTGACTGGCGGGCCCGCCGAGTGGAGCGGCTCCGCCGTCGGCCGCCCGCGGCTCCGCCCTGGGGGCGGCACCGGGTTCGGACGGCTCTTCCCAGTCGGCGGGCGGCCGGGGATCGCGGCTTTCCATGATGTCCTTGATCTGACTCTCGTCGATCGTCTCGTATTTGATCAAGGCCGCGGCCATGCTGTGCAGCTGGCTTTCGTGCTGCTGCAGGATCGATTTGGCATTCTGGTAGCAGCTGTCGATCAGACTGCGGACCTCCTCGTCAATCGCATGCGCAGTGACGTCGGACACCTGCTTGTGCCGCGTAACGCTGCGACCCAGGAAAACCTCGCCGTCGTCTTCCGTGTAGGTGAGTGGGCCCAGCCGATCCGAGAGCCCCCACTTCGTCACCATGTTGCGCGCAATGTCGGTGGCGCGCTCGATGTCGTTGGAGGCACCCGTAGTCACATAAGCCGGTCCGAAGATGAGTTCCTCGGCGAGCCGGCCGCCGAACAGGCTCTTGATCTGACTCATGAGGCGCTGCTTCGAATAGCTGTAACGATCGGCCTCGGGCAGGAACATCGTGACTCCGAGTGCCCGGCCGCGCGGGATGATCGTCACTTTGTAGACGGGATCGTGCTCGGGCACGCGCAAGCCGACGATCGCGTGTCCCGACTCGTGATACGCAGTGAGCTTGCGCTCTGACTCACTCATGACCATGGAGCGCCGCTCCGTGCCCATGAGGATCTTGTCCTTGGCCTTGTCAAACTCCTCCATCGTGACCGTGCGCTTGTTGGCGCGCGCCGCCAGCAACGCCGCCTCATTGACGAGGTTGGCGAGATCGGCGCCGGAGAATCCCGGCGTGCCACGCGCAATGATTTGCGGCTTGACGCTGCCGTCGAGCGGCACCTTGCGCATGTGAACCTTGAGGATCTGCTCGCGACCGCGAACGTCGGGCAGGGGCACGACGACTTGCCGATCGAACCGGCCGGGCCGGAGCAGCGCCGGGTCGAGCACGTCGGGCCGGTTGGTCGCTGCGATGACGATGACGCCTTCATTGCCCTCGAAGCCGTCCATCTCGACCAGAAGCTGGTTCAGGGTCTGCTCGCGCTCGTCGTGACCGCCGCCCAGACCGGCACCGCGATGCCGTCCGACCGCATCGATCTCGTCGATGAAGATGATGCAAGGCGCATGTTTCTTGGCCTGATCGAACATGTCGCGCACGCGCGAGGCGCCGACGCCGACGAACATCTCGACGAAATCGGAGCCCGAAATCGTGAAGAACGGCACCTTGGCCTCGCCCGCAATCGCGCGCGCGAGCAGCGTCTTGCCGGTGCCCGGCGAACCGACCATGAGCACGCCTTTGGGGATCTTGCCGCCGAGCCGCTGGAACTTGCTCGGATCCTTGAGGAAGTCGACGATCTCGACGACCTCCTCCTTGGCTTCCTCAACGCCCGCGACATCCGCAAAGGTCACACTGACCTGGTCCTCGCCGAGCAGCCTTGCGCGACTCTTGCCGAAGGACATGGCGCCGCGGCCGCCGCCGGCCCCCTGCATCTGCCGCATGAAGTAGATCCAGACGGCGATCAGCAGCAGGATCGGAAACGCGTTGACGAACAGCTGCATGAGGATCGACTGCTGCGCGGGTTCCTTGGCGATGATTCGAACGCCTTCCGCCCGCAGCGTCGTGATGAGCTCGGTGTTGTCGGTTTCCGGGCTGTTGACGACGTACTGGGTGGTGTCCCGCGTGGTGACGGTGAGAACGTAAGGCTTGTTCTGCTTCTGCTCGAATACGACCTGCGTGACGCCGCCGTCGGCCACCTCGTCGAGGAATGCCGTGTAGTCCTTTTCGACCGGGTCGGGCGTCGTGATCCCGAAGTTCTGGAATACCGACACCAGAACGATGGCAATGACCACCCAGAGGATCACGTTCTTTGCCAAGTCGCTCAATGCCTTACCTCAACTCCATCAGACGCGGATCAGAACAAGGACCCTACACCATACGGAAACCGCTGGCCAGCAGATAAATCTCGCGGCTCGCGGCGCGGGACGCTCTGGGTTTGATCACCTTGAGCTTGCCGAACCGCCGGCGCAGCTCGGCTTCCAGTTCCCGCTGACCCTCGCCCTGGAAGACCTTGGCGAGGAAGTCACCCCCGGGCTTCAGCACCTCGCCGGCAAACTCCATCGCAGCTTCGACGAGCGACAGGCTGCGCGGCTGGTCGATGGCCCGGTTACCGCTGATATTTGGCGCCAGATCACATAAAACAAGGTCTACGGCCTGTGTCCCGATAAGTCCGCGCAGCTGCTGCATCGCGTTCTCGGAGAGAAAGTTGCCCTCGATGAACTCGACCGAAGGAATTGGATCCATCGCCAGGCAGTCGATCGCGATTACCCGGCCCGCTGCGCCAACCTTCCGGACTGCGACCTGGCTCCAGCCCCCCGGGGCCGCGCCGAGATCCACGACGATTGCACCGTGTTTCAGGATTCGCTCACGTTCGTCGATCTCGAGCAGCTTGAAAGCCGCACGCGAGCGCCAGCCTTCACGGG
>Ga0315912_10001068_pt1 | contig 36762 bp, 22 predicted proteins | sample VfabasoilMG_FD_204469 | JGI IMG/M metagenome (GOLD analysis project Ga0315912, IMG submission 204469) | Garden soil microbial communities collected in Santa Monica, California, United States - V. faba soil | ecosystem: Environmental > Terrestrial > Soil > Garden | place: USA: California... | reverse complement strand
ACTCCAATTCCCCTGCAAACAATATTCCTATGCTTTTTGTGGATACAAACGATGTATCCCCGACATGTAACCCGGACATCAACCAGCCCCATCTGTTCTGTGACCAGGCCGCGGGTTTCGACACGGGTTCGATCCAGGAGTTCCTGTTTAAATCAGACCCGGTAATCATTAACGGAGTTCCTCCTGCCGGAGGATGGACATTTTCCTGGAATTCCTGTTGCAGGAACCTTGCCATTGTCAATACGACCTGTTCCAGTTATTTCCTGCGCGCCAAGATGTATAAATATCCTTCTGCCAATGGCGGAACAGGGAATACGTATCCTTGCTTCGATTCCTCCCCGCAGTTTTTTGAGAAACCCAAAACCGTTATTTGCACGGGCTACAATTACACCTTCAATCACAATGCGGCCGACGCCGACCTGGATTCCCTGCGATATGACTGGGCGCAGCCACTGGACGGGTCGGCATCCTCGCCCTGTGGGTACAATGGAGGATATAGTTATACCAATCCGTTACCCGACCAGTCAGAGGACCCGCTTAACGTGCCGGCCGTCATCAATCCCATTAACGGTGAAATTAACCTGACTTCTTTTACAGGCGGAACCTTTGTAATTTGCAATAAGGTAAGTGAATATCGCTGCGGAGTATTGATAGGGGAAATATTCCGGGACATACAGATCATTCTGAAAACTTGTCGTCCGCTGATCGCGAATACGACGCCTCCCACGATGAATTATTCCCCCGAGATCCAGGCACCCTTCGTCGATGATTTCGGACAGCCTTCCTTTATAGATACCGTATATGCCCTGAGTAATGTGAGTTTCCAGATCAATGCAACGGATTACGACCTCGATCCCTTTGGTAATTTTCAAAACCTGCGCATTGAGCCTTCAGGCCCCCAGCTCAGCAAGGACTTCACAAACCCTACGGATTGCCTCTGGCCTGAATGCGCCACCATGACGCCGGATCCTACAACGACCGTTGGACAAACGGTAATGAATTTTGCCTTTAACTGGCATACGGACTGTTCCCATCTCAGGCAGGATACCGTTTGCCGGATCTTCAACAATATTTACAATTTCGTATTTAAAGTTTACGACGATTTCTGTCCCATTCCGGGATTGAATCTATTTACCGTTTCCATTGTCGTCGTGGCCCCGCCGCCTTTACTACCGCCAACCTGGAACTGCGCATCCGTGGATTCGCTGGGACATGTAACAGTGACCTGGACGCCGGTAAACGACAGCATTGGCATGTGGCGTAAGAATTTTATTTACCGGTCCCAGTTTGAGAACGGCCCCTATACTTTAATCGATTCCGTCGATGATCCGTTGCATCATTATTACATCGATAACAATGTAAATGCGAACACATCCTCCTGGTTCTATAAGATCAGCACGTACTCGGGATGTTCAGAAACCTATTCCCTTGCCGAATTTCCCCTGGGCGATTATATCCGTACGGTGAAGCTCAACGTAACCAACACCGGAAATGGCTATGCAGACCTTACCTGGAACTCCACGCATACACCTTTAATCCCTACGAATTTTCTGACGTACGAGATTTTCAAGAAAGTAGGCAATAACCCCTGGAGTCCAAGTCCGATCGGCAGTGTGGCGGCCAATGCGCCGGAAATGTCTTTCCAGGACCCGGTCACCATTTGCGGCGATACCATTCACTACAAAGTCCAGGTAAACGACGCGGTGGGATGTACTTCCGTTTCCAGCATTGACGAGGATTACTTTATGGATATCCTGCCTCCGTCGATACCGCTCCTGGATTCTGTTAGTATTGACCCGAATGGTTTTGCCATTTTGGGCTGGCAGCAGGATACCACCCCGGATACGGAATGGTATTACATCCTTCACAACGAAGGCGGCAACTGGATTAAGCGCGATTCTGTATTCGGCATTTCGAATACGTTTTATACTTCCACCTACAATGCCCTGGGCGGACCGGAAATCTTCCGGATTTATGCCAAGGACAGTTGTGACAATCCTAGCGCCTGGAGCGTAGAGATGCATACCGAATACCTGACGGCAGAACTGGATGCCTGTAACTCCCTGATCCGCATAAACTGGAATGCTTACATCAACTGGCCTTCAGTAAACTACGCCCTATACCGTAGTGACGATGGTGGCCCCTTCAGCCTGCTGACGGTGACCCCCAATCTCCAGATCGAAGATAAGACCATAGTGCAGGCGCATAACTACTGTTATTACGTCGTAGCCGTCGATGCTTCATCGCCTGCTGCACGCACATCTACCTCCAACCAATCCTGCGTATTGGCTGAAATACCGAGAGCGCCTGAATTCAATTACATCACCACGGCTACCGTAACCGGTCCCGGTGAAGTATTGGTACGCGCGTATGCCGATCCGGCCGCCGATGTGCGTGAATATAAAATCATGCGTTCCGATAAAGCAAACGGAGGATTCCAGCAGGTGGGAACCGTTCCTTTCACAGCATCCACGGTGATCACCTTTACGGATCAATCGGCCAATACGACGGAGCAGAGTTATTATTACCGCGTCATCGTGACCGATACGTGCGGCGTGGATATCGATACATCGGAAGTTGGGCGTACCATTTTCCTTTCCGGCGCCAGGGGAGATGACTTTACCAATACGGTGCGCTGGAACGATTATCAAATCTGGCTGGGCGGTGTCAGTTATTATTCCCTGTACCGCATTGTGGACGGCGTTCCGGATGCTGCACCGTTAGTTACCAATGTCGCCCCGGGAGACCCGGTTATTATCGATGATATTTCCAAGCTGGCCCTGACGAGCGACGGTAAATTCTGTTACTATGTAGTCGCCTACGAAGGAGCCGGCAATGCGTATGGATTCCGGGATTCAAGCCAGTCCAACGAAGCTTGTGTAATTGCCTCACCGATCGTATTTATTCCGAATGCTTTTGTGCCGGGTTCCCGGACCGATGCAAACACGGAGTTTAATCCATTTAAACTTTTCGTAGATGATGAGACCTATTCCATGCGGATATTTAACCGTTTCGGGGAAGAGATTTTCCTTACCGGTGATACGCAAAAGGGATGGGACGGAACCTATAAAGGCAAGCCCGTGGAAGGCGGTGTTTACGTATACCTGATTAAGGTGATGGCAAACGACGGAACGAAAATTGAGCGCCGTGGAACCGTTACATTAATCCGGTAAGTATGCGCCGGCAGCGTGCGAATCCCTGGCAAATGGTGAACAGAGCAGTACTGGCCTTATTTTCTTTTTTCCTTTTCATTTCCATCCCGGCAAAGTCCGACCACTTATTCGGGGGCGAAATCTCCTGGAAGTGCCTGCCATCTTCCGTGCCGAATGCGGGGAAGTTCGTTTTCCAGATGAAGATCTACCGCGATTGCAATGGCATCCCCGGTATATTCGGAAGCGTTACATTGAATACGACCGTTCCCGGCGTCAATTCCATCAACCTGGACTTCGTGGATACGAATGACGTTTCTCCCGTTTGTGAAAACAACATCAATGAACCGCATCTCATTTGTGATAATGCCGTCATTGGCGGAACGGATACCGGTGCCGTACAGGAATTTATCTACCAATCCAACCCGGTTTCTTTGCCTGGTGTACCACCCGTAGGAGGATGGACCTTCTACTGGAGTAGTTGCTGCAGGAATGTGGCTGTAACCAACCTCCAGAACCCGGCATCGACAGGTTATACGCTGAGGGCAAAAATGTATCCGTATAACGGGCGAAACATGTTTCCCTGTTTCGATAATTCACCGTATTTCGTAGAACCTCCCAAGACGGTAATCTGTACAGGTTATTCCTTTCAGTTTAATCACAATGCCATCGATGTTGACCTGGATTCCCTTTCATATGACTGGGCTCAGCCGTTGACTTCAGGAAGCCCGGGTCCGCCCGTGACATGGGAGGCAGGCTATGCCTACGATAATCCGATGCCGGACCAGACGGAAGACCCAAACAACATTGGTGCAGCCATCGAACCGCTAAATGGACAAATCAGTTTTACTTCCTATACCAGCGGTGCTTTCGTAATATGTACGAAGGTTAGCGCATGGAAGTGCGGGGTAGTCATTGCAGAGATATTCCGCGATATCCAGATCGTATTAAAGACCTGCCGGCCGCTGATTGCGAATACAACCCCGCCCACAGTTAACTATCCTCCGGTTGTGGTTGCGCCCTTTGTGGATGGATTTGGAAATCCTTCATACCGCGATACGGTTGTAGCTGGGCAACATGTGCACTTCTCCATCAATGTAACCGATTTCGATTCCAAGCCCGACGGAAGCTTTCAAACTTTACACATGGAACCTTCCGGGTCCCAGTTCAGTACGGATTTTACGGATTCAACAGCGTGTATTTGGCCTTATTGCGCAACTTTAAATCCGGACCCCATAACTACTTATGGACAGGCAGTTATTAATTTTGATTTCGACTGGACTACGACCTGTAATCACATCAGGCAGGATACGTTATGTCGCGTATTCCGAAATATTTACAATTTTGTTTTTAAAGTATACGACGACTTCTGCCCGATACCGGGATTAAGTTTATTTACAGTCACCATTGTTGTCGTACCTCCGGAACCCCTGCCACCGCCCACCTGGCGCTGCGCTTCCGTAGACGATTTAGGCCATGTATCCCTTTCCTGGATACCTGCTTTGGATACCAGCAATATCTTTCATTCCTGGTTCTTATACCGTTCAACTTCGGAGAATGGGACCTATTCCCTGGTAGACACTATTTTCTCAGCGCCAACGTACCTGGACACATCAGTGAATGCCCACAACGCATCTTATTTTTACAAGCTCAGCACCTATTCTGGTTGTGACACATCCTTCAGCCTGGCTGATTTCCCTTACGGAGACTACATCCGTACGATTAAGATGGATGTGAATAATTCAGGAACGGGCTATGCCGACCTTTCATGGAATGCCACGCATAACCCGCTGATACCGCAGAACTACCTTACGTACGATATTTATAAGAAAGTGGGATCGGCGCCCTGGAGTCCGGCGCCGATCGCCAGCGTAGCAGCCAACGCCGGCGGCATGACCTTCGCCGATCCCGTAACCGTATGCGATGACAGTGTGCGTTACCGTGTTTCCGTCCGGGATTCCAGCGGATGCACTTCCGTTTCAAGTATCGATATCGATCACTTTACCGATATCCTGCCACCCGCAATTCCGCAGGCAGATTCAGTAAGTATCGACAAGCTGACCGGCAATGCCGTATTGGCCTGGAAGCAGGATACCTCTCCCGATACCCATGCCTATATCATCCTCCATTTACAGGGAGGTAACTGGATTACCATCGACACGGTACTGGGAATTTCGAATACGTTTTATGCAACTTCTGTGAATGCCTTAAGCTCATCCGAAACGTTCCGGGTATATGCCGCCGACAGTTGCTGGAATCCGAGCGCCTGGAGTTTGGAAATGCATACGGAATTGATGTCAGCCGAATTGGATGCCTGCCAGTCCCTGATCCGCCTGCAATGGAACAGTTATATCAATTGGCCGGGAGCCGTAAACTATGCCGTATACAGGAACGATAACGGGGGCACGTATAATTTGCTTACCGTCACCACGGATATTTTCTTCGACGACTATTCCATCATCCAGGGACATACCTATTGCTATTACATGGTCGCCGTAGACGCATCCTCTTCCGTCTCCCGAAGCTCGACATCCAACGATGCCTGTGTGCTGGCACAGATTCCGCGGGCTCCGTTATTTAATTACATCACCACGGCCACGGTGACGGGTCCGGATGAAGTGTTTGTGCGTGCGTACGCGGATCCCGCAGCCGATGTAAGCGAATACAAAGTGATGCGTTCGGAGAAGTACAACGGATCGTATGAGCAGGTAGGTACCATACCTTATACGGGATCCACGCAAATCACCTTTACCGACTTCACGGCCAATACTTCAAAGAAAAGTTATTACTACAGGATGATCGTTACCGACACCTGCGGCGTGGATATTGACACCTCGGAAGTAGGGCGTACGATCCTGGTCAGCGTAGCGAGGGGAGATGATTTTACAAATACGGTTACCTGGAACGATTACGAAGTATGGCTGGGCGGTGTCAGTTATTATACCCTGTACCGCAGTGTAGACGGTATTCCGGATCCGGTTCCGCTGGTGGCCAACGTCGCTCCCGGCAATACGGTTTATATTGACAATATTGCCGACCTGGCATTTACCAGCGATGGCATATTCTGCTATTATGTGATGGCCTATGAAGGGGTAGGAAACGTTTACGGATTCAGGGACACCAGCAGGTCTAACGAAGCCTGCGCCATCGCATCACCCATCGTGTTTGTGCCGAATGCCTTTATGCCCACGTCGGCCCGGAGTGAGGCCAACAGTGTCTTTAGTCCGTTCAGGCTTTTTGTAGATGCGGAAAGTTATTCCATGCGCATTTTTAACCGCTTTGGCGAAGAAGTTTTTACTTCCACGGATACGCAGGAAGGCTGGGATGGAACGTATAAAGGCAAACCGGTCATGCAAGGTGTTTATGCCTATTTCATTAAAATGAAAGGTTCTGACGGCACTGAAATCGAGCGCCGCGGCACGGTGACGTTGATCCGTTAGTAGAACCTATCTCAAAAATATGTGTTTGCGATTTTTCAAGTATTTGGCTGCCAGACAAGGCGCTTTTCGCAGCCTATACCAGGCGGGTATGAGCAAGGAAAGCAACGCCGTTTGGCAGTCAAAGACGCAGAAAAAGCGCTACAGATATTTTTGAGACAGGTTCTAGTATTATTCGCCGTTTTCACCGCTCCGGTTCCCGAATTATTTGTATATTTGTGCGCAAATTTTTTCTAACCCATTTGCAAATCCAATGAAAAATAACCCTTCCAGGTTCCTAGGTGAAGCCCTCACTTACGACGATGTATTATTGCTACCGGCCTATTCAGAAGTGCTTCCGGGTGAAGTAGATGTGCGGACAAAGCTGACATCCAAAATCAGCCTGAACATCCCCATTATTTCAGCGGCAATGGATACGGTAACGGAATCGGCTATGGCCATTGCCATTGCCCAGGAAGGCGGCCTTGGGATTTTACATAAAAACATGAGCGTGGTGCAGCAGGCAGCGGAAGTCAGGAAGGTAAAACGTTCGGAAAGCGGAATGATCAGCGACCCGTTTACGCTTCCTGAAGATGCCCTGGTGAAAGATGCCGTTCAGATTGTCAAGGATTTTAAAATCGGCGGCATACCTATTATCCGGAAAAAAGACCATGTACTGGTCGGTATTTGTACAAGCCGGGATTTGCGTTTTGAAAAAAACATGAATCGCCCGGTCGCGGAAATCATGACCCGTAAGAACCTCATTACAACGAATGGAGTCAAAGACCTGAAGACGGCGGAATCGATTCTCCAGAAATACAAAATTGAAAAACTTCCAGTCATCGATAAGCATGGCAAGCTCGTCGGGCTGATTACCTATAAGGATATTCTGAAAGTGAAAGCCAGGCCCAATGCCTGTAAGGATGAACTGGGAAGGCTGCGCGTAGGCGCCGCCGTAGGGGTAACGAAAGATACCATGCAGCGTGTGGATGCCCTGATTGAAGCGGGCGTCGATGTGCTCGTCATTGATACGGCACACGGACATACGAAAGGGGTGGTGACCATGCTGAAGTCCGTAAAGAAAAAATATCCCAAAAGCCAGGTCATTGTTGGGAATATCGCAACGGCGGAAGCGGCGCGTTACCTTGCTGATGCCGGCGCCGATGCCGTAAAAGTCGGAATTGGTCCCGGATCCATTTGCACGACGCGTGTGATTGCCGGCGTAGGTGTACCGCAATTTACAGCCATCTACCAGGTTGCCGAAGAATTAAAATCCAGCGGCATTCCCGTTATCGCCGATGGCGGCATCCGTTTCTCAGGAGATGTGGCCAAGGCCATTGCTGCCGGCGCAAGCGCTGTGATGCTCGGCTCCGTACTGGCTGGTGTGGAAGAATCACCGGGAGAGACCATGATTTATGAAGGACGTAAATTCAAGTTATACCGTGGCATGGGATCCATTGAAGCCATGCGTGAAGGCTCCAAGGACCGCTATTTCCAGGCCGATACGGAAGACGCAAAGAAACTGGTTCCTGAGGGTATCGTAGGCCGCGTACCGTATAAAGGCACGCTGGCTGAAGAGTTGTACCAACTGGTAGGAGGGCTGCGTGCCGGCATGGGCTATTGCGGCGCAGCCAATGTATCCACCCTGCAAAAAGCGAAGTTCATCCGAATCACCTCTGCCGGAGTGCGTGAAAACCACCCGCATGACGTTACCGTAATCAAGGAAGCGCCCAACTACCATCGCTAAACGGACTATCAGCCTTACGCTGTTGATAACCGGAAATTGCGCCCTTACAGGCTGATTTATAATCGTTAATTTTGCTCTGTAACCAGCCTGGTTTGCTATGGATAAAATTAAAATCGGAATATTCTTTGGCGGTAATTCACGGGAAAGGGAAGTTTCTTTTGCCGGCGGCCGCACCGTTTATGACAACCTGAATAAATCCCTTTTTGAAGCGGTCCCTTTGTTCGTCGACAGCTTCGGAAATATCGTCCTGTTGAAGTGGGAATATATTTACAAAGGAAGCATCCGGGATTTCTATCCCCCCGTACATGTATTGCCATCTTCGCCCAATGAATACCAGGTATATGCCGAAAGCCTGGAAACAAATGACAATGCCGGCCGGGAAAGTCTAGTTGCCGGCCTGGGAACGATCGTTCCTCCCGGTGATCTTAAGAAGACTATCGATTTTGCCTTTCTCTGCCTTCACGGAACAAACGGTGAAGACGGACGCATCCAGGGCTTGCTGGAATACTTGCAGGTGCCTTATTCAGGCTCGGGTATTTTGCCTTCCGCCATCGGAATGAATAAGGCCGTGCAGAAAAAATTCATGGCCGATGCGGGATTCTTATGTCCAAAGTATCTCACCGTGCAACGACGAGCCTGGCTGGAAACCAGGGATCATGCATCAGTCCTTCACCAAATCAAAGAGCAGGTAGGGTTTCCTTGCGTGGTCAAAGCCGCGAACCAGGGATCTTCCATTGGCATCTCCGTCCTACATGAAGACGGCGAAGGTGAACTTATCCGTGCTCTCGACAAAGCGTTATTCGTACGTCGAATCACCAGGCAGGAGTGGAGCTCCATGGATGCGAACCAACAGGTTGAATTTATCCGTGTGCTTTCCGATATCCGGGAAGGCGTTGGTATTCCCGTTACGATGCAGTCCGTTTCAGGCGGAAAGTCTTTGCTTCTTCACCCTGAGAATTTGTTGCAAGCCGTCGGAAATCACTTCGCTGCATCACAGGAGGAAATCCTGCTGGAAGGCTGTGATGCGGAAAGTGAAGTATTGATCGAGAGTTTTATAGAGGGGAAGGAGTTTTCCTGCATCGTGATCCGCAACGACGACGGGCAACCCGTAGCCCTGCCGCCGACAGAAATCCGCAAAGGGAAAGAGCTGTTTGATTACCGTTCAAAATATCTGCCCGGGCTTTCGCGGAAAATTACGCCGATAGGCTTGCCATACAAGGATATTCAGCATATCCGAAAAGAATGCGAGCGTCTATTCCGCACCTTCCGGTTCAATGTGTATGCACGAATCGACGGTTTCATTACCGGCGACGGCAACGTATTCCTGAACGATCCGAATACGACCTCAGGCATGATGCCGTCCTCTTTTTTCTTTCACCAGGCGGCTGAAATCGGCCTGAATCCCTCGCAATTTCTTTCTTACATCATACGCACCTCGCTCGTCGAGCGCATGGCGGATTTTAAAAATATTGACGCCGTTCCACGACTCCTGCAGCGGCTGGACCACGGACTGGAAATGCTGAAGGAAGAACGCAAGAGCAAAATTACCGTTGCCGTCATCCTGGGTGGTTACAGCTCCGAACGCCATATTTCCGTCGAGAGCGGAAGAAATATTTATGAGAAACTTTCCTCGTCCGAGAAATACGATCCGGTTCCCGTGTTCCTGACGGGTGACGAATCCAGTTACCAGCTATTCCAGGTTCCGGTGAATCTCCTGCTGAAAGACAACGCTGATGACATTAAGGAAAAGATCGGGCATTACCATGTACATGAAGTGATCGAGGAAATCATGCAGCAGTGCAAGGCGATCACCTCGAAATACACCTCTTCTCAGAACGTACTTGAACCGCGGGCATTAAGCCCGGAGCAGCTTTCGACGCTGGCGGATTTCGCCTTTATTGCCTTGCATGGCAGGCCCGGCGAGGACGGCGCCATTCAGCAGGACCTGGAAAGGGTGCATATCGCCTATAACGGTTCCGGAATCCAGTCGTCCCGGCTCACCATTAACAAATTCGATACGAATGAAGTCCTCATGCGCCATGGCTTTATGGCGGCGCGCCACAGGCTTGTTTCCGGCACAGAATGGATGGCCAATCCACAGGGCGTCGAAGAGAATATTCTGAAGGAATTTACGTTTCCACTGATCGCCAAGCCTGTCGATGACGGCTGCAGTTCGGCCGTGAAGAAAATTAAAAATACACAGGAACTCCGTGCTTTTGCGGAATTGATTTTCCGCACAGGCGAGGAACTCATCCCCGGACCTGCCGGCATGCTGCAACTGAAGAGAAAAGAAGAGTTTCCCCGTAAAAAACAGTTCCTCATTGAAGAGCTGATTGAAAAAGGAGGTGCGGCGCATTTCCTTGAAATTACCGGCGGCATGCTTACGCACCTGGAAGGGAAAGGGGAAAGGACGTATGAAATGTTCGAGGCCTCCGAAGCGCTTTCCGAAGGCGATGTTTTGTCGCTGGAGGAAAAATTCCTCGCCGGCCAGGGACAAAATATTACCCCGGCAAGGTATGCCGGGGATGCGAAAGAACGTACCCGCATTTCGGAATACGTGAAGGAAGAATTTATGAAAGCCGCCAAAGTGCTGAACATTGAAGGGTATGCCCGCATTGATGCTTTTGTCAGGGTTTATGCGAATGGCAAGATCGAGGTGGTCTTCGTAGAAGTGAATTCGCTGCCGGGCATGACGCCGGCTACCTGCATTTTCCACCAGTCGGCCATCAACGGCTACAGGCCGTATGAATTTATTGACAGCATCATTGAATATGGAATGCGTAAAAAAATGCAAGGAGAAAAAGTAAACTGAAATGGCAGGGACCCTGACAGAATTTATTCGAAGCAAAACCTTTCTCTGGAACCTTGTCGCCGCCCTGGTTTTCGTGCTCTGTGTTTTCTTTGTTATGCAGAAATGGCTGAACAACTATACCCTGCATGGCGAAAGTATTTCCGTGCCTGACCTGCGGGGATTGAAAATTGACAAGGCGGAAACATTCCTGCGCGATAAGAATTTACGTTTCTCCGTAGTTGATTCCATCTTTAACCTGGACCAACAGCCGGGAGTTATCCTGGAACAGGATCCATCTCCGAATTCGAAAGTAAAGGAAAACCGCACCATTTACCTGAGCATCAATGCCAGCCTGCCTCCGATGATTAAAATGCCTGACCTGGTCGATGTATCCCTCCGCCAGGCCGAAGCCATCCTGCAATCCAACGGGCTGAAAACAGGCAACCTCGTTTACAAACCCGACCTCGCCAAGAATGCCGTGCTGGCGCAGTTATACCACGGGTCTGAAATTAAGCCGGGCAGCGACATATCCAAAGGTTCAGTCATCGACCTGGTACTAGGCGACGGATTGGGAAATACGATGTTGCCCGTTCCGAACCTGGTAGGAAGTACGAAGAGTGAAGCCATGTTTGTGCTTAAAGCATCGTCACTCACCATAGGTTCGGTTTATTTTGACGAGGATGTAAAAAACCCGGAGACGGCCAAAGTGTACCGCCAGAACCCTGCCTTCAGCGACAGCAGCACGATTGCACAGGGACAGGCCGTGGATATTTATCTTAAATAATTTTTCGCATGAGTTTGATCAGAAGTATTGTCATTTGTTTGATCACGCTGGGATTCAGCCTGACCCTGGCAAGCGCACAGGAGGTACTGTTTCCTTTGGGATCGAATACCGTATTGGAATCTGTGAAACAACGGCCGGTCAACCCTTCTGTCCTGCGCGTGGCCTCCGTCAATGATACCGTTACGCTTCCCTTCGTAGATGATTTCAGCAAGCCCGGTGTGTATCCCGACCAGGCTTTATGGGTGGACAGCGGTGCCTTTATCAATTCCACCTTCTGCGATCAGCCGGTGACGGTTGGTGTAGCTACGCTGGATGGACTTCAGTATAACGGCCGTCCGTATGATTCCCTCTCCGGTGTCACCCGCATTTGCGACTACCTCACTTCAAATCCTATTGACCTGAATTTTCCGAATGACAATACGATCTGGTTTAGTTTCTTTTTCCAGCCCCAGGGCAAGGGCGATCAGCCGGAAACAGCCGATTCCCTGGCCCTTGAATTCAGGAATGTAAACGGCACCTGGGATTATATGTGGAGTTCTGTCGGGAAACCCGACACCGCATTCCTCCAGGTATTCCTCCAGGTTAACAATACCGCATACCAGTACAGGGGTTTTCAGTTCCGCTTTCTGAATTATGCAACGCCCAACGGAAACCGCGATCACTGGAACCTGGATTACATCCGGCTGGACAGGAACCGTTCGCAGGGCGATGGCATTTCCGACGTGGCATTCCAGTATCCGCAGCGGTCCTGGCTGGTGGGCCTGGAATCCATGCCGTATACGCATTACAAGTCGCTGGCAACGCCGGCTGCTTTTATGTTGGATTCGGTACGCGATACAGTTTATAACATAGATTTCGCGAATACAGCCATGGATCATACTTTCCGGTGCATCGATGAAAGCAATGCCATCATCTTTGACCAGACAAAAAATGTGCAGATTTTTACCAATACCCGCATCGTTGTGGATGGTCCTTTACGAAGCGTTTTTACGTTCCCTTCGATCACCGCCGACAGCGCCGTGTTTCACATCCAGTGCTTCAAGAGTCCGACGGGAACTTTTAATATAAAGAACGACACCGTTCGTTACGATCAGAAATTTTATAACTACTATGCGTACGATGACGGAACGGCGGAACTGGCGTATGGGATAAACGAAGCAGGGGCGAAGATTGCCTGCCGTTTTGTAAACCAGATGGCCGATACGTTGCGGGGCGTACAAATGTATTTCAATCCGGTCGGCGACCAGGTTCATAACAAGCTCCTTCAGCTGTGTTACTGGAGTTCCATCGGGTATGGAGGACAGACGGAAAACCTGGTCTTTAAACGCATCGATATGAAACCCGCAAACCGCGACAGCATCAACGGGTTTATATTCTATGCATTTGATACGGCACAGTTCGTTCCCGCCGGAGAATTTTATGTGGGTTGGACACAAAATGACGCTACCCTTTTGGGATTAGGCGTCGATATGAATACGCCCGACACGACGAATAAATTCTATTTCTACCAGGGATCCTGGTATCAAAGCACGGTACGCGGCGCCTGGATGCTGCGCCCGGTATTTGGTCACCTGCTTCCCACGGCGATACATGAATTGCGCACGCCTGCTTTCGAGACCCGTGTGAATCCGAATCCCGGTGACGGCAGGCTGCAAATCGAAATAACCGGCAAACCGGATTCGGATTATCATCTTTATCTTTTCGATAGGGTTGGCAAACTCGTTGCCTCGCAGAAGCTGGAAAGCAGGGACGTGGATTTTTCACAGCTGCCGGCCGGGGTATATGTATTGAAGATTGAAAACACGAAGGACCATTCCGCGGTTCACACCAAACTGATTTTTTCAAAATGAAGGTATACGGAGCTTCCGAAGGACAGGAACAATCCGATACCGCAATGTAACAGGGATGGAAAAGGAACCAGTAGAAGATACCGAACAGGGCGAACAGGATGAACTTTTCGATTACCACTGTGGTACAACCGTCCCGGGACAGCCTACCGTTCATTCGGAAATGATCTATTAGCCAGGATAAGTTTATGGCTAGAACCGGGACCTGAACGAAAAAAATATCTAATTTCAGGAATTCATCTAAGCAATAGGAAACTACCCATGAAAAGAAAAATACTGATCCTGTTAGGTTCGGGAATCCTTTCTTCTGCTGTTTCTGTTGCCGGCGGAATAAAAAATCTTGAATTTATTCCAAATCATAGACAATGGGACGACTGCGTTCTCTACCGGGCAGAGATGAAAGGCGGAAAATTATTTATTGAACCGGCAGCCGTGACGTATTTATTTTTAAGTCCCCGGGATCTGGCAGCCATCCATCCGCCTCAATACGGACAGAAGGAGAACAAGCTAGTGCAAGCCCATGCAATTCATGTATCCTTCGAGGGATCTTTGGGAACAAGAAGTTTTTCGGAGAACATACCTTCATCTGCAGTATACAATTTTTTTCTTGGCAATGACCCTTTGCGTTGGGCTTCCGGAATCCATTCTTTTCAGGAGATCATTGCTGAAAATATTTATCCGGGAATTGACATCAAATACTTCAGCGACTATTCGGATTTCAGATATGATTGGATTGTTCATTCCGGGACTGACGCGTCAGCCATACAAATGAAATACGACGGCTGCCAGCCAATGATTACGGAGAAGGGAGAACTCCTGCTGGACCTGGCCACGGGCCGTGTTTTTGAATCTAAACCAATTGCTTTCCAGATTATCGAAGGAGAAAAAAGACAGGTTGAATGCCGGTACAAAGTCACGCAGAATATCGTTGCCTATGATTTTCCCGAAGGCTATAACAAGGATTTTGACCTGGTAATTGATCCGACTGTAATATTTTCCAGCTACACCGGTTCTCTTGCCGATAACTGGGGATTTACGGCTACCCCTGATAATTTTGGAAACGTTATCAGCGGCGGAAACGTGAATAACACCGGGTACCCGGTCACAACGGGAGCCTACCAGGTAAATTTTGGAGGAGGTGGGACGGGAGGAAGCGGATGGGGAGGGGATATGGCCATTGCAAAGTTTGATGCAACAGGCACTTCTCTTTTGTTTGCTACCTATCTTGGAGGCTCAGACAACGAGGAACCCCACAGCATCGTGGTGGATTCGGATAACAACATCATCATCCTTGGAATTACTTTTTCACCCAATTACCCAGTTACCTCCGGGGTTTACGATTCGATTTATAATGGGGGCGGAGACATCGTGATTTCCAGATTGAATTCATCGGGAACTTCCCTGCTTGCGTCTACCTTCCTGGGAGGCACATCCAGTGACGGTACCAACATCTCGTATTCGTCAACGAATCAATCTTCGCTCAAATTCAATTATTCTGACGATGCCAGGGGTGAAGTCATCAGTGATGAAAATAACAGCTGCATCGTTGCCTGCGTTACCCAGTCGCCAAATTTTCCGGTTACGGCTGGAGCAGCTCAGGCTGTTTATGGCGGAGGACTGCAGGATGGTGTGGTTTTCAAACTGGATTCGAATTTGCAGACACTGGTATGGAGCACCTTCTTGGGAGGGGCGGGTCACGATGCCTGCTACGACCTATTAGAAGATTCTGCCGGTGGCTTTTACGTTACAGGCGGAACCAGCAGCTCCAATTTTCCTGCAACACCCGGGGCTTACCAAAGTCTGTTGAATGGTCCAGGCATCGACGGGTTCATAACGCACCTCGATAGTAATGCAGCAATGGTTCTGGCGTCAACTTTTATTGGAACTTCTGCTCCCGACCAGACTTATTTTGTACAGCAGGACGGGGCCGGCGATATTTATGTTTTTGGACAGACGGGAGGTGCATACCCGATTTCACCGGGCGTTTATAGTAATACGGGCAGCGGGCAGTTTATTCATAAGCTAAATTCCCAGCTTAACACCTCCCTGTTTTCAACCACCTTTGGCAAAGGGACTGCTTACCCTGACATTTCCCCGACGGCCTTTTTTGTGGACACGATCGGGAATATCTGTGCGGCGGGGTGGGGACGTTGTATCAATTCTGGTACTACATTTCCTGGCGGCACAACAACGGGGTTGCCGGTCACAGCCAATGCTATTCAATCAACTACCGACGGTTGTGATTTTTACTTCATTGCATTTTCCCCGAATGCTGCCTCCCTGTTGTTTGCATCCTTTTTTGGAGGCAACCAGAGCCAGGAGCACGTTGATGGAGGTTCGAGCCGGTTCGATAAGAATGGAATCCTATACCAGTCTGTTTGCGCAGGTTGTGGCGGGAACAGCGATTTTCCGACACAGCCCGGCGTAGTCTCGCAAACCAATAACAGTTTTAACTGTAACAATGCTGTTATCAAGCTGGATTTTAATCTTGCTTCAATCCCGTCAGCGGTTTCACCTCTTCAATTGCAGGGATGCCAGGACGGCGAGGTGTGCTTTACGGTTCATCCGAACCCTTCCAGCGGTGCCTTCTCCTTGGAAATTACGGGAAGTCCAAACGCCCGTTACCGGCTGCGTCTGTTCGATGTGACGGGCCGTATCGTAGCGGAAGAAACTCAGGTATCCAGGTTAGTGAATTTTACCAACCTTGTTTCCGGAATTTATATGGTTAAACTGGATAACCTCCAAAATAATATTTCAGCACAAAAAGCAATCGTCATAACAAAATAGCGGCATGGAAAAAAGTGAGATAGAAGAAACGGAGCAGGGCGAACAGGAAGAACTCTTCGAACACCACCGTATTGTGGCCGACCCGGGGCAGGAGCCGCTGCGCATCGATAAGTTCCTGGTCAACCGCCTGCCCAATACTTCCCGCAACAGGATTCAGAATGCCTGTGATGCGGGATGCATCCTGGTAAATGCCAAAGCGGTTAAGAGCAACCACAAAGTAAAACCCGGCGATGTCATCCAGGTGGTATTGCCGGAACCGGTAAGGGAAATAGAACTCATCCCGCAGGACCTGCCAATCCAAATTGTTTACGAGGACGACGACGTGATCATCATCAACAAGGAAGCGGGAATGGTCGTTCATCCCGCGTATGGCAATTATTCGGGCACGCTGATGAATGCGCTGGTATACCATTTCAGCCAGTTGCCGGTGCGTGACGGCATGCAGTCGCGGCCGGGGCTCGTACACCGCATCGATAAGAACACGTCGGGACTGCTGGTGATTGCAAAGTCTGAAACGGCCATGGTTCAGCTTGCAAAGGAGTTTTTTGAACGGACGATCGAACGGAAATACCTGGCGTTGGTTTGGGGTGACTTTAAAGAGGATGAAGGCACGATCGATGCCAACATCGGCCGCAGCCTGAAAGACAGGAAGGTGATGGATGTATTTCCCGGCGGAGAACATGGAAAACATGCCGTCACGCATTACAAAGTAATCGAACGCCTGGGTTATGTAACACTGATCGAATGCAAACTGGAAACGGGGAGGACGCACCAGATACGCATACACCTGAAGCATATCAACCACCCGTTGTTTAACGATGCCGAATATGGCGGTGACAAAATCCTGAAGGGCACTACGTTTACCAAATACAAGCAGTTTGTGATGAATTGTTTTGAGATGCTGAAAGGACAGGCGCTGCATGCGCAGTCCATTGGCTTTATCCATCCACGCACACAAAGGAGCGTCTATTTTGAAAGTCCGTTGCCGCCGGCATTCGAGGCTCTCCTGGATAAATGGCGGAAATATTCGGTGTCCAGGAAGGAGTAAAAATACCGCCGGAACACTGCATACAAGCCACCGCCAATTCATCCAATGGATTGAAATAAATTCTAACTTAGTATGTTGAATTAGCCCATCCCGGTTCATGCAATCAAAAAAAAGCATCTTTTTATTGTTCCTGTTGGGATTTGTTCAACCCGTTTTTTCCCGGGCGCCCCAATCTGCCATGCCCGTCTTTATTCCGAATCACAGGCAATGGGACGACCTGGTCTTATTCCAGGCGGAGATAAAAGGAGGGAAGCTCTTCCTGGAGCAAAATGCAGCCACCTTCGTATACCTGGATCAGCAGGATCTTGCAGCCCTGCATCCTTCTCGTCATATGAAAACTCCGGAAGCTGTTCATGCCCATGCCCTGCGTGTATCTTTCCAGGGAGGAACAGGCAAAGCAACTTTTTCAGGAAGCGATGCATCGGCAACGACGTACAATTATTTCCTGGGTAATGACCGGTCCCGATGGGCCTCCGGTCTGAAAGCATACAGGGAGGTATGTGCAGCCAATATTTACCCGGGTATAGATTTGCTGTATTACAGCCGCGACGGGAATTTGAAATATGACTGGATCGTACGCGCGGGAATTTCACCGTCCGTCATAAAAATGAACTACGCCGGATGCGAACCCCGGCTAAGTGAGGATGGTAACCTGCTCCTGGAATTGTCGGTGGGTTCGGCAAAGGAGTTAAAGCCTGTGGCTTACCAGGAAGTGAATGGCGAGAGAAGGAGCATTGCATGCAGGTACCGGTTAAAACAAAATGTCGTGTCTTTTGATTTCCCGCAAGGCTACGATAAGAAATATGACCTCATCATTGATCCCGCCATCGTCTTTTCCAGCTATACCGGATCGCTGGCAGACAACTGGGGTTTCACTGCTACTTATGACACGGCAGGAAATGCCATCAGCGGGGGAAATGTAAATGCTATAGGCTATCCTGTAACCCTTGGTGCCTACCAGCTCAACTATGCCGGGGGAGGTGCCGGCGGTAACGGATGGTCCTGCGACATGGCTATTGCAAAATTCAATGCAACAGGCACGACGCTGGAATTTGCGACATATTTGGGCGGATCCGATAACGAAGAACCGCATAGCATCGTCGTCGACCATAATAACGACATTGTTATTTTGGGTATTACATTCTCAGGCAATTATCCTTTTACAACAGGCGCTTATGACAGCACATGGGCCGGGGGCGGAGATATTGTCGTTTCCAAACTCAGTCCCGACGGAACCGCTTTGCTGGGGTCTACCTATCTCGGTGGAAGCGCCGATGACGGCACAAATATCACGGCCAATTTCTTAGACCAGTATTCGCTTAAATTCAATTATGGCGATGATGCCCGCGGGGAAATTATCTGTGATCCAAATAATTCGTACATCGTTTCCTGTGTCAGCCAGTCGTCGGACTTTCCAACTACTTCAGGGGTCTTGCAACCTGCCTTTATGGGCGGCCTGCAGGACGGTGTGCTGTTTAAACTGAACGACCAGCTTACAAGCCTGGCCTGGAGTACCTATTTCGGCGGCTCGAAAGACGATGCCTGTTACGATATCCTGGTAGACGGATCCGGTAATTTTTATGTGGCCGGCGGCACCACCAGCAGCAACCTGCCCTCGACGACAGGAGCCTACCAGGTGGCATTAAACGGAACCAACGTCGACGGTTTTGTGCTTCATATCGACAGCAATGCAACCGCCGTGCTCCAATGCACCTATGTAGGTACTACGGCCTATGACCAAACCTATTTTGTGGAACTGGACAATGCGGGAAGCGTCTATGTCCTTGGGCAGACGATGGGAACCTATCCTGTTTCGCAAGGCGTATACTCCAATGCAAATAGCGGCCAGTTTATACAAAAGTTTGATCCGGCCCTGGGTACCTCCGTCTTTTCCACGACCTTCGGTTCCGGTACGCCGGTGCCGAATATTTGTCCTACGGCCTTCCTGGTTGACACGTGCCAAAATATTTACGCGGCCGGTTGGGGCCGATGCATCAATTACGGAGCCACGTATCCCGCCGGCAATAACAACAACATGCCGTTAACCGCCGACGCTTTTCAAAGCACGACGGACGGCTGCGATTTCTATTTTATTATCCTGAATGCGAATGCCACTTCCTTGCTTTACGGTACGTATTTCGGCGGTTCCGTCAGTGAGGAACATGTAGACGGCGGTACCAGCCGGTTTAACCGCAGCGGCGTCGTCTATGAATCGGTATGTGCCGGATGCGGCGGGCACAGCGATTTCCCTACACAGCCCGGCGTAGTTTCCCAAACAAATAACAGCATCAATTGCAACAATGCCGTCATTAAGTTTGACTTGCTCCTGGCATCTGCACAGGCTGCAGCCCAGGCATCGCCAACTGACAGCGGCTGTGCACCGTTTGACGTGCAGTTTACGGGAAGCATCAGTGCGGGATCTTCCAGCTATTACTGGGATTTTGGCGATGGATCACCGTTTGGATCCGGATTAACTCCCGTGCACAGGTATCAGCAACCCGGCACCTATACAGCAGCGCTGTATGCTTTCGGGACCTGCCATTCGGATTCCGTATTCCTGACCATCCAGGTGGATACGTTGCCTGCGGCTGCGTTTAGTTACAGCAAGGAACCTTGCCAGCCTGACGTTGTCTTCACAAACCAGAGTTCCAATTCAGGCCTTTTCCATTGGGATTTTGGAGACGGAACCAGTTCAACCCTGGCCAATCCCGTGCATCGCTATGATTCTTCAGCAACCTACCTGGTATCCCTTATTGCCACGCCCGATGGTATTTGCCCGGATACTTTTTCAGTGGCATTGGTTTATTCAGCCCAGGATACCACGAAACTGTTTATACCAAATGTGTTTACGCCAAACGGCGACGGGAAGAATGACGATTTCCGGATCCACGGAATCGTAGCCTGCTCTTCGTACCGGTGTGAAGTATTTAACCGCTGGGGACGGAAACTATTTGAATCTTCTGAGTCAGTATTATACTGGGATGGAAAAACAGGCGATTCGGACGCAGCCGAAGGGGTCTATTATTACCTCGTGGAAGTGGATGGACAGGAATACCACGGGCATGTGTCGCTTTTAAGAAAGTAGGTGCGAATTTTACGAATGAAAACGAAGGCTAAGTTTATCAGGTAATAACCTCACCTCACCCCCCGGCCCCCTCTCCCTACGGAGAGTGGGAGTTTGTTACTAGTGAAAGGAAAATGATTTTTTAAGATGGTAATTGTACTCGCACGGAATTGCGATATTTAATTAGTACACCTGCCTGCTACTTTATAAAATAGTAGAAGAGCGGAAGTAGCGACAAAATCCCCATCAGCATAATGTATTTGGTGAATAAGCTGATAAACCGGAACTCTTTTTTTTCATGGGCCGTAGCCACAAGAAAAAGCAGGGCGGCGAAGGGAAGTTCGCAGAATATCAGCAGGTTCCAGAACTTAATAACGGTGTTGATATAAAAGGCGTTAAACAGCACATTGCCAAGAAGCCAGGCTGTAATAAGTATCAGCAGGAGTACAATCCCCTTTGTTTTCTTCAGTCCGAACCTTACCGGAAGGGATTTAACCTGCCCCCGTTCGTCTCCTTCCAGGTCTTCCATGTCTTTTACGATTTCCCGGATCAGGCTTACCAGGAATGCAAAGCCGGCATATACGATGAGAAATATAAAATTCTGGTAAAATTCCGGTTCAAACAAGCCGACTACCAGGATTGTTAGCGCAGACAGAAACGCAATCAGCACATTGCCTATCAGTAATTTCTTTTTAAGCTGGGAAGAATACATCCATAATGAAGCGGCCACAAAGACATTCACAAAAGCCATGACAGGGCGATGGATCACATAGGCCAGGTAAAAGCCGATGACTATTCCCATGGCGGTGAGGATGCCGTAGCATTGCATGGCAACCTTCTCCCGGATGGTTTTGCCGATAATCAGTTTGCCCGGTTTATTAATGGCATCAATGGCACTGTCGTAATAATCGTTGATGATATAGCCGCCTGCCGCCAGCATGACAGTTGCGGCTACCAGCAGGGCAAACTGGAAATCACTGAGATGGGAAGGGAAGACTTCCGTCACAAAATACGCTGCCGTAAACGCAGGAAGGATGAGGCAATAACGCAGAAGATACTGAGTGAGAATGATCAGTAAAAGATTGGGCCAGCGGATCAGCCTGAAAAAGGAAATCATAAGCTAGCGGTCGTATCGGTCGTATGTAGCCATTTGTTATGAAGGCGCATGGTCTGCTCGATCACATCACGCACGCAGCCTTTTCCACCGGATTTATCCGAAACGTAAACGGCTAGTTCACGTATTTCAAAGGCCGCATCCTGGGGGCAGGTAGGTACGCCGCAAACTTTCATCACTTCGTAATCGGGAAGGTCGTCGCCCATGTATAAAATCTGGTCGGCGGTGAGTTTATGTTGGGCCATCACTTCGCGGAGTTTATCCAGTTTGCTGGCTACGCCCAGGTATACTTCTGAAATGCCCAGGTTGTTCAGGCGGTTCCGCACGCTTTCCGATTTGCCGCCGGAAATAATCACCACACGGTAACCGGCCTTTACCGCTTCATGGAGCGCATAGCCGTCGCGTATATTCATCGTGCGGATCAGTTCTCCGGGCATCACCGTTACGCTGCCATCGGTCAGTACGCCGTCCACGTCGAGGATAAAACACTTGACGTGGTGAAGCAGTTGCTTGAAATTTTGTTTCATCAACGAAAAGTAAGGAAATTATTTAAAATGAAACACTCGATGATACGGCATCTGCATCGGCCATGGATTTCTAAAACTTAGTTAATTCAAGGCTTTCAATTAGGACCATCCTTTCTTTGGCCTTTGAGTTTTTCTTCGGTTCTATCAAAAGCATCCATGCAGTCTTTTTTATATGTGGTGTCTATCTCAAACGCATCGCAAAGTCTTGCTGTGCTTCTTTTGTATTCTTCATTGAGCATATGGTATGCTTTAAGAAATTTATCAGAATATAACGGCAATTGGGAATTTTTATAATCAAGCCATTGTTGCCTATAAAGAGGATGGGCCTCTATTTGTTTTGCCAGGATTTCGTAATAATGACTGTTGCCACCGGATGCTGAATCTCTTTCCTGCTTGCTTTTCAGGCTTACTATAGGATAAAGATTGTAAAATATTGTTGTGTATTTTTCATTCCAAATGCTGTCATTGATAAGGTTTCCCTTTATCATAGAAATAAGTATGGGGATATGTCCCCGGCTTTCAGGCTCGTATTTCAGCATATAATAGGAAGCCATCGGATCCTGGATATCAGTTAGCGAGGCAGCATTCCTTACCACCCCGTCCGCCGCATATTCAATATTCTCGGCGTTTTCCAGGAGTTTAGAAATGTAAAACTTTACTTTCTCATTCGTCTCATTCTTTAGTTCGGCAAATAGAAAATCAACAACCTGATCGCTGAAATTGTTTCCAATACAGCTTAACATCAGAAGCTTTTCGTATTCTACAGCACCATGATAGCTTGTTTGAAAATATTCTAAAAATGCAGGTTTGTTAATAAAATTCAAACCATGGTAAGCAAAACGTGAAACAAGCCAGTTTTCATTTTCGACCAGCTTTCTCACTACCGGCTCGAACATTGCATTATTTACCGGGTCCATGTTGAAAAGCACATTCATGTATTCCAGCTTGATATTATCACTCCGCAAATCGATTTTCAACAGCTTATTGGCTATTTCTTTTTGAAGACCGCAATTTCGTCTTGCAAATTCCGCAAAGAACCGCAGGGAAACGCATACGATTCGTTCATTTCCCGAATAGAGAGCGGAAGAAATTTTACTATAGATTGAGCCGACAAATGTCCGCTCCGCACTGTCGCTTTCGCTTCGCTCATGGCCTGGCTGGCTGGAAATAATATTGCAATAAGTATAAGCTTTTGGTATCAGGTTACATATCGCAGTATAAACAATATCCGGATTTTTATTGTCCAGCAACTTGCCATAATCTTCCTCCTCGTATTCCGGGATGGTGTTATACAGAAATTCGTCGATATCCGGGCTGTCATTGCAACTGCTAATGCATAAGCAACAAAAAATAAGAAAAAATGAAACCAATAAAAAGTCATAGTTCGTATTCATGAGCGTGTGTTTTAAATTGTCTTTGTGCACTGTGAAAGCAGAAACTTAATGGATTTCAGGTAGTCTTGTTTCTTTTCGAAGTGTCCGTTCAACGTCATCCATGGAAGAGAGGCATGGATTTTTATACGTTGTATCTATTTTGTGTTCGTCAAAGAGCTTAGCGGCTTTTCGTTTAAACTCATCAAATAGCAATTGATGAGCATCCATAAATTCGTCGGAATATTTAGGGAGTTGGGATTCTTTATATTCATTCCAGTATTTTCTACTGATATCATTACTTGCGATTTGTTCTACAAGCTCTCGGAAATAGGGAGCTGTGATTTTTGAAATGGAATCTCCTTCCTCATTATCTATATCGTTTAGTGACCTGTAAACATGATAGAAAAATAAATGGTCATCTTTAACATTGCTGTCACTTATAAGATTTGCCTTAAACAGAGTAGTGAGAATACGGATATGATTTGAATTGTCTGTTTGCACATATTGAGAAATGAAATGGTTGGTCAAGGGAATCTGAATGTCCATAAGCGAAGCCGAATTCTGCTGAATCCAGTTGCACACACTTTCGATGTTCGTCGCTTTCCCGAGACTTTTCGCTAAAAGCAGTTTTGCCTTAGGATTGTTTTCAGTCTTTAAACTGGCCAATAGAAAATCAAGGACGTTGTCGCTGCAGCTGTCATTGATACCACCTAATAGCAGGAGTTTTTCAAATTCCGTGGCGCCAGGGTATTTTTTTTTGAGGGTGTTCAGTATTTCACGGTCCCTTGAAAATGATAAAAGCTGATAGGCGTAGCTGGAAATGATCCAGGAATTATCATGGACTAGTTTATTTGCTACTTCTTGAAAAGGATCAGGGTTGCAAAACATTAAGGCTTGAATTGCATGGATAAATTCAAGCTTGATATTTTCTGTTCGCAGGTCAACTTTGAGCAGCTGATCTGATACGTGCTTCAGCAGCGCGCTATTATTGAATTTGTATTTTTCCGAAATAAATCCTTTATTAAATTCTGAAAAGTACCGCAACGCAGCGCAAGCAATCCGCTCGTTTGGTGAATAGACCAAGGGGAGAATTTTATTGTAAATCGTACCGGATATCTTATATAATGAGCTGTCAATAGGTTCTGCTGTGGAATCAGGAGAAACAGGCGCAAATACATAATATTCTCTTGCGATGAGGGTTACACACATGAAATCTGCATGGGTAGTTAACTGGCAGATTGAGGAATATACAATACCTGGATTTTTATTATCCAGCAGATTGCAGTATTCCTGCATGTCGTATTCAGGGATCTTCACCCTTAATAAAGAGAATGCAGAATGGTTGTCCCTGCAGCTGCTGAGGCAAAGGCAACTGATAGCTAAAAGAAGAAATGAGATGGCCGGAAAGGAGTAGTTGTTTTTCATGTGAGGTGTGTTTGCAGGCGTGCCACAAGTTCCATGCCGCCACACACCCTGTTACTGCAACCTCCAGATACTTTCAGTCAATGCTTTGTAAATCACAGAGAAATGTTTATCTCCTTTCAGCATCCTGAGATGTTCCTGAATCGTTTGCCGGTCGCCGCGGGCAGCGGGACCGGTCTGCATTTTTGCCGGCGATACCTTGCTGATTTTTGAAAGGGTCTCTTCCATAAGTGGAAGCAAAAGTTCCAGTTTCAGATGTCTGCGTTTAAGAAGTTCTTCCGCAATAGCCATCAGGTGATTGCTGAAGTTGTTGGCAAACACAGCCGCCAAATGCACTTCTTTTCTTTTTTTGGAATCCATAACCTGCACATCCGGAGAAATGGATCGCGCCAGTTTGCGGAGCCGGGTGAGAGAAGCCGGGTTGGAAGCTTCAATACAAAAAGGAATTTTCTTCGGGGCCGGTGAGTTTTTTGAAAAAGTCTGGACAGGATACAAAACGCCGCAGTTTTTGAATTTTGATTTGAGCAGGGAAAGCGGCTCGGTCCCAGATGTATGCAACACAAGAATCCGGGAAGCCGGAAGCGCTTTTAGCACCTCGGGAATCTTGTCGTCTTTCACGGCAATCACAAGACAATCGCTGTTCAGCGTTTCGGAAATATTTTTTACAACCCTGGCTTTGACTTTCGTGGCAAGTCTTTTTGCATGCGCAGGATGCCGGCTATATACGGATGTAATCGTATGGCCGGCTTTCCTGAATAAAGTGGCCAGGTGCGTGGCTACATTTCCCGATCCGATGAAGGATACATTCATACCTTGGAACGTCTGAGGCTGTTGATGCGGTGACGAACGGCCAGGAGGGAACCCAGGATAAGCAAAATGCATCCCGTCCAGAGCAGGTTAATGCCGGGGAAAATAATGGCTTTCATGATAATGAAATCCTGGCGGTTTGATTTCTTTTCGCTGACGGCAATATCAAAGCTGCCATTGTCAGTATTGATTTTCTGGAATTCAAACTTCAATCCCAACTCATCCACCAGGGCATCCTTCGTATATACAACGAGGTTGCGGATGATAAAGACGGGTTCCGCCTGGTAGGAATTTTTGTTGATATCCTCCACATGAAGCATGGCGCTGACGGCAATATCTTCGGGATTCAGTCCCAGCGCTTTTTTATCGACTTCTTTATTCAGCCCCTTCAGCACGACAAAGCTGTTCGACGTCATAAACGTATCGCTCACGGCCATCGTATGCAGCTTCGCCTTCTGGTAGGCATCGCCGGGATTGGCTTTGGGATCATCCAGTTCGGCATAGGTCAGGTGCGTATAAATGTCTTTCGAAAAGAAACGTTTGGTGGCCGGCTCGGCAACATTTCCCATTCTTTCATTCAACTGCATGATAGGTACGAGCTCGAATGCCTTTTCCTTCTGGCCGGTTACCTGGTTCAGCTTAAAATACTCAATGGTAAAATAAAGATTTACGCCTTTCTGTTCCTTGCCTTTGTAGGTCACGTAGTAATCGCCCATGGGAAGCGTATCCGTGCGTTGCTCAATCATAATATTTTCCCCGGACGGAAAACTCTGGCCAAGGTTTACGGCCTTCCTGTTCTGGGAAATAACATTTTTTCCCGCATTGGAAACCAGCGCGCCCAAAAGGATTAACCCGATGCCGGCATGGGCAATACTGGAACCGGCATGGTTCAGTTTTCCTTTTACCACCCTGAAAAGGTAATCGAGGTTTGCTACGACGGCAAATACAGAAGCAAAAAATAAGGCGTAGTAATGCACCCTGAATTCTTGCAGGAAAAAGGCGGATACGGCCGTAATGAGCACAGCAGCCAGGAAAGGAACAGCAAGCTTATTCCGGAGTGTCTTTGTATCCGTCTGGCGGTATTTGAAAAACTGCCCGATACCAATCAGCAGGCTGATAATGATGGCCACCGGGATTTGCCATTTATTGTAATGGTCGATGGGATCGGCCGGCGGCGCCATGCTGCTTCCGAAAAGCTTATTGATGGCGGGGATAGACGTCGTAAAAGATATTTGAACGCTACCGATCACCAGCACGAGCATGCCCATGAACATCCAGAATTCACGGGAACTGATTTTATCTTCCTCCGGCTGCGGTATGCGGATCTGCTTCCGGTTTTTAACCAGGAGAAATGCGGCCAATAAAGCAAAGAAAGCCATGTAAATCAGGAGCTGGCCTGACATGCCCAGGTCGGTAAAAGCATGCACGGAGGCGTCACCTAAAATACCGCTGCGTGTAAGGAAGGTTGAATACAGGATGAGGATAAAAGAAACGATGCACAATAAATAGGAGGAGAGCAGGGAATGGCTGCGGTGCTTGTATACGAGCATGACATGTCCGGCACCCACGAGCGTCATCCAAGGCACCAACGAGGCATTCTCTACGGGATCCCAGGCCCAGAAACCGCCGAAGCTCAGGGATTCATAAGCCCAGGCCGCACCCATTAAAATTCCGGTTCCAAGGATCATGATGCCGAAGAAGGTCCAGGGCAGGGCGGGAGCAATCCATTCTGAATATTTTTTTCGGAGCATGCCGCCAATGGCAAAGGCAAAAGGGATCACGGTAGAAGCGAATCCCAGGAATAGCGTTGGCGGATGGATCGTCATCCAGTAATTCTGTAAAAGCGGGTTCAAACCGCGTCCATCCATCAGCCGGCTCAGGTAATCCGGCATTTTGATGAAAGGCAGGTTGGCGAATTCAGGGTGTTCACGCAGAAGGACAAAGGGGTTGCTGCCGATCTTATGGCCGAAGACAACGACGCCGATGAGCATGGAAGCAAGGAATACCTGGACCATGGAAACAACGGTCATTACGGACGTTTCCCATTCGCCGGATTTCCAGATGATCAGCCATGCGAGTACGATGTGCCAGAATATCCATAGCAGGAAACTGCCTTCCTGGCCTTCCCAGAAACAGGCAAAAATGTAGCGCAGGGGCATGGCCAGGTTCGAATGCTCCCAGACGTAATAATATTCGAAGCGGTGATTTAAGATGAGAAAGAAAAGAATTCCGAAAATGGACAATACGGAAACCGAATGAACGGCAAAAGCCGTGCGCGCCAGTTTTTTCCAGGACTTATCTTCGGAGTAAATCGAATAAAAGTATGCGATGGCAGCCAACAGCGCAGAAGTGAGGGAAAGCATGATAAAGAGGTTACCAAACTTTCCGTACAACAGCTGTTCGCCAGCGTATTTTATTTCCATAAAGGTCTTTAAATTAAGAGTGGTCCGGCTGCAACTGCCGGCATGTTACCGGGTGGGGCGACCGTAGTTTAGTCATCCCAAATGCCTGGCGCCGGGGAAGGCTTACCCGTTCGTCATGCGATGCATGTCGTCTTTCGGGTTGTTATACTTCGAAGGACATTTCATCAGGACATCCGACGCGTGAAAGGAATTGCCTTCCATCTTTCCGATGACAACGATCTGTTCGGACTTTTCGAAATCCTGGGGTTTGCTTTTATCGAGGACAACCTTGGTTTCTTTCCCGTCATTATCCACAAGAAAGAAAGTAAACAGGTTGGCATTTTCCCGGGGATTGTATTCCAAAGGCTTTTCCTTATTGAGCTTGCCCACAACGTGGTAGGTTTTGTTCGGATTTTCCCCGGCCACGGAAAAAGAAGCATAGGTGCTTGCATCGGAAAGGGTACTCATAATGGCAGCGATCGCTACGGCAATCAGAACAAGGGCAATAATGTGGGATTTTTTCATGAAGTTCAGGGCATTTCAGGAGCCAAAGGTAACAGATAAAAGTGAAATTGACCATGATTTAACACCATGATATTCAACAGGTTTTTAAATTCATCACCGCTTCATTGGAAGCAGTAAACCGATGAGACGGCAGGGAAAGGGAGGATAGGCCGCAGGCTGCTATTTCCGTTCCTTTTCCATCCTGGAAATCTTTGCATCCAGCCTGAAAAGATAGAAGGCAATGCCGGCAAAAATGATGGAAAGTACAGCGACGACGACATAAATTTTACTCCTGGCATCGGGAGAGTCAGCCATTTCGACGATATCCGCTTGCTGGGCAAATCCATGCAACACTGAGAGCATAAACAAAAGGCTTACCGGGACAACCTTTTTCCATCTCATATTATTCTTCATGTATCTGTAGTTTTTTAATTCGAACCCTGAGACTTGTGATCCACCATCCAAACATTATCCAGCCAATGACAGCAGGATAAAATACCATTCGCATTTTGCTGTCGAGATCATATGTGCCGAAACCGGGATTTCCTCCGTTGCCCGGATGTAAGGAGTCTGTCATCCTGGGAAGGATCCAGATAAACACCAACATCAGCGTATACGCAAAAATGCTGTAGACAGCGGAAATGCGGGCTCTTTTATGTTCGTCGTCCAGTGAATTCCGCAATAGGAGGTAGGCAAAATAAATCAGCATGGTCGATGCGGCTCCGTTCAGTTTGGCATCGTTCACCCACCAGGCCCCCCAGGTATATTTGGCCCAAATGCTGCCGGTAATCAGGCCCAGGACACCGAATAAAATACCTGTGCGCGCGCTTTCTTCAGCGATGACATCGTATTCTATTTTTGAATCTTTCAGGTACCGGATGCTGTTGATCAGCGAAACAAGCAGGAGTGCAATCATGCCAAACCACATGGACACATGGAAGAAAAGATTGCGGATGGTTTCATGCAGAATGGGCAGGGCAGGTACTTCCACCAGGAAGCCATATACAACGGAATACAGAATCAAAACAACGGAAGCGACCTTCCACCAGGAGGATTTCATAGGATATTTCTGCTGTGCTTCATTTTAGGAACCAATAGTGATAGGTTCACAGTTTACAGCCATGCATTGAAAGTTTCGAGTTTGGAGTAAATTCAAGAGTTGATTTGTAACTATGAACCTTGGACTGTTAACCGTAAACAGCAAACTGTGAACTGCAAACTGCAAACTGCAAACTGCAAACTGCAAACTGCAAACTGCAAACTGCAAACTGCAAATTTATTCCCGCCAAAGGTATGGAAATAAGAGAAAAGACAAGGCCGTGATGAGAACGTTAAGTGCAAGAAGCACAATGAGGTAACGATAGTTTTCAGACCAGGCGATTCCATCCATGGCATTCTTCGAAAAACGGATAATGGTAATCAGCAGCGGGATAAGCACGGGGAATCCAAGGATAGCCATAAGGGTGGTGTTGTTGCCTGCACGCGAAGCAATGGCTGATATCATGGTCAGCGCCGATGCAAAGCCAAAGGAGCCCAGGCAAACGGCAATGAGAAACATCGGCATATCCTGTACAGGATTCCCGATAAACAAACTGTAAAAAAACAAGTTGATCAGTCCCAGGAGCAACATGAGGACCTGGTTGTATAGTACTTTGGAAAGGATAATGGACTGGGCGCTGGTCAGCGTGTAATGGTACAATTGCCTGCCGCGGCTTTCCTGCATAAAGCTTTTGGCGGCGCCGTTCACCGAAGCGAACAACAGGATGATCCAGAACAGGGCATTCCAGGTTGGCGGATCCACTACCTGGCGGAAAGAAAGATAACAGATAAAGACGGTGGCGATGACGTACATCAACAGGCCGTTAAAGGCATACTTCTGCTTCCATTCCAGCATGAGTTCCTTTCTCAAAAGCTGTGTAATTTCTGTGCGAAGCATACGGTCAGTTTAAGGGATAAGGAATCATATGCTCCGGGATTTCGACCTGTTTGTATCCCTGTGACTGTAGGATTTTCTGCCAGTCCAGTTGCACGGAATATTCTCCGTGAACGAGAAATATTTTTTTTACCCGTGACTTGTCCTGGCAGGACAGGTATTCCAGCATTTCCTTGTAATCGGCGTGGGCGCTGAAGGAATTGATTACTTCCACGGCGGCATTCACCGGGTATTCTTCGCCAAAGATGCGTACTCTTTCACTTCCGGCCACCAGGCGGCCGCCCAGGCTATCCGGGGTGCAAAATCCTACGATCAATATCGTATTGCGCGCGTCGGAAATATTATTCTTGAGATGATGTTTGATGCGTCCGGCTTCCGCCATGCCCGATGCAGAAATGATGATACAAGGTTCCTTCAACTCATTCAGTCGCTTGGAATCGGCAGCATCACGTATGTAAGTCAGTTCATTGAAACCAAACGGATCGGGATCTGACCGGAGACTTTCCCGGATCGTCCTGTTCAGGGAAGAAGCATGATTACGCATGATCTCCGTGGCATTGACAGAAAGCGGACTGTCTACAAAGACCCTGATGTGGGGCAGTTTGTGCCGGTTGCTCAGGTTGTTCAACGCATAGACCAGTTCCTGCGTTCGGCCCAGGCTGAATGCGGGGATAATCAACTTTCCCTTTTTCTCCACGCAGGTTTTATACACGATGTCTATCAAACGGCTTTCCGTCATCGAAGGGGAATCATGTGTCCGGTTGCCGTATGTCGATTCGCAAAGGATGTAATCGGCTTGCCCGAAAGGTGCAGGCTTTTTCAGGATTTTATCTTCCGGTCTCCCGATATCCCCGGAGAAAAAGACAGTGGTTTCCTTTCCATTTTCCCGGATGGTAAGATGAACAGCGGCAGCGCCGAGAATATGTCCGGAGTCGGAAAATTCCAGCATGACGTCCTCCAGGATTTTAGTTTTCTTATTGAGGGGAATGGGAACGAAATGTTTCAGGGCCTGTTCGGCATCCTGCACGCTGTAAATGGGTTTAAGAGGGGGCAGGCCTTTCTTATGCCTGCGTTTGTTTATGTAGCTGGCATCATTTTCCTGGATATGAGCCGTATCGGCCAGCATAATGGTACAGAGGTCGCGCGTGGGCTCCGTACAAAATATTTTTCCTTTGTACCCTTGCTTCACCAGGTTGGGGATATTCCCGGAATGATCGATGTGGGCATGGGAAAGCACCATAACATCGACCTTGGAAATATCAAACAAAAAATTGCGGTTCATTCCGTCGGTATCGGCGCCATGGCCCTGGAAAAAACCGCAGTCCAGGAGAATGTTCTTCCCGTTGTCCAGCGTGATCAGGTGTTTGCTGCCTGTAACCGTACGTGCAGCCCCGTAAAAGCGGATGGTCATAAAGGGTGTTTGTTTCACCGGCAAGTTACAAAAACTTACGATTTGCCATCTTTCTTCTACCTTAGACGCCGTTTGGTCCACGGTCGACGGTCCACAGTCCACGGCCGGAAGTTTTAAGAAAATATTGCTTTATCATTCCTAACTCACTACTCACTACTCACCACTCACTACTAATTATGAAACTCGATATCCTGGCTTTTGGCGCTCATCCCGACGATGTAGAATTAAGTTGCGGTGGAACCTTGTTAAAACATATTGCGGAAGGAAAAAAAGCAGGGGTAGTGGACCTCACGCGAGGGGAACTGGGTACCCGTGGAACTGCGGAGACCCGGGATATGGAAGCCGCTGAAGCGTCCCGTATTTTAAATCTTTCCGTACGGGAGAATCTTCGGTTGGAGGACGGCTTCCTGGCAATTGACAAGGAAACGATTCATAAAGTGGTTACGGTGTTGAGAAAATACCGTCCTGAAATAGTCCTGGCTAATGCCGTGAATGACAGGCATCCGGATCATGGACATGCAGCCCGCCTGGTTGCTGAGAGTTGTTTTTTTTCCGGGCTGCTAAAGCTCAAGACCCGCGATGACGGGAAAGACCAGGAACCCTGGAGGCCGAAGGCTGTTTACCATTATATCCAGGACATGCACCTGGATCCTGATTTTGTGATCGACATCACGCCTTATATGGAGAAAAAAATGGAGGCGGTAATGGCTTACAAAACGCAGTTTTATAATCCCGATTCCGGCGAACCGCAGACAGCGATTTCAACGAAAGACTTTTTGGATTTTCTGCATGGCCGCGCAGCCGACATGGGCCGCGCCATCCAGGCCCGGTATGCGGAAGGGTTTACCACCGTTCGTCCGGCAGGGGTGATGTCCTTGTTTGACCTCGTTTAAGAAAACGTTATTAAAAGAAAAACCCTTTCTCTTACTGAAGAGAAAGGGTTTTTCATGAATGGCTGTTCAGCTATTACTGAACATTCATCTTTTGGGTAATCTGCTGACCGTTGTAAGTTACGGTGTACAGGTAAATGCCTTTTTCAAGCTGGCTGCCATCGATGGTATACGTATGCAATCCGCTAGACTGGTTGCTGTATGTCTTGGTTCCGACCAACTGGCCAAGTACGTTACGAATTTCGATTACTAAAGAGCCTGGTTTTGCAATCTGAACCATCAGTTCCGTGCTGCCCTGGAATGGGTTCGGACGAACAGGAGCTACGATGAAATCGTTGTTGACTTTTACTTCGTGCGTAGCTGTCGGCAGAACGCCAAGTAAAGTTTTGGTAGCACCCGGTTGCGGATAGGCAACGTCGGCAATCGTGTAGGCACTGCTAGGAATATCAACACCATCCAGGTATTTAAACTGGAACGGGCTCAGGTAATCAGGATTGTTATTGGTTGAAGTAGCACTTGGAGTTCCGATAACGGTAGGAACCTCATAGCCGCCGCTTCCGTTGTCCAATGCATAGTATGCTACAGAAGCCAGGTAGCAGGCGCCATCGGCATCGCCACCCAGTGCAGGCGCTACAGTCATATTGTACTCAGGAGTCCACATATCCGTAGTCACATCGTATGCTCTTACATGCATGTCAGGATTCTGGTTGTTATAACCGCCATTGGCTGCTAAAGGCTGCCATGCAAGTGTATCCGTTTCAAACCAGGAGAAAAACAGTTTAGTACCGTCATAAGAACGGGTAATCTGCGGGCGGTTGTCGTAGGTCTGCCTGTTGGCGGCTACTGCAGGGTCACCCATTACTCCATAGATTTCCTGGATAGGATTGTCCATCAATTTACGTGCCCACCAGGTGGCTCCGCCGTCGGTAGTGTAAATATCAAACAGGCTACCGTAATTTTCCTGGTAGTATTGGGAAGTTCCATATAACTGGCTCATATAATCAGTACCGGCAACAGTAATAATGTGCAGGTTGTTGTTTACATCCATGCATACATCGAAAACTTGTCCGGTGATTCCCATGCCGAAACCGCTGTCCACGCAAAGGTTGTCAAGGGAGTCGAAGTCAGGAGCATTTTGTGTTCTGTTCCAGGTCAATCCGCCGTCCATTGTTTTGTAGATATGGAATATGGCAGAAGAATCAGGTGTTTCAATAGTATTGGAGAACAGTTTGCAAACCATGTAACCAATCTGGCCGTTGTCATTAAAAGCGATAGCCGAGCCAAGCATGGTGCTTACAGGATCTGTATTGGTACTGCCGCCCGTGTACGGATGAGAATACCACCTGTTGTAAGGAAGATCGCCGGCAGGTATGTTTACCAATTGCTGGGTGTAATCATAATCATTGGTTGTCGTGTTGAAGGTACCTTTCTGCCAGATCATGGTGCCATTGTAATCGTAAGCTACACCGCGGCCATTCAGATCAGCTGCACCCCAATCGGACTCAGAAAGAGCGAATGTCTTTCCGTCTTTACACATGTGCATCAGTTCCGGAATCACGTACCAAACGCCGGTACCTGCATCGGAAACGAGCTCATGCTGGGTAGGAGCCATCGTTCCGTCCAGTTTGTGGGTACCGTAAGCATTACCACCCCAGTTGGTAGTACCGGAAGGGTTGGTATTGTTCAGGGCGGCAATGTAATAAGTCATATAGGCATCTGCAGAGTCATCAGCTGAACCTGCAGGATTGTAAATAGCGCCTTGTGGATAGCGTCCATTGGAAGGAACCAGGATAGGGGAGTTGTCAGGAATAAACACCGGGCCATTTGCCGTATCCCAGGTATTTGTTGCTCCACCGTGGTAAGAGATATCATAAAAAATACGTCCTCCGTTAATTGGGCCGGTTGTACCTCCTACAGCCCTGCGGGTAAACATAACCGTATTGGAATAAGGACTGGCCCATACGAAGTTACGGATACCAACTGCAGTCAGTGCATTGGCTGCTGTTCCCAATGGTTCTACGGTTTGAACGGAATTACCCGAAGTCTGGCCATGACGGGCCTGGACATACGGGGTAGTTTGTTGTGAAGGCGCTTTCTCCTGCGCAACAGTTAATTTTCTTTCAGGCCTCACATTCCTGCCATCCACATTCGGGCGGGCAAGCTTGTTTTGCGAAAAGGCTGTAAAACTGAGAGCAACAGCCCCACAGATTAGTACAATTTTTTTCATTGGATTTTTTGGTTTGAGTTTAACATTGAAGGTTGCAAATTTATAGAAATTGTTAAGCAAAAATAACAAAATCAATAATAAATAAGCAGTTTTTAAGTGTTTGAATTGTCAGTAGATGGTCAAAAGAAACCGCTTTACAGCCTGTTTATGCAACACTTCACTTTTCCGGTAAAAATTCTTCCGGAGCCGGGCCTATATTTTCTTCCTGAATCAACGGGAATGGAGAAATCGTTTTTCTTTCAGGACCGATTCACTTTACCTTTCATTCAAAAGGAGGTCCTGGTAAATATCGAAATACATTTTCCCAACCCGGGTTGCACTGAAATGCCCGTTTGCAAATTGCTTAAGCTTATCCGGATCATAGGACCTGTATTGTCTGATCATTTTATTCATTGCTTCCGTCAATTGGTTCTGGTTGCTGGGATCAATAAGGATTCCCAGTTCACCGGATAAAAATTCTTCCGGACCGCCGCAACGTGTAGCGACTACGGGCCTGCCACAGCACAAGGCCTCGGCACAGATGAGTGAAAAGGTTTCCTGGTTGCTGTTCATGACAAGGAAGCTGCATTCGGAAAGGTATTTATACACTTCCACATTGTCCACCCTCCCATGAAAGAAAATCTTCTTATCCAGCAAGCCTATAGCAGCCGCTTTCGATTCCAGCATTGCACGGTCAGGTCCGTCGCCGACTATTTGCAGGATGGCATGTTCATTTGCTGCGGAACGAAAAGCGGTAAGGATCGCGCTGATGTTTTTTATTTCATCAACCAGGTCGGCCACCACGAGGATACGAATTAATGGACTGGCTTCCCGTGGAGCAGCTACTAAAGAAGGATCGACGATATTGGGAATGACTTCATAACGGGCCTGTAGATTTTCCGAGCGCATTTTGTTTCCCAGAAAATCAGATACGACCAGGATGGCCCCGGAACGACGGGTCAGGAACCGAACGAAATTTTTGTACAGTGAATTTTTCTTTCGGAACTCGCCCGTAGCAAATCCTGACCAATGTTCCGTGACCAGGTAAGGGATTCCTTTGCGCAGGCGTAGCAGCCATGCCTGGGCCACCGGCCTGGCAAATACTACGGCATGCGTCAAATCCTGTTTACCCCAGGTTTTGTGAATGACACGGGTTGCCAGGTGACCATACAAAAAATAATAAAGCAGGTTTACGAACCGGTCCAAAAAACGCATGCCGCTTTTGAACGGCCGGAAATACAAAATGAATTCATGCAGGCTGCCGTTTTTATGCTCTTCCAGTTTAAAAGGAGCAGTAAGCGAAGGATCCCTGGTTATATAAAGCAGTGCCACCTCGCAAAAGAGAGCGGCTGCAGCGGCTTGTTTCCGGATGAAGACACCGGTCTGTGGATCGAACTTGTCAGGATACCATTTGGTGATAAAAAGTATTTTCAACTTTCGGGATGGTAGCATGGCTGGATGGGAGGGCGCCGGTCTGTTTGGACCGGCAAATTAGAAAATCTTTTTTGTCTTCAGGCGCAGCGAATTGCCGATTACGATG